>ERZ1645192.5213-NODE-5213-length-10116-cov-6.039062_pt1 | contig 10116 bp, 9 predicted proteins | sample MGYA00575354_ERZ1645192 | MGnify/ENA primary metagenome ERZ1645192 (study PRJEB40844, sample SAMN11349763) | freshwater sediment metagenome | isolation source: river sediment | host: Sediment | place: India: Faizupur Khadar , New Delhi | collected 2017-02-21 ...
GGCGCTTCCGGCTGGACCGGCTCACTCTTGAGGCTCTCACCCCGGCTGACTCCAAGGCCATCGTCAGGGGCGCCACACCAGGACCACGGTGGGTGGGGCCGGAGTGTCAAACAGGGATTGGGCTCCCGCCGGGGGGGGTTAGGCCAGGGGACGCGGTTCAGAGGGCGGCATCCATAATCCGGTCGGCCCACAGCTCGAGCTCATCCAGCAGGCCGAGGTAGCGCGGCTCGGTTGAATGCTGGGACCTGAGGAACGCGCGCTTTTCGAGATAGGTATCCATCGTGATGCTGGCTCCCGCGTCGGTAGCGGGCAGCCGATCGAAGCGCCATGAATACCACTCCTCACGCTCTTCCGGGGTCAGGGTCTCGGGCCAGTTGCGCGCGCGATAGCGGAACAGCATGATCTCCCCCCGGGGATCGCGTAAGCAATATCTGGCATTGGCCAGTTCTGCGGGGGAAAGACTCCGCAGGCGCGCCATCTCCCGGCGATCCTCATCCGAGAAGAACCCCCCGGCATAAATCATGAGGTCGGGATCGGTCTCCGGCGGTCTTTGATCCATCAGATGGACTTGCCTGACCTTGCTGGCCAGATCCGGGGCCGCAGTCAGGACCCTGGCATGACGATCAACCAGCGCCAAATCAATCTTCCAGCGCTCGGCCGCCTGCCCGGTCAAGGTGCCCATGGGAGCCACCATGGGGACATGGTTGACATGGAGGGTTTTCAGGGGAATTCGCTCCTCCCCCGCCGCTAAATCCTCCGTCTTCGTGAATAGGCGTTGATGAAGGGCCTCCGCTGACAACGCAAACAGTGGCTCTGGATCCTGGCGCAGGTCGAAGCAGATATACCCCTTTGGGTTGTCGGGATGCCGTGTGATGGGTAACACCGGCGCGATGCAGCCTAACTGAGCCGGATAACGGGATGAAACATGCAGGAAAGGCAATCCCTTGCGCACCAATTCCTCGACCTTGTCCTTAGACCTGAGGGTCAGGGCATAAGCAAAGAGGCGTGGCTGGGATGACTTGAGCCGCCGTGCCAGTTCGATGGTGGCACGAACATCCGCCAGGGCCTCATGGGCCTGGTCATGATCGATACCGTTCGCGGCGGCAAGATGTTCCAGCCGGAAGCTGGTGACCCCTGCCTCGGTGGCGGGCCAATGGATACCCCCGGGCCGAAGGGCATGGGCGAGACGCAACACATCGATCAGGTCCCAGCGTGAGTTACCGTTCCGGTGTTCGCGCGCGTAAGGATCGATCAGATTCCGGTAGAAGAGATTACGGGTGATCTCGTCATCGAAGCGGCGACTGTTATAGCCAACACCGCAGGTGCCAGGTACAGCGAGTTCCCGCTCGATACGGCGGGCAAACTCCGCCTCGGGCACTCCCCTCCTGATGGCGGCCTGGGGGCTGATACCCGTGATCAGGCAGGACTCGGGTTGGGGAAGATAATCCTCGGCAGGCTGACAAAAAAGGACGAGGGGATCATCGATGGGGTTGAGATCCTCATCGGTCCTCAGGCCGGCAAACTGGCAGGGCCGGTCCCGGCGAGCGTCAGTACCCCAGGTTTCGTAGTCATGCCAGTAATAGGTCATGGACCAAATTCACCCAGGGAGAAGCAAGCCGGGCGGCCAAGGAGTGGCGTGGCAGACGAGCGACGACTTCTCACGCCGGCGGTTCCCGTAAAGGGCTGGACTTGGAGCCTCCCCGAGGCAGGGGGAGGCTTGATGACGAGAAAAGGCCCGCGGGTTCAGACCTTCTCTTTGATGCGGGCCGCCTTGCCAGTACGTCCACGCAAGTAGTACAGCTTGGCTCGCCGGACATCGCCCCGGCGCTTGACCTGAATGGAATCGACCAGGGGACTGTAGGTCTGGAAGACCCGTTCCACCCCCTCACCATGGGAGAGCTTACGGACGGTGAAGGCGGAATTCAAACCGCGGTTGCGCTTGGCGATCACGACCCCTTCGAAGGCCTGAAGCCGTTCACGGTTGCCCTCCTTTACTTTGACCTGCACCACCACCGTGTCGCCGGGAGAAAAATCCGGGACCTCACGGCCCATCTGCTCTTTTTCGAGTGCCTCGATAATGTTCATGCTCTCAAGCTCCTGTTCTCACCCAGCGTCTTGGTGCGCGTGGATAAATTCATCTAGCAACGCCTGCTCCTCTTGACTCAAGGAACGACGCCGCAACAAATCGGGCCGTCGCAGCCATGTCCTGCCCAATGCCTGCCCCAGCCGCCAGCGCTGAATGGCGCCATGATCACCGCTGAGCAAGACGGCCGGAACCGACTTCCCGTCGATGAGGGCTGGCCGGGTGTAGTGCGGATGGTCCAGCAATCCGGCAACGTGAGAATCCTCCCGCGCCGAGTCCGCATGGCCGAGGGTCCCCGGCAGCAACCGGATGACCGCATCCATCACCACCATTGCCGGCAGTTCACCGCCGCTCAATACATAGTCGCCAATGGACCATTCCTCATCCACCCAGCCTTCGATCAACCGCTCGTCGATACCCTCATAACGGCCGGCGATAAGTATCCAACCGCTATCTTGAGCGATCCGCGCCATCCGCTCCTGATCCAGGAGGCGACCCTGGGGGGACAGATAGGCGACTCGACTTGCCGGCGCCGCGGCACGGGCATCCTCGATTGCCGACCTCAAGGAGTCAACTTTCATCACCATCCCAGGTCCACCCCCATAGGGGCGGTCATCGACGGTGCGGTGAATATCCCCCGCATAGTCACGGGGGTTCCACAGCTGTAACTCGGCGATGCCTTGGGCCAGGGCCCGCGCTATGACGCCTTCATCCTCCAAAGCGCGGAACATGCCCGGGAAAAGGGTGATGACATCAAAACGCATAGCGGGGAACTAGCGTTAAAAATCCGGCTCCCACTCCACGCGCATCAGGCCGGCGTCGAGATCGACCTCCTTGACCACATCTTCCCAGAGGAAGGGTATCAACCGCTCACGGTCGCCCTTGACCACCATGACATCGTTGCCTGGGGTGGTAAAAAGATAATCGACTTTACCGAGGCTGACCCCATCCAGGTTGATGACGATTAGGCCTTCCAGATCGGCCCAGTAGAACTCATCCTCACCCGAGACCGGCAACTGGTCACGCCCAACAGCAATGGCCAGACCCACCAGGGAAGCCGCCTCATCGCGGTTATCGCAATCCGCCAGTCGAGCCACCAAGGCCTTACCATGTCTGCGCCCTTCCAGCACTTCGCGCCGATCAAGGCTGGCACCTAAAAACCAGGGTGAATAGGTAAGGATGGCCTCCTTGGGCTCCGTCTCGGAATAAACCTTAACCCAACCCTGGACCCCGAACAGGCCTGAAATCCGGCCCATAATCAAAAGGCGATGGGGGGCCATGAACGGGCACTGATCGGATCGGATGGACCAGAATCAAGCTGGCTGATGGCCGATCAGGAGGCTACGGCCTGGACGCCAGTCGCGACCGGTAGGCTTTCTGCCTCCTTGGCGGCCAGCTTCAGCAACTCGGCAACGCGTTCGGTGGGCTTAGCGCCCTGCGATATCCAGTAATGGGCGCGTTCTCTGTCCAGACGCACTTTCACCTCGCCACCCACGGCGATGGGGTTGAAATAACCGATGCGCTCGATGTAACGCCCGTCCCGGCGGGAACGCACATCGGCAACAACGACCTGATAGAAGGGGCGCTTCTTGGCGCCGCCGCGGGACAAACGAATCGTGACCATGGTGAGCCCTGATTGAGTTCCAGAATCCAGGCCTGGCGCCCGCTAAGGCGCGAGGGAACGCGCCATTCTACTTGAATATGGAAAAATTGAAAGCGGCCGAGAACCGAAGTCCCAAAATCAATGCACACTCGGCGTATCAGAAAGGCGGCCGACCCGGCATCCCCATGCCTGGGAGCCTCCCGGACAGGGATCGTAACATCCGGGCCATACCCCCCCCCTTCATCTTCTTCATCGTCTTCTGCATCACGGTAAATTGCTTGAGCAACCGATTGAGATCCTGTATCTGCGTGCCTGAGCCCATGGCGATGCGCCGCTTTCGCCCTCCCCGAATGATGGCGGGGAAAGCCCGTTCCTGGGGGTCATGGAATCGATCATCGCCACCAGCCGCACCAGATCCTTGTCGTTGACTTGATGCTTGAGCTGATCGGGGACCTGCCCCATTCCTGGCAGCTTGTCCAGCAAGCCGGCCACTCCCCCCATCTTGGACATCTGCATCAGTTGCTCGCGAAAATCCACCAGATCGAAGTCCTTGCCTTTCTGGATCTTTTTGACCAACTGCTCCGCCTTTTCCCGGTCGATCCGCCCCTGCACCTCCTCCACCAGGGACAGGACATCTCCCATACCCAGGATCCGGGAAGCGATACGGTCGGGATGAAAGGGTTCCAAGGCCGCCGTCTTCTCGCCAGCCCCGAGGAATTTTATCGGCTTACCAGTAATGTGCCGGATGGACAGGGCCGCGCCGCCTCGGGCATCGCCGTCGGTCTTGGTCAAAATGACGCCCGTCAGCGGCAAGGCATCGTTAAAGGCCTTGGCCGTATTGGCGGCATCCTGACCCGTCATGGCATCGACGACGAACAGGGTCTCCACCGGGTTGATGGCGGCATGGATCCGCTGAATCTCGTCCATCATGGCCTGGTCGACGTGCAGGCGTCCCGCAGTGTCGACGATCAGTACATCCTTGAAGTGCCGGCGGGCCGCATCCACGGCTGTCCGCGCGATATGAACCGGATCTTGGTCCCCCCGGCTGGGATGGAATTCCGCCGCGACCTCCCTGGCCAGGGTCTGTAACTGGTCGATGGCCGCTGGACGATAGACGTCGCAACTCACGACCATGACCTTCTTTTTTTGTTTTTCCTGGAGCCAGCGGGCCAGTTTGGCGACGCTGGTGGTCTTGCCGGAGCCTTGCAGGCCAGCCATCAGCACCACCGCCGGAGGCTGAGCGGCCAGATTCAGGGACTCATTGGCGGACCCCATAAGATCGACCAATTCGTCGTTGACGATCTTGATCAGGACCTGGCCCGGCGTCAGGCTTCGCGCCACTTCCTCGCCCATGGCCTTCTCCCGCACCCGGTCGATGAAGGCACGGACCACCGGCAAGGCCACATCAGCCTCAAGCAAGGCCATGCGCACCTCGCGCAGGGAATCCTTGATATTGTCTTCCGTCAGACGCCCCCGGCCGCGGAGATTGTCAAGGGCGCGTCCAAAACGCTCCTGGAGATTTTCGAACATTGATTACCCTCGGAAGGGAGAAGAATGGAGAAGTGGCTGGCCCAGGTAGGCTCGCGTTTACCGGCGAACAGTATAAGCCAGCCCCAAGAGCCACGCGCCTATGGACTCGCAGTCCTGCCCCGGCGCCTCGACGGAACGACTCAAGTCAAGATAACCGTCATTTCCCCGAGGGCGTCTTTGTGCGATTATCAACCTTCATGAAGCACTTTCAGCTAGCCTTGGCCGCCAGCCTCCTTTATCTCAGCGCTACCGGCCTCATCGGCTGGCGTCTGATTCGGCGCGAACATCCCCGCTTCCCGCCACGTCAGCTCGTCCTCTGGCTGGTCCTGGCTGGCCTGACGCTCCATGGCTGGTTGCTTTACGACGGTATCTTTCGTGAACCGGGCATCAATCTGGCCTTTTTCAACGCCCTGGTCTTGACCTCCTGGACCGTAATCGCCCTCTTCAGCATCTCTAGCCTGACCAAGCCGGTTGAGAACCTGGGCCTGGTACTCCTACCCGTGGCGGCGCTGACGCTAGTGCTGGAAGCCAGCTTCCCGAGTCCGGAATTCATGCGGCAGGCGGTTGGCTGGGACATCAAAATCCATGTCCTGATTTCAATGTTGTCCTACAGTTTGCTGACCTTGGCCAGCGTACAGGCCATTCTACTGGCGGTCCAGGACCGGCATCTTCACCTCCGCAAGCCAACGGGATTCATTCGCGCCCTACCGCCCCTCCAAACCATGGAGAGCATGCTTTTCGAGATGATCGGCGCCGGCTTTGCCCTCCTGACGCTAGCCCTGCTCAGCGGCTTCGCCTTCCTGGAGGACATGTTCGCCCAGCATCTGGTCCATAAGACGGTCTTATCGACCCTGGCCTGGCTGATGTTCGGTGGCCTCCTGATCGGCCGTTTTCGCTACGGCTGGCGGGGTAAGACGGCCATCGTCTGGACCCTCAGCGGCTTCGCCGTCCTCATCCTTGCTTACTTTGGCAGCAAGATGGTGCTGGAGCTGATTTTGCACCGCTGAGGTCTTCGCGGACAGGGCCTGAACCACCGCCCAACTTTAGAGGGACCTAGCCTCGTAGAGACCTCGCCTACCGACTTTTTTGGCTCTTCTGGATCGGGTAAAACCGAAAATCCATCCACGATGGCCATGGCGGGTCCATCACGATTGACCGCCGCAGCCAGCGCGGACCCTGACCCGGGTCAGCGCTGGATGCGCTCAGGTCCCTCCACCGCGGACCTAGCAGGAATGACAGAAATATTCGGGTAGGCCAGCGATATGACAGGCCTGTTTGCAGCCGCCAACGGGGAAGAGTCCTTCCAGGGTCTTCCGGGTGCAGGGGACATGGGGGCTGATTTCATTCCCGACGGCCTGGATGACGTTCTTGGGGGATGGGGGGTGCCCAAACTCGTGGTAGTACTCCCGCAGGAATCCAATGACGAGCCAATGGCGCCGAGTCAGTACCAGACCCTGTTCGGCGGCCATGGCATTAGCCACCTCTTGATCCCAGTCGTCGAAGCTGACGAGAAAACCCTTGCGATTAAGCGGCAAGTCGCGATCAGCTATCCGCAATGAAGCCATGAATGACACTCCTCCATCCTGCTTTGGGATGGCATCGTTATGTATTGGTGGAAAGAGCCCGTTCGCCATCCCTGGTCGCATCGTCTGGCCCGCCCCTCGGTCGAAACTGGGGTCGCCCCAGTTTGGCAGACCAGGACGGTTACAGCCATGAGGCCTCGAATAGGTGGGACCTGGTTACGAACTGTAACAAAATTGAAGCGATCCGACATTTTTTTATCCGCCACTCCCTGGACAGAAAAGAGCCACCCGCCCTTGTGCTCGGTTACGACCGGCTTGTCATTCGCCAGGCTAAAGATGATAGAATTCGCCCCCTGTCGGGACAGGGCCTAAGGGCTATCGAGACCCCCTTGCCCTCGCTGTCCTAACCCCAGTTTTCCGGGGCCGTAGCTCAGCTGGGAGAGCGATGCGTTCGCAATGCATAGGTCAGGGGTTCGATCCCCCTCGGCTCCACCAACCCTACGCCCAACCTCATCGGTTGGGCGTTTTCATTCGCCGGTATCCCGCCGCCTTCCTCGCCGGCGAGGCCCATTACACGGCAGGATGATGGCCTACCTGGACTTCCCGCCTCCGCCCAGCGGGATTCAGGCCAGATACATCCGCTCCAGGGTACCCCGGGTGACGTTTCCACGCTGGTCCTCCGCTTCGATGAAGTAGCGTATCTTCCCAGCGCCCGCCGGAAGCTCGGCGGTCAGATAATCCGCCGTGGCCCTGGCCCCGGTTTGGGAAGGATAAGGACCATAGTTGTGCATCGCCACTCGTTTTTCCCCTCCCGGCAAGCGCAGAACAAGCACGACGGATTTGAGCCCGGAGATATCGGCGACAAAGGTATGAACCACGGCCCGGGTGGGGGCATCGAGTAGGCAGCCCTGGCCCCAACACTTGCCTCCGGGGTTTTCCGGCGTCACCCAGGGCGGAAAGATGGTGGGACCCAGGCGGTCTGCTCCCTCCGCGACCATGTCCCGGATCGCCCGGTTCAGGAGGCCGTTCCCCAGATTGGCCGCGTTGGTAACCTGTTGATCCCAATTCCGTTGACCGGTCCAGTACCAGTAGCAGCTCGTCTCGGCGGTGAGCAGCAAGCGGATGGCTTCCGCCAGGGCGGGATGCTCGGGCTCACGGTATTCCAGGCTATGGACCTGATTCTGGTAGGCGGTGAGTACGGCCCAGGAATTGAGGTCCGGGGAGTAGGGCTGATCGTAGCGGCTGAACCACTTTTTGAATTGGGGATCCCCGTTATCGGCACCCGCCCAGGAACCAGGCTCGATATGGACCAGCCGGGAGGGGTCGGGCGGAAACCGCTGCAGATAGTCTTCCACCGTGGTCAGCTCGAAACGCGGATCCCGCCGCAGCCACTCCACCAACCGACCGGTGTTGTGCTTGTAATAGCTGTCAGCGCCCCCGCCATGGTTGTCACCGTCGGAGTGGAGCAGGAAGAAGGGGGGATGGATGGGATCGAAACCGCCCGTCGCCACCAGGCGATCGTAGACCTGGCCAAGGACATCCGGGTACTGCAGGGCGCCGAAGCCACCGCGGGCATCCTCGTTGCCGATGTATCGCTCGGCCGGCACGGCGATGATCCGGTGGAGCTGGCCATCCGCGTCCTCATAGCCGACATATTCGGGTTTAAGCAGGCGGGGGGAGATGCGGGAGCCGGCCCAGATGTTATGGAGCTGCAGCCAGTCATCCACCGGCGGGTTGACCTGCTCGGCGGGGTTCGGTGGCAACATCCCCTCGCTGAGACCCGCATAGGGGTAGTCGATACAGGCACGGAAGCGGTGGATGGAATCGTAGATCACCCCCTCCACGCCCGCCTCCACCAAGGCGGGAATCATACGCACATGAAAGGCGGTCTCCGGCGGAAAGAGGACGCGGGAGGCCTCGACGCCGAAGGCGCGGCGGATGACGTCCCGATGCCAGCGTATCTGGCGGACGATATCCTGATGCGGGATCAGCGGCATGAGCGGGTGAAAGAAACCGAAGGCGCTGAAGCCAATGCGGGGGTTGCCCAGGGTGGTGCGAGCCCGCGCCAGCTCGCGCAGGGGTTGGTTCCAGCCGCTGAAGCGCCCGCCGCACAGCTCTTCGTCCGCGCACCGGTCGAGTTGCTCGATCAAGGAACCACTCCAGCTCGTCGACAGGCCGGCATGGGGCAGGCCCCCCTCGATATACTGCCGCACGGCGGCGGGGATGAAGTCGGTGTAATTCCCTACCCGTGAGCCGAAGATCTGGTCCTTTTCTCCATCCCAGTCGTTGCGATCGATCGTGTTGTAATAGGGCTGGTGCATGTGCTTGTGGATACCGAAGTAGATCTTGCCATCGGCACCGGCCCAGAGGGCGACCTGACTCTCGAGGTGCGTCGCCGGCGGCCGGACCAGGCGCACCTCGCGGAATGCCTTGATCCAATCCTCTCCCCGGGCCCGACCAATATCGGCCTGAAGGCAGCCCTCAATCTGGAGGGTGAGCGGGATAGCGGCGCTGATCGTCCCCCCCGGCACCAGGGTACCGTATTCCCAGGTGCCCGCCGGGGTCCGCCGGCCCTGGATGGCATCACCCTTGAGCAGCAAGGGGCTGCCCGGGATATGGACGATGACCTGCGGGAAGGGAATCTCCCCATCGGCGACAAACCGGACCGGGAAGGAGGGATGGGAACCATCGGGCTCGCAGGGGATTTCAACCGGGCAATCAATGGCCAGTAGGCGTGTGAAGGTTGCCATGGGCTACCTCGTTCAGGGGAAGGACATCGAACGCTGAATTCAGGCCATCCGCTGCCAGATCGTCACCTCCGACAGGCTGTGCTGGAACTTGCGGCGCGTCTCGCGGATGACGAAGGGAACCTCCAGCGGGCCCTCCAGCAATTGGAAGTGGGTGCTCAGGATCTCCTTGAGACCATCCAGGGTCGTGAAGGACTCGCCATCCTTTTTGAAGCCACCGATCCATTCCTCCCGCTTGGTGAACTCCTCCAACCAGGTATAGGGTGAGGCCAACACCAACAAGCCACCCGGGTTGAGGCGCCGGTGCACCTCGGCCAGGAAGCGGCGCGGCGCGTAGAGGCGGTCGATGAGGTTGGCGGCGAGGATAAGATCGTAACCGCTGAAGACCGGCTTGAGGTTACAGGCATCGCCTTGCCAGAAACTGACCTTCCCCAAGTCCATCCCCAGGCCCAAGGCATCGAGTCGCCGCTCGCGGTAGACGATGAGTTCACCTTCCTCGGGCAAGGTATAACGGATGACCCCCGTGTCCGCCAGTTGCACCCCCGTCTGGATGAAACGAGCGGAGAAATCCACCCCCTCCACCTCGTGGAAATGGCGCGCCAGTTCGAAGCTGGATCGTCCCGTGGCGCA
>ERZ1645192.5214-NODE-5214-length-10113-cov-11.762577_pt1 | contig 10113 bp, 6 predicted proteins | sample MGYA00575354_ERZ1645192 | MGnify/ENA primary metagenome ERZ1645192 (study PRJEB40844, sample SAMN11349763) | freshwater sediment metagenome | isolation source: river sediment | host: Sediment | place: India: Faizupur Khadar , New Delhi | collected 2017-02-21 ...
CTCTGCGTCTCGGCGATCTCCTCGGCGGTGACGGTCCGGCGGAGTGTTTCCATCTTCTTCATGGTCTCGGCGAAGCGGATGCCCTCGGCCGCGCTGATCCATTCCAGCTGCAGCCGTTCCGGGCGCAGGCCGATCTTCTCCATCTTCTTGCGGATGCGCGCCACCCGTTTCTCGGTCCAGTGGTTGGCGTCGATGTAGTGGCAGTCGCCGATGTGGCAGCCGCTCACCAGGATCACCGGCGCGCCCTGGCGGAACCCCTCCCAGATGAACTTCTCGTCCACCCGGCCGGAGCACATCACCCGGATCAGGTGCACGTTGGGCGGATACTGCAGCCGCGACACGCCGGCATAGTCGGCACCGGCGTACGAGCACCAGTTGCAGGCGAACGCCAGGATCTTCGCCTCCGGCGCGGTCTCGAGCATGGTGTCCACCTGGCCGATGATCTGGGCGTCGGTGAAGTGGCTCATGGTGATGGCGTCGAAGCGGCACTCGGCCGCGCAGGTGCCGCAGCCGGCGCAGGCGGCCGAGTTGACCACCGCCGGTTTCTTGGCCTTGACGTCCACGGTGATGGCGTTGTACGGGCAGACCTCGGCGCACTTGCCGCAGGCCTTGCATTTCTCGGTGATGATCACCGAGGTGATCGGCTCGGTGGTCACCGTTCCCTTGTGCATCAGCCGGATGGCGCGCATGGCCGCGGCCGAGGCCTGGGTGACGCTCTCCTTGATGTCCTTGGGCCCCTCGGCGCAGCCGGCGTAAAAGATGCCGCGGGTGGCCGCGTCCACCGGCTGCAGCTTGGGATGGGCCTCCAGGTAGAAGCCGTCCGGGGTGAGCTGCAGCCCCATGATCTCCTGCAGCCGCTGGGTCGAGGGCGCGGGCTGCATGCCGATGGCGAGCACGAGCATGTCCAGGTCGTGGAACTCGAGCTGGCCGGTGGGCCCGTTCTCCACCGCCACGCGCAGGCTGCCGTTTGCGGTCTCCTCCACCGAGCCGGGCAGGCCGCGGATGTACTGGGCGCCCATGCGGCGGCTGCGGGTGTACAACTCCTCGAATCCTTTGCCGAAGGCGCGGATGTCGATGTAGAACACCTTCACCTCCAGGTCCGGGTAGTGCTCCTTGAGGATGAGGGTGGACTTGACCGTGTTCATGCAGCAGATGTTCGAGCAGTAGTGGCCGCCCTTGGTGGCCGAGCGCGAACCCACGCACTGGATGAAGCCCACGGACTTCGGGTGCTCGCGGTCCGAGGGCCGCACCAGCGTCCCCTTGGTCGGGCCGCCGGCATTGACCAGCCGCTCGAACTCCAGGCTGGTGAGCACGTTGTCGAAGCGGGTGTAACCGTACTCGTCCATCTCGGTCGGGTCGTAGGGCACAAGGCCGGTGGCCACGATGATCGTGCCCACATCCAGGGTGATCTCCTCGTCCGACATGTGGAAGTTGATGCACCCCTTGGCGCAGACCTCCACGCACTTGGAGCACACCGCCGGGTTGTGGCCCAGGCATTCCTTGGCATTGATCAGGTACGACGACGGCACCGCCTGGGGGAAGGGGGTGTAGATCGCCTTGCGCGACCCCAGGCCCATGTTGAACTCGTCGGGCCGCACCACCGGGCAGACCGCGGCGCAGTCACCGCAGGCGGTGCAGCTCGTCTCGTCGACATAGCGCGCCTTCTTGAGAATTTTCACCTTGAAGTTGCCGACATACCCCTTCACATCGACCACTTCGCTCAACGTCAACAGCTGTATCCGTGGATGTCGACCGACATCCGTCATCTTAGGACCTAAGATTCAGATAGAGCAGTCCATGGTCGGAAAGGTCTTGTCCAACTGGGCCATGACGCCGCCGACCGAGGGGCTTTTCTCCACCAGGGTGACGTCGTAGCCGGTGTCGGCCAGGTCGAGCGCGGCCTGGATGCCGGCGATGCCGCCGCCGATGACCAGCGCCCTGGCAGTGAGCGGCAGGGTCTCTTCGAAGAGCGGCTCGAGTTGGCGCACCCGCGAGATGGACATGTTGACCAGGGTCTCGGCCTTGCCGGTGGCGTTCTCGCGGTCGCCCAGGTGCACCCAGCTGCACTGCTCGCGCAGGTTGGCCATGTCGAGCATGTACGGGTTGACGCCCACCGAGTCGAGCATCTTCTTGAAGGTCGGCTCGTGCAGGCGCGGTGAACAGCTGGCGATGACCACCCGGTCGAGATCGTTGTCGAGGATGTCCTGCTTGATCTGCTGCTGCCCCGGCTCGGAACAGGCGTAGACGATGTCCTTGGACACGACCACGCCCTCGGCCCCGGCCACGTCGTCGGCGACCTTCCTGCAATCCACGGTCTGGGCGATGTTCAGCCCGCAGTGGCAGACGTAGACGCCGATGCGGGGCTCTTGTTCGGTGGGTTTGGCGGTCTTCGACATGGAGGTTCTCCTGGAAGGTTGGTTAGGCGGTAGGATGATAGAAAGAGGCTATTAGGCTGTAGGCTGTTAGGCTGTAGGGATTTCAGGGAGGAGCGGTTGAGCTGGAAGCTGTTGAGCTGTTGAGCTTTTAGTAGGGTGCGCTGCGCGCACCATGAGTGAGGCAGGACATTCGCTTTTCCAAGGCCCCGCCACAGCGCAAGTCCCTTGGCCATCCCACCCCTAAACCCCTACAGTCTAAACAGCTAACCCCCTGCCCTTATTCCCATTGTATCGTCTGGGCGATCACGCTCGCCAGATCCATGGTCTCGATCTCGAGCTGGTCCCGGCGGAACGGGTCTTCCATGGCGCACTTGAGGTGGATCTGGCACTTGGGGCAGGCCGTGACCAGCAGGTCGCTGCCGGTGGCGTGCGCCTGCTCCAGCCGCTTGACCTGCATGGCCTTGCTGTACGAGTCGCAGCCGGTCCAGGCGCAGTTGCCGCAGCAGATCGAGCTGTTGCCCGACTCCTTCATCTCCGTGAACCGCACCGGCTTGAGTCGCTTGAGCAGCTTGCGCGGCAGGTCGGTGCGGCCCTCCAGCCGGCCGAGCCGGCAGGAATCCTGGAAGGTGATGGCCCGCTCCAGCGGCTTGAAACCCACCGCGCCCTTGTCGATCTGCTCCTCGAGGAAATCGTACAGGTGCACCACCTGGAAGCGGGGTTCGAGCCCCATCTGGGCATAGGTGGTGTGCAGGGTCATGTAGCATTCCGGGCAGGTGGTGATCACCGTCTCGATGCCCAGGTCGTGCAGCCGCTCGACGTTGAGCCGGGCGAGCCGCAGGAAGTTCTCGCGGTCGCCGGACCAGAGCAGGTCGTGGCCGCAGCAGCGCTCGTCGGCCAGCAGGCGCGGGGCCACGTCGAAAAAGTTCAACAGGCGCAGGCTGTCCAGCAGGATGCGGTTGGTCTCGACGTCGCTGTGCTTGCCGAAGAAGATGTCGTAGTAGGGCGCGCAGCCGCCGAAGAAGAGGGTGGTACTCTCCGGGTCGACGCGGATGCCCTCGGGCAGCCCGGCCCACCGCCTGGGGGTGACCGACTTCGAGGTCATGGAGCGCTGCAAGGAGTGGAAGAAGCCGCCGTGCACCTCCTGGCCGGGCAGCTCGGTCTGGCGGTAGAGGTGGCGCAGGTCCTTGATGAAGGCCGGGAAGTTGACCGCGGACGGGCAGCGCTCGAAGCAGATGCCGCAGGTCAGGCAGCTCCAGGCGTTCTCCTGCACGCCCGGGGCGTGGATGCCGCCGGTGATCACCGCCGAGGCGATGGCGCGCGGCGAGAACGGCTTGCCGATGAGCGCCAGCGGGCAGGCGGACGAGCACTTGCCGCAGTCCTGGCAGGCGTGGACGTCGTAGGCGGTGACCAGCCGGCGCAGTTCCTGGCGGCGGGCGTCGGTGTCGACCACCGGTTCGGCCGGCAGCGGCTCGATCCCGGCCGGCGGCAGGGTGCGGATCTCGCCGGCGAAGTCCTGGAAAAAGGCCAGCATCTGCTCGGACTCCTCGGGCAGGAAGGCGGCGAAGCGCAGCCGTCGACCGCCCAGCCCCATGATGTCGAGCACCTTGCGCACGTCCTGGGTGTTGCGCTGGCTGGTGGCGGTGCCGGAGCCGTAACGGCAGGTGCCGGGCTCGCAGCCGACCAGCAGCACCCCGTCCGCGCCCTTGGCAAAGGCCTTGAGCAGCATGGCCCGGTCGATGCGGCCGGTGCAGGGGGTGCGCACCATGCGGATCTCGTCCGGGATGGGCCGCCGCTGGTCCTGGAGGGTGAGGAAGGCGGCGTGCGCCCCCCAGTTGCAGAGGAAGAGGAGGATGGTGCGGTCGCTGCCGCTGTGCTGGTCATTCATGGGCGCTTTCCCGGGTGAGGAGTTCCTCGAGGGCCTGTTCGAGGAAGAGGCGGTTGCGGAAGGGGCTGTCGGCGGCGCCGGTGGGGCAGACCGAGATGCAGTTGCCGCAGCCCTTGCACAGGGCCTCGTCCACCTGCGCCCGCCAGCCGCCCAGGCCATTGGCCTGCAGGGTCATGGCGTGGTAGAGGCAGGCGTCGGTGCAGCGGCCGCAGCCGCGGCAGAGCTTCTCGTCGATGGCCGCGGTGAACCCCTTGGACTGGCGCGGGCCGCGCGGCATGGCCGCGGCCACCATCACCGCCGCGGCCGTGCCCTTTTTCAGCTTGGACACGTTGATGTCGGCCGGCTCGGCCAGGTACAGGCCGGGCACCGAGGTGGCGCAGGGGTAGGCGAACGGCACCCCGGTGACCCCGCGCTGCTGCAGCACCGGTTCCACGGTGCAGCTCGGCAGCCCTTCCTGGTGGGTGTAGGCGATGCGGCGGCGGGCCTTCTCGCCGAGGATCACCGTGCCGGCGCGCAGCACCTGGTGGTGGCCGTCGGCCTCGATCAGGATCTGGAAATCACCGAGCGTGCCCTTGATCCCCTTGACGTGCCAGTCCGGGAAGTTGTGGATGTTGGCGTGGTCGACCAGGTCGGTGAGCGGCTGCTCGGCCGTGCCGAAGCGCAGCACCTCGTGGTCTGTTTCCGCCAGGGTGAGGGCGCTGGTGGTGGTGGCCTGCGAATTGCCGATCACCGCGGCGGCGAAATTGTAGTTGCGGTCCACCGCGTGCAGCGGCTTGAGGGCCAGGGTCCGCTTGATCGAGCGGGTGAGCAGTCCCTTGAACCGCTCCAGGGCGAGCGCCGGCTTGGCCTCGACCAGGCGCAGGATCTCGCCGCGCAGGTTGCAGGTCTCGACCATGGAGCGGCTGATGCCGGTGCCGTGGAAGAGCATGTTCTTCAGACGGCTGCGCTGGTCGGTGCAGGCGCTGCACACGAAGTTGAGCGGGCAGCAGACGCAGGAGGCGAGCACCAGGCGGGTGATGGCCTTCTCGCGCACCGCGCGGATGATGGCCGAGCCACCGTCGGGCACACAGGCGGCGTTGAGCGCCTCGACATGGACGATGGCCGGGTTGGCGTCGGCAAGGCCGGCGAGGTAGTCGTCCATGCCGGGCAGCCAGCCGAGCGAGTCGTTGCAGCGGCAGACGAACACGCCGATGCGGATCTCCGGCGACAGGCCGGCGTCCGGGATGGACACGGAGAGGCCGTGGCCCTTGGTCTTGCGGGTGGCGCCGCCGAGCAGCAGCATGGCCCGGGCCGCGGCGTCGAAGCCGCGCACCACCATGTCGTTGACGTTCGGCCGGGCCGCCCTGGGGCCGTAGGCGCGGATGATGTCGTCGCCCTTGATGTTCGGGGCCGCGGCCGGGTCGGCGACGATCACCGCGCCGCAGGGCTCGACGATCTCCTCGCGCTCCTGGGCGTGATCGATGGCCTTGAGCGGGCCGCAGGCGGCCACGCACTCGAGGCACTCGGAGCAGACGCCGCACTGCAGGCAGCGGCTCGCCTCGGCCTGGACCTGCTGCAGGGTGAAGCCGAGCGCCACCTCCTGGAAGGACTGCACCCGCTCGGCCGCCTGGCGCTCGGGCATGGCCGTGCGCCGCTGCTGCGGCAGGTCCTCGGGGATCTGGCGGAAATCGCGTTCCGCCGGCCGGGACACGGGCGACTCGACCCGCTCGCCGGACAGGTCGGCGTGGATGGTGGCCGCGGCCCGGCGGCCCGCGGCCATGGCCCGCACCACCGAGGAGGGGCCGGAGACCGTGTCGCCGGCCGCGTAGACGCGGGCGAGCGTGGTGCGCTGGTCCGGGTCGGTATCGATGAAGCCGCGCTCGTTCACCGCGATGCGGCCGCCGAAGCTCCCCGCCTGGAAGCCGCCCACCTGGCCGATGGCCACGAAGGCGCGGTCGAACTCCAGGGTGAAGGCCGGCTCGCCCTCGACCACCACCGGCCAGGCGATGCCGCGCGCATCCGCCTTGCCGGGCACGGTGCGCCGGCACTCGAGCCGGCGGAACACGCCGTTCTCTCCACGCAACGCCACCACCTGGGTGGCGTCGACGATCTGCACGCCTTCTTCCACCGCCTCGCGCACCTCGTCCGGGTCGGCCGGGATGTGCTCGGCATCGAACCAGCTGATGAGGCGCACCTGGGCGCCCAGGCGGGCGAGCGTCCGCGCCAGGTCAAAGGCCGAGTTGCCGTCGCCGATCACCGCCATGCGGCCGGGCAGGGCGGTGATGTTCTCCCACTGGCTGCGGGCGAGGAAGGCGAGGCAGCCCTCGACACCCTCCAAATCCTCGCCGTCCACGCCCAACTGCCGGTCGTGCCAGGTGCCGGTGGAGAGCAGCAGGCCCTGGAATTCGCGGGTGAGCCGGTCGAGATCCGCGGCCAGGTCGATGGGCGAATGGGTGGCAAAGACCACGCCCATGCGCTCGATGGCGCGGAGTTCCCGGTCGAGGATGGCGCGCGGCAGCCGGTGCGCGCCGATGCCGTAGCGGAGCAGGCCGCCGGCTTCCGCTTCCTTCTCGAACACGGTCACGCCGTAGCCGCGCCGGGCCAGGTCCGCGGCTGCGGCAATGCCGGCCGGGCCGGAACCGATGATGGCGATCCGCTCCGGCCGGGTGGGTTCGACCCGGTCCGCGGGGGGCGCCTGGGCGGGCTCCGGGTGCTCGGCCTCGTAGTCGGCCAAAAACCGCTTGATGGCGCGGATGGCCACCGGGTCGTCGACCCCGCCGCGGCGGCAGGCCTCCTCGCAGGGGTGGGTGCAGACCCGGCCGCAGATGCCGGGCAGGACGTTGTCCCGCCGGACCACGGCCAGGGCCTCGTCGTAGCGGCCCTGGGCGGCCAGGGCGATGTAGCCCTGGGCATTGACGCCCAGCGGACAGTTCTCCTGGCAGAGCGGCTGCCGCCGCTTGTCGATCCAGGGCCGGCCGGGCAGGCTGGTGCGGCCCGCGTAGTGCAGGGCCTTGCCGGTCTCGGCGCACTCCACCGGGCAGGCGACGAAGCACTTGCCGCAGAGCACGCAGCGGTCCGCGTCGACAAAGGTCTGGCCGCGGTCGATGCGCACGCTGAACCCCTGCGGGGTGTGCTTGATCGAGCTGATCCGCGCCGGCAGCAGGGTGCGGATCTGGGCGTTGCGCAGGATGCGGATCAACCCCGGACGGTGGGCGAAGTTGAAGCTCTGGCCCGAGGGCAGCCGGTATTCCTCGGCCGCGAGCTTCTCGTTCAGGTCCGGGGCGCTGTCCACCAGGGTCACCGGGATGCCCAGTTCGCCCAGCTTGTTGGTGGCGGCGATGCCTTCCGGCGTGGCGCCGGCAACGATCACCCGGTAGAGCCTCTCTTTTTGTCGTGTCATGACGCCAATGCTCCTGTCTGGCCGGCGGCCCGTTTTTCCCGCCCTTTGAGGGTGGACAGGCCGTAATCGTACCCCTTGGTGAAGGCCTCGATGTTACGGTCCTCGGTGCCCCTGGGCACGGACTGGCGGACCATGGCCTGGGCCGCCGCATTGGTCACCGCGCCGGTGATGGCGGTGCAGAAGCCGAGCATGATGATGTTGGCCATCATCTTGTTGCCCAGGTTCTCGGCCATGCGCGTGGCCGGGATGGCGAAGTGGTCGCAGGCCGCCTCTTCCGGGTGGACCAGGTCCTGGTCCACGAGCAGCACCGAGTCCGGCGCCAGGCTGGCGGCGAACTTGTCGTAGCCGGCCTGGCTCATGGCCACGAGGATGTGCGGCCGGTTGACGTAGGGGTAGTGGATCGGCGTGTTTGAGATGATCACCTGGGCGTTGCAGGCGCCGCCGCGCGACTCCGGCCCGTAGGCCTGGACCAGGGTGGACTCTTTCTTGTCGCCGAGCGAGGCCGCCATGCCGAGAATCCGACCGGTCAGGATGATGCCCTGGCCGCCGAACCCGGTGACGATGATTTCGGTCTGGCCGTTGGTTGTGGATGAGGTCATTGGGTGGGTGGGTGGTAGGTGTTTAGGCTGTAGGTGACCAAGCTGTTAGACTGTAGGTGTTTAGGCTGTAGGTGACCAAGCTGTTAGACTGTAGGTGTTTAGGCTGTAGGTTTTAGTAGGGTGCGCTGTGCGCACCATGAAAAGGCAGCCATTGGCAGGATCAGCGGCCTGAGCCAAAAATAAAAAGAGCAGGATAAAGATACAAATTCAGTGGGATCAATTGAATCTTTAACCTGAAAGTTCAGGTTGGCTGCGGTCTTCTTGCGGTCAGCTTCATTCCCGGAAAAAAACCTTCCAGTTAGGCTCCGGTGCTCATCCCGCGTTGTTCTACTTGGGCGGGGTCCTGTTCGGCGCGCGGAGGGAGCGGACCAGTGCCCCCAGCACCTTCTCGGTCTCGGCAAGCAGCGTTTCGTAGTCGTCTGGTTCGGGCCGGCGGAAATAGCCCAACCGGCGTGACAGTTCCACCTGGTAGTGCAGTTCCCGGAGCGAGGCAAAGGCGATTTCAAGGTACCGGAGGTATTCGCCCTGGCTTTCCCGCGCGCAGCCCTCGACGATGTTCGACGGCACCGACACCGCGGCCCGGCGCATCTGGGCGGTCAGGCCGTAGACTTCCTCCTTGGGGAAATCCCGGGTTTCCAGGTAGGTGCGCATCGCCACCTCGTCCGCCAGCACGAACGCCCGCAGTTTCGTATGATCCCGCACAACCCTCCTCCAACTCCCCTACAGCCTAAACCCCTACAGCCTAAAAGCCTGCCCCCTCACTCCTCCCCGCACGACCGACAATAGTCCTGGTACCGGTCGTCGCAGGTGGAGCGGTCGATGTCGACGAACTTGCCGATGACCACGCCGCGGCTGAAGTCGATATCCGCCCGGGCCGGGTCCGCGCCGTTCTTGACGATGGTCCGGTCCTGGTAGAGCTTGAGCGTGTCGATGGGCTTTTCCTTGTTGCGGCGGCCGTAGTTGACCGGGCAGGGCGACAGCACCTCGATGAACGAGAACCCCTTGCGCAGGATCGCCTCGTTGATGGCCGTGGTCAGGTCGCGGGTCTGCAGGATGGTCCAGCGGGCCACGTACGAGGCCCCGGCCGCGTAGGCCAACAGCGGCAGGTTGAACGGCCCGTCCGGGTTGCCCATGGGCGTGGTGGTCGACCTGGCCTGGCAGGGGGTGGTGGCCGCCACCTGGCCGCCGGTCATGCCGTAGGTCAGGTTGTTCACGCAGATCACGGTCAGGTCCATGTTGCGCCGGGCCGCGTGGATGAAGTGGTTGCCGCCGATGGCGAACAGGTCGCCGTCCCCGGAGAAGACGATCACCTTCAGCTCCGGCCTGGCCATCTTGATGCCGCTGGCAAAGGGGATGGCCCGGCCGTGGGTGGTGTGGAAGCTGTCGAGCTTGATGTAGCCCGCGCCGCGCGCCGAGCAGCCGATGCCCGAGACCATGGTGAACTGGTTGTAGGGCAGGCCGGTGGCCTTGATCGCGCTCAGGCAGGAGGAGAACACCGTGCCGATGCCGCAGCCCGGACACCAGATGTGCGGGATGCGGTCCGTGCGGATCAGGTCGTCGAGCGGGTGTTCCGGGGGTTTGGCGAGTTTCTTTGGATTGGTGGTCATTGTTTAGGGGTTTAGGCTGTAGGGGTTTAGGCTGTAGGTGTTTAGGCTATTAGACTGTAGGGGTTTAGGCTGTAGGGGTGGCAGGCTGAAACGTTTCGATAGGGCAAAGGGGGTGTTGCCAAACCAGGCTGAAAGCCTGCACGCTAACACCCTGATAGCCTAACAGCCTACAGCCTATCAGCCTGACCTCTAACAGCCTAAAATCTCTCCCGAATACACTCCAATACCCGATCCGGGTGAATGATCTTCCCGCCGGCGCTGCCGACCA
>ERZ1645192.5215-NODE-5215-length-10109-cov-5.308832_pt1 | contig 10109 bp, 7 predicted proteins | sample MGYA00575354_ERZ1645192 | MGnify/ENA primary metagenome ERZ1645192 (study PRJEB40844, sample SAMN11349763) | freshwater sediment metagenome | isolation source: river sediment | host: Sediment | place: India: Faizupur Khadar , New Delhi | collected 2017-02-21 ...
AAAAAAGTTTAAAATAGGAATTATCACTTCTGTTTCCTTAAATCATGCTACACCTGCCGGGTTTTATGCACATCAGCCGACTCGTAAAAATTATGATTTTATAACAAAAGATCTTATAAATAGTAAATATGATTTTTTTGCCGGTGGTGGCTTCCGGTTGGGTAATGCAGACCCGACAAAAAAAATATACAACTCCTTTAATGAAATTATTACAGAATTAACTTCAAATAAAGTAAATGTTATTTTGAATTTTTCAGCTATTAAAAATGAAAAAATTTCTTTGCCCGCATTAATTGTAGATACAACTATATTAAACTTACAAAAAAACTGGAAAAATAGTGTAATCGATGAGTGTTATGCCTTCCCCTATGCAATAGATTACCCCGAATACAAAGAGATGTTGGCAAATTATACGGCAAGCGCCATTCAAAATTTAACCAACGATAACGGTTTTTTTATTATGGTTGAAGGAGGGAAAATAGACTGGGCTTGTCATGATAATGATGCTGCTACCGCAATTCATGAAATTAGTTCTTTCAATATGGCTATCAATAAAGCGGTAGAATTTTATTTAAAAAACCCGAAAAACACGTTGATTATTGTAACTTCCGACCATGAAACAGGAGGGATGACCTTAGGAAAAGGCTACAACGAAAGCAGTTCGAATAAAAATTATTATGCTCTTTATCCGCAAATACTAGCTAAACAAAAAAAATCAAGATTGTTTTCTGATAGTACCATTATTGCGAAATATAATGATAGTGCACAAATAGGATGGACTACCTCCGACCATACCGCAAGTCCTGTTGGTATATGGACAATTGGTAAAGGCAGCGAAAAGTTTGTGGGTATATTTGAAAATGCTGAAATAAAAAAGAAAATACTGGAATTAATAATTCCTTAATTTAATTTTTCTTATTTCAATTTTCTTAATTCGCTTCTCTGTGAATCCTTAATAAATCCGATAATACAGCAAACCCGGTTTCTATAGGTCCGGCACCTGGACCCGAAATAGTTATATCTCCTAAAAGATCGGTAGAAAAAATAAGCGCATTGGTTGTGCCGGATATATTGTACAAAGGATGAGATTTAGAAATTATTTCAGGTGCTACATATCCACTAATTATTCCGTTTTTATTTTCTACACAGCCTATTAATTTTAATCGTTTATTGGCTTTGGTAGTTTCTTCAATATATGGCAAGGTAATTCCGGTAATTCCTTTACATGGGATATCTTCTAATTTTAAAGGAACTCCCATTACCATATTCGCTAGTATTGCCACTTTCCCACGTGCATCATATCCTTTTACATCATTTTCAAGATTTGCTTCCAAATAACCTGCTTGCTGTGCTTTTAGTAAAACCGTATTGTAGTCATACCCTTGCTCCATTTCGCTAAGGATATAGTTGGTTGTCCCGTTTAAAACCCCATATATTTTCGATATTTTGCATCCTGCCAAAGGTCCTTGGCTTAAGTTAAGAATAGGAGTCCCCGAACAGACCGTTCCTTCATTTAGAAATAATAATTTATTCCGATCTGCCAATTTTTTAAATTCAGTATAGTTAAGTGCAGCAGGTCCTTTATTACAGCATATTACGTGCTTTCCGTTCGAAAGAGCCGCAAAAACATGCTCCATGGCAAGTCCGCCAGTTTCAAAATCGGTATACGTTAATTCGCAAATAATATCTGCGTTACTTTCTTTTATTAAAGTGCAATTATCTTTGTTGGTTAAATCTTTCGAGAATTTATTTTTATTCTTTGCTTCTTTCAACATTTGATGAAGATCAAGTCCGTTTTCATTAAAGCAATTACCATAATAGAGGTCGCTAACAGCTACCAAATCAAATTCAAAATCATAATTTTCTTTTAAAAATTTTTTCTTGTCAAGCAGAATCTTGCCAATTCCCTGACCAACTTTTCCAAAACCAATAAATGCTATTTTATGTCTCATACTCGTTTATAAATTCTTCTGCAAAGATTGTATATTATTTGCAATACTCCAAATCTACATAATATAAGAAGATTAAAATAAATATACCTATTATGAAAGAAGTAAATGTAGAAATATTGAAAATATTAAGTAAATTTGTCAATAATAAGAAGAAAATTAAATAAAACATGAAAAAAGCAGTAAAAAACTTTCAAATTGATAGTTTAGATAAAAAAATATTATCCCTTATTACTAAAAATGCACGTATTCCTTTTGTTGAAGTTGCTCAAAAATGTAATGTAAGTGGTGCAGCTATTCATCAGCGGGTACAACAACTTACAGCTGCCGGAGTAATAACAGGTTCTCAATTTTCTATTTCTCCTCGTTTAATGGGATATACAACCTGTGCCTATATTGGAATTCAACTGCATTTAATTAGTAGAAAATCGCATATAGAAGCCTATAATAAAATAATGAAAGTACCAGAAATAGTGGAATGTCACCATGTTTCAGGAAAACATTCATTACTGATAAAAATTTATACCAAAAATAATGAACATCTAAAAGATATTATCATTGAGAAGATTCAATCTATTCCGGAAGTTATATCAACAGAAACGTTTATTTCCTTGCAGGAAGGCTTCCACCGACAGGTACCAATAGAATAAACTAAAATTGTGTTACAGTTTAGTTAAACACGATTCAATTAATTTCCAGGTTCTTTCAATATCATGGTCGAGTCCTACCGAAAAACGAACTAAACCGGGCGACATGCCCATTTCTTTCTGAATATCTTCCGGCACTTCCGAAGAGGTACTTTTTCCTGAATTACTAAAAAGTGTTTTAAAATAACCCAGGCTAACAGCTAAGTAACCAACACCCATTTCTTCCATAATTTCCATAAACGTGTTTGCCTTTTCAGATGTTAACATATCGATGGTAAATACGCCACCATAGCCAAAACCCGGATTCATCATTTGTGTTAATAGTTCATGATCTTTGTGATTTTTTAAGCCCGGGTACGATACTGAAATCCCTGCTTTTTTAAATTGTTCGGAAAGGTAGAGCGCATTTTTACTGTGCTGCATCATTCGAATATGAAGCGTATGAAGGTTTTTTAAAATACTTGAAGAACGAAGTGGATCTAAAACAGGACCTAATAACATAGCCGTACCATCGTTAACATTGCAAAGCGAATCAATAAAGTCCTTTTTACCGCATATTGCTCCGGCTACACAATCATTTTTCCCGTTGATAAATTTAGTTAGACTATATACAACAATATCGGCTCCTAAAAGAAATGGAGAAACAATCATTGGCGTAAAGGTGTTGTCAACAATAAGTTTTACATTCTTTTGATGTGCTATTTTTGATATAGAAGGAATATCGGTAATTTGTAATAAGGGATTTGTCATGGTTTCCGAATAGATAATTTTTGTATTCGGTTTTATTGCTTTTTCAACAGCTTTTAAATCGGTAATATCAACGAAGCTAACGCTAATATTAAATTTAGGTAAATAATTTTGAAGAAAGGCAAAAGTACCGCCATATATGGTTTGACTTGAAATGATATGGTCGCCGTGATTGCAATTATGTAAAATAGCTGAAGTTATCGCACTCATACCGGAACCGGTTACCCATGCAGCTTCTGTTCCTTCCATGGCTGCCAATGCATCTGCTAAATATTTATTGCTGGGATTCCAATGTCGTGAATATAAAAAACAGCCTTCTGCACATCCGTCAAATGTGTCTTTCATGGTTTTAGCTTGCATAAAAGTAAAAGTGGCAGAATCTGTAATAGATGGATTTACATCACCAAATTCGCCAAATTGTAATATGTCCTGTATTTTAGAAGCAGCATCATGTTTTTTCATAATTTTATGTTTTATAAAAAATGTTAATAATTAATTTAAAGTACAAAAATAATAATAAAATATAAGTAAAAAAAAGAAAAAAAAGAAAAAATATAATGTAAACATCAAAAAAACATTAAATATCTAAAATGTAAAACATTGAATTATTTGAAATTGTTATTTCCGAATTTTCTATTGCTTTTTTAATTATTTTCGCAAATAGATAAATCAAAACATAAAGAAATGAATTACGATTTAATAGTTATAGGCAGTGGACCGGGAGGTTACGTAGCTGCCATAAGGGCATCTCAATTAGGATTAAAAGTTGCTGTGGTTGAAAAAAGTGAGTTAGGTGGCATTTGTCTGAATTGGGGATGTATTCCTACCAAAGCCCTATTAAAAAGTGCGCAGGTATATACCTATTTTAAACATGCCTCTGATTATGGTATTCAATTCGAAGGACAAGTAAAACCCGATTTTGAAGCGGTAGTTAAAAGAAGCCGTGGGGTGGCAGAGAATATGAGTAAAGGGATACAATATCTTTTTAAAAAAAATAATATTGAGGTAATAAACGGTTTTGGAAAAGTGAAACCGGCAAAAACAGTAGAGGTAACAGATAAAGACGGAAATATAAAGGAGTATACCGCCAATTCCATTATTATTGCTACCGGTGCCCGTTCCCGACATTTACCTAATTTACCGCAAGACGGGAAAAAAATAATCGGATATCGCGAAGCAATGACATTATCTAACTTGCCTACATCTTTGGTGGTGGTTGGTTCGGGGGCTATTGGATCCGAATTTGCCCAGTTTTATAATGCCATGGGAACAAAGGTTACACTTATTGAGTTATTACCCAATATTGTTCCTGTTGAAGATGAAGAAGTATCTAAACAGTTAGAACGTTCTTTTAAAAAAGCAGGAATAAAAGTAATAACAAGTGCTAGTGTTGATAAAGTAGATACGAACGGATCAGGATGTAAGGTAACGGTTACGACCAAAAAAGGAGAAGAAGTAATTGAAGCCGAAATCGTTTTTTCTGCCGTAGGCGTTTCTACCAATATAGAAGGAATAGGCTTAGAAGAAACCGGGATTAAAACAGAAAAAGGAAAAATAATAGTCGACGATTTTTATAAAACGAATGTGGAAGGATATTATGCTATCGGCGATATTGTACATGGTCCTGCCTTGGCGCATGTTGCTTCTCGCGAAGGAATTGTATGTGTAGAAAAAATAGCCGGACATAGTCCATTGCCGGTCGATTATACCAATATACCGGGATGTACGTATACCACACCGGAAATTTCATCGGTAGGGTTCACCGAAAAAAAAGCAATAGAAGCCGGTTACGAAATAAAAGTGGGAAAATTTCCGTATATGGCATCCGGAAAAGCGGCTGCATCGGGCAATAAAGATGGATTTGTAAAACTTATTTTCGATGTAAAAACCAATCAGCTTTTAGGTGCACACATGATAGGAGATAACGTAACAGAAATGATTGCGGAAATTGTTTTAGCTCGGAAATTGAAATCAACGTATCGCGAAATATTAGATGCGGTTCATCCTCACCCAACCATGTCTGAAGCGGTGATGGAAGCTGTTGCGGCTGCGTATGGCGAAGTTATTCATTTGTAATAAGATATTTCCGTTTTTGGGAATTGTTTTTAATAATGATTTATAAATATTATGTGTGGAATTACAGGGGTATATGCTTTTAATAATAGTGCACTTTCTTTTAAAAACAAAATAGAAAAGGCGCTTGTAAAGCTATATAAAAGAGGTCCCGAAAGTTCAGGCACATTTTTTTGCAATCAAGTTGGGTTAGGTCATACACGACTAGCTATTATCGATTTATCTGAATCCGGCGTTCAACCTTTCACTGATTTATCTGAGCGGTTTACCATTGTTTTTAATGGAGAGTTTTTTAATTATAAAGAACACCGAAATGACTTATTAAAAAAAGGAATTCGTTTTAAATCGGAAAGCGATACCGAAGTTTTGCTTAATCTGTATTTAACAGAAGGCCCGCCCTGTCTGCAAAAAGTGAATGGGTTTTTTTCTATTGCTATTTACGATAAGCAAGAAGAAACATTGTTTATTGCACGCGATAGAATGGGGGTAAAACCTTTATTTATTTATCAAGATAACGATAAATTTATTTTTGCTTCCGAATTAAAAGCATTGCTTCAATATGATATAAATAAAGAAATTGATAGAACATCATTAGCTCAATATTTACAGTTAAATTACATTCCTAGTCCGTATTCTATTTTTACAAATGTTCGTAAATTAAAACAAGGAAATTATATATTAATTAGCAAAGGATCTATACAAGAAAAAGAATATTATACCATCCCTTTTTATCCGCAAAAGCAAATATCAATATCCGATATTTCTTATTCGGAAGCACAAAATAAATTAAAAAAATTATTAGATGAATCTGTTAAAAAGCGTATGGTATCGGATGTCCTTTTAGGCTCTTTTTTAAGTGGTGGCGTTGATTCATCTATTATTGTTGCATTAGCATCGAAGTATACCGATAAGTTAAAGACTTTTTCGATTGGTTATAAAGATGAACCATTATTCGATGAAACAAAATATGCAAAGCTCGTAGCCAAAAAATTTAATACGGAACATACGGAGTTTATTTTATCTAACGATGATTTGTTTTCAATCCTTTTCGATGTGCTGGAATATACCGATGAGCCTTTTGCTGATTCATCGGCACTAGCTGTTTATATGCTGAGCAAACAAACACGCAAAAATGTTACTGTTGCTTTATCGGGTGATGGAGCGGATGAGCTATTTGGCGGTTATAATAAGCATAATGCAGAATACAGAGCGAGGAATGCAGGAATAATAGAAAATATCATAGCTTCTCTGAACCCTATTTGGAAAAGATTTCCTCAATCAAGAAATACATCTTTTTCGAATTTTATAAGACAACTAGACCGATTTTCAGAAGGTATGAAATTATCGGCAAAAGACCGTTATTGGCAGTGGTGTAGCTTTGTCACAGAAAAAGAAATAGCTCCATTATTCACTTTTCCGAAAGATATTTATTCCGAAAGAAAACAAAATATAGTAAAGCATATTAACCCTACTAGAGGAATGAATGATGTGTTACTTACCGATATGCAATTGGTTTTAGTGAATGATATGCTGGTAAAAGTAGATATGATGTCGATGGCAAATTCGTTGGAAGTAAGAACTCCTTTTTTAGATTACGAATTAGTGAATTTTGCGTTTTCCTTACCTTCCGAATATAAAATGGATAAAAATACAGGAAAGAAGATTTTACAAGATTGTTTTCAAGATGTATTACCTCCAGAAATTTATCATCGTAAAAAACATGGTTTTGAAGTTCCTTTATTAAAATGGTTTAGAAAAGAATTAAATACGTTAATTTTTAATGAATTATTAGAAGACAATTTTATAAAACAACAAGATTTATTTGAAATAACAGAGATTCGAAAATTAAAAAATAAGTTAATGTCGCCCAATCCGGGTGATGCAGCTTCTAGAATATGGGGCTTAGTTGTTTTTCAATATTGGTGGAAAAAGTACATGGTTAATAACTAATTAAATTCAAAATATTTTTTCTTGTTAGGGTTAAATTAATATCATTACATTCACATTTCAATAAAATTTAGGTGCCAAAAGTTTTACGTATCATAAACCGTTTTAATTTAGGTGGGCCAACATATAATGCCGCTTACCTCACTAAATATTTGTCGCCCGAGTTTGATACATTGCTTTGTGGTGGTACAATAGACAAGACCGAAGGGGATGCTACATTTATTGTTTACAACCTGGGAATAGAACCTAAGATAATTTCCGAAATGCATCGTTCTATTGATTTGCAGGCTGATTATAAAGCGTATCTTAAAATTAAATCAATTATTTCCGATTTTAAACCCGATATTGTTCATACACATGCATCAAAAGCAGGAGCATTGGGGCGTTTAGCCGCTTATCGGATGGGTGTTCCTGTTATTTTACATACGTTTCACGGACATGTTTTTGATAAATATTTTAGTTCTCTTTCATCAAACATATATATTCAAATTGAACGTTTTTTAGCTAAAAGAAGTTCGAAAATTATTGCGTTATCCGAAAATCAAAAAAATGAGTTGGCACATAAGTTTAAAATTTGTTCTGAAGATAAAATTCATGTTATTCCATTAGGTTTCGATTTAGACCGCTTTCAAGAGAATACCCAAGAAAAAAGAAAAAGTTTTCGGGAAGATTATAAAATAAATGATGATGAAATAGCAATCGCAATTATTGGAAGATTGGTGCCTATAAAAAACCATGAATTATTTCTGAATGTTGTAAAAGAGGTTATAAAAAAATCAACTAAAAAGCTGCGTTTTTTTATTGTAGGAGATGGCGAAAGTAAAGAGTTTATAATTCAAAAAGCCAAAGACTTAGATTTAACTTTTACCCAAGATAAACAGCAGTCAAATAAAAATTTAATAACGTTTACATCCTGGATAAAAGAGATAGATGTGGTTGTTGCCGGTGTCGATATCGTTATGTTAACATCTCTTAATGAAGGAACTCCCGTAAGTATAATTGAAGCACAGGCAGGCGGGAAGCCTGTTGTTAGCACTAATGTGGGGGGTATAGAAAATGTGGTAATTCCAGGAGAAACAGCCTTTTTATCGCCGAGTAATGAAAGTAATCCATTGGTAACTAATTTATTATTATTAATAGATTCGGAAGAATTAAGGATAAAAATGGCAGCGAAGGGTTGGTTGCATGTAAAAGAAAAATTTCATTATAATCGGCTGGTTAACGATACTAAAAAATTATATACCGACTTACTGAAACAATAATTGTATATTTTCGTATTATAAAAGATATAAAAAACTTTTTATACATTTGTTTTTTCACCAACATATTACAATGAAAAAGATATATATATATATTTCGTTATAATTCTTTCTGGCTTCTTGTAAAGTGTTTGCTCCGAGTCAAATGCTTCGTACAAAAGTGGATTATAAGTATGCCGAATTTTCGAAAGAGCAAACCGATCAAGAATATAAAATTGCTCCTTTCGATAAAATATCTTTTAAATTAGCTACTAATAATGGAGAAAATTTAGTGAACCCTTTGGCAACAAGCGGAACAGCTGTTAGTTCAAGTGGTGGAGGTTTAGCTTTTACGGTAGAATACGACGGAATGGTTAAATTTCCGGTTTTTGGAAGAATTAAGGTTAGTGGCTTAACTATTAAAGAGTTAGAAGTAATGTTGGAAGAAAAATATGCTCAATATTATAACGATCCTTTTGTACAAATAGAAGTTAGTAATATGCGAGTTATCTTGTTTAGCAATGGATTATCGGGCGATGCATCTGTTATTACCCTTTCGAATCCGAACATGACTCTTTTCGAAGCATTGGCTACAGCAGGAGGTGTTTCAGGAGGAAAAGCGTATAATATTAAAATAATAAGAGGGGATTTAAAAAACCCACAAATATTTTTGGTCGATTTATCAACTTTAGATGGCGTAAAAAAAGCAAATTTGGTTTTACAAGCCAACGATATTATTGTAATAAAACCAAGAAATAATGTATCGGAACGAATAATTACGTTCGTTACTCCTTATTTAACTTTAGCTTCGTTTTTATTATTGATGTACAATACGATTAAATAAAAAATGGGACAACAGAAAATATCTATCATAAACGATGAAATCGACATTAAACTGTTTTTGTATATTACAAAAAAGAGTTTTTTGTATGTTTTATTATTTCTAGGAATATCTTTTTCGTTAGCATTTTTTTATTTAAGATATACTTATCCTATTTATAGTTCGAGTGCTACCATTCAAATTAGTTCTAACGATGAAAAAGTTCGTCAAATATTAGAAACTGAAAACGATCTGGGGCAACAACAAAACGATTTAACACAAGCGAAAGAAATTTTAAGTTCTTCTGTATTTTTAAGCAAAGCTCTTTCTAAACTCCCTCTCGATATTAGTTATTTTTATGAAGGTAGAATATTGTCGTATGAACAATATAAATCATCTCCTTATATAATTGAATCTAAAATAATAAGTCCTTCTATTTATGAAGTACCTATTTATTTAAAATTTTTTACAAATCAAAAATTCGAATTATCATACACCATACCTGGATTAAAAAAGTTCGAAAAAGAATATAAAATCTCGGAAAAAGTAGTCCTTCCCGAAATTGAATTAACTGTTAATTATACGGATATTGATCAAATTGAATTTAGTAATAGTATTCTCGATCAAAATTCGTATTTTTTTATTTTAAAAAATCCAGATAATATTGTTTCTACTTATTTGTCGGAAT
>ERZ1645192.5216-NODE-5216-length-10103-cov-6.006568_pt1 | contig 10103 bp, 13 predicted proteins | sample MGYA00575354_ERZ1645192 | MGnify/ENA primary metagenome ERZ1645192 (study PRJEB40844, sample SAMN11349763) | freshwater sediment metagenome | isolation source: river sediment | host: Sediment | place: India: Faizupur Khadar , New Delhi | collected 2017-02-21 ...
TCTTCGGCAATTCCGGCGCGGAAGCGGTCGAGTGCGCGATAAAGCTGTCGAAGCATTACACCAAGAGGAAAAGGTTCATCGCCTTCTTAGGAGCTTTCCACGGCAGGACCATCGGGGCTCTCTCCCTTACGGCGTCCAAATCCATACAGAAGGAGCACTTCTTCCCGCTCATGGGCGGCGTGACCCACGTAAATTACGCCTACTGCTACAGGTGCCCTTTCGGACTCACTTTCGAAAAATGCAAGATGAAATGCGTAAGCAACATCGAGTCGATCTTCAAGAGCATCGTCCCACCGTCGGAAGTCGCCGCGATCTTCGTAGAGCCGGTGCAGGGCGAGGGTGGATACGTCGTCCCTCCGAAGGAGTTCATCGAAGGGATCAGGACGATTTGTGACAAACATCACATCCTGATGGTCGCGGATGAGATACAATCAGGTTTCGGAAGGACGGGCAAATTCCTGGCGATGGAACATTTCGGAGTCGAACCCGATCTCGTACTAATGGCGAAGGGCATCGCCTCGGGCCTGCCGCTATCCGCGGTCGTGGCACCCGAAAAGATCATGTCGTGGCCGCCGGGGGCCCATGCCAGCACCTTCGGCGGGAACCCCGTGGCACTGAAGGCTTCGATCGCGACCATCGACCTTTTAGAGAAGGAGCTGATCGAGAACGCGAGGGCACAGGGCAAGTTCCTTCTCGACGGCTTCAGGGAGATGGAGAAGAAATACCCCGTGATCGGCGATGTCAGGGGACTTGGGCTGATGATCGGGGTAGAGATGGTCAAGGACAAGGCCTCCAAGGAACGCTTCCCCGAACTACGCGACCGGATGGAAGTCGAGTGCTTCGAACGAGGCCTCCTGGTGCTAGGGTGCGGCGCCAACACGGTCAGGATCTGCCCTCCGCTGGTCATCGACAGGACACAGGCGAAGGCGGCCCTGGAGATATTCGAGGAGTCCCTGAAGGCCTCTTTGAAACGGTTCAGGATAAAGTAGTAAGATAGGGGCGCGGGTATACTGCCGGACAACCCGGCCCTGAGAGGTGAAGGATGAAGATCCAGATCTGGGGTGCGAGAGGAAGCGTTCCTTGTTTCTCGAAGAAGAAGAACCATTTCGGGACGAACACCCCGTGCGTCGAATTGAGCCTGGGGCTGGATAGAAGGCTGATCTTCGACGCGGGCACCGGCCTGGTGTCGATGGGCAACTGCATGTCCGAGCGCAGGCACAAGGACGCGGAGACCATCAACATCTTCCTCTCGCATTTCCACTGGGATCACATCCAGGGGTTGCCGTTCTTCAAGCCCGTTTTCCGCAAGGACGCCAAGATCCACATCTACGGAAAGGAGGAGATCGAGAAGGTTTTCTCCAGCCAGATGATAACTCCCTTCTACCCCGTGCCGTTCGGCGCCCTGCCCGCACAGATCGAGGCGGTGCACCTCGAATCGCCTCTCGAACTGTTCGGGGCCAAAATAACTCCGTTCCAGGTGAACCATCCGCAGGGATGCATCGGCTACCGGATCGAGGCCGAAGGAAAAGTCATAGTCTACGCAACCGACACGGAACCGGACGGGGGGAGGCTCGACGAGATCCTCGTGAACCACTCCGTCGGGGCCGATCTTCTCATAATGGATTCGAACAATTCCCTCGACGAAGAAAAGGACCGTAAAGGCTGGGGTCATTCGACATGGAAGGACTGCGTGAACGTTGCGACCGGGGCGGGAGTGAAAAAACTCCTGCTCTTCCATCACGACCCCTTTCACGATGACGAACAGGTCTTCGAAAAAGAGAATCTCGCGCGGAAGGAATTCCCGGAATCCTACTCCGCATACGAGGAGATGGTCCTGGAATTTTGAACCCTCAACCCGCCGCTCTTTCCCTCGGTTCAAATCTCGGTGATCCCCGTTACAATCTCGAATCGGCTCTCGCGGCTCTGATGTCGGGAAACGTCATCGAGGTCATGAAACTATCCTCTCTCTACCTGACCGAACCAGTCGGATGCCCGCCTCAGCCTGATTTCCTGAACATGGTCGTTTCGGGGAGAACATGCCTGCCCCCCCTTGAACTTCTCGCCCGGTGCCTTGAAGCGGAAAAGACGCTCGGCAGGACCCGGGACGTTCCGAAAGGGCCGAGGCTCATCGACATCGACATACTTTTCTACGGAGACCTTATCCTTGAAACTCCGGAACTGACTGTCCCGCACAAGGCGATTCCGGAAAGGATGTCGATCCTTGCGCCGCTGGCAGAGACGTGTCCCGGGTGGAAGCATCCCCTCCTCGGGCTTACGGCCTCGCAGATGGCTTCGCTCCCCGCGGCAAGGGGAGGAGTGAAGATCATCCCTTCCTGAAGTGGAGTATCAGGGGAGTCCCTTCCAGCCTGAAGGCGTCCGTAAGCTGGTTCCTTATATACCTGATGTATTTTTCGGGCGGCGGAACGGACGAGTTGCCGAAAAGAGCCAGCCGCGGCGGCCCGTGTCCTATCTGGGTGGCGTAACGGATCTTGAACTCTTTTCCTTTCACGCTGGGCGGAGCTACCTGCTTCGTGATTATCCCCATGACGCGGTTCAGTTCCGAAGTGGAGAATTTCTTCTCGAAATTGTCGTAGACCGAGACGGCCCTCGGGAAAAGGTTCTTCATCCCTTTGGCGGTGAGCGCCGATACCTTTACGAAGGGCATGTAGGGAACGAACGCGAATTTTTCCCTGAACAGCTCCTCTGTTTCTTTGGCCTCCTTCGCCCCTCCGACGAGGTCCCACTTGTTGAGGACCAGGACAGCCGCTTTCTGCGATCTCTCGATGAGGCCTCCGATGTACGCGTCCTGGTGAGTCGGGCATTTCGAGGCGTCGACAACGAGAAGCGCGACATGGCAGCTTTCCAGTGCCTTTTTCGCCAGTATGACCGAAAGCAGTTCGGCTCCCCTCTCCGTCTTGCTCTTCTTCCTTATTCCGGCGGTATCCACGAGGGCGAAATCCCTGCCTCCGTGGCTCAGGTACGAATCGACCGGGTCGCGGGTCGTTCCCGCTATGGTTGATACGAGCGCCCTTTTCTCCCCGAGAACCCTGTTCAGGATCGAACTCTTTCCGACGTTCGGCTTCCCGACGATAGCTATCCTGATGGCAGTTCCCTCTTCTCCCTCGTCCTCCTGTTCGGCATCCTCTTTATCGGGAGGGAAAGATCCCGCGATCATGCCGAGCACTTCCTCGATCCCGCGCCCGTGCTCCGCCGAAACGGAGACGACAGGGGAGATCCCGAGCGAGTAGAAGTCGTTTTCCCTCAGCCTGTGGCTCTCTTCGTCTATCTTGTTGACGAGAAGTATGATCTTCTTGCCCGAGACCCTCAGCCGTCTGGCGAAGTCCTTCTCCACAGGAAGGACGCCCTCTTTCCCGTCGACAAGAAAAAGGACAAGGTCCGCACCTTCTATCGCGAGAAGCACCTGCTCTTCCACCAGAGAGTGCAGCGGGTCCTCAGACGCGCCGTGGATCCCGCCCGTATCGACCAGAAGGAACCTCCTTCCCTCGAAGTCCACTTCCGAGTAGTTCACGTCCCTCGTCACACCCGGCTCGTTGTGGACGAGGGCTTTCCTCTTCCCGATCAGCCTGTTGAACAGAGTGGACTTCCCCACGTTGGGCCTTCCGGCTATCACTACGGTCGCCACTATTGACACCTCCAGTGAGCGATTCTATCCTAAATGGGCCGGAGGAACAAAATCCTGCGGCTCACCGTTTCACTTCATCGAAAGGAGAGGCGATGGCCGGAAGCGAAAAAATAGACCTGGAAAAGTGCCGGGAAGCCCTGAGAAACGTGATCGACCCCGAGCTCCAGTTCGACATCTTGGACCTCGGCCTTGTCTACCGTCTCGAGATCGTAGGATCGGCCGTCGAGATGGACATGACCCTGACATCCCCCGGCTGCCCTCTCGCGCCGCAGATGGTCATGTCCGCGGAAAACGAACTGCTCAAAGTCGACGGGGTCGAGAAAGCCGTGGTAAAGCTTGTCTGGTCCCCTCCGTGGACGCCCGACAAGATGTCCGACGAGGCGAAAGCGGGACTTGGGCTTTTCTGAAGTCCCGCGAAAAATATCGTCATCGAGAACCAGATACATATTATCACTTTAAAGGAAGGTGAACATGTCGGTTTTTAAAGAGGACCTGTTCTTTTCATCAGAGGTCAGGGAAGCCCTGGACGGACTCGCGTCTCTCCGCGCGCTCGCGGGAAAGGCGGAAACTCGCAGGTTCGCCGTTCTCCTGAAGCGAAGGACCAGGGAGGTCGAAAGGCTTCTGTTCTGGTTCCAGAGGAGACAGGCGGTGCTGAGGGCCCCGTCACCGAAGCCGTTCCTGTTCTCGGAGTTCAGGGCTCTCCTGACGGAGAAGACCGGAAAAGAGGGCGGATCTCTTTCGCGGGCGGGCTTCAGTCTGAAGAACGACTGCTACCTCATGTTCAGGCTGACAGACCTCGCGGACGCTTTCTGCGGGGTTCGCTCGTCCCTCGAATCGGCGACGGGAAAGGACGTCCGGCTGTCCTTCGTTGCTGACGGGAACGAAGTCGTCGCCACGATGAAGTTCAGATCAGGTTTCGACGAGTTCGACCTGAAGGGGTTTTGCCAGAGGATGACATGGCAGGGCTCCCGTTTTTCGGAACGCGATTCGGGGTTCCCGTTCATGCATGCCGTGCTCGAGAACGGAAAAGGCCGGTTCGGGTGGCATTTCTCGCGGGGAACCTGGAGGCTCTGCATCGTCCTTCCGGCAATGGGGCTTCCAAAGCCCGCGATTCAGATGGTTTCCAGAGACGCGAATTCTATTTCCAGATCCTTGAGAAGGCGGTAAAAAAGGTCGACGGGAAATCCCATCACGTTGTGGTAGGAGCCCTCGATGCTCTTCACGAAGAGCGCCCCTTTTCCCTGGACGCCGTAAGCCCCCGCCTTGTCGAGAGGCTCTCCGTCCCTCACGTACCACCCGATCTCAGCCTCGGTCATCGGATGAAAGGTGACCCTGCTCATCGAACATCCCGCCGTCTCCGATCCGTTCTTGAGGAGCAGGCACAGCCCGCTGTGGACCTCGTGCGTCCTGCCCTGCAGTCTCCGGAGCATCTCCGCCGCGTGCGAATGGGCGTCAGGCTGGCAGAACATCTTCCCGTCAAGGTAAACGACCGTGTCCACCCCGATGAAGAGAGCTCCGTCCGGGCCGGCCTTCTTCGAAACGTCCATCGCTTTTTCCCTGGCCAGCCTTACGGCCTCCCCGCGGGGATCTCCCGATTCATCGAGTTCTTCCGCTATGCCTGAAGGGACGACCTTGAACCTGATCCCGAGCTTTTCCAGGATCTCTTTTCTTCTCGGGCTTTTCGACGCAAGTACGACCGGTATCACTTTTTCATTCTGTAGGCGAAAATGGAAGCAGCGAGAAGCCCCAGGAGCGAGAAAAAATTCACCCTCAGGATACCCCCGAGCACAAGGCTGATGAACGAAAGATCGAGTTTGAGCGGTTCCTTGAGCCCGATCCCTACGCTGTCGAAGAAGATCGACTTGACCGCTCCGGCGGGGACGATCCTTCCGACGAGGTCGCCGAAAACCGACCCGCAGAAGAGACCCGTGAAAAGTACAAGCGCCATCAGGGGATACCTGTTCTTCACTGGATCACGCCCTTGGGGGGCGGAGGGAAATCCGCTTCCACCACTCCGAAGTGGCTTTCATACCGTTCCAGGTTTTCTACCAGCGTCTTGACCACCTGCTTGAACGCCACGGGATTCGTGATGAGCCTGCTCTGTATCTTCACGTCGGGTCTTCCCGGGACGATCCTGCCGAAATCGAGGACGAACTCCGACTTGTTGTGGAGCACCGAAAGAAAATTGACGTATATGCCCTGGGCCGTCGCCTCGTCAAGCTGGATCTTGATCTCGAAGGGTTCCTGCTTCTTGCCTTTTTCCATCTCATCCTCCAAACGGTAATATTACGCTTCCGTCCGCCCGCGGTCAAACCGCGACGGGACAGGAACCGGTTCAGTCTTTTTGATCGACGCTGACCTTGAGGCCTCCCCTGTTCAGGAGAACGGACAGCTGTTCGCCCACCTCCACTGAAGAAGAGTCTGCCACTACGGCCCCCTTCCCGTCCTTCACTACCGAGTATCCCCTGGAAAGGATCGACAGCGGGTTCTTCGCTTCGAGAAGGGAGAGCGCTCCGGCCAGCGACCTTTCCCTCAGCTCGGCGGCCCTTGCCGCACACTGCGAGAGGTCCTTCCGCGCAGAAGATAGCCTCGCCCCGCATACCGAGAGTGCTGAGACCAGCTTCGACGGGTGGAGCGCCCCGGAAAGGACCGCCGCGCGCGAAGCGTCGCGGTCGAACCTTCCGCACATCCTTTCCGATAGAAGTGAGACCGACCTGTCGCGGCTTTCCTCCATCCTGTCCAGGTCCCTCAGGAAAGCCGTTCCTTCCCTGCCGGGATCGAAGGCCGACAACTTTTCTCCCGCCAGTTCCAGCCTCGCCGAGACTCCGGAAAGGATCGCCCTCGCCGCCGAGGATATCCCCGCTCCGGCTTCCACGAATGGCTGGCTGACGATCTCCGCGGCAGCCGAAGGCGTGGGCGCCCGGAGGTCGGCCGTGAGATCGGTAAGCACCGTGTCCACCTCGTGGCCGACGGCGCTGATGACCGGTACGGGGGAAGCAGCCACGAGCCTGGCGAGGGATTCGTCGTTGAACGCGTTGAGGTCTTCGAAAGACCCGCCGCCTCTCGTAATGATTATGAGGTCGATCCCGCCGGCATTGAAAAGCCTCCTCATGGACGACATCAGCTGAGCGGGAGCCTGCTCCCCCTGGACGGCCGACGGAGAGACGACTATCCCGAAGGGGACGCGCCTTCTCTCGAGGATCGAGACTATGTCCCTGACAGCCGCCCCTTCGATCGAGGTGACGACGCCGACCGTTCGGGGATAACGCGGTATCCTCCTTTTTCTCGAAGGGTCCGCGAGGCCTTCCGACTGGAGCCTCTTCTTTGCCTGCTCAAGAGCCATCTGCATCGCTCCCGCCCCGTAGGGCTCGGCATGGGTAACATACAGCTGGAGCTCTCCCGAACTGCCGTAGAACCCGAGCCTTCCCCTGACGAGCAGCGCCATCCCGTTCTCGATGCGGAAGGAAAGCCTGAGCGCGCTCTGCCTGAACATGGCGGCTTTTATCACGGCCGAGCCGTCCTTGAGCCTGAAATAGAGGTGCCCTGCCTGGCTTGCCGAGAAATTGCTGACCTCGCCTTCCACCCATACATCGGGGAAGGACCTCTCCAGTTCCCTGTCCAGGAGCGAGCCGAGTTCGGAAACGCTGTGCACCGGTATCCCCCGGAAGTATTCGACCATTTTTTGATTCTATCACCATTCCGGCCTCAAGCGAAAAAAGCCGGCGTCCTGCTTTCAACAAAAAGGATTTTCGTGTAAAATGCTTTTTTTTCGGGTTACCTGGAAGGAGGAACTATCCATGTCCGGTCATAACAAATGGGCGAACATAAAGGCAAGAAAAGGGGCGCAGGACGCAAAGAGGGGCAAGCATTTCACAAAGGTGGCCAAGGAGATCATCGTCGCGGCCAAGCTTGCCGGAGGCGATCCGGACCATAATCCCAGGCTCAGGAACGCCATAGCGGCCGCCAGGGAACTCAACATGCCGGGCGACAACATCAAGAGGGCCATCGCGAGGGGGACCGGAGCGGAAGGCACGCTGACCATCGAGGAGGTTCTCTTCGAGGGTTTCGGGCATTCGGGCGTGGCGATCCTCGTGGAAGCCCAGACGGACAACCGGAACAGGACAACCGGCGAGATAAGGCACATCTTCGGGAAGTACGCCGGCAATATGGGCGTCCCGGGATGCGCGTCCCGCAACTTCAAGAGAGAGGGCCACATCACAATACCTGCGGGCCAGACGACGGAAGACAAGCTCATGGAGATCGCCATCGACAGCGGCGCCGAGGACGTCCAGAACGACGGCGATACCTTTACCGTCGCGACCACTTTCGAATCCCTCAACCAGGTGGCCGAGGCCCTTACGAAATCTGGCCTCCAGCCTTCCTCGGTAAAACCTGTCTACACGGCCGTCCTCACGGTCCCGGTGTCAGGGGACAGCGCGAAAAGCGTGCTCAAGCTTCTCGACGCGCTCGAAGACAACGACGATGTTGCCAACGTCTGGTGCAATTTCGATATCGACGACAAGGAGCTGGAGGACCTCGAAAGCTGATGCTGGTCGCGGGAATCGATTCCGGCTCGATCTCGACCGGCTTCGCGTTCGTGGAAGAAAAAGGCCGATGCCTGACAGCGGTCGACTTCGGGGCTCTGAGGCCGAAAACAGGGCAGCCGCTTCCCGACAGGATAGAGTTCCTGTTCAATGGAGTTTCCGCCCTTTTCGACAAATATTCTCCCGACATGATGGCCCTTGAGGACATCTTCATGGCGAAAAACGTCCAGAGCGCGTTCAAGCTGGGGCAGGTCCGCGGGGCTATAATAGCCGCCGCTAGAACGAGAGGGATCAAGGTGATGGAGTTCACTCCCACGCTCGTCAAGTCAGCCGTCACCGGCTACGGCCGGGCGGAGAAATCGCAGGTCGCCTTCATGGTGACAAAACTTCTCGGGCTTGAAGAGAAACCTTCTTCCGAAGACGCCTCCGACGCTCTGGCCCTCGCCATCACGGGAATCCTCAGGAAGGAGACTCCCAGGTGATATCGAGGCTCCGGGGCAGGGTCATAGAAAAATCCCCCACGCACCTCGTGATAGACATCAACGGGGTCGGCTACCTGGTATCGGTCCCCCTGAACGCCGGCGCCTCGATACAGGGAGAGGAAGCGGAATTGTTCATTCAGACCGAGGTCAGGGAGGACGCGATACAGCTTTTCGGTTTCCTGACCAAGGAGGAAAAGGAGTTGTTCCGCATATTAAGGGACATCCAGGGCATAGGCCCCCAGACGGCCCTCGCCGTACTTTCCAGCGTTTCGCCCGAGGATTTCTTCCGGGCGGTGAAGGAACAGAACCCCTCGCGCTTCATGGGAATACCGCGTGTCGGAAAAAAGACCGCCGAGAGGATCCTACTTGAACTGAAGGAAAAAAAGTTTTCTTTCCTGGACCCTTCGATCCCGGCCGGACAGTCGCGGGAAGCTCAGGACTCCTTCCAGGATGCCGTTAACGCCCTTGAATCTCTTGGATACCGTACACAGGAAGCAACCAGAGCGGTCGGAGAGGCGTCCAAGGAGGAACCCGGAGGCGGGCTGGAAACACTGGTGAGGCTGGCGCTGAAAAAGCTATCCCCCTAGGTTTTCTCTTCCCTGAGCTCCTTCAGGAATCGGCGTATCCTTTCCTTGTCCTTTTCCGTTATTTCCGTGAAATTTAGTCCATAGGCGTTAAGCCTGGAATCGATCTCCTGCGCTTCCCTCACCACGCGCGCGAAAGCCTTGACCTTTTCCTTTTCCCTGGGTAACGTTACCTGAAGCTGGACGTTGTCCCCCATCTTCAGATGCTTGGTCGTCAGGATGAGTATCCCGCTGCTTGAAAGGTTCCTGGAGTTGCACAGGAAGAAGTTCGACTGTATGAAACCCTGGACCTGGACGTAAACGAGGAGCCGGCTCTCCCTTCTCGATTCTACCTGAAGAAGCTTCCTGCACACTTCGTTGAACTCTGAGCTCTCTATGGGCTTCCGCAGGAGGGTGTTGACCCCTCTGGGCGTTTTCTGCTCGTCCGCCGACATCTCGAGGATGGAGATATCCTTGCCGTTCGGTTCCGACCTGATTTTCGTGACGAGGTCCTCGATGGTGACGTCCGGAAGCCTGTCGTCGATTATCACGAGGTCGAACCTTTCCTTGGAGAAGAACTCCAGGACCTGCTTTCCGTTGGAGGCCCTCTTGACGTCATGGTCCCTTCTGAGAAGAAGGGTCTCCTCGAAAGGGATCACCGTGATTCCGCTCTCAACGATCAATATCTTCTTCGCCATCTTCCTCTACCTCTAACTCGAAGTTGAATTCTACTAAAAAGAAAAGAAATTAACAAGCATAATCAAGGCATTGACAGGCGCCTTTCTATGATGGTAAAATTTCATCGTTCGTGGAGAAAGGGATTTTCCCTTTGGTTGAGTAAATTACTAGTAAGAGGTTTGAAAGGAGGTAC
>ERZ1645192.5217-NODE-5217-length-10103-cov-4.582703_pt1 | contig 10103 bp, 6 predicted proteins | sample MGYA00575354_ERZ1645192 | MGnify/ENA primary metagenome ERZ1645192 (study PRJEB40844, sample SAMN11349763) | freshwater sediment metagenome | isolation source: river sediment | host: Sediment | place: India: Faizupur Khadar , New Delhi | collected 2017-02-21 ...
CAGCGAATCATAAACACTCCAGAAAACGTAATTCAGTCCCACTCCGATCATGAGGTCCTCATTGATCTGATAGGAAACTCCCAGGTCAAGGTTTGCCGGAAGCGGCAGGGTGGTTGTTACTTTGTTCGATGCAGGGAAATTGCCTGCCAATGAAGCGGGAACGGTAAAAGTGGCGTCTGCCCCTTCAACATCCATCATCACTTTGGAGCGGAAATCGATGCCGATGCTCAGTGCTTCGGTAGGTTTAACCATTACGCCGGCATTGAACCCCAGCTCTGCTGTTGAACCGTTGAGGTTAACACTTCCATCACCATTGGCACCCGTAACCGGGAGCGCTTTGGTCAGGTCGAATGTTCCGGTAGCATAAACGAGTCCCACACCAACACCAATCATATCGTTGATCTTGTAGGAAAGGGTTGGCTGGAAGAAAATGGCCCTCAGCGACAATTCCTGGATAAGGTATCTGCCATCCCAGTCTTCTCCCCAGGAAAGGCTGTTGCCATAGGGGGTATTCACGGCAAGACCGGCGCTCAGTTTATCGGTAATCTTTGCTGCACCGTAAAAATAGAACGGCGTTCCTAAAGGATTGTCGGTCATTGCACTGTAGGCTGAAGGAGCATTCTTCCTGAAGGTGGTGAATGAACGGATAGGGCTCATACCAACAGCAAAACTATAGGAAGGTTTCATAAAGGAGAGACCACCCGGGTTATAAAACATGGAACTGGCATCCAGTGAGAGCGATGTTCCAATCAGACCCATACCGATCTGTTTCTGGCCATGCAGTCCAACCTGATAGCCCCCGGCGTAAGCAGCACTCAGAAGAAGTGTAAATACAGCCAGCAGCGTAAATGATTTGCGCATAATGTGTGTTGTTTGGTTAATACTGGTTTATAAAAAATTAAACAAATAGGTGCAAATGTACATATTTACATCTGTTTTTGTGAAATAAAAATCTCAGGCACTGTTTCAACCTGTTATTCAATCACTTAAATTACCCTCCAATCAACCGGAAGCTGACCGGTTTTCAAAAGCCAGTTGTTGGCCTGAGAGAAATGCCGGCAACCGAAAAAGCCCCGGTAAACACTCAAAGGGGATGGATGGGGTGCTTCAAGTATCTTGTGCTTCGACGGATCGATCAGGGCTTTTTTGTTACGGGCATAGTTTCCCCAGAGCATAAAGACCAGACCCGACCGTTTGTCAGACAGTTGACGGATCGCTGAATCGGTAAACTGCTCCCATCCCCTGCCCTGATGTGAACCGGCCAGGTTGGCCCTCACAGTGAGGGTCGCATTCAGCAGCAGCACACCCTGGTCAGCCCAGGCTGAAAGGTTCCCGTGCGCCGGAAAAGGAAGTCCCAGATCACTCTCAAGCTCTTTGAGTATATTCACCAGTGAAGGGGGGAACTCCACCTGCTCCGGAACCGAAAAACACAATCCGTGTGCCTGTTGGGGACCATGGTAGGGATCCTGACCCAGAATCACCACCTTTACCTTACTGAAGGGGGTACGGTTAAAGGCTTCAAAGATGTTTTTTCCCGGTGGGTACACGGTGTACCTGGCCTTTTCTTCCTGCAGAAACTGCTTAAGCGCCTTAAAATAAGGCTGCTGAAATTCCTGTTCAAGAACTTCCCTCCATTCCTGATCAATCGTGGGATTTATTTGTTCATTCATGTATTACTTTTTGCGTTTTGTTGTATAAACAATATCTGACCTGTTTCTGAGTTATCAGTCTGAAGGTTGCCAAAAAGAAATTTCTACATATTTAAAGTAAAATTATGAAAAAGTTTGTTTTAACCATGCTGGTCATAATGACCCTCGGAATGATTCTTTCTTCCTGCCAGTCGAGCCAGAAATGTGCCGCTTATGGTGAAGCCAGCAGATACAAGATTGAACGGAACCGATAATCCATCTTCGCATCAGAAAAGTCAGCCTGTGAAAAATTTCATGGGCTCTTTCTGATGATTGCGGCATATTGTTTGATAACTTTGTATCTGTTATGCCGTCTTACCATGAAAGTCCATCTTTTCAGCATACTTTTCTTTTCCCTGTTATTCACATCCGTTGTCTCCCATGGGCAGACAGAGGAAGAGTATGACAGTATTGCAGATAATGTACTCTTTACCAGAGAAATGTATGGAAGTGTGCTGATACACTCCCAGGGCTGGGGGCTGGAATACAGGATCGGTAAGAGCCTGACCGTAAACAGGACCCTGATGTTTGAAGGCAACCTGCTCGAAATGAAGGATGCCAAAGAGATCAAAACCATCAATGCCTCATTTACCAATACCCGTAGTTACATCTATGGCAAAATGAATGCAGTGTACATCACCCGCTTCGGTGTTGGTCAGCAGGTTATGCTTAACCGCAAACCCTATTTCGGAGGGGTGGAGCTGAGGATGTTCTATTTTGGCGGGGCCAGCATCGCATTCGCTAAACCGGTTTACCTCGAAATCATTAAACTCGACCCGGGGCTATACCGGTACATCACCGTAACTGAACGCTATGATCCCGACAGCCATTTTCCCGACAACATTTACGGTCGCAGTTCTTTTACCAAAGGATTCGACAAGCTTAAACCCTATCCCGGAGGCTACATCAAAGCAGGATTGGGCATAGATTTCGGCACCATGAACCAACGGCCGAAAACCGTTGAAGTTGGCGCCGTACTTGACCTTTATGCGAAACCCGTCCCCATCATGGCTTTCAAGGATGCCGATCAGTTTTTCCTTACGCTATACATCAGCATAGGACTGGGGAAACGGTACAATTGATCCTTTGCCCTGCTTGCTTCCTGCCCTGATATCCTGACACTTACACCAAGCTTATCCGAATCGTCAAATACCCTCAGGGGAATGTTACCGCATTATCCCTGATGAATCTTAATCCATTGTCACAGGGGAATTGCAAAGCCAGGCGGCTGTCAGTTTTCCCGGTTTGTGAAAATCCCATGCGAAAAGTCGTGTAAATTGTTGCACTGCCGGATTTCATCAGAGATCCTTCATTGGTCAGTTTTGAAGGACCAAGCCCCGGTTTCCATGCCAGAGTCCTGGAACTCAGAAACAGAATACAAAAAAAAACCCGGCTTAAAACAAGCCGGGACGAGTATCTGATAAAGCAAGAACCTATTTCCGTACGATGAGTTTGCTGGTGAAGGAAGACCCGGGTGCTTCAAGTTTCAGCATGTAGATGCCACTGTTGACATTGCCCAGGGGTACGTTTTTCACTGCACCATTCACCACACTGACTTCGCGTTGCAGCCTTACTTTTCCCAACAGGTCATACAAGGTAAGCATGGCTTTACCCTGAACTGATGATTTAAGCTGTATGCTGAACTGATCAGCTGCAGGTGAAGGATAAACCCTGATTCCATTAACAAGAGGCTGGTCATCAATGCCAACGGCAGCACACCGGAAACTCCAGGTGTTGCTCCAGTCGCTGGTATCGCGGCTGCTGATGGCTTTCACTCTCCAGTAGTAGGTTGCAGCACTGTCGAGTAGGTTCACCGGAATTTTAAACTGCTCGGTTCCTGCTTCAGTGGTGGCTGCAACATGGTATTCTGTCGGATTGGTCATCGATGAACTGCTTGACAATTCAATGGTATATTTCAGTACTCCACCGATCTTGTTCCACTCCAGTGTTGGTACAAGCGGAATATTTGTCGCATTGTTGGCTGGCGCGCTCAGGCTTACTTTATCAACTACACTGAAAGCAAACGGACCTTCAGTGAGGGTATCGAGGGCGTGAATGGCTGATATTTTCCAGAAATACTGAGTTCCGAACATCAATGTATCGACCACCTTTTCGGTCAGGTTAGCAGCAACATCATACACCTTACCGTCGCCAAACTGATTATCGGTAGCAAGTTCGATGGTATATTTCTGCAGGCCATCGATCTTTTTCCATTCAAAAAGGGCGTCAGGACTTAAAGAAGTGGCATTGTTTTCCGGTTCCAGGCTTTCAAAAATACCGATGACTGTAAAAAATCTTGAAGCTGACCAATCGGAGGTATCCAGCGCATGACGGGCCCTGACCCTCCAGTAATGTTTTTCGCCGAAGAGAAGGTTGGCTGTGGAGATTTCAGCCGTAGTTCCGGCACCATCAACTGTGGCAGCAAGGCATGATACGGTAAATGCATAGGGGCTGTCGAAAGTAGAAACGATGTCCATCTGATAATCGTAATGGGTGGCACCACCTACCTTGTTCCAGCGGATTTTTACATTGGGAGCCAGTTTCTTGGCATCGTTGGCCGGACTTGCCAGGGTGGTTTTATCCATCACGGTGAAGCTGCGGCTGGCCGACCAGTCGGATGTTCCGCTGTTGTCCTTCGCTCTGACTCTCCAGTAATACTGATGCCCGAAAAGCAACTGTGACATCCTGTATGAGGTGAATTCTGTGGAGAAATTCAAAGGATTGGCGAAAGTAGCTTCATCAGAAAGCTGAACCTCGTAGCTTAATCCAAGCTGGCCGGCTACAGCATTCCAGTCAAGCAGCACATTGGGTGCGGCACCGGTTGCGTTATCTGCCGGAGTAACCAGCTCAGGAGCATAAATTCCAGGCGCAGCAACTGAAAAAAGAAACGCCATTGAAGCTAAAACCGAGAGTAATATTTTTTTCATAACTGAGATTTTTATTTCCATTTAACCTTTGCCAGGGTACCCGGCAGATTGCTGATTACTGAGCTACAATGAATTTGGCTGTTTTCACTTCACTGCCAACCATCAGCTGAAGTACATAAGAGCCCTTGTTCATTCCTGCAAAAGGAATGCTCAGCTGCTGTTCTCCGGCATCGATCCGGCCAAAGCTCATTTCCTTGATTTTTCTGCCGGCGAGATCATAAATAACTGCACTAACCTTGACTGGTGTCTCAGGGGAAAGGCTGAAGTTGACTTCATTTCTCACAGGGTTCGGGAATACGGTAATCTGGTTTTTTGAATCAGCAAACGGTTTGTCAGGATCGTTGATTCCGACATACAGCCTGTTTTCGTATATGCCTTTACCGTGTGTTGCAATATAGATGGCGCCCAGGTTGCTCACCCCTCCGATATCCTCGATGAAAGGCCTGGCTTTTGTCTGCTGACGGATCATCATGACCGGCAAAGCACCCATGCCGTTGTTTTCAGCAGTCCAGTTGGTATTGCTGCCGAGTGATTCGGTGGTGAAGATACCCAGATCAGTACCCAGAATAACCCGGTTGGTGTTGGTCATCTCGATCAGACTTGCATAAACCGGCATGGCTGGCAGATTGCCCTGCACAGAGGTGAAAGCCGGTGTCTGCGCCAAAGCATTTACTGAATGATAAACATAGGTATCATTGCCATAATTGCCTAAGGTAACCAGTACATGCTGGTCGTTGTCGGGATCCACAGATACTGAAGTAACGTAGCGCCCGGTGAAATCCATAACAACAGAATTTGAAACTATGCATTCAGCACTGCTGACATCGGCCCTCAGTGAATCGTAAGCCAGTGCGAGGTTGGCTATCCTGATCAGCTTTCCGTCGGTGGTTCCTACAAATAGGTAGTTGGCATCGGATGAATAGGCCATGCAGGAAGGAATGCCTTCGATGGTGGCAACTTTGAAGAACTTGGGCTCTGCACTGAAATCAAGTACAGCCTTCGACATGTAAACAGCATTGGTTACTCCGAGGAAGAAACGTGAGGAAATCACGTCTTTAACCCGGATGGAGTCACCTTTTGGCAGATCCGCAGTAAGGGTATATTTGAAGGGGAATTTCTTTGAGGTGTTGTAGGCGGTTTTACTCTTGATGATGATCTCTTCACCGGCGGCGTAGCTTTTGGTTTTTGCAACGAAATTAACGCTGTCGCGGGAATTGACATTGTTGAAACTCTCCCAGAGGGTAAACGGGGTAAGAAATACCGTGGCGTTGACATTTGAAATGGTTGACGGTACAAAGTCGTTGGCTTCCGATACCCCAAGGTCAGCCGAGCGGGTCATAAAGCCGGCATTGCTTGAGTAGAAGACTGACTCAGGACTGATCATCGACATTTCGACTGTTCCTCCGATAAAGGATGTCAGGATTTTATTACCTGTTTCAACGGTATTGCCGGTTTTGTCGAGGTAAACGATACCTTCTCCCTGAGCCCCACCCAGTGCATTGCCTTTATCATCGAAAGCTACTGTGTAGAACATGGAGGTTTTGTAGTTCCGGTTGAGGTCCTTGAATGTGGTCAGACCGTCCTGAGAAGCGGCCAGGCCTCTGTCGGAAGCAAAGTAAAATACCGAAGGATTGTTGGTATTGGGAACAATGGCATGGAAATAGGATCCTGCTTCGCCCACGGTTTTCTGCTGCCACTGATAGAATCCGGTTTCCAGTACTTTCCTGCCTTCCCATACATTGACCCCACCCAGGTAAACAACATCAGGGTCGGTCGGGTTAACTACAATACATGCTGCATAATCGCCACGGTGAATGGTATTGGCTGTGTTACCGAACACGTTGAACAGGGTGCTGCCACCCGGTCCGACGACGCTCCAGGTAATGCCCTTGTCTTTTGAAACATAAATGCCCTGAAGTTGTCCGAGCAGGAAGGGGGTAACATTACCATCGGCGATGAGTACCGCATAGATGGTGGATGGATCTGAAGGTGCAAAGGCTGAAATGATGCGTGATAAACCGGCTGAAGGGAGACTGTCCTGACCGGCACCGGTTGAACGCAGTACGAAATTGTTAGGATCGCCGTTTGCGGAAACATACAGCAGGTTGCCGACTGTGGCTGCAACAGCACCGTCGGAAGCCATGGCAACATCGGTGGCAACACCTGAAAGGTTGTCTGAGCCGGCTTTGGCCATGGTCCAGCTTGAACCTCCGTCGGCTGAATATTTCAGACCACCGTTGGTTGCGGCAAAAACCTTGTTGTTGTCGCCGGCGGCAATTTTATTTACATAAGCCCATTCGCTGTCTGAATTGTTGAATGAACCCGGGTCGGTGGAGGCGAGTTTGGAGAATGAATTGCCATCGGTCGATTTATAGATTCCATGGCCGATGAATCCGTCGTAGAGATTAAAGCGTCCGCTTGAAAATGACTCGCCCGATCCGGCATAGATATCGCCGTTGGGGGCCTGAGCCATGCAGCTTACATTCAGCAGGATATCACCGGTAGGAACCTGGGTCCAGGTAAGCCCCGAAGTGGTTGATTTCCAGATTCCGCCTGAAACGCTTCCGGCGAAAATGGTCGAACGGTCACTCACCCTGTTGTCAAGAACCAGTCCGCGGGTTCTTCCGGCGTAGTTGTCAGGACCCATCGACTGCCAGTTGAGGCCCAGCGCAGCGGATGATTTAAGCCCGGAATACTGCATTCTGGCTTTCATTACATCAGCGGCTTCAATTTTACCGGTTGCCTGATTGCTTCTGATTGCTGACAAAAGTTTGATCCCATCAGTAACCCCATCGGTTGTCGGACCATTGTCAGGATGATTGACCACCTGCCTGAACGTAGCGGAAGTTGTGAGCACAAACATTCCCGAACCCAAAAACAAAACCAGCAAGCCAATGAGTAAATTTCTATTTTTCATATACTTATGAGTTTATTAAAAAATCTCAGTAAACAAAACAGTGGCACAATTTACACCTTTTTTAAAGGTGCGCAACAGGCCAGAGGCATTTTCAGTGAACAAAAATACGATAAAAATTAAACGAAATCCGCAATATCATTATAAAATCCTTTGCCGTGACACAGCGGTTTTCAGGCAGCAAATGTAGGTTAATTTAACAATTTTGCAATCGTCAGGTAAAATTATTGAAAACTTTGCATTTTTCGTCAGAAAATTACTCTCTTTGTATCAGGAAAAACCCTTCGGAGGTATATGCATCAACTGGTATTTTACCGGTAATGGAATCGTTTATCCTTCATTCCGGTGAATCAGTCGGAAGTTAAAAATATACGCTAAATCAATTACTTATGAAATACAAATTTTACCTGCCGGCCCTCGCAATGCTGATATTTTCAGCATCGGGCGTTTATGGTCAGGAAGCACAGGCTCCTGCTGAACAGGGTTATCAGTTTACAACAGTTAACCGGATCAAGGCATCGCCGGTGAAGGATCAGTACCGCTCTGGCACCTGCTGGAGTTTCGCCACGGTTTCGTATGTTGAATCGGAACTCATCAGGCTGGGATACGACACCCTCGACCTTTCGGAGATGTTTTTCGTGAACCATGCTTACCGCGACAAAGCCAGCCGTTTTGTGCGCCTGCATGGCAATTCAACTTTCGGGGCCGGCGGCCAGGCACACGATGTGCTGAATGTGATTGCCCGGCATGGCTTTGTTACCGAAACCGATTATCCCGGATTGCTCAGGGGGGAACCAAAACACATCCACGGCGAACTGGATGCGGTATTGAAAGGCTTTCTCGATGCCGTGGTAAAGAAAAAAGACGACAAGCTGAGCCTGGTATGGATGGATGCTTACAACGGAATTCTGGATGCCTACCTGGGCCCCCTGCCTCAAAAAGCCGGCAAAAAGCAGGCCCTATGGTCGGCAGAGCAGTTCCCGAAGTTTGTACCTTCTGATTATGTTGAACTTACATCCTTTACCCACCACCCTTTTTATACACTTGCTGATCTGGAAGTCCCCGACAACTGGTCGCACAATGATTATTACAACCTCCCGCTCGACGAACTGATGGAAGTGATCAAATCAGCCATCGGCAATGGATTTACTGTTTGCTGGGATGGGGATGTGAGCGACCGTGGTTTTTCCCATTCCAATGGAGTGGCCATTGTACCGGAAAAGAATACGGCTTCACTCGACGGTACCGAAAGGTCGCGCTGGGAGAAACTGACCGAAAAGGAACGCAATGCAGAACTGTATTCGTTCAAACAGCCCGGCAGTGAGAAAACCATTACACAGGAGATGCGGCAGGCAGCCTTCGACAACCTGCAGGCGACCGACGACCACCTGATGCACTTAACCGGCATGGTAAAAGACCAGCAGGGTACATTGTATTTTGTAACCAAAAACTCCTGGGCTGCCGGCAGCAATGCTTTTGGCGGCTACCTGAACATGTCGGAGGCTTACCTGAGGTTAAACACCATCGCCGTGATGGTTCACAAAAATGCCATTCCGGCTGCCATCAGGGCGAAGCTTAAGATCTGACTTACTTTGAGTGACTGTTTAAATTTTGTTAAACTCTACGAATAGGCCCGTCCTTTAGGGCGGGCTTTGGAAAATATTATCATAGTCAATGGCAAAATCCTGAAAAATTTGTAAATAATGATAAATTTTTCAGGATTTTGCCCATTTAATTTCTGTTTTATTATTTACCCGCCCTAAAGGACAAGCCTATGGGAATTAGAATCATAAATTTAAACAGTTTCTAAAATCCGGATATTCTTCCATGGCTGTGTTACTTTGCGGGACACAGCCTTTTTCTTAAATGCTGATTAACAATTTTTAACACCCCCCTGCTGTTGCGCTACAGCGAAGCGGAGTATTTTTGCATTTCAAAAAAAACCGATTATGATTGAGACGGACATCAAGGAACTGAACGAACGCATTCAGCGCGAGAGTGCTTTCATCGACCTGGTTGAGATGGAAATGCACAAGGTTATCGTTGGCCAGAAACAGATGGTTGAACGCCTGCTGATCGGGTTGTTATCGAACGGGCATATCCTGCTTGAAGGAGTCCCCGGTCTGGCGAAAACCCTGGCCATCAAATCGCTGGCCAGCATCATTGATGCACAATTCAGCCGCATACAGTTTACCCCTGATCTCCTGCCTGCCGACCTGCTGGGTACCATGATCTACAGCCAGCGCAAAGAAGAATTTGTGGTGCGCAAAGGCCCCCTTTTCGCCAATTTTATCCTGGCTGACGAAATCAACCGCTCACCGGCCAAGGTGCAGAGCGCCCTGCTTGAAGCCATGCAGGAAAAACAGGTAACCATCGGCGATCAGACCTATCCCCTCTCTGAGCCCTTTCTGGTACTGGCTACCCAGAACCCGATAGAACAGGAAGGAACCTATCCCCTGCCCGAAGCACAGGTTGACCGTTTTATGCTGAAAGTGGTGATCGGATACCCAACCCGCGAAGAAGAGAAACTGATCATGCGGCAGAACATCGAAGGCTCGCAGCCCAAAACCCGCC
>ERZ1645192.5218-NODE-5218-length-10103-cov-4.336186_pt1 | contig 10103 bp, 6 predicted proteins | sample MGYA00575354_ERZ1645192 | MGnify/ENA primary metagenome ERZ1645192 (study PRJEB40844, sample SAMN11349763) | freshwater sediment metagenome | isolation source: river sediment | host: Sediment | place: India: Faizupur Khadar , New Delhi | collected 2017-02-21 ...
CGTTCGATCGTTATTCTTTCAATTGGCAAACGTTACTTTAAACCGCAGCAGATAAAAACAGGACTTACAGATGATGGCTTTACACAGGTTCTTGACGGTCTTGAAGATGGCACCACGATAGTAACGTCATCACAATTCCTAATTGATTCTGAAAGCAATCTGCGTGCGGCAGTCCGGACATTGACAAATAGTTCATCACAGGATACTGCAACAAAGCAAGGCGGTCTTATTGACTACAATGCTATGCTTGACAGTGTAAAAATGGTTACAAGTGATAATCAACCTGCAGTTTCAACAATTAACGATGGTGTGTATTATTGCCCAATGCATCCGGAAGTTGTTTCGGATACACCATCAAAATGTCCGAAATGCGGGATGAATCTTATTAAAAAGTAATAATTGACAATTAAATAATGGAGCATGATCATGCTTGAAAAAATAATAGAGTGGTCGATAAAAAACAGAATACTTGTTATTCTGCTGACAATACTGGGAATCGGGTATGGGACATATTCTCTTTTGTCAACTCCGATTGATGCAATACCGGATCTTAGTGATGTGCAGGTGATTATTTACACAGAGCAAAAGGGTCAGAGTCCGAGAATTATCGAGGATCAGGTGACCTACCCCCTTACAACATCACTGGTAAGCGTACCGGGGGCACGGGTTGTCCGGGGTTATTCGTTTTTCGGCTACTCACTTGTGTATGTGATCTTTGATGATGGCACCGATATTTACTGGGCGAGAAGCAGGGTACTTGAATATCTTAATTATGCACAGAAGAAGCTTCCGCCAGGTATAATTCCAACACTCGGCCCGGATGCATCAGGAGTCGGATGGGTTTACGAATATGCATTGACATCCAATAAGCACTCCCTTGCAGAGCTTCGCAGCATTCAGGATTGGTATCTAAAATTCGGATTATCATCAGTAGCAGGAGTCTCCGAGGTCGCAAGCATTGGCGGTTATGTAAAGCAATATCAGATCACTCTTGATCCTGCAAAATTACAGGCATACAACATCGGAGTGCCGGAAATCGAGATGTCATTAAAAAACGGTAATGTTGATGCCGGTGGTGAGGTAATTGAGATTAGTGAAATGGAGTTCATGATCCGCGGGCTTGGCTATATCAGATCAATTGACGATATAAAAAGCATCCCTGTCAAAATGGGAATGGGAAATGGTATTCCGGTAAGGATGGGTGATATCGCCCATGTCGGGATCGGCCCTGAAATGAGACGTGGCGTTGCAGAACTTGACGGAAAAGGTGAGGTTGCCGGTGGTATTGTCATAATGCGTTATGGTGAAAATGCAAAAAAAGTGATAAGCAATGTCCAGAAGAAAATGAAAGAGCTCCAGTCGGGGCTGCCTGATGGTGTTACCATAGTGCCGGTTTATGACCGTTCAGGACTTATTGACAGAGCTATAACCAATCTTTCGCATAAGTTAGTAGAGGAAATAGCAATTGTTGCGCTGATCTGCATTCTTTTTCTGTTTCATGCACGAAGTGCATTTGTCGCAGTGTTTACACTTCCGACTGCGATTCTATTATCCTTTATTGTAATGCGTATGCAGGGGATCAATGCAAATATAATGTCGCTTGGCGGTATTGCCATCGCTATCGGAGCTATGGTTGACGCCGCAATAATCATGATTGAAAATGCGCATAAACATTTTGAAAAGGAGTCACTTAAACCGGTCTCTGAACGCCGGGGACAGTGGGATATCATCCTTGACGCATCCCGGGAAGTCGGTCCTGCATTATTCTGGTCTTTACTTGTGATAACCGTTTCGTTTATTCCGGTTTTCGCACTCGAAGCACAGGAGGGACGTCTTTTCAAACCACTGGCATTTACAAAAACATATTCAATGGCTGCAGCGGCAATTCTCGCAGTAACTATTGTACCGGTTTTAATGGGATATTTTGTGCGGGGTAAAATCATACCTGAACATTCCAACCCGATTAACAGAGTACTCATTGCAATATATCACCCAATTGTCAAGTGGATACTGAATCATAATAAACTGGTATTGTTTCTTGCTTTTATAGTAGTTGCGGCAACAATTTATCCGTTCAAAAAACTTGGTTCAGAATTCATGCCTCCCCTATATGAAGGGGATCTGTTATACATGCCGACGACATTACCTGGAGTTTCTATTACCAAAGCCAGAGAATTGCTTCAGCAAACCGATAAAATTATTGCATCATTTCCAGAAGTAAAGCGTGTTTTCGGTAAGGCAGGCCGTGCAGAAACTGCAACCGACCCCGCAGGTCTTGACATGATAGAAACAGTTATTTTGCTGAAACCGGAGGAGGATTGGCGGGAAGGGATGACAGTTGAAAAACTTATCGAGGAGCTTGACAAATCAATTAAATTCCCCGGATTGACCAATTCCTGGACTATGCCGATTAAAACCCGTACCGATATGCTCAGTACCGGAATAAAAACACCAATCGGTATTAAAGTATCCGGACCTGATCTTGACACATTGCAAATTCTTGGTATGCTTGTTGAAGCGGCAGTCAAGACTGTTCCACATACAGCGAGCGCATTTGCAGAGCGTACTGTCGGCGGTAATTATCTTGACATAAAAATCAATCGTGATGAAGCTGCAAGGTATGGTTTAAATATCAGTGACATTCAGACGGTTATCCAAACGGCACTCGGTGGTATGACGATAACAACAACCGTTGAGGGACTCGAGCGTTATTCAGTCAATCTGCGGTACAGCAGAGAACTTCGTGACAATATCGACGCGATCAGGAAAGTGCTTTTGTCAACCCCATATGGCCAACAGATTCCCCTTGGTCAGGTGGCATCAATCGAGACAACCCGGGGGCCGATGGTTATCCGTAGTGAAGACAGCAGGCCTAATTCGTGGATTTTTGTTGACATACGTGGAATTGATATCGGAACCTATATCAAAAATGCCCGTGAAGCAGTTTCTCACAGTGTTAAGCTGCCTCCTGGTTACAGTTTAATATGGAGTGGTGAATTCGAATATATGGAACGGATGAACCAGCGTTTGATGATTGTCATACCTATGACACTGTTTATCATTTTCCTTATACTCTTTTTAAACACAAAATCAATTCAACGCACGCTTATTGTGCTGCTCGCAGTGCCGTTCTCACTTGTCGGTGCAATCTGGATTCTGTACATTTTAGGATACAACACAAGTCTTGCCGTATGGGTAGGGCTTATTGCACTGGCTGGACTTGATGCTGAAACCGGGGTTATAATGCTTCTGTATCTTGAACATGCCTATAATGACGCAAAAGCAAAAGGACCACTAACCATTGTGTCTCTTAAAACAGCAATTGACAATGGTGCGGTAAAACGTGTCAGACCCAAAATCATGACAGCATGCGTTATCATTGCAGGTTTGCTGCCGATATTCTGGAGTCATGGAACGGGTTCAGATGTAATGCAGCGGATAGCAGCGCCCATGGTTGGCGGAGTTGTCACTTCGGTTATTATGGAATTACTTGTATATCCGGCAATTTTCTTTTTATGGAAGAAGAGGGAGATTTCCGGCAAACAGGATTCGGGTAGTTAAAATGCGGACAATTAAGATACTTATTATAAACCATCTTTAAGGAGATACTATGACAATCTTAAAATGTAACCGTCTGGCAGTTGTATCAGTTGTTCTTGGAGCAGCCCTGCTTACCGGACAGGGCTTCGCAGATACAGCAGCCTCTGATGCAGTAAAGAGTAAAAAGCAGGTTTCAGTACCGGTGAAGCAGTTGAAACCTCAGACAACTTGTCCTGTTTATGGAGGGGATATCGATAAATCACAGTTTGTTGATATTAATGGAAAGCGTATTTATGTGTGCTGTGCAGCCTGTATTACTGATATTAAGAAGGATCCGGATAAGTACATTAAAAAACTGGAAGCTTTAGGTCAGGGAGTTGAATCAATTCCGAAGAATTCAAAAACCATTATACCAGCTCCCAAAAAAACAACTACCGTGGATCATTCAACAATGAAGCATTAGTGGTTACTATATACATATATTTGTGTATAGCATACATGAATACCGTCAGGATTCATGCTCCATTTTTTTAATCGGGCAATTCCTCAATTGTCCGATTTGTTATTTCAGCGTGCATACATTATTTATCAGAAACAGTCATTCAGTCAGGTATTCAGCGTATTTCAGGGTATCCAGTAAATATTATTTCAAGATCAAAATTTGAATAATCACCTGCAGTAAATTAATTTGTTAGTAAACTGACCTGGCGTGCCAGCTCTACCAATCCGGTTTATCGTTGTCAAATCTCAAAGGATATATCAATGAGTAAAAAAGTTCTAATTCTGTTTGCAAGCCGTAGTGGTTCAACTGCAGATACTGCAACAATTATTGCACATGAGATGAAATTAAAACAAAAAGAGATTACCGTTGATGTCCTCCCTGTGAAAAAAGCAAAAGATATCACATCCTACGACCTTATTATTCTCGGTTCTGCAATCTGGATGGGTAAACCACTTCCTGAAATGCTTTCGTTTATCAAAAGCTATTGTCCAATATTGAAAACAAAAAAGGTTGTATGCTTCGCACTATGTATGAATCTTCGTACTGAAACTGACAAAACAATACAGGAAAGTGCTGCATTTCTTACTCCGTTCAGTAGCTGTGCCCCTATTGACACAACTATTTTTGCCGGCAGTGTTGATTATTCAAAACTCGGTTTCATTGCCCGTCTTATAGTAAAGATGGTGAAAAGTCCTCAGGGTGATTTCCGTAATATTGACAAGATTAAAATATGGGCTGCAGATATCGCTCTGAAGTATTGCTGATATTTCTTTTGTAATTTTTTCAGATACTGTTGTTACACATTACAACCGTTTTGAAAACTTATATTATTTAACCAAGTATCAGACAATAGCAAATGAAAATTAAAACATCTTTTATGCCATAGATTCAACGATATATTTTTCTGATAGTACATGAATCATTTTCAAATTCTCATTAACTACAAAGGTTGTTCCATCAGCACTGCATGTCAGCATATGCATATTTCCTGCACTATCAATCTTTTTTTGAAAGCTTCTTATTGAAGCGGGTGAACCAAAGATAACAAATTTTTCAAGATCAGTCTTTTTAATAGTAATATCATCAACAGACTGGAAGATGTGCGGATTAACCATGATATTCTGAAATACTCTGATGACTGATGAAAGATTTTCAAGTTTATCCTTAATTAAAATTACCTGATCTTTTTTATCAATTATTCTATTTTTTTCTTCTTCGTATACGGGGAATGCAAGCGTAAAGAAAAGGCCATGTGTGTTATTGTCCAGAATATTCTTTGAATATACGTTTATATGTCCCCCGTGCCCCTCAATTATCGAACGAACGATACACATTCCAAGCCCGGTACCACCCTTTCCCTTTTTTGTTGTATAAAAAGATTTAAAAAGAGATGGTAACTGCTCCATACTGCAACCGACACCATTATCCTCAACGACCAATAATAGCACAGAATCGTTTCGAATTGTCTTTATGGTAATTTGTGTTGCTTCTGCTTCGATTGCATTTTTAAACAGATTTACAAAAACGTGTTCCATTTTATTCCAGTCACCATGTACCGTTGCATTCATATCAAGCTCATCAACATTAAACATTTTTTGCACCGCAGCAAAATGTGACTGAATGCACTGGATTATCAGGTTGGAAATCATGAGCGGTCGTTTATCACTTAGTATTTTGGCTTTGGAAAAATTCAGTATATCCTTACTGAATTCAGACATTTTATTGATTGTATCTGAAACAGTAGTCATCATATGTCGTTGTTTGTCTGTTAAAGTAAGCTGTTTCATCAACATTTGAACATAACCATTAATTAAAAAGGTGTAGTTATTGATTTCATGGTTAATGATAGCACTTGATTGCCCCAGCTCTTTAAGGGATTGAACATCCTCCATCTCTTTATATGCAATTTGTAGTTTGTTGAGCATTACATCACGATCTTTAATGATTGATGTGAGTCTATCAATAAACACCATTGTAACGAATATTCCGAACAGTAACAAACCAGGTACCACAAACGTTGCGACTTGCGCAACAATCCGTTTCCCTTTGACTATTGTCACAATGTCAAGAACACTTCCTGCAGCAAGTGCAATTATCCCTAAAAAATGAAATAGTATTACCTTACGATCCTGTTTATTACTCTGAATGAAGTTTACAATCAATAACCAGATTATATACACAATTGAAATCAATATCAAAGGAACAAAAGTGACAGAATACAATATAGTTCCGGTTACTTCTTTCGCTGATGGCTTCAGCATAAGGTCGGTAAAAAATAAAACCGAAAATACCATGCTTAAAAAGAACATTCCTCTTATAACATTTTCTTGATGCTTATTAAGAAATAAAAGGAGATACCAGACCAGACAAGTAGGAATAAACGCAGCTATGATATGTTGAATTTTTGTCCAGTATAAGGTTTGAAATTCAGGTTGTATCCATAAATCTATACCGCAAAAGAGCGATAGCAGAATATTGGAAATCCCAAAAATGAGAAAACTTCTATCAAACCGGGCACGTAATTCGATTATGATAAAAATCAGGCTCATGGCCATAAGAAATGCGCAAACTATCTCTAATACAAAATTGTACACTAATATTTCCGCCTCGATAATCGATTATTATACCAACGATTGATTTTGATTTTAACACAATTATATACTTCATGCCAGTATTGTTTTCTATTTCTGCCGATTTTGTAGTAAAAAGGACAGTTTCAGTTGCGGGTACAATTTTTACCTGTGCCTATTTGATGAGATGTAATCCAAAAGTGGTATCGTAACCAAACTCAATCCCTGACAACAGGTTTTAACCTGACAGTAAACTCCGGATGCCAGATCTGCCAAATCCGGTAAAGAACGCCATTAATTTTACTGAACATGAGAAACACAAGAATTATAGTATTTAAATTTACTGCTATAAAATAATTGACTTCAAGGGAACATGTTTACTTTTTTTTAAAACAGACTGTGTGTATTATTACATGCAAAGTACATTTCTATGTAACTAAAATTTAGCGTTTTGTACAGACCATGATGGTGATACGTTTTATCACGTGTAAAAACAACCGGATTTATTGATAGATTTTGTAAACGGATAAAAGGACAGTTTCAAAAACGACTTAAGCGCTTTAATCTGAACCACCCGGTACACAATTTATTACCTGTATAAAAGTGAGTTTTTTTCAACTGGTTTACTTTTAAAAAAAGATACAAGCAGTTGGGAAAGATCATTTAAACGCTTTAACAAGTAACAGTTCAACACAAATCCATTACTGCAAAAGTATTTTTCCTTTACCCCGGCTTATCTTGCTTTAACAGTTGAGGAAATTAACTTAAGCGCTTCAAAAGACTGTTACAACTATTGTAAGAACGGTTAAAAATACTATAACTATTGATTAAACCATACATTTACACTTTATAATGAGCATTCTAAAAATAATAATATTCTTTTTAATTTATCTCATTATGTGAATACCTGACTAACTATTCGATTTTAAACATTTTATACAACGTATATCATTTTGTCAAAATAAATATCCGTGCATTTGTAAAAAAAAAAAACTGCAGGACAAAAAAAATTTAGTATATTGTTTGTAACAATCCCACCACACACAGCTTTGAATAATCCGTCTTATTGTGGAGGTTTAATGAGTACAGCGTTTTTAAAATCATGGTTTAAGATCTTTGCACCAATAGCTCTATTGGCATTTGCAGCAGGACTTCAGATGTTTGGGGCATTACTATATTTTGATTCAAAGCCTGATGCAATCCTTATCTTTTCATATGTGATAATATCATTCAGTATCTATCTTTTAAATCGCTATACTGATGATGAAGACAGCATTAATTGTCCTGAACAAAGAATGTATTTCCAGAGGAAAAAATCATTATCAGCAATTCCCATTGCAATGATTTTCATATCGTTTGTTCTGCTTGTCTCTTTCTCTTTACTTACAATATGGCATATAGTGCTTATCGTTTGTGGTGTAGTCTACTCAGTAGCAATGGTTCCATGGTTAAAAAACAACAAACTTGTATTCCTTAGGTTAAAGGATGTTGTCATACTTAAAAACATTTCTGTTAGTTTACTTTGGGGAATAACACCTTTTGCAATAGCTGCATCGACAGAAACAACGATACATCCCTCGACGCTTGATCTTGTTGTTGTAATTTTTGCATTCTGTTTAACAACATTTATTAATACTACATCCTGTGATGTACGTGACATTGAGGGTGATCAGATTGCAGGTGTACGTACCATTGCAGCAATACTCGGTCGGAATATGACTGGCCTTATTCTTATTGGTATATCTGTTGCAGCATCTGTTTTTGTTGGAATAGTGTCATATCTTGGTTATCTTCATGCAAACACAATACTTCTGTTTTTTATAACAACATTATGGACACTGCTTGTGTCAATTCCAATTTATTTAAAGTCAATTAATGTTCCAAAGATCATTACAGAACCGCTTATTGATACTCAGCAGATTTTATGTGGGGTGGCCCTGATCTTTATTTCGGTACACTAACATTATTATCAGCAACAACAAATTAAGAAATAATAATGGGATAAAAACACAGATTATTTGACACTATGTCACAATCATGTTTTATCCCATTTATTCGATGAGTTTTTTTAATACTGCATAAATTGTTGTTATATTCTCATCAGGAACAAGGTTACATCATTATTGTCGCATGTAAAAATGCTAAATCCTGCCTTGACCGAAAAATAAATGCTCGACAACAATCTTTATCCCGATACCAATCAATACAAGGCCGCCGGCAATTTCCACTTTACTGCCAAATTTATCACCGAATTTGCACCCGATAAACACACCGGCAAGAGAGATGAGAAATGTAATAATACCAATGATAATGGATGGCTCTATAATGTCAACTTTAAGAAATGAGAGGCTGATTCCAACCGCCGCCGCATCAATACTTGTAGCAAACGCAAGTGTCAGAAGAATATAGATATTCAGGGGATCACTCCGCTCATTATCATCCTTTTTGTCAAATAATGCCTCCCACAGCATTTTTCCACCAATGATACTAAGTAAAGCAAATGCCACCCAATGATCAATAGCAGTTATAAAATCAGCCGCAAGCCGTCCGACACTCCACCCCGCAACCGGCATCAATGCCTGAAATCCCCCAAAAAAGGCTGCAATTCTAAGTGCATGCCGCAAATGCATTTTGCAAATCGTTACTCCGCTGGAGATTGAAACCGCAAAAGCATCCATTGAAAGTGCTATCGCAATAAGAACAACCGTTATTACAGACACCCTTTTTCCTCCTTCACAACAACACTCTGCTATCTGGCAGTGAGTCGTCTAATCATATATATAAACATTCCGGGACTCCATAAAATAACGTTCATGTCGTAACATTCCAAATACATTTGTTACAGTCATTGAAATCAGGCGTTTATTAATCCAAGCTGGCGGTTTAATCAAGTTATATTCTACCGATGGAGTCAATTGGAACTATTCTCAAAAGAGAATGTAACTTTTTTATTGGATACACATAAAGCAGTCCCTGTAAGGCAAATATTGGTATATTGTTACAATAACATGTTTTTTGTACAATTATTTTTTTATCGTTTTGTAAAATAAGCAAGTAAAACAAACACAGAGGGGGTGCTTTTTGCTTAGAACTATTGGTTTATATGTAACATGTATTGCCGGTATTGCGGTTTCTGCTGAAAATGTCAATTTATGGGGAACAGTTTCAAGTAATAGCGGCAAGCCGATAAAGGGTGCTGTTGTGGCATTGCAGGGTCAAAAACTATCAGATACTACAGGCTCTGATGGTGCATATTCAATAAAAACTGCTACCAGTGTAAACTATTCTGCAAAGATTCCAACTATTGAAAATATTTCGTTCAATAATGGCAACATTAAGTTGAATCTGTTAAAAGCGGCTCAGATAAGTATCGACATGTTCGATATATCCGGGAACCTTCTGAAACGGGAGCTGAGCAGCTACGCACCAGCTGGAGTATATCAGTATAAAATTCCTTCCGGTTCCATGGCTACAAACATGATGACAATCCG
>ERZ1645192.5220-NODE-5220-length-10102-cov-4.480741_pt1 | contig 10102 bp, 10 predicted proteins | sample MGYA00575354_ERZ1645192 | MGnify/ENA primary metagenome ERZ1645192 (study PRJEB40844, sample SAMN11349763) | freshwater sediment metagenome | isolation source: river sediment | host: Sediment | place: India: Faizupur Khadar , New Delhi | collected 2017-02-21 ...
TGATGAAGTGGCAATCTGTCTCGAATCTTAAAGAAGAACTTGGGGATTTGTTATGCTCTTGTATCGAATTAGCTACGGAAAGTGGATGGAATGTTGAAGACCTCATTAAGGATACTTTGAAAAAAATAGAATCCAGAAATCTTCAATACAAATCTCTCGGAAGGAAATATAAAGTTGCTATATTTGGCGGAGCATTTGATCCTATTACTGCTGGGCATATTGGGGTTGCTAAATTTGTTCTTAATACATCGGGGGAATTTGATGAAGTTTGGTTGCTTCCCGCGTACAAACACATGTACAATAAAAAAATGGCTTCGGCTAAACATCGAATTGCAATGTGTAAATTAGCAGCGGAAACCGATAAGAGAATAAAGGTTTGGGATTATGAAATTGCAAATCAACTCTCTGGAGAAACTTTCAATCTATTCAAAAGGATTAAAGCAGATACAAATCTCATGGAGTCATATAACTTCTCTATGATTATTGGTTTGGACAATGCGAACTCTTTTGATCATTGGGTGAACTATGAAGAGCTGGAACGAATGGTCAGATTCGTGGTTGTGGATCGCCAGGGAATTAAGCCAGATCCTAAAGTAAATTGGTTTTTGAAACCCCCTCACATTTATCTAAACCAGGAAAATCATATTCCAGAAATATCTTCAACACAGATAAGAAATGAAATAAAAGAACATAATAAATTTTGGACATTAAGGGATGAGGTTGTCAATAATCTGGATCCCAAAGTTATTGAGTATATTTCGAAAAATAAATTATATCAGAAATGAGAAGACGATATTATTCATCACTAAATGGAGCAAATAATACTTGCAGTATTCGTTCCCTTAAAAAAGCTTACATTGGAAATGGAGTAAGGATGACAAGTGACAAAAATACGGTTGCTTTTGATAACGTTCCAATGAAAAATATGCAAATCGTAAAATACAACGACCAGGGATTTCGCATTTCTCATGTATTGCTTCCAAAAGAAGTTTGGGTCGATTTTGATCAGCTTCCCCTTACAAGGCTTCAAATTAATAATGGCTTTATTGCAGATGAAATTACATTTGTTGAAAATATTGTCAATCATAAAATGCAGCTTATCCGAACTCTGGATACGGAATACATTGATATGATTTATAAGGAAAAAGCCTTGGAAGAAAAGAAAGAAGAAATTATTCCTATATCTGAAGCGATACCTGGTCAAATTTACATTGGAGCTCAATGTGAAGAAGGAACAGAAATGATTTATCTCGGAACTTTTTTTATCAAAGAATTGAAAGTTCAAAACCATTATAGTTATGGGTGGAGAAATGACCGAAGAGATGAGTCAAAATATTATTTTACTAAAGGCACTCCGCCAAGAGCTTTCTTTGCTGTTCCTGGAACGGAACTTAGCAATAAAGAAGATAAGGAATTTGAAGCCCGATTCTTTGGGTCTGAACAAGCTAGGTGGAATCTTCATTTTGAGGAAAGGCAGAGGATCGATAAAGCAATGGAAGAAGCTAAGAAAAAATATTTAGCTGAACAGAAGATCCCACGATTTAAGATTCTTGAATTTGCAGTGACTTCAAAGAGAATAAAGGAAGTCATTCTTACCCATAAAGAAAATACTCTCTTTTCCGATAAAAAAGAAAATCTCCAGAATCTATTACTTTATCTGAGCAGGAAAGCTCCGGAGGATCCAAAATATGTCATTGGAAATAGATATGGAATAGATGATGTTTTCTTTGTATGCGAAGACAAAAATACAGCTGATGAAGCAGGGAGGATTTTTGCTAAAGAGAAAAGCCCTTCTATTCTCGTTGAAACAAAATGCTGGGAAGACAGATATAAAAAAGATTAATCATGGCAAAAGTAATTATTATAGAAACCTGTTCTCAATGCCCCCATTTTCAGGATGCTTACGTTCCTTATGGAATGAAAAGAGAATGGTGTAAAAAAGAAAACCAACCTGTTCCTTGGATCCCCGGTGGAGCTAAAAATAGAGGATCCTATCCAATTCCAAACTTTTGTAAACTTCCAGAAAATGAGCACAAAAATTTATGATGCATACAAAGTAACCGGAACGATTCATGAATTAATGAGGTTACTTATTGCTTTGAGAGAACTTCATATTGATCAATCAATTGCAAATTATAAAAGATTTGCAGGAGTTTTTAAAAAAGATGAATTCAAATTCCTTGAAAAAGACGAAACCCTTGAATCCCTTTCCGAAAATTTCATGGGGGAATTTATTCTTGAAGACATTATTCGAAAGGAAATTGATAGAGGATTCAATACTCCTTTAAATATAAGTGCTTCAGCAGTCGTCTATTTTGATAAGGATGATATTTATGTCAAGTTTTTTGGAATGTCCCGCTTGGAAAATGGCCCTATTAAAAATGCAGATTTTCTTGAGGATTATCATTATCAAAATTCTGTTGATCAATCCAATTATGATTGGGATGTCGAAAAATGGGAAAATATGACTCCCAAAAGACAAAAGGAACTTACAAAAGACTGGGAAGAAAGAAGAGTAACTTGGGATAGAATTATAGGAGATGGTCCTTTTTATGAAAAAGGTTTGGTCTTTGATTTTGTCCCCTCGGGGTATCCCATGACTCTTATGTGTAAGAGGATTTTAGGTAAAAAACATGATGATGTTTAATCGTTAAAAAGCGTTAAATTTAACATTTCTTTGATAAAATAGTTCGAAAATATTTTCGTACTTGGGAAGTTTGTTGTATATTTGCTTCATCAAATCAAACTAAAAATTAAAAGAGATGGCAAACTTATTCGATAAAGCAAAAGAAAACGGTTCAACCAAGACTAAGGTAGAAAAGCACGAAGTTGTTGAGATGCCGAAATTTGCAAAAACCCTCGAACAGATCGAGAAGATTGATGCTCAGATGGCAGAACTCGCAGCTACCAGGGAAATTCTTGATTCAGAGATCCGCGAAGCTGGAAAAAATGCTATGATTAAGCTCTATCAGGAAAAAGATGCGTTCCCCGGAACCCTCAAAATCGTTGCTGGCGAAAGAAGTTTCCAGTTCATTACTTCAGACAAATACCTCAAAGTTGACAAAGATCGTTACGCTGAGCTCGTTGAAATGTTCGGCCAGGAGATCGCAGAGGAAAAAACCCGTTTCTTCTTCAATAATGCAATCCTTGAAAAATACCAGGACGTTATATCAGATATGATCCTGAAAAACAAGAAAATTGCCGATGAAGACAAAGCTAAGCTTATCGAAAGCGAAACTACCTATACCGTGAAAAAAGGTACCATCAACAACCTGGCCGCTATAGCTAAAAAATACAAGGCTAACGTACAGAGGATGATCGAAGAAGTAAGACCTATCTTCTCAGTAAAAATAACCAGTAAGTAATTAACCGGGGGAGAAATCCCCCTTAAAAACTCAAAGAAATGAGCGCTATTAAAAATTACTACCACGAACAGATTTGCGAAGGTCTTCAGGAAGTCAACGAAGAAATGATAGCTCAGAGCGAAATGGATCAGATGATGGTCGCTGAATTTGAAGCCCGTAAAGAGGCAATTATGATAAGTAATGTTCCTGCTTTCTTCGGTCCAGATCCTTCAATATTCTAAGATGAGATACATTTATCCTCCTCGTCCAGAAACTAAAATTGCTCCTGATAGCTTGCCCGTCTTTGAAGAGATGGGCAAGTTTCTCGCTGAACCAAAGCTCAATGGAAGTTCCATGCAGATCTATTTCAGCGATGGCGGAAAAGAAATCAAATTGATGAACCGCCATAAAAAATCTATCGAATGCAAAATGGATAAAGAGGAACTCAGGAAACTTTATAGGGGAAAAGGTGAAATGATTCTTTGCGGAGAGTACCTCAATAAAAATCAAAAAGACGAAACAGGCAAACCTTGGAATATAAAATACGTTATTTGGGATATTATCATGTACGAAGGAAAGCATCTTATTAATTCTACTTTCGAAGAGAGACTTTTCCTTCTTGCTGAATTATATCCTTCTGATATTTATACTCATTGGTCCCGTCAGATTTCCGAAAATTGTTTTCGGATTACTGCTCGAGATTTTGGTTTCAGGGAATTCTATGATGAGATAACCAAATTCGATATTTATGAAGGAGTGGTTCTTAAAAGAAAAGATGGCAAATTGGAAAATGGAACTACAGAAAAAAATAACACTCGAACTCAAATAAAGTGCCGGAAAGGTACTAAGAATTATATCTTCTAAAACTTCTTAGTTCATCCGGTATATAAGTTAAAACACCGGATGAAAAATCAAATTAAACATAAAGTACTTTTTATTGGTGACATCCACGGACTTTCCGAATGGGATAATATTGCTATTGGTGGATTGAAGCAATTCTACAAAATTGTTTTTCTTGGGGATTATGTTGATAGTTTCCATGTTCGTCCAGTTGAGCAATTACATAATCTTAAAAATATATGCACCTTTGCTAGAAAGAATAAAGATAATGTAACACTTCTTCTAGGGAACCATGATTATGCTTATATTTATAATTATCCTTATATAAGTGGTCATCAAGCCACGCAGGCTCACGAATACAGAATGATCTTCCAAGACAATATAGATCTATTCAAAATGGCTTGGGGTTATCAGAGCACTGCTACTAATCAATATACATTAGCAACTCATGCTGGTTTAACTCAGTCTTTTTGGAATCAGTTTGTTGTTAAAGATGTTGAAAAAGGTTTCCTTAGTAATTTCTTTAAAGCAGATGATAAGAAATATGAAGATTATCAAATTCATGAAATCTTAAATCTTTTGCAAGATAAAGGAGATGTACTTTGGAAAGTCGGACAAATGCGTGGTGGATGGGGAACTCCTGGTCCATTATGGGCAGATTATATGGAACTCTTAGAAGATCCATTTGAAAATATTAATCAAGTTTTTGGACACACTCCAAAAGCATCTATCACTGTTGATCACAATGGTGAATATTTCCTAGCTTGCGTTGATAGTTGGGGTAATAAGAAAGTCGTTAGTTTAATGCTCCCTCTCTAAATAAATAGAGAAAACGGGGAGTGAAAATCATCATATCTTTAGATGCCGCTGGGGTGAGAGGAGTCATGACTCTTGCCGTCCTAAATTATCTAGAAAGAAGAATACAAGACATCCAGGGCGACAGTAGAATTCGTCTTGGAAATCTTGTGGACTTTTGTGCAGGAACAGCTACTGGTTCTACCCTTCTTTGCTGGATGCTTCTCCCCTCTGAAACAAAAAGCCCGTGGGCAAAATATGATCTAAATAAGATTTCTGAAATTTATCTGGAATTTTTTGACATTTTCTTCTACAATACTTTCAAATATAAGGTTCAAACAGTTTGGGGATTAAAAGGACCACTTTTGCCACTTTCCAAAGTAGATGAATTATTCCTAAAGTATTTCAACCACTATAAAATGTCCCAACTAATTAAACCTGTTGTAATTACTGGATACGATATTAGCAAAAGAGAAATACTTCTTTATTCCAATGTAAAAGAAGGAAAATATAATGATTACTATATTAAGGATATTGTAAAAGCAGCTCTTTCAACTCCGGGATCTATGGAGCCAGGGCACTTTAAAGAAGGATTAGATGAAAATACAGTTATACAAGGAGGGTTATTTGCAGGAAACCCCTCAATGATTGCTTTAACTGAAGCTCATAAACAAGGAATTATTGATGAAAGTAATCTTAAAGATGTTTATTTCCTATCGTTTGGAGGAGGAAAGGATCACAAACTTAAGAAAAAATATCCGTTTGAGGAAGCAAAAAAATGGGGGGTAGCTGATTGGTTATTTCCTATATTGGATATTGTTCAATCCGCTTCTCAGGAATCAACAGAAAAGGAAATACATTCTTTATTTGAATCTCAGGGGTGTTTGGAAAATTATCATAGAATAGATCCACCTGTTGTTTTAGGGAATGGAAAATCAATGGATCCTAGCAAAGACAATCTAATGAATGTAATGAAAGATGGAATAAAATATATTGAAGATAATAAAGTATATCTTGAAGAAATAGCTAATAAAATCTGTAGATTAAAATACCTTATTCGGGTGGATGATTAAATAATTCTGAAAGTTTTATCTTCCATAACTGGCCACCAATATTTCCCGCCATTATATCCATGATCTTTATCTAAGAATTTTGGACCGTAAAATTCAGGATCTTTTTCAATAAGTCTTGAACGCATAGCACGATGAAAAGGTTCCTGGCCAAGCCAAAAGGGTTTATTTCGTTCCCATGATGGAATTTCATTGTCTACAAAATAGTTTCCATGATATTCGGATTTTACACCATAAGAATAATAACACTCCTCATACCAATAATTTGTTTTTATTTTATGAACTTCCAAACATTGATTAAGAAAGATATTGTAATAATGCTTAAGTTCTTTTTCAAATCCTTTCCACATTAAAACTGCTGGGTGATTTTTATATCCATTAGTTTTTCCTTCTAAAACATTTAGAATTTGTTTGGCTTCTCGAACTTGAGCAAAACATCGTCTTTTATCCAAGGTCTGAGCACTTTTTCGAAAATCCGCATAAGGCAAAAATGTCTGCATTTCGATGTATTTAGATTGCTAATATACGAAAAATCTCCAATTAATAAAATTCTTTAACATGGAATTAACATCGGGATCCTTTCCAAAGTATTATTAAATATACGGTTATGCCATAAATTCTTGAAAATTTTTTTAAAAAATTAACGTACTGTCGCTATGCCCCGTTTACACTAAAAATTCCGTTAAAATATATAAATAAAATTATTGTATTCTAATGAGTCAAAGAAATGTATTGATCCTCGAAAGATCGAGCCAAAACCTCCAAAAAATTCAAAAAGAAGGAAAAGTTGAATTGGAAGGTGTCTTTGCCGAATTCGGAATCGAGAATAGAAACGGACGTATTTACGAGGAAAAGGAATACCTTCCGCACTTGGAATATCTAAAGAAAGATATAGCCAATGGTAACCTTTTAGGTGAGCTAGACCATCCTGAAAGATTTGAAGTTGCCTTAGGTAGTGTCTCTCATAGAATTTCAGAGCTTTGGTATGACCAATCCGCAAGACAAATTAAGGGGAGAATCGAAATCCTCAATACACCAAAAGGCCAGATTGCAAAATCCCTTCTAGAAGCTGGCGTTCCTTTATCAATTTCTTCACGTGCCGCTGGTACAGTCAATGAAGACAAAACCGTTCAAATTCAGCAAATTTATACCTATGACTTAGTTGCTAAGCCAGGGTTTGAAAGTGCTCAGTTGACAACAGTAAATGAAGGAGCAAAAGCTCGTATTGCGAAACAAATTGCAAGCCTTAACGAGTCTTACAGTAAAGCGACGACCGACAATATCTCAAAAGAATTTGGTATTGTTAATGAAAACATTACTATTGTAGATCTTACTGACAAATTTCCATCAGTAAAACTACGAGAAGAGGCAATCGCCCTTCAGAATCCTAATGCAAAAAATAAAAGCGAATTTAATAAAATGGAAAATCAGAAAGTTAATGAAGATGCTCTACAGCAATGGACAGTGTTCTTTAAAAACGAGCTAAGTAAGATTTCCCAGAAATTAGGAGCTGTTGAAAACGCCATTCTTGAAGGAAAAGGTGGTTCAGCTAATGAAGAGATTGAGGTACTTAAGAAATATGTTAAGAATCTTAAAGCTATTCAGGAAAAAGCTCTCGATTGGCAGGGTGATATTGCTAAAGCAGTTAACAAAGTTGCCTCTTATGCAGACAGTCTAGCAGAAAAGAATAACCAGCATTATGCACTAACGAAACGTATCGTTGAAACAGTGGATTACAATGCTAAAACTCTTAACGCAACTCAGGATTGGGTTGGCAACAATGCAAAAGTAACAAACGCTATTGGTGAGACAGTTGATCATAATGCAGAGATGCTTAATGGTATCAACGAATGGAACGGCCAGATTTCAAGAGCCGTCAATGCACTCCATGAATGGGGTGGTGAAAAAGCCAAAGCAATTAATGGAATCCATGATTGGACTTCCTCTATTGCAAAGAATGTAAATGAAATGGCTAATTGGTCTGAAGATATGTTCGGAAGAGCAGTTAGTAAAGAAGATGCAAAAACTCTTATCAAGTACATGGAGTTAGTTGCAGAATCAAAACAAGATCCAGAATTGAAAAAGAAACTTGATGAAACTCTTTCGACTCATGGTATCACAGCTAAACCTTTATCGGAAACTATGATTACAGGAATTAAAGGCGTAAAAGGCCTAGGCGTTATTACCGACGTAACCAAAACAGGAAATGAAAAAGTTGATGTAGATGCAGGAAAAGATACTGCAGTTCAATTTGATGGAAAAACTATTGTAGCAAAACTAAAAGATGCAAAAGTCGGAAAAGCAGCTGCAACAAAAGGAATCAAAACCATCGAAGATGTTAAAGATCAACCTGGAAAAATTACTGGTACAAAGGTAAAAGGTATTCTAGTTCTTGATACAACTACTTCCGGTGCAAAACCTGCAGTTAAAATTACAGGTGATGGCCCATCAAAAACAGCTGTTAAAGATCAAAATCTTAAACTAGATGTTAAACCCGAAGGTAAGCTAAAAGAACAGAAAGAAGAACCTGTTCTTCCTAAACCAGAAATCAAAAACAGAGCTTCCAAGCTCGACGAAAAATTAAGCCTTATTATCAACAATATCGAAAAGGAAAAGAAATTAGTTGAAGACACAAAGGCTGTACATCCTTTTATCTCCCTCTTAAGTGAAGAAGATAAAAAGGCATTTGCTTCATTATCGGACTCCGACAAAAACAAGGTTGCAGTAGAAGTAGCAAAACACCCAACCACTGATTCTAGAGTTATTAAAGGACTTTGGGAAAGTGCACTAAAACCTGTTCAGGTTGAAGAACCCCTATGGCTTAAACTTGCTCCTAAGATTTACAGAGAAGCTTTTGATAAAGCTCCTGAAGCTGTAAAGGAAAGTATTAAGGCACGCTCAGAGTTCTATCCACTAGAAACTCAGTACCAGATCAACAATTTCTGGGAAACATCTAAAATAGCTCAGAAACCAGTTACCTCTTTGAATGAAGTATTTACTGCTACAGGAAAAGATGGAAAAGAAGCTGAAGTTAAAATGGACGAATTCGTTGCTTCCATTGGTGAAGCTATGAAACGTTACAATAGATAATTTGACGCTATGTTAGGTTTTTCAAAAAATCGTTAAAAAATAAATAAAACAAACAAATTAAAAATAAGTTTTCAAAAATGAAACAATTAAATGAAGCTCAAATCGTAGAAAAATGGGGTCCGATGATTCAGAAAACTACTGGTCTAAAAGACGAAAGTAGATTGAATTGGATTTCAAAATACGCTCATTTTCATGCCTTAAACGAGGCTGAAATGGGAGGAGTATCTGCTCCTTATGCAACTCTTTACAACGTACCAGGTGTTGGTACTGCAGTTCCTGCTTCACAGGCAGCTACTACAGGTAACCAGTTTTATCAGCCTGCTACAAAAGGTTCAGGTGACAAATGGCCTGCACTTCTTCCAATGGCTCTTCAGGTTGCTGCAAGAACCGTAGGTTTTGACATTGTTAACGTAGTTCCTATGCCAGGTCCAACAGGTGTAGTTTCTTATCTTGACTATGTTTATGCTGGTGGAAAACAGCCTTATGGTGCTCCTCCTGCTTATAATCAGGGAACTGCTAATCCAGCTAGTTTTCAGGGATCTGCTGCTTATAACAAGTACGAAGCTCCTAATTCATTCAAAATTCAGCTAACCTCTACTGATGCTTCTGCAGTTATTGCAGCAACCGCAGTTGGTGATGTTGTTACTTTCCAGAATGAAACAGCTGCTACTCAGCTTACCGCTACTTATACCGGAAAATCCAGAATTGATGGTTTTGCAATATTCAAAACTGGAACTTTTACTGGAGCTACTAACCTTGCAGGTATTTTTGATGGTTCAACACTTATTATTAGCGACTCTTCTGTAGCTGGTGTTGTTAAATCATACCCAACCCTTGTATCAACTCTTGAAGATCATATTCAGGGTTATGCTGGGGCTGGACAGACTGATAATGACAAATGGGAAAGCACTTTCGTAAGTGGAACTACCCTTTATGAACCAATGGAAAGAGGCGTAGGTGAAA
>ERZ1645192.5221-NODE-5221-length-10101-cov-6.217997_pt1 | contig 10101 bp, 7 predicted proteins | sample MGYA00575354_ERZ1645192 | MGnify/ENA primary metagenome ERZ1645192 (study PRJEB40844, sample SAMN11349763) | freshwater sediment metagenome | isolation source: river sediment | host: Sediment | place: India: Faizupur Khadar , New Delhi | collected 2017-02-21 ...
ATCTTTTGAAAATGGATATGCAGCAAGCTTAAGCACAGGAAAATCCTTTGCAGCACCTTTCATATTCTCTGACAGGTAGTTATAAGCTATGCCGCAGGCTATGATCCCCATATCCCTTTTGCCTCCGTCTGTAAAACGATTGTATTTAAACAGTTTTGTATCAAAGCGCAGTTTATCATAGGCCTCAAGAAGATACTTATACTTTCTGCGGGCTATTGCCGGCAGAAGAACAAACTGTACTGGATCAGAAGGCAGTGAAAGTTGTTTTTCCGGAAGTGGTTCACGAAGTCTGACACCGGCCCGTGAGTGAGCCATCCTTGTTGTAATGCGGAATAGCACCGGAAGTTTATATTTTTCTGACAGATCAAATGCATCAAATATCATTTCGTAAGCTTCCTGCTGGTCTGCAGGCTCAAAGCATGGAAGATTTGCAAATTTCGCATAGAACCTCGAATCCTGCTCATTCTGTGAAGAATGCATTGACGGATCATCGGCAGAAACTACAATCAGGCCTCCGTTTACACCTGTCATGGCAGAATTGATAAAAGGATCTGCAGCAACATTGAGTCCCACATGTTTCATTGCCACCATAGCCCGTTTTCCGCAATAAGACATTCCGAGAGCTGCTTCCATGGCAGTCTTCTCATTTGCCGACCATCTCCTGTGAACATTCCTTTCAGCCGCCTGTCCGGATGCCTGAATATATTCCATAATTTCAGTAGAAGGTGTTCCGGGATAGGCATACATGCCACTAAGGCCGGCATCCAGAGCTGCCTGTGCAATAGCCTCATCTCCAAGCAAAAGAAGATTTTTCATAAGTTGATTGTTTTTCTGCGCAAAATATTTGCGTGCTTATTTAAAGTAAACAGACAAATATTCAAATTATTTCCAGATATAAAAATGATAAAAGCATTATTAGTGAGCTGGAGTGAGCTAGAGTGAGCTGGAGTGCCTAGAGTGAACTAGAGTGAACTAGAGTTGGGGAGAACGTGTAACTACTTTTGATTCAATATTAAGGTAAGCAGCTATTTTCTCAAGTGAAGAGGCATGGTGTCCGATTCCAAGGGCAAAATGGTGAGTGGGCCCTTCCTTTATCCAGTTCTTCAGAAAAGTCCGGACATCAGGTTTGAAGTAACCTCTTGTATTCGTATTTCCTGTCGGAGGTATAGGACCCTTGACTGATTCTCCTTCAGCAATCACAAATTTAAATCTCCCATCATAAGTAGATGATATTGAAAGCATTGTAACAGGACCTTCTTTTATTTTAAACTCAACACCGGCACCTTTTCCGGGTTTGCCATGGTATTTTCTCAGGCTTCTCAGAACAGGCTTGCCATCGGCAATTGATATATTATGCGGACCGTCGTGACCGACAAGCACAAAGCCCTCATTAAAATCCACTGGATGAAATTCAGCAAAGCTCCCCCCTATTCCAAGCCTGTCGAAAATTAAAAGTGCTAAAAGTGTTTTAAGGTCTGATTCACCGCACATTGGAATATGGTTTGCAGTAAGCAGTGAATTTCCTACAATAAGATTTGACATAACCTTCCTGACCTCACTCTCTTCGGGACCATCATAATAATATGCAAGTCCGTCAAGTTTGTTTTCCCCTATAAAGCTGAAGAGGGCCTCACTTACATGAGCGGCTATGTGCAGGTCATCATTGGTGAGCTTCATTGAGATGGGGTCGGAAACCGGATCAGGTGTATCAAAGAAGGACAGAATTTCCTTCTCTGCTTTAACTATATCGCTCTCTGGAACAGCCTGGTAGCATTTCATAAGCTGGTTAGCCTCGCATTGCACAATGTGACTGCCAAACCAGGACGTTATCATTGTATGGTCCGTATGCATATCGAGCATTGCATTTATAGGATGCCCGATATGACCGAGCTGTGCATTTTTCAGATCATGCAGGACTCTTGCAATTCTGCAATATTCTTCAATCTGACTTTCAGCATCAGGATCATCTTCGAGTGTTCCAATTATAACCTCCGGGACCTTTTTTCCCATCCTTACGGCAACACCTGCGAACTCCGGAAGGGAGCAAATATCATCATTGTAAAGCTGCATGTAAGTTGAGGCCTTTGTATAATCCATTGCCTTCATCGGCTGAAGAGCCACCATCACAAGCGGAACCTGCAGGTTCTTAATTATTATCCCGAAAGTACCTGATGTTGCATAGGTCAGCATGTCGCAGAAAACAATATCTGCATTCGCTGCAATTATCTCCCCGTTTTTCCCATAAGCCTTTGATGGTGAGTCAATGATTCCGAAATCAAATACTTCACAATTAAAATTTCTGACTTTTTCAATCAGCTTATTTTGCTTCTGAACCAATTCTCCATATAGGCCGGGAAACTGCTCCCAGTATTTTTCATATCCAACTCCAAAGACACCTATCCGCGGCTTTGATGCTTTCCTGAGTAAATTAAGTTTATCAGACATATTATTATTTTTTAATTCAGTACTTTATAAATAATTATCAGGAAAAGGAAAATTTATTCCTGATATCAGGAATAAGCATTACAAAAACCAGAAATGCCACCGGATACATCAAACCGGCATACCACCACAAGGGTGAATAAGAGAACCTGGTTACAATAAGCCCAATGACAGGATTCAGCACAAGTGACGACAGGGCTCCTGCAGAACCTGAAAGCCCTACTACTGTAGAAGTTACTGCACTTCCGAATATATCACTTATAGAGGTGATATAGTTTGTAATCCATAAGCCGTGCGCAAAGAAGGCCAGGGACATAAAAATGATAATAAGAGTATCGGAATTCAGGAAACCAGCTGTAAGAACCGGCATTGTAAGTGCCGCAGCTGCTCCCATCACTCTTTTGCGTGCTTTATTTGTGTCGTTTGTTCTTCTGAAAATTACATCTGATATCCATCCACCAAGGAAGTTTCCTGCACCAAGGGCAAGAAAAGGAATCCAGAGAATATCGCCTATCGACTCAAGAGAAAATGCCCTGCTTTCATTGAGGTATTTGGGAATCCAGAACATGTAGAAATAAAAAATGGGATCAAGCAGGAATCTTATCACAATAAAAGTAAGAGCCTGCCTGTTTTTAAGCAAAGTAATGAAGGGGACACTTTTATTTTTCGACTTATCCCTGACCGGCATAGCTTCTTCATTAAGCGGCTTTCCAGAGGTAAAGAAGAGCCATATAATCAGCCATATAATTCCAAAGCCCCCTGTTATAAGGAACAAAACTCTCCACCCAAGTGTAACAAGCAGCATGGCACATAAAGGAGGGGCAATTACAGCTCCCAGGGCAGAACCTCCTATTGCTATCCCGTTTGCCAGTGCATGCCGGGCTTTTGGCACCCGTTCAATTACTGCCCTTACTGCTCCCGGGAAACAACCTCCTTCGCCAAGACCCAGTAAAAAACGGAAGAAACCAAAGTGCCAGGCTGATGATGCGATACTGTGCAGCATCGTGGCAAGAGACCAGAATCCAACTGAAATACCAAGACCAAGCCTGCTTCCGTAACGGTCAATAAGCACACCTCCCAGGGTAAACATAATTGCATAGCTTATCAGAAAGCCTGAATTGATAAAACCATATTGGATATCAGACAGGGAAAGCTCTTCCCTTATTTTAATGACTGACACTGACAATACCTGCCTGTCGAGAAAACTCAGGGAGGTGGCAATAAGCAGCAAAAATGCTAAAAACACCCATGAAGGAATACTGAGATTCTTCATTCTTTCAGCGTATTACACTGATTGTCTCAATAGTCACAGGTCCTAATAAGCCTGATTCAGTGAAGGGAACATCCTTCCAGGGAACATAAGTCTTTTCAGTTCCGGGAATCAGGGTATGGGTAATATTTGATTCCGCATATCTTTCATTGTATACGGCATCCCCAATAATTCTGTTACTCCAGGTATTATAGACCTTTACAGTTAAGTAGTTCTCTCCATGAATAACAGCATCAGTAATTTCAAACCGGTGAGGCTTTGTCCAGGACACACCAAGAAGCTTGTTGTTCATCCATACCTCAGCCACCTCTTCAACAGTTCCAAGATCGATAAATATTTTTTTATCGTTCATCGGCTGACGGCCATACCGGAATGTAAATGGCTTTTCATATACTATCTGGCCTGAATATGCCCTGATTTTCATATCATCAACCTCAGCCAGTGATTTGAGGCTGTTCAGCGTGTATGATGAAGGGGCTCCCCTTCCATCGCTGAACCTGAGAGTCCATGGTCCATCCAGATTAATTACAAGCGGGCTTATAACCTTCTTGGACTGGTTCTTGTTTTTCTGGCTGTAGGCTTCGGCAGTTCTTATTAGCAAGCCATCCTGCAGATATTCCAGAACAGGAGGATCCTGGGTATCGCTGTTAATACCTGCATAGGTGCGGATTGTTTCTGAATTGCTGAATGCTATTATGCACGAGCCATAAGGAGCAAGGGAAACAGGAAGCTTTACATATTCATTATCAGCAACAAATATCCTGACCGGGACAATATTCCCGCTTTCCGGGTCCCATAGTTGAGGTGTTTTATCTGTCTGTCTGAATCCACACTGCCTTGATATCCATTCACCTGTACTATTTCTTATAAAATAAAAGTCAATGTTTTCCTTTTTATAATGTATGAAATCAAGTATTGATTTGTCATGATCCCTGTAAATAAAATCCGGTTTGACAGTAAGATATTTAAGCATCTCCTCTGGCTCTGTTCCCGTTATTACTGCTCCCTGTGACGAAAGTCGCTTAAGAGCCTGTTCAACTCCCGGACTTCTGAATTTTTCTTTTTCAATAGCAAGCAGGGAAAATGATGATCCGTCAGGAAGGCACAGTTTACCATCCTTTACAAATAGCTTATTTACAAGAATATCACTATTTATTACCTCATAATCATAACCGGGACCAACCCTGAAATGTGCATTTTTCGGAGTGGCTGAATTTGGTACTTTCTCACCATAATACCAGACAACATCTGCCATAAACTTTGAATTCTGGGCAATAAAAGAGACACGTGCCAGGTAATCGAAGAAGGGGCCTGCAACAGGCCACCAGGTCATTACATCGCTGAAATGAGTACCTGCATGGTATACATAGCCCGGATAACGTACAGGAGAAGGGTTATGATTGAACCCGTGAAGAACAACCTTATTCAGACCTTCACAGAAAGCCCTGTCAGCCATAGGTTTAAGGTCATTCGGACCCTCCTGCCAGTGCTGGAATGAGGAGAATGATTCCATCTCAACAATTCCCTTTTCATATATATGTGAGGCTGCAGCCACTTCCTTAACTACCCTGAGTATGTCAATGCTGTCAATGCCGTTATCGTCTTTATAGTAACGCGAATGGTTTATCCAGAATTCTCCTCTTGGAATATCAATTGAACCAAGGGCTTTCAGCGGCTCAGCAGGGCCATTATAAAGCGGATAGCCCGGACCTCCTGCTTCGGAATTGATTTTCAGTCCGTATTTATTGCATATTTCCCTTGCTTTACCATAAAGGTTATTTATCATCAGCTCCGACAGAGTTTTCCGGAAATCAGAAATGACCTTTTCTTTTATTTCTGAGTTAAATAACTCAGGATCAGTAATAAGCGGAAGCAATTTTATAATATCATAACCATTGAGTCTTCTGAATTCATCCCTCATTGAAGAGGTCCAGACAAGCCCTCTTGCTTCATAACTTGCAAGGTAAAGGCTCTTCAGGGCTGTTTTTCTGAAATCACCCAGAACAGGCAGCAGACGGTCAATCACATACTGAAAATGCATCTCAACAGCAACTGAATCAAAATGATCAATTGTAAGTCCGGCTGAATAAGGGCTTGGAAGAACAAGCTGCTGGCCCGAATTAGAACAGATATACCTGTAAATATCCCATTCGCCTGCCGGCACTTCCCATCTGAGAATATCGGTATTGTAATCAAAACCTGAGGTCAGATCAACTACAGATGACGAATCAACTGAACCGGGAAGTTTTCCGGCCGGCACTGCAAGTACAGCAAGTTCCTCATAATATGCAGGACGTCCGTTATCATTGTACGGTATCAGTTCTTTTCCCGTACCTCCAACCAGTGATGATTTGGGAAATTTAACCTCGGGGAATGGTAGTTTAGTTTCTATCTTTCCCTGAACTCCGCTGAGACTAACTTTTGAGAAATAAAGAGATTTTCCTGCATGTTCAGGCTTCACCCATGAACCTCCTGCATTCCAGCTGCTGGCAACATTAAGCCCCATTGTCAGTCCCAGACGCCCGGCCTCATTGACAACAGCTTTAATCAGTTTCAGGGATTCATCACTTAAAAAAGCAGGCCCTGCAGGCACCATAGTATCTGATGGGGGAACACCTATCTCAAAGAGGTCAAATCCGCTCAGCCCTGCATCCTTCATTGCTTTCAGCTCAATCTTTGCCCTTACTGTATCTATATGACCATTCAGGCACCAGAAGTAAGCCCTGGGCCTGGCTTCAGACGGAGGATTCCTGAAAGCGCCGGCCAGATTTTCATAAACAGACTGCTGTGGAAAAACCCTGAACTGGATCAGGTTAAATGACAAAATGAACAGAATAACAAACCTGTTTTGCATAAGTGGATTTTTTGATTCATAAAGTTAATTAAAACAGAGATACTTTTCCAGCAGGGAAATTTAATTATAGGATAATAGCTGTAAGATAAAGCTGTTAAAATATAGTTAAATGTTTCGTTGTATGTACATAAATGTTTATTTTGCAGGCACTAATGCTTAATATCTCTTTTTTGAAGAAACTATTATACAGTTTAGTTTTAATACTACTTACATCATACGCTCTGCACGGGCAGGTCTCAGAAGCAGACAGATATATACAGGTCAGTGGAATCATATCCGATGAAGCCAACCGGCTGGTTTCAGGCGCAGCAATAATTTCCAAGAAGCTTAAAAGAGGTACTGTCAGTGAATACTCAGGTATTTACTCAATAACAAGCATTCCGGGCGATACTATTTTTTTCAGGGCTCTGGGGTATAAACGCTATCATACAATAGTTCCTTCAAATTATGGAGGCAGGTATGCAAATGTCGATATCAGGCTCGAATTCGATACTGTAAACATTGAAGGCGTTAATATTTTTCCATGGAAGACTTACAGTGAATTTATCAGGGATATTACCCAGGAAAAGCCTGTCGATCCAATAGTACAGAACATGAATGACAATCTGGCCTCAATTTATGTGGCACTGCAGAATGAAATCGGACTGCAGGTAACTCCTGAAGCCGGTTATAAATATGTTATGGAGCAGAATTTCAGTGCACTTACAACAAAGAACCAGTATCCTGTTAACAATCTGCTCAATCCATGGGCCTGGTCAAAATTCATAAAAGGGGTAAAAAACGGATTGCTCAAGAATCAGAAATTCAAAAAACCTGAAGAGGCAAGAGTCAGGAAGAAGATGAAATCCAAATCAGATTAAAAGGCGCACGACACACGACGCAAGGCGCAAGATTCTAAAGCTCAGGCATATCAGGTTCCCCTCCCTGGAGATCCCGATAGTTATCGGGAGGTTAAGGTTAAGGTTAAGGTTAAAAACCCGGATTATACAACCTGTCTTTGAAGGCGATATCATTCAGGTACTTACGCGGACGCCGGACCTCATCTTTCCTCAGGACTTCCGGAGGCAGGTTCTCTCCGGAACCGAGATAACCAGCAGCAATCATTGTAAGCGGCTCAACATCATCACTCAGATTAAAATGCTTCCTTACTTTTTCAACAAAAAAGCCCCCCATCTGGTGAACATAAATATCGAATGCAAGAGCCTGAAGGGATAGATTGGCAACAGCCATGCCTGTGTCGTACAAAGCAAACCTGTTCACTTTTCCGTTATGTGTAAACCGTGTTCTGGCCATTGCTATTATTATTGCATAGGCATTTTTTGCCCATGCCTGGTTTGACTCTTCCATAAAATCGAGATAGGAATTGAAGATGCTTTCATCCTCTCGTGTTGTGTAAACAAACATCCATGGCTGCTCATTGAAGCACGATGGTGCCTTTCCCGCCGCTTCAAGCATAGCCTTAAGCCTGAATTCCTCAATATTGTTCTTTGAAAAAGCGTAAGGACTCCAGCGTTCCCTTATTATCTCGAGCGTAAGTTCTGTTTTCATATATAGCCTGAAGAATTTAATTATACTGCTACTGTGGCCGGGCAAAGGTAATAATTTATAATTTTGACCCTGTATGAAAAACTATGATGGCAGGATTGTGGGAATACTGGGAACGGTGATATTTCATCTTATTGCCGCGATCATTTTCATGTCCTTTCAAATCAGGTCGTTAAAGGTTGAGACAAGAGATATGTTTGCAATTGAGTTTATTCCTGAAGAGATAAAAACCGAGAATGAGCTGACAGAAATTCCTGTTACGACAATAGAAAGAGTCCTTCAGGGTGATGAGGAGATGCTCAATATTGCCAGGAATCTTGCTAAAAAGGCTGATCCGAGAATTAACAAGGACGATTATATTGATCAGGTGAAGGAAGAGCTTATAAAAAGCGGGAAGCTTAATGCCAGCAATTATATTGATGAACAGAAGCAGAAAGCCCAAAATCCAGATGAAAACCTGGCCTTCAAAGATGAATCAAGGGTAAAGGACACAGAGGACAAACCTGCCGAATCGCAGCAGATGGCGGCAAACTACGATGGCCCCACCAGAATATATTACGAACTGGCCAACCGGACACACACCTATCTTCCGATACCTATATATAAATGCCAGGGATCAGGAAAGGTAGCGCTAAGCATAGAGGTAAACCAGAGAGGTTCAATTGAAAAGACCCTTGTTATAGGAAGTCAAAGCACTACAACAGACCAGTGCCTTATTGAAGCAGCCGTGCGAGCAGCTGAAATAACAAGGTTCAACTCCGACATGAATGCCCCAAAAATACAGACAGGCACTATCACTTATCATTTTGTGGCTCAGTAGCCGGAACATTTTTACTAAATTTCATCAGACTTTATATTTTTCCCGGTCGAATCATAATTAAAATTCAATGGAAAAAATTTACCTGAAAAAAAGCTACCTCCCATTTTCAATTGCTGCAATAATTATCTCTGCAGCTGATATGATCTTTGGTATCCATATATTGATAAAGGAATCAAACATGCCATCGGGAGATAAAACAGAAGGCATAATGCAAGCAGCATTTTTTATCTTGCAGGGCATTATTTTCATCGTCTGGAGCAGTATCTACCTTTATAACAGAAAATACTACATAAGATGGACTGAAAACGAAATTGAAATGCTTCTTCCCGGATCAAAAAATATTATAATCATACCGGTAACAGAGATTATTGAAGCTAATGTCAGACTTTTTGAAATTGAATTGTCTCTGACCGGAAAAACAATAAAACTTGATCTCAATTCACTAAATGACAATGATTTAATAAAAATCAAATCATTCATTGGAAAAATAAAAGCTGAGAAAGAAAAAAAATAAGGAAATGAGTCATGCCGGAAAAATTGTTGTGGTAACCGGTTCCGGGAAAGGAATTGGCCGTTGTATTGCAGGTACCTATGCTGCCGAAGGAGCAAAAGTTATACTTGCTGAAAAAGATATTTTATCGGGCAAGTCGACAGAAAGATTGATTGCTTCAGATGGAGGTCAGGCAATTTTTAAGGAAACAGATGTAAGCAAACCTGAAGATATCCTCAAGCTGTTTGCTTTCATCAATTCAAAATATAAGGGAGCTGACATACTAATCAATAACACAGGGATATCAATCTGGAAATCACCTCTGGATCTTTCTGTAAACGAATGGGATACGGTTATTAACACAAATCTGAGAAGTACTTTTCTCTGCTCCAGGGAAGTGGCAAAACTTATGAAAAAGAAAGGCGGAGGATCAATAGTAAACATCTCATCCACAAGGGCTTTTATGTCAGAACCGGATTCAGAAGCTTATGCAGCAACTAAAGGAGGCATTCTTGCCCTGACTCATGCAATGGCAGCATCTTTTGCAAAGGACAATATCAGAGTTAACTGTATAAGTCCGGGCTGGATAGAAACCGGAGATTATGAAAAACTCTCCGACAAAGATCACAAACAGCATTTTTCAGGAAGAGTAGGCAAACCCGGTGATATAGCAAAAGCCT
>ERZ1645192.5222-NODE-5222-length-10101-cov-5.261895_pt1 | contig 10101 bp, 9 predicted proteins | sample MGYA00575354_ERZ1645192 | MGnify/ENA primary metagenome ERZ1645192 (study PRJEB40844, sample SAMN11349763) | freshwater sediment metagenome | isolation source: river sediment | host: Sediment | place: India: Faizupur Khadar , New Delhi | collected 2017-02-21 ...
AAGCTGAGAAAACTTATGGAGGGCGGGGCTCATGAATTCAATCTGAGGCCCGGAACAGAGAACATTCCCGCATTGATGGGATTCGCCCGGGCCGCCGAAATTGCACAAAGAGATTTTGAAACTAACAATAGAAAACTGATCAGCCTGCGGGACAAGCTGACTGACGGTTTATTGAAAATAGATCATGTTACTTTTAACGGTCCGAAAGGAATAAATATTTCAAAGCGTCTTCCGCACAATGTTGATATTACTTTTCATTATATAGAAGGCGAAGCGATACTTATGCATCTTTCGCTTAGAGGGATCTGTGTTTCATCTGGTTCAGCCTGTTCCTCAAAAACACTTGAACCTTCTCATGTACTGACGGCGATCGGGCTCAAACACGAACAGGCTCACGGCTCAATAAGATTCACCCTTTCAAAATTCAACACGGAAAAAGAAGTAGATGAAGTTATTAAAAACGTAACTGATGTAGTTAGAATTCTAAGAAGCATGTCGTCTTTTATTCCTGAGGAGCACAGTGAGCTGTTAAATAAAAATGCAAAAACATTTTATAAAAAAACAAAAAACGGAGAATAAAAATGGCGCTTAAATATACGGATAAAACCATAGACCATTTTACTAAACCCAGAAACCTCGGGACAATAGAACATGCCGATGCAGAAGCTACAGAAGGAAGCCCTGCCTGCGGAGATATGGTCAATTACACTCTCAAGATTAATCCCGATACACTGATAATCGAAGATATTAAATTCAGATCCTACGGATGCGCTTCTAATATAGCTACCGCTTCAATAGCCACAGAAATGGTCATGGGAAAACATATCGATGAAGTTAAGAACATGGGAACAACTCAGGCTGCGGCAGAGCTTGGAGGCCTTCCTCCTGTGAAAATGCACTGCAGCGTGCTTGCCATAAACGGGATTAAAGCGGCTATCAGAGAATACGAAAAAAAGATCGGCAGAATAATTGATGAAAAAAGAATCATAACCGAAAAATCATTATTGAATATATTGAAAGATGTTATACATCCCAAACACGGGATCAATCTTGTCGATAACGGAAATATTCTAAGGATAAAGATTGACGGACAGGATATTTTTATTGTCATAGGCCTCGAGCCGGATGAAGAAATGTTCGCATCGAATATAAATGAAGAAGTGATGGAACATCTTGAAGCTATGAAATGTTCTCATGAGATCATGGTTAAAATAGAATCAAAAACCGGAAACTTTATTTAATGGAATTAAATCTTTTTGCTACCTGCACTTTCGGACTCGAGTCGGTTTTAAAAAGAGAAATTCAGCAGCTTGGATACACAATTACAGGTACCGAGAACGGAAGAGTAAAATTTTGTTCCGATGAACTTGCTGTTGCAAGGGCGAACCTGTTTTTGAGAACTGCGGACCGGATACACATCATACTTAAAGAATTCAAAGCTGACGATTTTGATCTTCTTTTCGAAGGCGTAAGATCGGTCGAATGGGAAAATTTTATCGGAGATAACGGAAGGATATTAGTGAAAGGCCGTTCCAAAAATTCAAAAATACATTCTGTTCCGGTTGCTCAGTCAATGACAAAAAAAGCGATTATTGCAAGACTGCTTCAGAAAACCGATAAAAAAGAAATTATCGAAGACGGAACGCTCTATCCTGTAGAGATCGAGCTCGACAATGATATAGCCAGACTGACATTGGACACATCGGGGGAACCTCTGTTCAAAAGAGGATATAGAGAAGAGACCGGAGACGCGCCTATCAAAGAAACTCTAGCTGCGGGACTCATACTTTTATCCGGCTGGAATAGAACTGACCCGTTTATTGACCCGTTCTGCGGATCCGGAACGATCCCGATAGAAGCGGCAATGATTAAGAAAAGAATGGCTCCAGGTCTTAACAGACATTTTCTCTCCATGAAATGGAACTTTCTTGATAAGAAAATATGGAATCTGGCTGTTGAAGAAGCTTTAAGCATGATAATAACCGGCGAAGATAGTTCAATCTACGGTTACGATAAAGATCCTGATGTAATAAAGAAAGCCTCAAGAAATTCTATTTCCGCTGAAGTTGAAGATATCGTAAGCTTCAAGAATGTTGACATCAATTTTTTAAAACTTAAAAGCGACTGCGGCGTTATCGTAACAAATCCTCCCTACGGCGTGAGGATCGGCGAAAAATCGGAGCTTGAAGATCTAATTTTTCGACTCAGCGATATTGTGGCTAAAAAGAACCGATGGTCCACAAACATTATAACCGATCTTCCTTTTTTTGAAGAAAAGTTCGGTCTTGCGGCGCATAAAAAAAAGCTTTACAACGGTAATATAAAATGCTATTATTACTCCTATTCAAATAGTTGAAGCATTACTGAGGTTATAATGAAAAAATCGATTTTTGTTTTAGTGACAGGAATAATAATTCTGATGTCGGGATGCACAAAAAAAGAGACTGCTACAAAACAATACATTACCGTAAGTATTCTTCCGCAGAAATTCTTTGTCGAAAAGATTACGGGTAACAGATTTGAAATAAATGTTCTGCTTCCTCCGGGAGTAAGTCCGCACACTTTCGAACCTCCGCCGTCCAGCCTTATACAGCTTTCGAAATCCCTGATCTATTTCACATCCGGACATCTTGATTTTGAAAAAACATGGTTTGAAAAATTCAGATCGGTTAATCCCGGTATGAATATTATTGATACCTCCGCCGGAGTAGAACTTATTTCGAATAAAGGTAAAGATAATCATGAAGAAGAACATGAAGGAGAAATTGAAGATCAGGATCATCATGAGCATGCGGGGATCGATCCGCATATCTGGATGTCGGTAAAAGAAGTAAAAGTTCAGTGCAAAAACATACTCGATGCAGTAATTAAGACAGATCCGGAGAATAAAGAACTTTATTTGAAGAATTTCGATACATTTATTCTTGATCTTGATAAACTCGATATGCAGATCAGAACTATGCTTACCGGTCTCGAAACCAGAAAATTCATTATCTACCACCCTGCGCTCGGGTATTTTGCTAGAGATTATGATCTTGAGGAGATTTCTGTCGAGATGGATGGAAAAGATCCTGCTCCTGAAGATCTTAAAAATTTAATTGATACCGCGAAAGCGGATGGGATCAAAGTAATATTTGTCCAGAAGCAGTTCGATACGCGTCAGGCTGAATCAATAGCCTCCGAGATCGGTGGTAAAGTTATGCCCCTTGATCATCTGAGCGAAGACTGGCTGAACAATATGATAGCCGTAGCAAGAACATTCCAATTCGAGTTAAAATGAACGAACCTCTTATAGATATAAAGAATATTTCAGCCGGATACAACGGGTCTAAGATTATAGAGAACATAAACCTGACCGTTTTTGAAAATGATTTCCTCGGTATAATAGGACCGAACGGAGGAGGAAAATCAACCCTGCTCAAAGTGATCATTGGCCTTTTGAAGCCTGATAAAGGAGAGGTGATCCTTAAAAGAAAGTTAAAATTCGGCTATCTTCCTCAGATAAACCTTAACGATATAAGATTTCCGATAACTGTCAAAAATGTGATACTCTCAGGACTTGCCGCAGAAAAAAAGATATTTCAGCGGTTTAATAAGAACGATCATAAAAAAGCCTATGAAATCATGGAAGAATTCGGTCTTGCAGAATATTCAAACTCCCCGTTCGGTGAGCTTTCAGGAGGCCAGATACAGAGAACCTTTCTTTCCAGAGCCATTATCTCAGATCCGGATGTTCTGTTCCTTGATGAGCCTACCGCTTTTACCGATAAAGGCTTTTCTAAAAATCTGTACAAGATACTTCTAGAGAAAAACAAAAATACAACTATCGTTATGGTTTCGCATGATACAGGTGTTATTTCATCGTATGTTAAGAATATCGCCTGTATAAACAGAACTTTACATTACCATTCAGGAAATGAGATCACCACTGAAATTCTGGATAAATATGTATGCCCTGTTGAAATAATCACGCACGGAACTCTCCCGCACAGAGTACTCATGATGCATAAGGACAAAAAATGATAGAGATCCTTTCTTATACTTTTTTTCAGAAAGCTATTCTAACAGCGTTTCTGGCAAGCATTTCATGCGGAATCATCGGCTCATATGTCGTTTCAAAAAGGATAGTATTCATTTCTGATGGAATTACTCATGCTTCATTCGGCGGGATAGGACTCGGTTATTTCCTTGGTTTAAATCCGATAATGACAGCTATGATATTCGGTATCTTAAGCGCTTTCGGAATCAGGTTCATTTCATCCAAAGGAAACATAAGAGAAGATTCGACCATAGGCATATTTCTTGCGCTCGGAATGGCAGTCGGAATAATTTTTATATACCTGACTCCCGGCTACGCTCCCGACCTGTCATCGTACCTCTTCGGAAATATATTGACCGTGACTTCAAATGACATTGTTTTTTCATCGGTCATCACACTGATATCTTCTGCCGGGATTATCTTATTTTACAAAGAGATACTTTTTGTTGCATTTGATGAGCAGTATGCCAAAATTATGAAGTTGAAAGTCGAGTTTATAAATTATTCAATGATCGCCCTCGTCGCTCTCGTTGTTGTGGTGAATATCAGGATAGCCGGTGTAATCCTTATTATTTCTCTTCTGACTATACCGCAAACCACAGCTTTGCTGATCTCTAAAAGATTTAACATGATTATAATCCTTTCGATTATTATCGGCCTGATCTCATCCATAGCGGGACTTTATTTGTCGTTCTACTTAAATATACCTTCAGGTGCCTCAATAGTTTTTTCCGAAGCGATGATCTTCATGACCGTAAAATTGGTTTATCTGAGTAAAAGAGGATGATTTAACTTGTTTTTAACAAAAATTTTCGATAATATACCTATACTAAAAGAATTCTGACTGATCTTTAATTAATTACAGGCTTGCGAAATGGCTTTTTACACAAAAATAATTATCTCTTTTATAATGTTAATAATGTATTCGTCAGTTTTTTCGGATGATATCGAAAGAATCGGTAAAATAATAAAGATAAGATCGGACGGTACATGCTACCTGGATCCCGGAATCTCTGAAGAGCAAGCTAAGATGATCGCCAAATATGATGCTGTACACGAAGCTCTTTTCAAACTAGGTTTGTATCTTGATAAAAATGACTCGCTTCTTAATGAACAGGTCGGTAAAAATGGTATTATGTTATACTTCAGCAACTCTTTGAACACATTCGTTTACAAAGAGGGAGAAGAAAATATTGACGGATACCCTGCTTATGTATCGTATGTATCTTGTGAAATACATCTTGATTATATTAACGAACTTCTGCAGGAATCCGCGATAAATAATCAGCTTAGATTCCAGCTGATTTCAGAATACAACAGACTAAGTCATATCTTTGATCAGATAGCCTCCCTTAAAGAAACCACAAATAAAATACCTGAAAATTTTATTAAAGACCTTTACAACAAACTTTTGGCGACCGACTGGACGAACAAAGCACATCTGACATCAGAAGAAGGCTTGAAACTCGAATACTATTCGATTGCTATAGATCACGACAATATGTATGAATCTTCTTACATTTACCTGGCGGATGTTTTGATAAGGGTTGGCAGGCATACGGACGTTCTTGGAATGTTGAATAAACTTATTAATTATGATGCTTTGAAATTCCCTGCGGCTTATACAAAGCGTGGAGAGATTTATTATATTCAGAAACTCTACAGTGTGGCTCTAAAAGAGCTTGATAAAGCTGTGGCCATTGATAAAAATTATGCCGAAGCATACTGCATGATGGGTGCTGTTTACGCCGCACTAAAAAAGAATGATGAAGCTTTAGGTAAATTTAAAACGGCGATATCCCTGGACGAAAATTTTTATAAGCCTTATTTTATGAGAGGCAATTTGTATAGAAAGAACGGCAAGTTCGATGAGGCCATATCAGATTATAATAATGCCATCCTTCTTAACCCTAAAGACAAAGACTCTTATTATAACAGAGGGATCATCTATTATCTTACCGGAAGTTATGAAAAAGCGGTGGAAGATTTTACAAAAGCTATCTATCTCGATGAATTATCGCCTGTATTATACTATAACAGAGCAATCGCATTCAGAAAACTGGGCGATCAGCAGAAAGCTACCGACGACTACAAGACCTATCTTCTGCTGACTGTTAAAGATATTAACAAAGAAACATACGGCGAACTGATCAAGGCATGGATGGCTGACGAAAAATACAAACCTATTTTTCAGGATTGATCCTATTCGAAAATCTTTTTTGATTTATTTAAAAACTCGCTTTTACCACAGCACATCATTGTAGAATATGGAGCTATTTTAACCAGATCCTTTAGCATTTTCTCTGCTGTATTTTTGATATCCCACTGGGCGTGTTCATCAAGCCTAAGACTCATAAAATGATAAATTTCTCTGAAATTCATTTTTAGTTTCAATTGACGTCTGTGAGCGTTGGTAAGAACATACTGGGCGTGATAAGGCAATGAAGACTTGAGCTCACTATAAAATTTATCTGTAATCCGCATTAGTTCATTGAACTTTGATTCCATTCCTATAATTTTAATATTCTCAGGTAGAGTAAACCCTAAAGAAACATCATAGTCGCTGGTCAGCATTGAAGCCACTCTGTGCCTTTTGAGCTGGGCGTAATTCGATGAGCTTACAACAAGGTCAAAAGTAGCATCCGCGAATTCAAAATATCTTTTAAGCGGATCATGTTGCGTTCTTTTATCAAAAACGGTTCTATAAAATTCCTGAAGCTTTACATCATCAAATCCATTAACCGATTCTTTCGCTTCGGCAGAACTCAGACCGCCAAGTGAAGACAGAATTATCTCCGCGATCTTTTTATCAGGCTCGGGAGTATAATCAATAAGCTCAACTTCGTTAGTGATCTTTTTAGTGCTCTTGATTTTGAGATTACCTGCATATTCTTTTATACGAAGATTATTCGTCTTGTCATATTCTGTCGGCTCAATGTATTTTATGATGGACGGAGAAATATCTTTTACCAGATCATATAGTTTTTGGGAAAGCTCTCTGCATTCAAAAAGATCGGAATTTCTGAGCTGCCTGAGCATGTTCTCAAGGCTTCTTGCGTTGATGCTCATTCCGAACTGGCTTTCGGTAGCCATTGACACAACATACCTGGCATCTTCTTTAGCCCAGCCGTCAACAGTTCTTTTTCCGTTCTTTGTTGAAATCATTTCCGAATGCTTGTCAAACAGGTACTGCTGCAGAGCCTTGTACAATATATGGTAATTCTCATTCTGGAATTTTACAAGTTCAATAAACCGTTTTTCAAATCCGGCTTCTTTGATCTCATCCGGTACAACAAAATCATCCTCAAGAGTTATATATCTCTGAGATTTCTCGGTAAAAGAAGCCATTCTGAACTTCTGAACCTGTTCTACTGCGAATCTGGAAAGTCCTATTATATCGAAATTGAAATACGCATGTTCAGCTACTGAAGCATGTCCGAGACCGAAAATTATCGTCTCGTTGGATTTTCTTGACTTGTCCACCTCTTCCCTTGCTTCTTTTCGCAGCTCTTCAATATCTCTCGGATCCCTGCTTATACGGGCATAAGCCGCACTCAGCGTTTCAGGAGTGATGTTATCTTTTGTCCAGCCTGATCTCTGCTTTAATTCATCTATTGTCGAGGAATCTAAATTATAACCTGATAAAAGTACTTTCATATTCTACTTTTTATCCTGGAAAATTAAACTTACAACAGGATTGACAAAGAGTGAAACCAGCATTCCTATTGTTCCGGCTTCAGGAGATGACATTCCGGAGAAATATAATATAAGTGTCACGGTCAGACCGCTGAACATTGATGCGTATGCTCCGTATTTATTTGCTTTCTCCCAGAGTATTCCCCATACGAATGGCCCGAAGAAGGCGGATCCGATGGCTCCCCATGATATTCCCATTATCTCTACTATCGTGTCAACTTTAAACAAAGCCAGAAGCACTGAAAGAATAACAAAGAATATGCTTCCCATTCTTGTAATCAAAGTCAGTTTTTTGTCGGAAACATTTTTGTTGATATATCCGGCATAAAAATCTTTCGATAGGGTTGAACTTGAGATCAAAACAAGCGCAGCTAACGTAGACATCGATGCCGATAAAAGCAGAATCAGAATTACAATAAAAAACGAATCCGGGATTATCGACATTAGAAGCTCCGGCATGAGCTTGTCAAAGATCGGTTTTCCATTCTCGAATGCCACGGGAGTATTTTCCATATTGATAAAAACTCTGCCTGTAGATCCGACATAATAAGCTACACATCCAATTAGAAGAGCAAAAACGGTTGAAGCTATCATACCGAATTTTACTGCACTTTCACTTTTTATCGCTATAAATTTCTGAACGAGCTGCGGCATAGCGAAGGGCGCAACGCTGGTTAAAAAGATTAGAGAAAACAGCGGCCAAAACCCCGGAGGTCCTATCGCGGAAGTCAGTTTTGGTTCGATCTGAGACAATTTATCCGTAATATTCCCGATCCCGTCTCCGGCGGATATCGTAAATGATATAAGGATGATCACGCCCACTACCATAAGAATTCCGAAGAATGTATCCAGTGAAGCCATTGTTTTATACCCGCCGAGAGAAATATAAATAGCGGTAAATAAGCCCATAAATACTACAGCGTGCCAGTACTGAAGTCCCGGCAGCGAAGACTCAAACAGATAAGACAGACCCTGAAATACGGCTGCAGAATATGGTATCAGAAAGATAAAAATTACTAAAGCTGAGAACAGCTTAATATGCTTAAGTCCGTACCTGACTTCGAGAAATTCGCTCAGAGTTGAGATATTGTATTTGACAGCCGCCTGTTTTATCTTCCATCCTAGAAGCCACCATACGCCCATAACACCAATGAGTCCGTTGAAGACACCGATCCATACGCCCGAATATCCGAAACCCCAGCCTATTTTACCTGCAAATCCAATGAAAACGACCGCTGAAAAATATGTTGTTCCGTAAGAAAAAGCGCTCATCCATGCTCCGACCTGTCCGCCGCCCAGAAGATAATCCGAAAAAGATTTGGTTTTTTTCATCCCGATTAGTCCGAACGCAACTATAGTGATAGCATATAACGCGAGAACTATTATTTTAACTGCCATAAACTGTCCTTTAAGGTTTAATTAAAAAAAGTAAGTGAATATAAGTTTTTGAAATATTAAATGCAACTTTGAAAACTTATTTTTATTTCATATATTTCCTGCTATGGAAAAACTGATAATAATCTTTATTCTGACCGTCATTATGCTTTCCGCCTGTTCATCAGGACAGCGGATAGTCAAACAGGAAAGTTCCGTAAATGAATTTCTGTACATGGAAGAAGTTTACGCTCATGCGAAAAAAAGCTTCAATTCGGGGAACTTTGGTGATACTGTTAAGTGGTATGACAGACTTAATGAAGATTATCCTTTAAACCCGTACGCTGCAGAATCTTTATTTATAAAAGGTTATATTTACAAAACATTTTTTGACGATCTTAAGCAGGCTGAAATTTGTTTTAAGGAACTCATGGTCAAATTTCCGGACTCTGAATTCAGCAATTCAGCACAGTTCGAGCTCGACCATCTTAACGAACCGGATTTTATGCCGAATTTTGAAAAATAGAAGGAAATAATATGAAAAGAATTTATCTTGATAACAGCGCAACGACCAAAGTCGATGACAGAGTAGCTAAAACAGTTTATGAATATATGACTGAAAAATTCGGAAATGCTTCTTCCGCACATTCATTCGGACAGGAAGCAAAATACGCGCTCGATAATTCCAGAGAAAAGATCGCTAAAGTTATCAATGCGGGAGTAAATGAAGTATTTTTCACTTCAGGAGGTACAGAAGCTGACAACTGGGCTGTTAAAGGAATTGCGGCATTATGTCTTGACCATAATAATCCGGTCCATATTATTACTTCTGCCTATGAACACAGTGCCGTTTATGACATGTTTCTTGACAGTTCCGTTACGCTGATCTTTCAATACTGTCATTTGTCTGATACCATTTATAATTATGCTATCAAGCCGTATCTGGAAGAATTCGTACACTCCCGCTTTTACGATACCGACTTCCTGTTTCG
>ERZ1645192.5225-NODE-5225-length-10097-cov-7.128859_pt1 | contig 10097 bp, 7 predicted proteins | sample MGYA00575354_ERZ1645192 | MGnify/ENA primary metagenome ERZ1645192 (study PRJEB40844, sample SAMN11349763) | freshwater sediment metagenome | isolation source: river sediment | host: Sediment | place: India: Faizupur Khadar , New Delhi | collected 2017-02-21 ...
ACCTCTTGGTAGGTGGACAGCAGGGTCTGCGCCGCCGCAAGACCGGTGAGGATCAGCCCGACCGAGGCGATTGCGGCAAAGAACGGTATCCGGATACGGCGCGGCACCGCCGCCTGCAGGAGGCCGCCGGCAAAAAGCGCCAGTATGCCCGCGAGGAAAAGCGTCATAGCCCGCGCCCCAGATAGTTGAGTATCGCGTTCACCACCGTCAGCGGGTGGGACGGACAGCCGGGGATATAGATATCGGGCGCACGGCCGCTCAAAAAGCGGCGGTCGAGCGCCGGAGAGGAGGCGAAGAGCCCCCCCGATATGGCGCAAGCGCCCATCAGGATGAGCAGTTTCGGCGACGGGGTCGCGTTCCAGGTATCTTCGAGCGCATCGGCCATGTTGGCGCTCACCGGGCCGGTGACGATCACCCCGTCGGCGTGGCGCGGAGAAGCGACGATGTCGATGCCGTACCGCAGCATATCGAAGTTGGCGTTGGTGGTCGCGTTCAGTTCCATCTCGCAGGCGTTGCAACCGGCGGCCGATACCGACCGCAGTTTGAGCGACCGGCCGAAGAGGCGCCGTATCTCGTCGCGCCCCTTCTCGGCGCGGGCGTGATATTCCTCGAAGGTGGTCCCGGCGGTCACGATGAGGGCGTCGCGCTTCGTCTGACCGAGGTGGTGACGGCTGGTGAGTCGTATGGGCGAATTCGCGACGCGGGAACAGGCGCCGCAGAGATGACATCTACCCAGATCGATGGCGACGGGGTTCACCGAGAGCGCCCCGGCGGGACAAAGCGAAACGGTATCAGCCGTCAGCGTCCCCTCCTTCGCGATCTCGGGAAAACCGCGGAACATCGGATCGACCTGCGCGGTGACCGGATCGGGTACCGCCTGCCATCCGTGACGCCAGCGCGCTCTCAGAAGCCTGAAGACCACCGCTCCTCCTTACAGATCGAAACCGCAGTATGAAAGGTTGAAACTCTTGTTGCACAGCGGAAAATCGGAAACGCCGTTGTCGCGCACCGCCAGCGCAAGGCCGAACCAGTTGTGGAACGACGCATCCTTTACATAATAGCGCCGCGCCTCCCCTTCCCCGCCCGTCACCGCCGCATGGAGCGTCTCGCCGCGCCACCCTTCGGTGAGCGAAAAGGCGATCATGCCGGGACGCGGAGCGGCGACCGGCGCGATGACGCCGTCGCGGGCGGTCTCTAGAAGCGGGACGAGTTCAAGGATATATCTCAGCGAATCCTGTATCTCCTGATGACGGATGAAGGCGCGGGCGTAGACATCGCCGCCCATCGCCGCCTTCCCCTCGCCGTTCTGCAGGAGCGTCTTGATGAACGGAACGGTCGCGTAGGCGTCGGTCGGATGGGTCAGCCGGATATCGCAGGAAAGCCCCGAAGCGCGTCCCGCCGGGCCGACAAGACCTATCTCGCGCGCCGTGGCGGTGTCCACCGTGCCGGTCTTCTCGAACCGGGCGAGCACGCTCTGGTTGTCGAAGATCGACGCGGCGAGCAGTCCCGCATTGTCGCGGATGCGGCGTACCGTCGATGCGATGCGCTCTTTTTTCTTTTCGTCGATATCGTAATTGACGCCGCCCGGAACGATGAGCCCTCTTCCGAAACGGCTTCCGCACAGGGCGAGCGAGGTGTTGATGATCTCGGTGCGCATCACCGCGAACATCTGCGTGCCGGGAAGATAGCCGATGTCGTTGCAGAGCGCCGAGAGGTCGCCCAGATGTATCCCGGCGCGCTCGAGTTCCAGCCCGATCGCCCGTATCATCGAGGCGCGGCGCGGTATCGTCGTATCGCCGAGCGCTTCGCACAGACCGGCGTGGACGGTCGCGTGGGCCACCGCCGCGTCGCCGCTCACCGATTCGGCGAGCGTGCTTTTGGCGGCGAGCGGACCGGTGCGGAAGAGTTTTTCGACGCCACGGTGCTGATAGCCGAGTTGTATCTCGAGGTGGTTCACCCGCTCACCGTCGCAGAGAAAACGGAAGTGCCCCGGCTCGATGACGCCGGCATGGACCGGTCCCACCGCCACCTCATGCGTTTCTTCCCCTTCCATCGCAAAATAGGGATACCCCTCCTCGATACGGCGCGGCGTTTGGGCATCGTGCGGATAACGGACCGGCTTCAACCACGGATGGCCGTCGAAGGCGATGCCGAACTCTTCCCACAGTTGCCGTTCGAAGAGATGGAACACCGGTAGGTTGGGCGTAAGCGAGGGGATCGTCGCGCCCCGTTCCGAACGGACGCTCGTCACGGCAAGCGTCCCCGCCGCATCGGCGGCGAAAAGCGCCACGAGCCGCACCGCCCCCGCCGGACGCACCTCCGGCACACCGAAAAGCGATACAAGGCGCATCGTACCGAAAAGAGGCCCCGCAACGATATCACCCAGCATTTCGTAGGAAGTTATCGGCAGGTCGTCGAACGGGATGGCCGCACGGTTTTTTAACAGGACGCGGTTCATGGGCGGCACTATAGCACTGCGGAAGAGGTTGTCAAGTGAATGGGGAAAGTGGGGATAACTATTTACGGTTATTCGGGATTATGTGTGGAAGACTTAGAAGCTGACCTTGGCGCTGCCCATGATGGTGTTGCCGGTCAGTTTCTTGGCGGCGAGTTCGGTCCAGACCTGCGCCCACTGCGCACCGATGGTCACCCGCTCGAAGAAGGTGTAGAACGAGGAGACCCAGATGGTGGAGTTGCTGATATAATTGGGCGTAGCACCGGCCTGATCCTCATCGGGGTCCTCGGCGCCGTAGCCGACATTGATCGAGAGGCCTTTGATCGGCTTACCGCTCAACTGCGCCCAGTAGCCCATGGTCTCCTGACTGCCGGTGACCCGCTTATTGGTCGCGTCGATATTCTCGGTGATCAGTCCGCCGCCGAACGCGCCGAACACATCGACATTCTGGCCCCAGAAGAATTTGCCGGCCACTTCGAAGTATTCATGCGACAGTTTGAGCGCCGGGTTGACGAGGATCACATCGACGATGCCGCCGGTGTACTTGGTGGTGCCCTTGTTCATCATGACACCGCCCTTGTAGTTCTCGCGGCCCCACGCGCCGCCGACGGCGACGAGCAGGTCGAGTCCCGCAAAGGCCCCCTTGAGCGACAACTGGCCCTGTATCTGCGGGATATGCGACGCGTCGCCCGCGTCGATATTGACCTCGAGGAAGCCGTTCTTGTTGGCCGAAGCGCCGGTCATGGCGCGGACCGCGGCGACCTGCGCGGTGAAGGCGAAGGTCTCGGCGAATTTCTGGGTGAAGGAGAACTCTACCAGCGGCATCCGCTGCCACAGGTTGCCCAGACCCCAGCCGAGCGACGGGTTGACCATCGCGGGGAACAGGATCGGGGTCGCGGTCGACCATGTCTGGCCGGCCTTGAAGCCGAGCGTCGAGTTGCCCCAGGTCTTGCTGAGTTCGAGCACCGCGTGGCGCATGCGGATCATCGGGTAGGACTCACTGTAGCCGGTGTCGGCCATGTTGGTGAAGAAATCGACCTCGAGCATCGCCGAGAGTTTCACCGCCTCGATGCTGGGGAACAGTATCTTCGTACCGAACCGGGAATTCTTGGCGGTCATGCCGGTGGTGCTCTTCCCTTCGTCCACGACCTTCATCGGATAGTCGTTGGAAAGGAACATCGCATCGTGCGCCCAGCCGTAGAGTTCGATGAAGCCGTAGGGGGCGAATTCGACGATCGGTTTCTTCTTTTCCTCTTTGGCCGGTTCGGTTTTCGCCGGTTCGGCCTTGGGGGCTTCCTGCTTGGCGGCGAGTTCTTCGCGGAGTTTCTTGTTCTCCTCCTCGAGCTTCGCCTGATTTTCTTCGATCGCCTTGATGCGCGCCTCCATGGCGTCGCCGGTCGCGGGAGCGGCCTTTTCTTCGGCCGGAGCGACTTTTTCTTCGGCCGGAGCGGCCTCTTCCTGCGCCACGGCTACCGCCATGAAACACAGAATGAACAGGAACAGTAACTTTCTCATCGATCTCCTCCGTTACTTGGTGTTAAGGGTATCGGGTCCGTTATGGGTCATTTCTTCTCTCCGTCGGTGAACCGGTCGAAACGGGTATAGATATTGACATTGCTCCCCCGGGCGAAACCGGCCAGAGCGATGCCCCGCTCATCGGCCCGCGCGATGGCCGCCGCGGTCGGCGCCGAGCGCGACACGATGGCGGCCGGACGGTGCCGGGCGACCTTCGCGACGATCTCGGACGATATCCGGCCGCTGGTCAGCACCAGCTTCCCGGTCAGCGGGATGCCGCGCAGGAGCGCCTCTCCCGCTATCTTGTCGAGGGCGTTGTGCCGCCCGATATCTTCATGAAAAAGTAGGATGCCCCCCTCTTCCGCAAGGGCGCAACTGTGGACGCCGCCGGTCTCGATGAATAGCTGCGACCGCCGGTTAAAATCGCCCATCAGCGCCGCAAGCCGCTTTAGATCGATGCGCGCGCCGTCGTCGGCGCCGGTATCGGAAGCGGTGCGTTCCAGCGGATCGAGCGTCGTGACACCGCCGCCGCAGCCGCTGGTGACCGTCCGCTTTCGGTTCCGTTCGAACGCCCGGACAGCCTGTTCTTCGCTCACCGAGACCTCGGCGATACCGGTCGCTTCATCCAGCGAGAACTCCGTCACCTCGCCGGCCGCGTCGATCACCTCTTCCGCAAAGAGATAGCCGACCGCCAGTTCCTTCAGCGCGGCGGGGGTGCACAGAAGCGTCACGAACTCCCGTCCGTTGAGGCGGATGGTGAGTCCGTATTCGGTCACCACCGGGTCATCGACCCACTGCGCCGCGCCGTCGCGGTACTTTTTCACCCGGCGGCCCGTCGTTACGGCGGGCGCCGGTCCGGCGGCGAAACGGTCCCGGTACTTCCGCAGGTCCTCTTCGGTGTTGAGATTGAGGAACATCCGGTAGTCGGGGCAGAATTTGCGGGCGACCGCCTCGTCGATGTAGCGGACCGTCCGCCCCTTGAGGAACGGATAGACCGACCGGCCTCCCTCGGCGAGATAGCGCTCGATGGCGGGAACAAGATCCTTTGCGTAGAAAGCGTTCATCGATTCTATCCACTCGCCGTTGCGGGTGACGCAGGCTTCCTCTCCGCTCTTCCCCGTCTCTGTTCTCATGAATGCGATGTAGAACGGATTGAGGTGCGGCATGTCGCAGGCGACGATGTAGACATAGCGGCTCTTCGCGTGGACAAGCGCCGCATGGATGCCGCCGAGCAGGCCATTGTCGGGCAGGATATCGGGGACCACCCGCACGCCGAGCCCTTCGTAGAGTTCGGGACGGTAGGAAACGACCAATAGGTCGTCGAAATCCTCCCGGAGCGCGGCGATGAGGGACTCGACGATCCGCTTCTCCCCCACCTCCAGCAACTGCTTGTCGGACCCCATGCGGATGCTTTTCCCCCCGGCGAGTATCGCGGCGGTCCCGAAAGCCTTCATGGGGATGTCCTTACGGAAGAATAGAACAAAAAGGCACTAGCTCTTGTCGGTGATGGACTTGTTGTTCAGCGTGAAGGCGATCAGCAGGCCGAGGCCCAGCATGATCGCGCCGGCGATGAAGGTGTAGGTGGCCGCCTGACCGGCGAAGTTGTCCTTGAGGTACGCGGCGATCTGCGGACCGACGATACCGGCGGTCGACCACGCGGTCAGGATGATGCCGTAGACGATGGGCATCAGGCGGGCGTGGAACACATCGAGCACGAACGAGGGCATCGTGCCGAAGCCGCCGCCGTAGCAGAGCAGGACGTAGCAGACGATCGCGCCGAATATCCACGGATTGCTGACCACGGTGAGAAGCAGGAACACCACCATCTGGGTGCCGAGGATCAGGCGGAAGGCCTGCACGCGGCCGATCTTGTCGGAAAGCCCGCCCCAGAAGAAACGGCCGATGCCGTTAAAGAGCGAACTGATGCCGATAAGGGTCGCGCCCGCGGCGGCCAGAGCAGCGGTATCCATGAGCGGATCGCCGATCTTCAGCAGATCCTGCAGCATCGGCGACTGAAGGCCGATGAACATGATGCCGGCGCTGATGTTGAGGAAGAAAATGATCCACATCCGTATGAACTTGCTGGAGGTGATGCAGGTCTTGACGGTGAGATCGTCCTGATGACCCTGCGCGGCGGCGGTGGTGGCCGGCGGCGTCCAACCGGCGGGAACGAACCCGGCCGGGGGATTCTTCATGATCAGACCGGCGGGAATACCCATCGCCAGCAGAACGATGCCGATGTAAAGGAACGCGGCGGGAAGATCATTGGCGACCGCATCCATGATGAGCGGGGCGACGAGTTTCGACATCAGCAGGGCGCCGAGACCGAAGCCCATGACGACCATGCCGGTGATGAAGCCCTTACGGTCGGGGAACCATTTCGCCGCCGTAGCGACCGGGGTAACATAGCCCAGACCGAGGCCGAGGCCGCCGATCACGCCGTAGCCGAGGTAGAACAACGGAAGATTCTGGATCGACATCGCGAAGGAGCCGATAAGCCAGCCGAGGCCCCACATGACGGCGCCGGTGGTCGCGAGTTTACGCGGGCCGAACTTGGCAAGATTGAGACCGCCGATGGTGGCGCCGATGCCGAGGAAACAGATGGCGATACTGAAGATCCACATGACCTGCACATTGTTCCAGCCGTAGGCGGCCATGATCGGTTTCTGGAAGAAACTCCACGCATAGACGGTGCCGAGCACCAACTGGAGCGTGGTGCCCATGATGGCGATAAGCCACCGATTCCCGGGATTCTGTTGAGACATTGAAGACCTCCTCTTCGTGTTGTTCGTTGCGGTAAACTACCGTATCGCTAACTAGACTCGATTGTCAGTACGGGAACAAATATCGGCCCACCCTAGTATGCCCTACCGTTCAAAGTCAACTTTTTTGGTATCATTTTGGTATTTTACGGACCGGGCTGTCCGCAAATGGAATCCCAATTAGAGTTAAAGAATTATGAGATCGGCGACCTCGGGGAACGGCTTGAGGGCGCGGGGGAAGGCCCCCCGCAGGAAGGCGATGAGGATGCCGTAGTTGGTCATCGGGACGCCGATGGCGGCCGGGACCGACTGGCGGCGCAGGACTTCGCGCCGGTTGAGGGTGCAACCGCCACAGTGGACGACCAGTTTGTAGGTCGAAAGATCGTCGGGGAAGTCGTAGCCGGGGACGACATGGACATCGAGCGGCCCGCCGACATACTCCGACAGCCAGCGCGGTATCTTGAGCCGGCCGATATCGTCCTCCATCGGGTGGTGGGTGCAGCTCTCGGCGATGAGCACCTTGTCGCCCGGTTTCAGCGTTTTTACCGCCATGACCCCTTCGACCATCGCGCGGAGGTTCCCCTTCTGCCGTATCGAAAGTACCGAAAACCCGGTAAGCGGGATATCCTCGGGGACCGCCGGGGCGACCTTCTCGAAGACCTGCGAATCGGTGACGGCGAGGACCGGACGCACTTTGAGCGCCGCCAGCGCCGCTTCGACCTCGTATTCGGTGACATCGATGACGATGCCGTGGCCGTCGAGCACCTCGCGGATCGCCTTGGCCTGCGGCATGATCATGCGGCCTTTGGGCGCGCCGCGGTCTATCGGGGTGATGAGGAGCACCGCGTCGCCCGGCTCGAACAGATCGCGCAGAAGCGGCGGTTCCCACTCTTTGGGCGCGGTCGCGATGATCGCCTTTTTCAGTTCCTCTATCCCCTCTTTCCTCAGCGCCGAGACGCGGCTCACCGGCCGGTCGCCGATCCATTTCACCAGTTCGGGCGTCGGCATGGTGTCGGCCTTATTGAGGACCATGACAAAGTCGATGCGGTATTTGTCGAAACTCGCGATCAGTTGTTCTTCGAAGGCGAACTCGGTCGCGTCGGCCGGGACCACCAGCAGGGCGAGATCGGTCTTGGCGAGTATCCGTTCGGTCCGCTTCACCCGCTCAACGCCCAGCGTCCCGTCGGTGTCGTCGATACCGGCGGTGTCGATGAACATCACCGGGCCGACCGGCAGGAGTTCCATCCCCTTGAAGACCGGGTCGGTGGTCGTCCCCGGGACGGCCGAGACGATGGCGATCTCCTGCTTGGTGATGGCGTTGATGAGCGACGATTTGCCCGAATTGCGCCGCCCGAAGATGCCGATGTGGAGACTGTCGCCGCGTTGCGTCTTCATTATTTCTCTCCGTTATTGCTTTTTTTCGCGCTCTTGAAATGGGGCGAATCGCCCCACTGGCCGTAGCCGACCGTCTCGCCGATATCGGTGATGCGCCGCTCCAGACAGGCGGAACACATCGTCGCGTTCTCATCCATGCAGGGTTTGTCGTCGTACAGTTGGTAGCCGGTGCGGTACGATGTATCGGTGAGATTCGGCATGATGATGTTGGCCCCGGCGAGCAGTCCCATCTCCCTACCCGTTTCATCGATCGCCTGCAGGGCGGTCGTCGAGGCGATATTGACATCCTTCAGGTGGATGCGGACCACCGCGATCATCCGGAGCGCCCGGCGCAGCTGCTGTTCCTTGTGTTCCTGCCAGTCGGGGATCGAGGCGGCGAGCGGCGTGTCGTGGTGCGGGATGAAGGGGCCCATCCCGATCATCGCCACATCCATCTTCTTGAAGAAAGCGACATCGTCGGCCAGGTCGGCGGTCGTCTGCCCCGGGAGTCCGATCATGACACCGGTCCCCACCTGATAGCCGAGCCGGTAGAGCGTCCGCAATGCCTCCAGCCGCGCCTCGAAATCGTGGTCGTCGGGGTGGAGCGTCTTATACAGCGCTGCGTTACTGGTCTCTATCCGCAACAGGTAGCGGTGCGCGCCGGCGACATACCAGCGGCGGTAGGTCGCCTCCGACTGTTCGCCCAGCGACAGCGTGATGCCGAGTTCATTATTGGATACCTCTTTGATGCGGGTGACGAGCCGTTCAATGAAGCAGACGAACTCCTCATCCTGCCGCTCGCCGCTCTGGATGACGACCGATCCGTAGCGCGCCGCGTGGGCGAAACGGACCGCCTCGACCACCTCATCCTCGCTCATCGTGTAGCGGGTGACGGCGGTATTGCCGCGCCGGATGCCGCAGTAGAAACAGTTCTTGATGCAGAGGTTGGACAGTTCGACAAGGCCGCGGAAGTAGACCTTCGTCCCCACCTCGCGCTGCTTTATCGCGTAGGCCCGCTTGAAGAGCGCCGCCTCCTCGGCGGGGTCGGTGATGTCGAGGAGCGTGATGAGGTCGTCGCGGCTCAGTTCATCTTTTTGCAGTATCTTTTCGATCGCGGGACGCACCGATATTCTCCTTACAACTCCGTAGCGCGTATCAGTATAGCGGCGAAAAATGAATTCTCAAGAGAGCGGGGAAAATATTTAAGACCACAGAGGTTGATTTTTGTTTTTTACTGGTTAGTATCCTGTATCGAACTGACGATCTTTTACTCCGGAGGCTTCCATGGATACCGGTTTTATCGACCACGGCAGGATCTACAACTACCTCAAGAACACCACGCCGCCCGACGCAAAGGAACTGGACGAGATACTGCTCCACGCCCGCGAACTCAAAGGTATCAGCCACGCCGAGGCGGAACGACTGCTCATGGTCGAAGACGACGCCCACCTCGACCGGATCGCCGACACCGCGCGTTTTATAAAGGAAGAGATCTACGGCAAACGGCTGGTCCTCTTCGCACCGCTCTATGTATCGAACATGTGCAACAACGACTGCCTCTACTGCGCCTTCAAAAAGTCGAACAAGATGATACCGCGCCGGACGCTCGATCTCGACGAGGTGCGCCGCGAGGTGCAGACGCTCGTCCAGCAGGGGCACAAACGGATACTGCTCGTGTCGGGCGAAGGGCTCGGGATGAACGCGCTTGACTACACGGTGAAGGCGATAGAGACCATCTACAGCGTCAAAATGGGGCAGAGCGGCGAGATCCGTCGCATCAATGTCAATATCGCGGCGCTCCCGGTCGAAGGCTTCAAGCGGCTCAAGGCGGCCCGCATCGGCACCTACCAACTGTTTCAGGAGACCTACCACGGCGATACCTATAAAACGATGCACCCGTCGGGACCCAAATCCGACTACCTCTACCACCTCACCGCGATGGATCGCGCGATGGAAGGCGGCATCGACGATGTCGGCGTCGGCGTTCTGTT
>ERZ1645192.5226-NODE-5226-length-10095-cov-11.357968_pt1 | contig 10095 bp, 8 predicted proteins | sample MGYA00575354_ERZ1645192 | MGnify/ENA primary metagenome ERZ1645192 (study PRJEB40844, sample SAMN11349763) | freshwater sediment metagenome | isolation source: river sediment | host: Sediment | place: India: Faizupur Khadar , New Delhi | collected 2017-02-21 ...
ATACATCTTGCCAACGTTACCGCCGCCATCGGACAGCATGGGGAAGGGCACCGTCTTGGCGGTGATCATTTTGGAGAGCTCGTCGTCCACCCACCTCTTGTGCACGAACATGCCGCCCCTCCATGTTTTCCTATGATTTTTTCAGGAAGCTCAGCCAGATCGAGCGCAGCAGGAAGAGCAACAACGAAAACGCGCCCACCGCGAATATGACATCCGGCAGCATGCGCATCCACGTTACCGTTCGGATGAACTCGCTGGACGTGATTTCAGGGCTACGGGCAAACCACAGGCCTTCCTTGACGGCGTGGTAGAACTGGAAAAAGCCCGATGGAATAAGGCTGAAGACCATCATGCCCGCCAAGCCGCCGTTAAGCCCGAAAAAGCTCCATTTCAGAAGGCTGTCCGACCAGGATGCCTTCGTGACAATATGCCTTACGGAAAAGAGCATCAGAGAGATGGCGAGCATGCCGTACACGCCGAACAGCGCCCCGTGCGAATGGATCGGCGTGGTGTTGATGCCCTGGGCATAGTAGAGGACGATGGGCGGGTTGATCAGGAAGCCGAACACACCTGCCCCGACGAGGTTCCAGAACGCCACGGCCACGAAGAAGTAGATGGGCCATTTGTAGGCGTATCCTTTGCCGCCCTCGTCCACGACCCTGAGGTTGTGCGCTGCCTCGAACCCCAAGAGCGACAGGGGCACGACCTCCAGGGCGGAAAAGACCGCGCCGAGAGCGATGACGATGGTCGGGGAACCGCTCCAGTACAGGTGGTGGAAAGTGCCGATGACTCCGCTGCCGAGATACAGGAAGACGATGAAGTACACGCTGGTCAGGGCGAATTTCTTACTGACCGCGCCGATGTGGGAAAGCAGGAAAGCCATGACCACCGTGGCAAAGACCTCGAAAAAGCCCTCAACCCACAGATGCACGACCCACCACCGCCAGTATTCGGCGTCTGAAAGGTGGCTCCCCTTCCCGTACAGCAGTCCCGCCATGTAAAAAAGCGGGATGGACACCGAGCTGTAAAGGAGCATGTGCGTGAGGCCGCCGCCGTCCGTCTCGCTCTGCACGGCCGGGCGTATGGCCCGCCAGACGAGGACGAGCCAGATGATCATGCCTACGATGAGCAGGAGCTGCCAGACACGGCCGAGTTCGATGAACTCATAGCCCTGATGGCCGAACATAAACCCGTCGCCGTCGAAAAAGCCGGAGACGGAAAGCCAAGTGCCGCCCAAAGTGCCCAGTACGACGACCACCAGCGCCCCGAAGAGGACGACGACCCAAAAGGCCTGCCCTTTGGGCTCCTTTCCGACGAACGGCCCGATGAAGAGGCCGGCGGCCAGGAAGCATGTGGCGATGAAGAAGATGGACAACTGGATGTGCCACGTCCGCACCGCTGCATAGGGCAGAAACGAGGCGATGGGGATGCCGAAGAACGAATTGCCTTCCACGGTGAAGTGGGCCGTCACCGCGCCAAGGCCCAGTTGCAGGGTGAAGAGCGCGATTGCGGTCAGAAAATATATGAGTGTCGCTTTCTGGCTCGGAGTCGGCTTCGGTTCAGGGAAATCAAGTTTGAGCGTGTTCCCGTATTCGTCCTGGCCGACATAACGCTGGTAGACGAACAAGGCCCCAGCGATACCGAAAATGAGCAGGACAACACTGACGATGGACCAGATGAGAAAGTCCGGCAGGGGCTCGTTGCCGACCAGCGGGTCGTAGGGCCAGTTGGTCGTGTAGGTGTGTTCTGCGTCAAGCCTCTGCGTCCCGGCGGCCCAGGACAGCCATGCGAAGAAGACCGTCACCAGGCGGCCCTCCTCGGCCGTTCTGACGATTCCAGGTTGCAGGCCCATAGGATCGTTTCCGTTCTGAAATAGCTCCGTGTAATAGCCGGTCAAGGCCTTGAACGCTTCGGTCTGAAACTCTGTCAGGGTCAGCACCCCGGTGAGCGGATCGTACCGGTTCTTCTTCATTTCCTGCGTGACCAGGACCTGGAGCCGGGCCTGTTCGGCGGGGTCCAGTTTCTTGAAGTCGTCATGGGTGAACGCGCCGGCCCAGGCAGCGTCCAGCCCATTGTGCCGAGCGACCAAGAAGAGGCCCATGCGATGCAGGAAGTCGGCCGACCAATCGGGCGCCAGATACGCTCCGTGACCCCAGATGGTTCCGATATGCTGCCCGCCCCTGCTGTAAAAATAATTCTGGCCGCCGATGACGTCCTCGCTTGTGAAGAGGACGCTGCCTGAATGATCCAGGACCTTGGCGGGAATAGGTGGCTTTTCCTTGTTGATGGCGTAACCGCCGAAAATCAGGATGCCGAATGTCAGCGCGAGACAAAAAAAGAAGACTGCCTTCACCTTTGGACTTATCATTTTCTGCCCTCCATTGAACCAAGACAACACTCAAATGGGTGGGAAGCTCAACAAGCCTGGAAGCAACTCTCTGCCGTTCAACGACAAAGGGGAGCCGAAGCTCCCCCTGTTCTCTACTTGCCGGCCATCATGGCCGCGATATCGTCTTGCACCGTGCCGATGGGCTTCAGGTCGAATTTTTCGATAACGACCTTGGCCACATTCGGGGACAGGAAGCCCGGCAGCGTGGGGCCGAGACGGATGCCCTTGACGCCCAAGAACAACAGCGCCAGGAGCACGGCCACGGCCTTCTGCTCGTACCAGGCGATGTCGTAGGACACGGGCAGTTTGTTGATGTCGTCGAGACCAAAGACCTCTTTGAGCTTCAGGGCGATGACGGCCAAGGAGTAGGAGTCATTACACTGGCCGGCGTCGAGCACGCGAGGGATGCCGCCGATGTCGCCCAAGTTCAACTTGTTATAGCGGTACTTGGCGCACCCGGCAGTGAGGATGATGGTGTCCTTGGGCAGATTCTCGGCCACCTGGGTGTAGTACTCGCGGGACTTCTGGCGGCCATCGCAACCGGCCATGACCACGAAGCGCTTGACCGCTCCGGACTTGACGGCATCCACCACCTTGTCGGCCAGGGCCATGACCTGATGGTGGGCGAAGCCGCCGACGATGGTGCCCTTTTCCAGTTCCGTGGGCGGCGCACATTTCTTGGCCTGAGCGATCATGGCCGAGAAATCCTTGGCCCCGCCGGCCGGACGATCAGGAATATGCGTAGCGCCCTCGTAGCCGACCACGCCCGTTGTGTAGAGGCGGCCGAGGTACGTGTTTTCCTTCTTAAGAGGTACCAGACAGTTGGTGGTCAGCAGGATGGGGCCGTTAAAGGCCTCAAACTCGGGATTCTGGTGCCACCAGGAACCGCCGTAGTTCCCGATGAAGTGTTTGTACTTCTTGAAGGCCGGATAATAGTTGGCCGGGAGCATTTCGCCATGAGTGTAGACGTCCACGCCCGTGCCTTCAGTCTGCTTGAGGAGTTCTTCCATATCCTTCAGATCATGGCCGCTGATGAGGATGCCTGGGTTCGTGCCCACACCAATGTTGACTTCGGTAATCTCAGGATGGCCGTAGGTCTTGGTGTTGGCCTCGTCCAGCAAGGCCATGGTCGTAACAGCCATTTCACCGGCCTTCATGACCAAACCGACCATCTCGTCCACGGACAGATTCTTGGTGGTCGAAGCCAAGGCTTCAAGCATGAAGTCGTCGATCTCGGGCTTGCGGAAGCCCAACACTGCGGCGTGTTCCGCATAAGCGGCGATGCCCTTCAAGCCGATGATGAGGAACTCGCGCAGGGAACGCACATCCTCGTTCTCAGTGGCCATGATGCCTACGGTCTTGGCCTTCTCGGCAAAAACCGACGCCGGTGCACTCCACGTGGCGACCTCGGGCAGAGATTCGCTGAATTCCTTGCCGTTCTTGGCCTTGTAGGCAGCCAAGAAAGAACTTTTGAGTTTATCGCGGCGGGCCAGTCCCTCCTGGATCATGGCAGTGAAGCGGGCGTCGTCCCAGTTGGCGTTGGTGATTGTAGCAAACAATCCCTGGAGTACGAAGTCGTCGTTGGAACGATCCGGCTGCCCTAACTCTTTCAAACGCTCACCATACACGGCGATGCCGCGCAGGACGAAAATCAGCAAATCCTGAAGGTTGGCCGTCTCCTCCGGTTTACCGCATACACCCTTGATGGTGCAGCCGGTGTTCTTGGCCGTTTCCTGACACTGAAAACAAAACATTGGAAACCTCCCTGTTACAGGTTGAAGATGTGATGATCAGTGGATTCGTAACGACTTCCGGCTAGTCCCGGAAGCCGCCTTCACGATGTTTCGTGGCAATGGCGTCCGCCAGCCTGTTAAGGGCTTCAAGGGTATCTTCTTTCGGCAGCCCTTTGCACAGCACCGGCTCCAGCACCTCGACCTTGAGGTTCGGGATCATGCCGGCCAATGTCTCGACGGTCTTGCCGCCCCAGCCATAGGAACCGATGACGGACAGGTACTGCGCCTTGGGCCGCAGGGCGTTGGCCAGGAAGGCTGCGTAGGCGGCCAAAGGATGCGGCCCGGCAAGCACCGTGGGAGTGCCGAGCACGATGGTGCCCGCATCGACCAGGGACATGGCCAGCTTGCCGATGTCGGTCACAGCCAGATTAAAGAGTTCCACTCGCACATCGCGCTCGGACAGGGCCGCCGTCAGATGGTCGACCATGAGTCGCGTGCTGCCGTGCATGGAGACAAAGGGAAAAGCCACCAGATTGTGCGCCGTTCCCGAAACCCAGTCCCTGTAGGAGTCAACGATCCAGCCTGGGCTATCGTAGATTTGGCCGTGGCTGGGGGCAATCATGCGGATGTCGTAGGGGCTGAGTTTTTCGAGGTTCTTGGCTATTATGGAACGAAACGGCATCATTATCTCGCCGAAATAGCGTTTTGCCGCTTCATGAACCCGCCCCTGGTCGCGCACGAAGAGATCGCTTGTGGCAATGTGCGAGCCGAAAAAGTCGCAGCTGAACAGGATCTTGTCTTCGGCCAGATAGGTGGACATGGTTTCCGGCCAGTGCACCCAAGGCGTGAGAATGAATGTGAGCGTCTTGTTGCCAAGGGAAAGGGTTTCGCCATCCCCGACCACGATGAATTTGTCTTCAGGGATGAGCAAAAGATCCATGAGCATGGACTTGGCCTTGGCGTTGGTGACGACCTTGGCCTCCGGGTACAGGTCCAGCACCAGGGCGATGGTCCCGGAATGATCCTGCTCCGCATGCTGGGAAATTACGTAATCAAGCTTTTCCACCCCATCCAGATGCCCAAGTAACGTATCGACCATATCGGGGTCCACGGCGTCGATGAGAGCGGTCTTCTCGCTGCCTTCCACGAGATAGGCGTTGTAGGTTGTCCCATCGGGGAGCGGAACCAAGGAGTCGAACAGACGCCTGTCCCAATCCACTGCACCAACCCAATACACTGATTCTACAATTTTTCTCATTTTTTTCTCCCTTACTGAATTTTAGTATCAAAAATTACAGACTTGTTTCTTCCAGTTCTTTTAGCTTCATACAAAGCTTTGTCAGCTTGATTATAATAATCATAATGACTCATTCCATCTGTATACACAGAAGCACCTATGCTAATCGTTATCTTGGACTTGTCTTTTGAAAATTCTTTTTCCACTACACTCCGAATTTTTTCAGCCAAAAGTAACGCGCTTTCGTGATCTGTCTCGGGTGACAAAACAGCAAATTCTTCCCCCCCGATCCGGTAGAAAAAGTCTGTCTTTCTGATACATTGCCTGACCGTCCCTGCCATTTTTTTAAGAACCCTATCTCCTTCTGCATGCCCTAAAGAATCGTTAACTTTTTTAAAATGATCTATGTCCATTATAAGCAATGAAAACTCCCTCTTGTTTCTCTCATATCTGTCTATTTCTTCTTTGATATCCAGGTCAAATTGACTCCTGTTATAAACAGACGTCAAACTGTCATGGCAGGAGCTATGCTCGACTTTTTGTACAAAAATCTTCGATATCAAATAGAAAATGAATGACGAGCCAAAAAGGAAGAAAACATAATAGTATAATTTTTTAATATTTGAAGTTTTACGATCTGATCCAATAACTTTCCTCAACATGAGAGAATTAGAACCGCTCCAAATAGATTCACTCATTAATGACAGTTCTTGTAAAAATTGCTGCTGTCCAGCCCTGTTTTTATACAAAACATCCTTAAATGCATTCCATTCACCATAAAGACTCTTAAAAGGCTGATATATCTCTGGGTCAAACCTAAATTCAGCCGCCTTGCCATCAGCAACGTAAATAGCAAATATTTTATCCACCTCGCTAATAGAGAAATCAGCACTATCAATATTTTTAAGCAATTCAAATTTCAGAATTCTTTGTGTCGACCCACGAATAAAACCTATGTTGCTAATAAGCTTGGCATCGCGCTCCAACGAAGAATGAATCGAATATATACTCCACACAATAAAAATATTCATAATAAAAAGAATTAACGAAAAAAAAGATATCAGCTTTGATGCGAAAAGTTTTTTCATCAATCCCTCATGTTTTTATTAATACCAAAATTCAGGATAACGCCTGTTCTTTGCAAAATTATTTAAAACTAAAGCAACTATAATAAGAATAACGGCTCCGATCCCAACAGGTATAAATGCATAAAAATACCCCAGATTGTGCACAGAGTCCCCACCGATAACAGCAATCAGAGCCGTCGCTCCGCCTGGAGGGTGCAACGTTCTCGTCATATGCATTGCGGCAATGGCTGTAGATACTGCCAACCCCGACGCCAGCCAGACAATGTCTCCGACAAGCTGATATGACAACACCCCGATCAACGCAGAGATGACGTGCCCTCCAAGAACATTTCTGGGCTGGGCCAACGGGCTTCGAATCGCTCCGTAAACGAGGACCGCAGTTGCGCCAAAGGAGCCAATGAGCAAACCCTGTCCAAATTCATCCACAAACACGCCTTGAACCAAACCGACGAGGGCTATGCCGACAAAGGCGCCGATCCAAGACCAGGCAACCTCAGAAATACCGACCCTAGGGGGGCTTTGTGTCGTCCCTTTGACCTTTTCGAAAAAATTCATGTCTTACCTCACCTCACACAGAGAACCGACGAGATTGGTTCTGGTGACAATCCCTATTGGGCGTCCGTCGGTATCACAGATTGGCACTCGGTTGATGGAATGTTTCGAAAAAAGCTCTGAAATATCCGCCAATGTCGTTTCCTTGGCCGCGACAATCGGCGGACAATTCATCAGCTCACGAACACTCAAACCTCCTAGGTCAGAAATCAAACACCCGTAAATGGTCATGCATCGCGACACGACAGCCATGAATGAGGCGGTTCCTGGCAGTCCCATCTTCTTGAGAAAATCCTTTTCCGAGACAACCCCGCAGATCGTCCCCTTCTCGTCAACAACCGGAGCACCGCTGATGCCGTGCGAAGCCATAAATGACGCAGCCTCAGAGGCGCTCATTTCACGATGAAGACAATGCACAGGAGACGTCATGGCGTCTTCCGCCTTCCTAAGTGAACGGACTCTCTTCAATGCCAAATCGTAAGCGATTGAATAAATTTCCCGAAAATCTCCAGGTGTTATATCGACGTATCCTTGCATGGAACGCATGGCATTGATGACATCATCTTCAGACAAATCCAAAGCGTCACAGTGATCCTTCATGTCACCCTCCCTATCGATTCAATCTATTGCCCTTCCTTCACCAGCCTGCTCCTCAGTCCGCCCATCTCGTATTTGGTACAACCGCTTGAATGTCGGAATGATTTTCTCGTCATGGGTCACGACAATGATCGCAGTCTCAAACTGTTTGGCCATCTGGTTCAGAATGCGAATCACGGCCATGGCCCTCTCGCTGTCCAATGGGGCGGTAGGCTCATCAGCCAGAATGACCGGAGGTCGATTGACAAGCGCTCGTGCAATGGCCACCCGCTGTTGCTCGCCTCCCGATAGCTGTGAAGGCATCGCCTGCCCTCTATGTCCGACATCAAGGGCTTCGAGCAATTCCAGGGCTTTTATCCTAGCCTGTGCATTAGAGGCTCCCGACAGCATGGGCAACAAAGCTACGTTATCGGTAACATCCAGAAAAGGAATTAGATAGGGGGCCTGAAAGATGAACCCGATTTTGTCCCGTCTGAGCGCTCTCAAGTCGGGAATCAGCCATCCCTGATCATAGATTACGTCATCTCCGAGCGTCATCCTCCCGGCGCTCGGTTCGATTATCGCGCCAAGACACTTGAGCAGGGTGGTCTTGCCTGAACCGGATGGGCCAATAAGTCCAACCACCTCTCCGGGCGCGACGACCATGTCCACCCCCTTCAATGCGTCAACGGCCGTATCGCCTGTTCCGTAGCGTTTCCGCACGTCTTCGATGCGTATCCCGGGCATATTACCCTCCAATTGCTTCAGCCGGGTCGACCTTGAGGGCCGCTCGAATCGCCATGACACTGGCCAACGAGCAAATGAGCATGACCGCAAAAAAGCCTCGCGCGGCGTCTTCCGGGAGGAGCAGCACATATTTCGGAAAAATGGGAGCCCACAGCGTGGCGGCGATCTTGCCGACCACGAAGCCGATAAGACCAAGCCCGAGCGCCTGTTGCAGGATCATGGAGGCAATGGTCCTGTTGCGTGTCCCGATGAGCTTCAGCACGGCGATCTCCCGAATCTTGCCCATGGTCAGAGTGTAGATGATGAACGCAACAATGGCGGCGCTGACCACGGACAATATGACCAGAAACATGCCGATTTGACGGGCTGAGGTAGCCACGAGTTTGTCGACAAGAATTTCCTCCATCTGCGCCCGCGTGTAGGCTTGGTATCTGTTCCATCGCTGAATGGACTTCGCCACCTCTTCCGGCACATGGCCCGACGCAAGTCGAACCAGGACGGCATTGACGTTGGCGTTCGAGGACTGAGACTCGATGACCGCATCAAGAAGGCCGGGAATCGGCCGATTGAACGCCGGATTCTGCGATGTCCGCCGACGGGAGCGTACTATTGCATCATTGTCCTTGAGAAACTGAGCCTCTTGGGCGTCCTTAAGCGGAATGAAGACCATTGGATCGCCGCCCGAGGAAACTGTTCGTCTGGTCAAGCCGACCACCGTATAGACATTTCTGCGAATCACGATGCGCTGTCCCAGCCGGAAGCCGGTCTTAAGATCGGCGACCGCCTCGTAGTGGCTTCGGGTTATGTGCCGTCCGGCCACCAAAGAAATGGGCTGCCCCGGTTCTCCGGGACCTCCCGGCACCACCCCGACAACCATGGCCCGTACGTCACCACCGTCATGACGGACCTGCATTGTCAGGTAGGTCACGTTCGCGGCTCTCTCCACGCCCTCCATGCCAAGAATCGAACGATAGACGTCATCCGGAATCGTCGAAGACTCAGCATATGGCCCCAGGGTATCCTGCTGAACAACCCAAATATCCGCCCCGCTGTTATCCAGAAGGATCTTCGCGTCCTCGACCATGCCGCGATAAATGCCCGCCATGGAGAGTGTCACCCCGATCAGCAAGCCAAGCCCCACCCCGGTAAAGACGAACTTTCCCCATGAATGAAGAATGTCACGTCCTGCCAGACTGATCATTGCGGTGCTCCCGGGATGCGATCCACAACCTCGATGCTGCTTCCAGCCGAAAGCGTGGACCTGCTGTGTGACACGACCCTCTGGCCTGGTCGCAGCCCCTTGCGTATCTGCACAAATCCATCAAGATCACTCGCCCCAAGTTCGACAGTGACAAAATCCACTTTAGAGCCCTCGACCACCCACACCCCTGTATTGCCGGCATTGCGAAGCACACAACTCGTGGGGATGGAAGGAACAGGAGGCAATCCAGGCAACTCGACCGTAGCTTCGGCCAATTCACCGATGGCCGGCAGAGGGTCGGGCACGGACTCAAAGACGATTTTTGCGAGCAGTTCCTCGGTCACGGCATCCGCAACCGGCTCAACGCGCCCCACCTTTCCCTGTAGCGACTCGGAAGGACGGGAGCGCAGTACCAGACTGGTCGGCAAATCCACCTCCAACCCCGAAGCACGAAGTTGATCGAATCGGGCATTGATCCAGATGCTTTGCGGGTCCACAACCTCCACCACCGGTTCCCCGGCAACAACCGTCGTCCCAGGTTCAGCCAGACGTTTCGTGACCAATCCGGCAAC
>ERZ1645192.5227-NODE-5227-length-10095-cov-3.918426_pt1 | contig 10095 bp, 3 predicted proteins | sample MGYA00575354_ERZ1645192 | MGnify/ENA primary metagenome ERZ1645192 (study PRJEB40844, sample SAMN11349763) | freshwater sediment metagenome | isolation source: river sediment | host: Sediment | place: India: Faizupur Khadar , New Delhi | collected 2017-02-21 ...
TTGTCATTCTGAGCGTTAGCGAAGAACCTCATAATTTAACCGGACAACAGTGATTTAAAAATTCCGTTCATGATATTTTGCAGAAAACCTTTGCAAAATGTTCATAATCATGGTTAATCTGACAGGTTTCAATGACAGCCTGTATTTCACCAAAAAGAATGGCTTCAGTTCGACATTTCCTGAAATAAGTCAAATCCTGAATATCATACAGTTTTTCTGACCATCCGTACATTCAGCAACAGGTACAACCATTCCGGGTGATAAATTTGCGAGGTGAACCTCCCGCATGGGTTAATTCTCCGATGATGTGGAATTGTTCAGATTAAAAGTATAAAGCCATAGAACCATAGAAATCAAAAACATGAAGACCCTCAGTTTCCAAGGCCTGCTCCAAAGGCTGCTTTTATTATTTATTTTCTGCATGGGATCAGTCATTTTCCCGCTCAAGTCAATGGCATCATCGCCTGAAGGCGTTGTTGTGAGGGGTGAACGTCCACCAATCAATATCTCCACCGTGCCGGATGAGGCCATGGAACAGGGGATTGTCCGGATCAAATTCAACAAAACCCTTGAACAATTACTTGACAATGGAGCGATTACAATGAGTCCTGACGGTATCGCCCGGTTTGGTATTCCCGTCATAGACCAGCTAAACCAGCAATTCGGCGTGTATGAAATAAAGAAAACCTTTGATGCCGCCCTTCAGAATACGAAGTATACCGACCGCCACCGGCAGTGGGGTTTCCATTTATGGTACGACCTGATTGTACCATCAGGAACAGATATCCGCAACATGGTGATGGCCTATTCGGATAAAAATGAAATTCAGCTTTCTGAACCATTGTACAGGAAAGATCACACCGGATATGATAGCCCGGCGCATAGCAATACATCAGTATCCGGCAACAATACCGGCCTGACCTATATTCCGGACGACCCGAGATACAACGAACAATGGCATTACCACAATACCGGCCAGCAGGGTGGAACACCGGATGCCGACATTGACCTGCCGGAGGCCTGGGATATTGTCAGAGGCAACAGCAATGTGGTGGTGGCTGTGATTGACGATGGCATTGAATATACCCATCCTGACCTGGCAGCGAATATGTGGCCGGGAATTGGTTACAATTTTGTTACCAACAGCCCTGTAATTGAACCTGGAAATCATGGCACCCATGTTGCAGGAACGATTGCAGCCAATACCAGCAACAGTGAAGGGGTATCCGGCATTGCCGGGGGCGATGGCAGCGGAAATGGCGTCAGGCTGATGTCGTGCCAGGTATTCAGCGGAAGTTCGAGTGGTGGTTTTCATACAGCAATGGTTTATGCTGCCGACAATGGGGCAGCCATTTCCCAGAACAGTTGGGGGTACACGGTACCCGGTTATTATGAACAGGCAGTCCTGGATGCGATAGACTACTTTAATGCCAATGGAGGGGGTTCCGTTATGGATGGCGGCATTACCATTTTCGCAGCCGGGAATAAGAATTCCTTACAGCCTACGTATCCGGCATTTTATAGCAGCACGCTGGCCGTTGCAGCCACCAATAACAGCGACCAGAAAGCTTATTATTCGAATTATGGGCTTTGGGTTGACATTTCAGCTCCCGGCGGAGAAACGAGTGCTGCAGCAGGAATGGGAGTGCCAAGTGGCTCAACGGGAGTATTAAGTACCATGACTTCCGGCAACTATGGTTTCATGCAGGGAACCTCCATGGCCTGTCCGCATGTTTCCGGTGTTGCAGCCCTTATTCTATCGCTATTGCCTGGTATTCTAACCCCTGTTGAACTCAGGAATATTTTGGTGAATACGACCGACAATATTTATACTTTGAATCCGGGCCTCACTGGTATGCTGGGCAGCGGGAGGCTAAACGCCTATCAGGCATTGCTTCTGGCACAGCAATATATAATTCCCACTGCGGCATTCACTGCTTCATCAACGCTGGAATGTTCAGGCTCAACCATTACTTTCACCGATCAGACACTTGCCCCGGTAACTTCCTGGACCTGGAGTTTTCCCGGAGGTTCCCCATCCTCCCATTCCGGACAAACCCCACCTCCTGTTCAATACCTAAATCCAGGTATTTATAGCGTCTCACTGACCGTTTCCGATGGAACCACAACCGATACCGAAACAAAAACCGCATACATTGAGATCAATTCTGTCATTGCTGATTTCTCAGCAAACACATCTTTGATCAATGCCGGCAGCTCAGTCACTTTTACAGATTTTTCGGACTGTTCACCAGACACCTGGCAATGGTCCTTCCCGGGCGGAACCCCATCGTCCTACTCAGGACAGACCCCGCCTCCCATTGTTTACAACATTGCTGGAAATTATGATGTCAGCCTCACCGCTTCAAAAGCAGGAGTATCAGACACTAAAACCATCTCGTCGTATATACAGGTTCTGAATGCTGTCAACATGCATACCGGTAGTATCACCACCTGCGATGCTCTGTTCTATGATTCCGGAGGCCCCTCCGGAAATTATCAGAACTACCAGGACCATGTGCTTACGATTTTGCCAGCCTCTGCCGGAGCTTCAGTACGGTTAGATTTCACCAGCTTCTTCCTGCAGAACAATTTTGACGCTCTGTATATCTATAATGGAACTTCCACATCCGATCCTCTTATCGGAAGTTATACAGGCCAAACCGGCCCGACAACGGTTACCTCAAGCCACTATACCGGCGCATTGACGTTAAGGTTCCAATCGGATTGCTGTGGTACCTTTCCCGGCTGGACTGCAATCATCAGTTGCTTTTACGCTGCTCCTGTGGCTGACTTCTCCACATCCAACGCTGCTCCCTCAATCGGTGAAGTGACCTCACTCATTGACCTTTCATCAAATGTGCCGTCTATCTGGAACTGGAGTATCAGCCCAAGTACCTTCAATTTTATGAACGGCACAAATCAGAACTCCAGGATTCCCGATGTGCAGTTTACGGCAGAAGGGCCATACACCGTAACACTGACGGTATCCAACAGCAGCGGGAACAGCATCATCACCAAAGAAGATTACATCAATGTTACTCCTGCAGCATCCTGCGTTCCGGCATATTCAACCGGATCCTCAGCGGGTGATTTCATTTCCCTGGTTCAACTGGAGGGCATCAGCAATGCTTCCGGAGCATCACCATTACCATCATACACCGATTACAGTAACCTCACTGCAAACCTGATCAAAGGTACCTCCTATACCTTAACCCTTGCCGGTGGAACACAAAGTACTGCCAGTACAGTAGCGGTCTGGATCGATTATAACCAGGACAATCTGTTCGACCCTTCTGAAAAACTTGGAAATGCAGCACTTCCAACATCCCCGGGAACTGCTTTCATTACTTTTTCTATACCTCAGGAAGCGTATAACGGATTTTCAAGTATGAGAGTCAGGGCTGTACGGGATGTCAGCGAAATAGATCCTTGTTCCTTGTATTCCTATGGCGAGACAGAAGATTACCGGGTACTTATCTCCCCTGTTGCATATTGCGAACCCTATTTCGACAATGGCACCATGTTTGGAAATTACATCTCCCTCGTTCAGCTTGAGGAAATCAACAACACCACCGGAGCTACTCCACATCCGAGTTATACATATTATGATGGCGTAACTGCAAATCTGAACATGGGATCAGAATATACCCTTACGCTGAGTGCCGGGATCAACAACAATAATTATATGAGTGCCTGGATTGATTTTAATAACAACAGTGAATTTGAAGAAACGGAAAGACTCGGATTTATAATCAGTCCTGAATCACCCGCAACCGGGACAATCACTTTTACGGTTCCTGAGGATGCAGCCGGCGGAACCACGCGTATGCGGGTTATCGAAGCATCATTGTATGAATATTATGAATATGGACCCTGTGACTATTTCCCGTATGGTGAGGCAGAGGATTACCCTGTAAACATCTCGGGTTCAAGTAAATCACTCCAGATTACTGTTTTCCTGGAAGGCTTGTATAACGGAGGCGGGTCGATGCGCCAGGCCAGCAATGAATCAGGTCCGCAATTTGCTTCCGGCATTGCCGACCAGATATCCATTGAACTGCACAATGCAGGGAACTACGGGATCATTGAGTATTCAGATCCGAACGTTTTGCTGAGCACCGGAGGCTCTGCACAGGTAACCATACCTTCCGCTTTTACCGGAAGCTATTATGTAACGGTAAAACACCGCAACTCCATTGAAACCACATCGGCCGCTCCTGTTTCATTTACCTCACTGGCAGTTAATGTTGCCTTTGAGCAGCCGGCCGGTGTTTATGGAGGCAACCTGCTGCAGATGACCGATGGTACCTTCGTGATATATGGTGGCGATGTAAACCAGGACGGTGCCATTGATACCGCCGACATGACCCCGGTGGACAATGACTCAGGAAATTATCTTTCGGGATACCTTGTCACCGACGTGAACGGTGATGGAGTAGCCGATACGGCTGATATGACCATTGTTGACAACAACAGTGCAAATTACATACAATCGGCGCATCCGTAGCGATGTTGATTCAAAGGCTGATCCGGAAAGGTCAGCCTTTTTTTATCAAAATCAATCATTCGCTAAGGTTTGATCATATTTAAAAGATTTAATTTGTTTTCTTCAATAAAAGAATATAATTTTGGGCTGAAACTACGGGTCTGATCTTAAACTATTATAATTCATCCGGAGTTCTGCATAACAGCGTGCGATAACCCCGCCTGTCTTCAGGAAGGCACGTGTAACATACTTTTAATCAATAGGATCCATTCCGGACTCTGACCATTGACTTGATTTACAATTTGGTTATTGATCCGGGTGAAGCCTGAAAAAGTAACAACAATGATTTGTTTTTCTGACACCAGAAATCTGCGGGTTCCTTACTAAAACGTCTTTATTCACGAAACATTACCTGGTTTTGGTTCTCAAAGCCTGATTTATTTATCCCTAAATTGAAACTGATGAAAAAAAATTACACACTCACTTCATCCGGACTAATCTTCAGGACACTGATTCTCCTGTTTATATTCACCTTCAGCTTTTCAGCCTTTGCGCTGAACTCCAAGAATCCGACGCTTGTCAAAAAAGGTGAACGTCCTGCCATCAACCTGGCGTCTGTGCCTGATGCAGCCATAGAAAAAGGCATCATCAGGATCAAGTTCAACAGGACTCTGGAAAGTGTTGTCGACAACATGCAACTGATATCCAATGTCGATGGCAGTGTGGGTTTTAGTATTCCGGCCATTGATCAGCTCAATCAGCAGTTCGGGGTTGCTGCAGTCGGAAAAACATTCTCAAATGCACTCGAAGACACCCGGTTCACCGATCGCCACCGGCAATGGGGTTTCCACCTCTGGTTTGAGCTCATTGTTCCCGCCAATACAGATATCAGGGCCATGGTAATGGCCTATGCCGGTAAAAATGAAATTGAGGTCGCTGAGCCTGTTTACAAAAAACATCTTATCGGAGCTGATATCAATGCAATCCGTACACAGGGTGAAGGCGGCAATGAAGCCGGATTGAACTATGTCCCCAACGATCCGAGGTACAATGAACAATGGCATTATCACAACACCGGTCAGCAGAGCGGAACGGTGGATTCAGACATTGATCTGCCCGAAGCATGGGATATCACAAAAGGCAGTAATACCATCATCGTTGCAGTCATCGATGAGGGCATCTCATACACGCACACCGACCTGGCAGCCAATATGTGGTCGGGCACCGGGTACAACTTTGTTACCGGTTCATCAACAATCTCCCCGGGCGACCATGGTACCCATGTAGCCGGTACAATTGCAGCCAATACCAACAATGGCACCGGTGTGAGTGGAATTGCCGGTGGAACCGGTTCAGGAAACGGCGTCAGGCTGATGTCGTGCCAGGTTTTCACTTCATCCTCAAGCGGTGGTTTTGAAGACGCCCCGATCTATGCTGCAGACAATGGTGCTGCCATTTCACAAAACAGCTGGGGTTATACATCAGCGGGCTATTACGAACAGGCTGTGCTCGATGCCATTGATTATTTCAATGCCAATGGTGGTGGTACAGCACTTGTTGATGGCGGTATTACGATCTTTGCTGCCGGTAATGATGGCTCATCCGGTCAGTGGTATCCCGGCTGCTACAGCGGTACTTTCTCTGTGGCAGCAACCAACAACCAGGACATCAAAGCATGGTATTCAAACTACGACACCTGGGTGGACATTTCTGCCCCGGGTGGTGAAACCAACAGTGTATCTGCCCGTGGTGTGTTAAGCAGTCTGACCGGCAACACTTATGGGTTTTACCAGGGAACTTCCATGGCCTGTCCGCATGTTTCCGGAGTTGCTGCTCTGGTGTTATCTGCAGTTCCAGGCGTGCTTTCCGTACAGGATCTGAAGACCATCCTCACTACGACTACCGATGACATCAGTGCTTTGAATCCCGGCTATGCAGGCGACCTCGGAAGCGGAAGACTGAATGCCTATGCTGCACTCGTGATGGCCCAGGGCTATGCCAACCCGCTGATTCCTGCCGTTCCCGGTGACATAACAGCCACGGCAGCCGGCACTTCCCAGATCAACCTCAACTGGAGCCTCAACGCAGCCAATGATGTGGTAATGCTAGCTTACAACACAACGAATACCTTCGGTTCACCTACCGGAAACTATACACCCGGACAAACCATCAGCGGAGGCGGTACCGTGCTGTACGAAGGGACCCTGACCAGCTTCCAGCACCTGAATCTGAGTGCTTCCACCACGTACTATTACGCCTTGTGGTCGAAGAACAGCGGGTATTATTCTCTGGCTTCGAAAAAAGCAAATGCCACCACTGCCTGCGGGTCGATCAGTACTTTTCCCTGGACTGAGGGATTTGAGAATGGCGGGCAGATACCCAACTGCTGGACACAGGAGCAGATTGCAAGTTCTGGCCTCAACTGGACTTTCATTACCGGTAATGGTGGAAGTAACCCGGCAACAGCCCACACAGGAACCTACAATGCCTGTCTGAAAGACAATACTTCTGCCTCGAACATCACCCGCCTGATTTCACCCCCGATCAACCTCACTGGTGTAAATTCACCAACACTCACTTTCTGGCATACCCAGGCGCTGTGGTCGCCCGATCAGGATCAACTGACTGTGTATTACCGCGCCTCCTCTTCCGGCACGTGGACTTCACTGGCTACCTACACCTCAAGTGTTACTGCATGGACGCAGCGTACCATTGTACTTCCCTCGGCATCGGCTGATTATTATATCGCTTTTGAAGGAAATGCAAAGTATGGATATGGTGTATGCGTTGATGATGTTTCCATTTCCGGAACCTCCACTCCAACGCTCTCAGTAACCCCTGCGAACCAGACGGTTTCTCCGCTGGCCGGTTCAACCTCATTTACCGTAACATCCAATTCAACCTGGACAGTCAGCAGCAACCAGTCGTGGTGCACTGTAACTACCTCAGGATCAGGAAACGGAATCATCAATGCCACCTTTACCGCCAACAACACCGGCGCTCAGCGTGTTGCCAATGTAACTGTAACCGTAAGCGGTCTTCCTGCCGTAGTAGTCACAGTTACCCAGGAAGCTCCCACGCTTTCTGTTTCTCCGGCCAACCGGAATGTGTTTCCCGGAGCCGGTGCAACAACCTTTACCCTGACCTCAAATTCCAGCTGGACGGCTGTCAGCGACCAGACATGGTGCACTGTAACATCATCCGGAACCGGTAACGCTACCTTAAGCGCTTCATTTACAGTAAACAACACCAGTGCACAGCGGATTGCCAACATCACCATCAACGTTGCCGGACTTTCTGCAGTCGTGGTTACAGTTACCCAGGCTGCCCCACTGCTGTCGGTATCCCCTTCCAATCAGAATCTAACGGCAGAAAGCGGAAGCTCGACGTTTTCGGTAGTTTCAAACACTGACTGGACCGTAACGAGCAACCAGTCCTGGTGTACGGTGAATTCAGGCGGAAACAGCAGTGGTACCATCTCAGCAGTTTATACCGCCAACAGTACAACATCGCCGCGTACTGCCAGCATTACCGTTACCACAGCAGGTCTAAGCCCGATCATTGTTACTGTTACCCAGGAAGGTATGGTACCACAACTGAGTGTTACACCAGCCAATCAGAGTGCTACTTCCGACGCTGGGAGTACTGATTTTACTGTTACTTCCAATGTTTTCTGGACCGCTAGCAGTGACATGAATTGGTGCTCAGTTACTATGACCGGATCAGGGAACGGAATGCTTACTGCATCTTACTTGGAAAATCAGACTACAAGCCAAAGAACTGCCAACATTACTGTTACTGTTGAAGGCCTGTCACCGGTAATCGTTTCAGTGACTCAAGCAGGTATCCCAAGCCCTGAGTTTATAACAACAATTCAAAATGTTGTTCAAACAAGCTCTACAAAATTGGAATTTGATATTTACTTATTGGATACCAATTCAGATCAACAGTTTGTATTAGCGGGTTATCAGGCTGGTATTTACATTAATCCCGGAATTTTCCCCACAGGAGCAAGTATAACTACAGGTCTTCTCTCTCAGGGTACCAGCACATACTCCGATCTTGTTCCAAGTCAGCGGCCCCAGTATATTCAATACGATGCCTCAACGAGTATAATCCAATTGGCTGGTCGCGTCCCACCTGGTCCCGGGACTGTTACCGGCGAGGATACCTATATACCTAACGGAACAATTCTCAGTACATCAGAAAATGGAACCAGAGTATGCCGGATACGGGTTACTTCCTCACTCCCATTTATCACAGACTCTCAACCATATCTTGAGTTTCAATCATCCGATGTATCAGTACCAATCTATGCAACAAGGGTATCACATTATGATGATGCTGAGATGATTATTGTATGGGATAATCTGAATGAAGAATGGACATGGAGTCCTGTTTATGGTGGTGCTCCTCCAATAAATTCTCAGCTGGATGTTATTCCAGGATACAACGCAATTGTAAATGGAAATCCTTTGCTTAACCCCCCCCCATCGCTTACTGTAGCTCCAGACAATCAATCTGTTGGCTATCAATCTGGTAGTACCATTTTTAATGTATATTGCAATACAGCCTGGAATGTCATCAGTGATCAACCCTGGTGTACTGTAACAAGCTCCGGATTTGGAAATGGAAATCTGCTCGCAGGATTCACGTTAAATAATTCCAATCTTCCGAGAATTGTGAATATAACCGTTTCAGTTGCCGGTTTACCTGCAGTTGTAGTTACCTTGTCCCAGGAAGGTATGCCTGAAAAAGTACTCAACCTTTCCCTTCTGCTTGAAGGTCTATATGGTAGTAATGGAACCATGAATCCAGCAATGAATGAAAACGGAGCTCAGTGGGGAGCTGAAATCGCTGATGTTATCACAGTAGAATTTCACGATCAGAATGATTATAACAACACTATTCATGCAGTAACTAACGTATATTTATACGCAAACGGGAATGCCACCCTCACGTTTCCAGCGCTGTATAGTGGGAGTTACTATTTGACTATCAGGCACAGAAATAGCATTGAAACGGTTTCAGGTGAACCCGTATCTTTCAGCATGCCAGTCACAAGCTATAACTTTACTAATCCCAGCGCTGTGATGGGAAGTAATCTAAAGCAGTTAGATGACGGAAGTTATGTAATCTTTGCAGGCGATGTAAACCAGGACGGTACGATTGATATCGGTGACATGACACCTGTTGACAATAATTCATCCAATTTTGCTACCGGTTATCTGGCAAGCGATGTAAACGGCGATGGCACTGTTGATACCGCAGATATGACCATTATTGACAACAATGCAGCAACGTTTACGAATGCCATTACACCTTGATTAATAAGTGTAGTGTTGATACTTTACATCACCCCTGACCTGGATAACACCAAAATGAAAAATGCCTTTATTTCAGGATTTATTCAACTATTTTTTTGATCATTCAATAGTGAAGAACCTGATATCATGTTTCAAACACTAAACCTGGAAGGCTTACCTGCTTGCTACTTTCTAAAACTGACTATTTATGAGATAGCCGTAATTGGCACAATTAAGAATTCACGATGAAAGCTGTAGTTGAATTCATTGTTCTTCATTTCAGGTCAGATTTCAGAGAAG
>ERZ1645192.5230-NODE-5230-length-10089-cov-4.985549_pt1 | contig 10089 bp, 9 predicted proteins | sample MGYA00575354_ERZ1645192 | MGnify/ENA primary metagenome ERZ1645192 (study PRJEB40844, sample SAMN11349763) | freshwater sediment metagenome | isolation source: river sediment | host: Sediment | place: India: Faizupur Khadar , New Delhi | collected 2017-02-21 ...
GTCTCTGCGGTGAGTTTTTTTGGTTGCGGCTCTGCTGCCCTGGGTTATTCGTGGTTATGTTTTGGTTGCGGCTCCGCCGTTCCGGGAGCGCCGCGGCCGGCGGGTCAGTCCGCGGCCGGGCCGGGGTCCGACAGTTCGGGATGGATGCCGAGGGGATCGATGCCCCGGATCAGGAAATCCGGGTCGACCAGGAAATTGTGGAACACGGCCGTGAACGCCAGGGAAATCTCGGCCATGAAGGGTTTGTCCTGATACAGTTCGGTCAGGTGCTGTTCCCGGATCGCCTTGGTCTCGTGGTCGAAATGGTGCTTGAACAACCCGTCGAGCCGGTGCCGGCGGCCGTAATCGGTGACCATGCTGATGGCGCCGGCCTGGCAGTATTCCATCACGCTGGTCACGATGGCCCGCTTCGCCTCGGTCTGGGTGATGTGGTAGGTGAACAGGTGGGCCAGGTTCCGCTGGGCCTCGGCCAGGCTGGCCCGGGCCAGGGTGGTGAACAGGACCGAGGTCGATTCGTCCAGTTTATCAAGCTTTTCCCGCCGGAGCAGCGACAGGAACACCGCGTTCTTGAAGAGCTGGTAGAGGCGGTGGGCGCCGTCGATCTTGCCCTGCACCGGGTGGAGGCGGCGCCCCGGCTGCTTGTGGGGCGAGTTCAAAAAGAGGACGCCGAACACGAGTTCAAAGCAATCCAGACAAGCCGAAGCGTCCTGGAGGTCCATCCGCAGGTCCAGGGTGTTGTCGAGGCGGTCGGCCAGTTTCACCCGGACGATCTCCGGAACTTCCCGGGCCTTTTCCATGATCCGGCCGATGTAGTTGTAATACAGTTCGTTCTTGCGGGTGGTCAGATGGTCCAACCGCGCCACCAAGAGACTTCGCTCACCGGCGTCGTGCTGCTCCAGCCACTGCTCGAACCGCGTCGAGAGCGCCAGCCAGTGTTCCGGCGAAAAGTCCTTCTGCCGGATATCCTCGTCCTTGTCGTGCAGCAGGATGGTGATCGCATCGGACAGGACGGCCTTCTCCAGGGTGCCGAAGAGCAGGGCCATCGACCGGATGGGGTGCAGGACGGCGTACGGGCCCAGCCGGCGCTTCCGCTGGCCGTAGGCATCATTGAGCAAGGCCAGCAGTTCGATCAGGATGTGGTCTTCCTCCTCGGTGAACCGATCCCCGACGGTCAGGCTCAGGACCGCCTGCCAGTTGACCGGCACGGCCGACAGTTGGTAATTGATCAGGGCGGACAGGTTGAGGAAATCGGTGATGTTGCGGACGGCCTGCGTCATGGGCGCCCTCCTCTGGCGATGTGGTCCGGGACCACGGGGACCGGAATGGCTCCGCTTCGCGCAAAGCGCCTGCCGGGGCAGGCGATGCGGCTTCGCGCGCGGCGAGTACAAAGTTCGCGGCGGGCCACACGACAGGCCGGCCCGCGCGCGGCGCGCGCGGGGTACTTTAATGGGCCAGGAGCGCCTCCACCTCATCCACGCGCTTGGGAATGGGCGGGCCCAGGACCCGGCCGCCCTGTCCGGTCACCAACAGGTCATCCTCGATGCGGATGCCTCCCAGGGAGAGGAATTCCTCTACCCGGGCGTAGTTGATGAAGCTTTCATGGAGGCGTTCGCGCCGCCACTTCTCGATGAGGGCCGGGATGAAATAGACGCCCGGCTCGATCGTGAACACGTAGCCCGGTTTCAGGGGCCGGTTCATCCGCAGGGCGGACAGCCCGAATTGCCGGGACCGCAGCCCTTCCCCGCCATAACCGACCACGTCGCCGAGATCCTCCATGTCGTGCACGTCCAGGCCGAGCATATGCCCCAGCCCATGAGGGAAAAACAACGCGTGGGCGCCGGCGGCGACCGCCTCGTCCGTGTCGCCGGCCATGAGCCCCAGATCCTTGAGCCCGGCCGCGATCACCCGGGCCGCGGCCAGGTGGACGTCCACGAACGGAACTTCCGGCCGGACCAGGCGGATCGCCTCCAGTTGAGCGGCCAGAACCACCTGGTAGATATCGCGCTGGGGCCCGCTGAAGACGCCGCTCACCGGAAAAGTGCGGGTGATGTCGCTGGCATAGCCCTCCGGGCTTTCGGCGCCGGAGTCGAGCAGGATGAGCCCGCCCGCCGGGAGCGGATGATGGTAGCTGTGATTGTGGAGCACCTCGCCGTGGATGGTGATGATCGGGATGAACGACTTTGTGAATCCGAGCCGGCGGGCCGCGTCGGACATGGCGGCCATCACGTCGTACTCCAGGGCGCCGGGCCGGATCGCGCCGGCCGCGGCCCGGTACATGGCCAGGCTGGCTTCCAGCGCCCGTTCGATCTCGGCGACCTCGCCATCCTCCTTGACCAGGCGCAACTCGGCGACCACCCGCATGAGTTCGCCGGAGGCCCCCCGGACCACCTCTTCCGCCGGAATGCCCAGCAGCCGGCCCAGCTTGAGGACCTGCTCACCCCGGTACGGCGGCAGGTAGTGAACGGGGACGGACTTCCCCCGGAGCCTGGCCAGGACGCCGGAAAGATCGCCGATGTCCTCCACATGTTTGATTCCGGCCGCTTCTCCGAGCGCTTCAAGCGATGGCAGCGGACCCGTCCAGACGATGTCGTCCATGGTCGGGCGGTGGCCGAACAGGATTTCGTCGTCGGGAGTGATCAGCAACGCCATGTTTTCGATACTGTGACCGGCGAAGTAGAGAAAGTTGCTGTTCTGGCGAAACGGATAGGTGTTGGCCGGATAGTTGCAGGGCGCCTCGTCATGGCCCGGGATCAGGATCCAGGACTGGTTCAGGCCGGCCCGCAACGCCTGGCGGCGCCGGGAATAGATGGAAGGGTCGAACATGTTGCCTCCTTTGGGATGGACCGGCGCGGGCGTGCGCCGGCAGAGCGGGGATCAATCAAAACCGCGCTTGGAACGGAACCGGGGGGACTCGGCCTCATCGGCCAGGTAATCTTCCACGTCGGAACCGGGGTCGGTGGGCTTGGTCCGGAAGATTGCCTGCGCGTCCAACTGGACGGCCTCGTCGACATGCCCCTGCGCCTTGAGGAAAACGAAGAACCCGTTCAGGGCGCGGACAGCGCAATCCCGCTCCCGGACGTTTCGCAGAGTACGCAGGAACACGAGGGCATCCTCTTCGGTGATTTCCTGGACACTGTAAATCTCCGTGTCCCGGTCCACATGGTGGACAAACTTGCGCAGCACCTGGATCTCGGTCTCACGCTCCTTGGTGTCGGAATCGAGAACCTCGTCGATATAGTCCTCGACCCTGAGCTCGATGAAGTTCATTTAAGCACCTTGTGTTGTTGGGATCATCCTTGGGATCACTGCGACACACATTTTTTTCTATAATCTACCATGTTTGAAGTGATTGTCAACCTTCATTTTCACGCCCGTTTCATGCCGGTTCAGGGTTCGACGGGGGCGATCGTCCCCGCCACCAAGGCGCACAGGCCGTCGATCCCCCGCGGCAGGTGGTAGACCGGCCGGCCCAGTTCCCGGGCCAGCGTCTCCAGGTCGAGGTCATCCAGGAAGAGCTCCTGGCCCGCATTGAGGCACTCGAACGGGACGGCGAGCCAATCCCCGGCCACCTTGCCCCGCCCGGCCGCCAGGATGTCGCCGCCGGAGAGCAGCCCGGCCACCGTGACCCGGCCGCCGAGGAAACGGTTGGGCACCTCCAGGACCCGCAAGCCGGTCCCGAACCGCCGGTTGAACCGGTCCACGGCCGGCCGGAGGACCGGGCCGAACAACTGCCCGGTGGCCAGAGTCCCGGATGGCCGGGCCACCGCGGGCAGGGGTTGCTCCAGGGCCGCCTCGAACTCCTCCAGGAAGTCCCGCGTCAGGCCGATCCCGTTTTCCAGTTGCGGGTAACCGTCGTAGTAAGCGGCCGGGGGGATGGGCGAGCCGGATTGGAGAAAAAACTCGTCGGCCAGGTAGGCGAAGCCAAGGCCCAGTCGAGACCGGAGTTCCCGCTCCATCTCCCCGGCCTGGCGGATGACCTCCCGGCAGAACGGCGGCTCCGGCGGAACGATGGGCGGAAGCCGGTCGCGAAAAGCGGTCAGCCCGACCGGGACGATGCCGACCGACTGGACGCCCGGGTACCGCCCGGCCAAGTCATTGATCGTCCGGGTCAGTTCGGCCCCGTCGTTCACGCCCGGGCAGAGGACCACCTGCGTGTGCAGGGTGATGCCCCCTTCGAGAAGCGCGTCGAAGCACCGGAAGAAATGGGCCGCGTCACGCCCCCCCGCCATCCGGTGGCGCAGCTCGGGGTTGGTGGTGTGCACGGAGACGTAAAGCGGCGACAACCGCTGGGTCACGATCCGGTCGAGATCTCGCCCGCTCAGGTTGCCCAAGGCGATGAAATTGCCATGCAGAAACGAGTGGCGGAAGTCCTCGTCCTTGAACCGGAGCGTCTTGCGGACCCGGGGCGGCAACTGGTCCACGAAACAGAAGACGCAGCGGTTGCGGCAACTGCGCGGGCGGATCGCCTCCCAGGCCACGCCCAGGGACTCGCCTTCGTCCAGTTCGAATTCCGCCTCCCAGAGCTCCCCGTCCGGTTTCTCCACCCGCATGAGGTTGACGTCTTCTTCCCGGAGGTAGAATTGGAAATCGAGGAAATCCTCCACCGGATGACCGTTGAGAGCCGTGCACCGGTCTCCGGGCGCCAGGTCCATGGCCTCGGCCGGCGACCCGGGGTCCACCGTTTCAATCCGGATTCCCTGGCCGGGTCGGATCCGGCTCATTCCGGCACCTCGCTTCCGAGCGAGCTCGGGCCCGCCATCGGCCCGCCGGCCACCATGGGCGCGCGGCGGGACGGCAGCAGCGGAGCGGCGGCCGGAAGCGGGGCCGCGAGGCCCACCGCCCGGCAGAACGCCGGCAGATCGGTGAAATCCGGCAGCAATAAATCGGGATGATGGCGGGCCAACTCGGCGAGCGAAAATTCGCCGGTGGCCACCCCGATCGACCGGCAGCGGCCAACTCGGGCACACTGGATGTCGCTCGGCGTGTCTCCGATGACGTGGTAACGGACTCCGGCGGCCAGTCTCTCCCGCGCCCGCTTCTCGAACCGGGCGATGGCCACGGCGGGCAGGGCGTTCCGGTCGTCGGCGTCGTCCCCGAATGCGCCGAAATCGAAATAGCCGGACACGCCGAAATGTTCCAGTTTCAGAAAGGCCCCCCGGCGCCAGTTGCCGGTGAGCAGGCCGATCATCACCTCCGGCAGCCCGGCCAGGTGCCGGAGCAGTTCATCCACCCCCGGCAAGAGCCGGCCCAGAGGCCCGAACCGGGTCAATTCGCCGCCAAGATGCCTGAAATAAGCGCTCTGGAACGCAGCCGGGGCGGGTTCGAAACCAAACCGGTCCACGGCTTCACGGTAGATGGCGGGGTCGACCCGGCCGGCCATGGACACCTGCCCGAGCGCCCCCTCGACGCCATGCACTTCGCGGAAGGCCTTGTCCATGGCCGAGCGGCCCGCGCCCCCGGTGGATACCAGCGTGCCGTCGATGTCGAAGAAAAATACCTGGAAAATCAGGGGCATGCAGCGACTATTCTTTTTCGAAATGGAAGTTCAGCCGGCCGATCTTGATGTTGTCCCCGTGGTTGAGCTTGTGGGTCACGCCCGACTGGAGGATGTAGCGGGCGTTGATGACCACTTTGTTCTTGCTCTTGAGGTCCTCGATGTAATACTCCCCGTTGAGCTTCAGGATGCGGGCGTGGAGCCTGGAGATGTGCTTGCCGTGGTCGAAGGGGGTCAGGTCGATCTCCGGGAAGCAGCGCCGCTCCGGATCCCGGCGGCCGATGATGGTGATGTCCTTGATGACGTTGAAGGTCTGATGCTCGTTTTCCAGCTTCAGCAGGGCCTTGGAGACCTTGATGAACGGGGAGTGCGGCTGCTCGGTGCCGCACATGTGGCAGATCAGGTCGTTCTCGGAGAGCGGCGCGTAGCACTTGACGCAGTAGATGTCGATGCTGGAGGAAGCGCTGGCCCGGATCACGTCGCCGGACATGGGCAGGAAATCCTTGAATTCCTCCTCGAACTCCTTGCGGAGTTGTTCCAGGTCGCTGGACACCTCCGGCTTGGTCTCATCCCGGATCGGCGCCACCTTGGTTTTCTTGCTGGTGCTCCGGATCTTGTCGTCGAGCAGCGCCAGCAGATCGCGCTGGTCCTTCTCGTCGGCGTGGTATTTCTGGTAGATGGCTTCCAGGTCCTTCTTGAGGGCGTACGCCGATGGAAACCGGTTACGGGCGTTATAGGCCACGGCCCGGCAGACGGCTTGTTCCATCTCGGGCGAGATGTCGGGGTTGTATTCGCGGGGGTAGGGATTTTTTGAGAAGTCGAAGATCAGGATCGGCTTGGTCTGGGGAGAGACGCCGGTAATGAAGTAGAACAGGGTGGCTCCGAGCGAGTAGATGTCGGAAGCGGGTTCGATCCGCTCCTCGTAAACCTCCGGCGGCACGAACCCCATGGTGCCGATGGTGGTGATGTCGGTCAGGTTGGCGGTCAGGAATCGGGCAATCCCGAAATCGATCAGGACCACCCGGTCGTTGGCGGTCAGCATGATGTTGCTGGGCTTGAGGTCGCGGTAGATGACCGGCGGCTTGTGGGTGTGGAGGTAATGCAGGAGGTCGCAGATCTGGGTCGCCAGCTTGATGACCTTCGCTTCGGGCAGCCTTTCGCCGGACTGCTTCAGGTACTTGTTGAGATCCATCCCGTCGATGAACTCCATGACCAGGAAGTACCGCTCGTTCTGCATGAAGTAGTCGTAGACTTTCGGGATGCTGGGATGTTGCAGCGTGGCCAGGAGAGAGGCCTCCCGCTCGAACTCGACCAGGGTGCGCTGGTGCTCCTCGCCTTCGGAGTAGAGGTCGATCATCTCCTTGATGGCGCAATGGCGGTTGGACAGGCGGGAGTCCCGAGCCTGGTACACGTTGCCCATGCCGCCCCCGCCGACCCGGCGGATGATTTCGTAGCGGTCGAGGAACACCGTGCCGGGCTGCAGCATGCTCTTGCGCCCGGACCGGTCCGGCGGCAGCACGGCCGCCGAGCGGGCCTCGTGGGAGTAACGGCCCCGGGAGACCGGGATGCCGATGGAAGTAGTGCCGGTGTTCGAATCCATGGTCATGCGAGTTTCGCCACGATCACGGAGATATTGTCCTTTCCGCCGGCCCGGTTGGCCATGCGAACCAGGCGTTCGGCGATCTGCCCGGGCTGGCTGCCGCGCTGGAGGATCCGGGCGATCTCCGCGTCAGGGACCATGTTGGTGAGTCCGTCCGAGCAGAGCAGGATCCAGGCGGGCGGTTGGAGTTCCGTCTCAAACACGTCGAACTGGGTGTTGTCGTCCGAGCCGAGGCTCCGGTAGAGAAAATTCCGTCCGGGATGCTTCAGGGCTTCCTCGGCGGTCAACTTGCCCAGTTCCACCATCTGCGTGACGATGGTATGGTCCTTGGTGAGCTGCCGGAGACCGCCGTCCTGGAAGATGTAGCACCGGCTGTCCCCGACGTTGCCGACCGTCAATTGACGGCCCACCAGCAAGGCCACGGTCATGGTGGCGCCCATCCCGAAAAAGGCCGGGTTCTTGCGGGAGAGATCGATGATATCGGCGTTGGCGCGCTGCAGCGCCCGGAGCAGGATCTTGGGGGCGTTGGGAGCGGCAGGCGGCTTGCCCTGTTTCTTGAAGTGATAATTGTAGACGTGTTCCGGCAACGCGTAGAAGTGCGTCTGGAAGACCTTCGGCATGAAGAGCCGCAGGATCGAAGAGACCATGCTGTCGACGGCGGTCATGGAGGCAATTTCCCCGGCGTTGTGGCCGCCCATGCCGTCAGAGACTACGAACAGGGCGCACGCCGCCTCGCGGGAGTCGGTGGCGGTGGTGAAATCGAACACCGCGATGCCGTCCTCGTTGTGGCGCCGCTCTTTACCGATGTCCGTCTTGGCTGCGAATGTGATGTGATGATCTGCTGACATCCCGTCAACGCTTCGGAAAAAATCCAAACTCATTATAGCCGAATTGACCACTGTTGAATATCATATTGTTTTTTGCCGTCCTTTTTTTTAGAATGAACAACCTTTGTCCCGAAAGGGGTTCGCCATGTTGGACATGAAGTTTGTCAGAGAGAATCTCGAACTGGTGGCCGGACAGATCGCCCGGCGCGGATCGGCGCTCGACCTGTCCGAATTTTCGGTGCTGGAACGGCGGCGCCGGGAGATCCTGGCCAGTTCGGAGGAACTGCGGGCCCTGCGAAACAAGGTTTCCGCCGAGATCCCCCGGCTGAAGAAGGCCGGCCAGGACGTCTCCGGGCAGACGGCCCGGATGAAGTCGGTGGGTGACGAGATCCGGTCGCTGGAAGAAGAGCTGACCCGGGTCGAGGCCGGGCTGGGCGACTGCCTGCTGAACATCCCCAACCTGCCCGACGAGTCCGTGCCGGAAGGCCGCAGCAGCGACGACAACCCCACCCAGCGGACCTGGGGCGAACCCCGGCAATTCGACTTTCCACCCCTGGACCACGTCGAGCTGGGCAACCGCCTGGGGATCCTGGACCTGGACCGGGCCGCCAAGATCACCGGCGCGCGGTTCGCCGTCTACCGGGGCGCGGGCGCGGCGCTGGAGCGGGCCCTGATCAGCTTCATGCTCGACGTGCACACCCGGCAGCACGGCTACACCGAGGTATTGCCACCCTACCTGGTCAACCGGGAATCCCTGGTCGGCACCGGCAATTTGCCCAAGTTCGAGGAAGATCTCTTCCGCCTGCAGGGCTGGCCCTTCTACCTGATCCCGACGGCCGAGGTGCCGGTGACCAACCTCTACCGGGACGAGATCCTGGACGAGAGCGATCTCCCGCTCAACCACGCCGCCTTCACCCCCTGCTTCCGGTCCGAGGCGGGCGCCCATGGCAAGGAGACGCGGGGGCTGATCCGGCAGCACCAGTTCCACAAGGTGGAGCTGGTCAAGTACAGCCGGCCCGAAGACTCCATGGCCCAACTGGAACGCTTGACCGCCGACGCGGAACAGATCCTGCGCCTGCTCGGCCTGCCCTACCGGGTCGTGCTGCTGTGCGCCGGCGACATGGGCTTTTCCTCGGCCAAGACCTACGACCTGGAGGTCTGGCTGCCCAGCCTCGGCCGGTACGTGGAGATCTCCTCCTGCAGCAACTTCAAGGACTTCCAGGCCCGCCGGGCCAACCTGCGCTACCGGCCCGCCGACGGCGGCAAGCCCCGGCTGCTGCACACCCTGAACGGTTCCGGCCTGGCCATCGGCCGCACCTGGGTGGCCGTGGTGGAGAATTTCCAGAACGCCGACGGCACCATCACCGTGCCGGAAGCCCTGCGGCCGTATCTGCACGGCCAGACGACGATTGAACCCCGGGCCGGCCGGATTTCCGGCTGACCTGCCCATACCAGCACCTCAGGAGTATCCGCATCATGATCAACGCGACTGAAATCCGCAAAGGAATGATCATCAAGGTGGACGGCGAGCTCTTCACCGTTCTGACCTTCCACCACGCCACGCCGGGAAACCTGCGAGGATTCGTGCAAGCCAAGCTGCGCAACGTGTTCAGCGGGACGCAGAAGGAGTTCCGGTTCCGCTCCACCGACAAGATCGAGAAGGCCTTCCTGGACACCCATGAAATGTCCTTCCTGTACTCGGACGGCGACAACTACTACTTCATGAACACGGAGACCTACGAACAGATCAGCCTCACCCGGGACGCCCTGGGCGACTCCGTCGATTACCTGAAACCCGAGACCATGATCACGGTCGATTTTTACGAGGGCAAGCCGGTGGGCATCGAAATGCCCGCCACCGTGGACATGCGGATAGTGGAAACCGAGCCGAGCATGAAAAACGCCACGGTGAGCAACGTCACCAAGCCGGCCAAGCTGGAGACCGGGCTCGTCGTCCAGGTGCCTTCTTTCATCAACGAGGGCGACGTGATCCGGGTCAACACCGAGACCGGCGCCTATCTCAGCCGGGCCTGACCCGTCCGCCCGGCCATCCACCCGCTCCATCCGGAGCGGGCTTGTCCCGCGAGGGACCGATCGCATGACCAATCCGCGCGTCCTGATCACCATTCCCTGCCCCAACGAAGCCCTGCTGCTCGGCAAGAACGTGG
>ERZ1645192.5231-NODE-5231-length-10088-cov-4.293930_pt1 | contig 10088 bp, 10 predicted proteins | sample MGYA00575354_ERZ1645192 | MGnify/ENA primary metagenome ERZ1645192 (study PRJEB40844, sample SAMN11349763) | freshwater sediment metagenome | isolation source: river sediment | host: Sediment | place: India: Faizupur Khadar , New Delhi | collected 2017-02-21 ...
GAAGCAGATGGTAAGGCAGGCTTTGTTCGTAAGCTTTGCCAATACCAACCAGTTTGGTTACAATACCATCATTTCTCCGGATGCCCGCATCGACGACGGACTGGTTGATGTGTGTATCGTAAAGAAAGTACCGCTGCTGTATGCCCCGCGGGTGGTCGGGATGCTGATCACACGCAGGGTTGATTCATCGGGTTTTGTAGAGATTGTCAGAGCCCGGAAAATTAAGCTCACAAGAAATAAGAACCGGGTAGTCAACATCGACGGAGAGCCGGTTAAACTGACAAAGGATCTTGAGATTTCAGTGAATCCCCTTTCAATCAGGATGATTATTCCGTAATTCTGTAAATATGGCTGATAAAAAGAACAATAAACCTCTGGGAGTCGTTTATTCCACCAATCCCGATTTTTCCTATAACTATGGCAAGGCGGAAGAACCAGACACGCTTCCGCCGCAGCAGCAGGACCTGAGGGTGATGCTCGACAAAAAGATGAAAGGCGGCAAGAAGGCCACACTGATCACCGGTTTTGTGGGTACGGAGGATGACCTTTCGGCTTTGGCAAAACAGCTGAAAAACCTGTGTGCGGCCGGGGGCTCCGCCTCTGAAGGGGTAATTCTCGTTCAGGGGGATTTCAGACAGAAGATTCTGGACTTTCTTGTTAAGAAAGGCTATAAGGTCAAACTTTCGGGTGGCTGATATGCCCGGAAGACCTAACTTTACGATTCAATAACGCACAACAGGTTAACAGATCATCCCGGCCGGTATGTAAGCGGATTAACCAACAATAAAGCCTTTCAGCAGATGCACGAAATGACTTCAAGAATACTTGCGTTTCTTCAGCGGAATCCCTGGTTCTTCTATGCCTTTACCATTTTCATGCTTTTCCCTGCGCTGTTCTGGCACCTGGGATTTCTGGCCATTAATTTCCCGACCGACGAACCCACCCGCGCTCTGGTTGCCATGGAAATGATTGTCAGCGACAACTACATAACCCCGACCATCAACGGAGAGTACTATTACAACAAACCCCCGCTCTACAACTGGATAATAGTGGCTTTTTATAAAATGACCGGCAATTATTCAGAGTTTACCCTCCGCCTGCCGATGATAATCTCTCTGCTCCTTTTCGGGATCACGATTTTTTATTACGTCAGAAAACATCTGGGTAACAAACAGGCATTCATCGTCTCCATCCTGTTCATTACCTCGGGTAGAATTCTGTTCTGGGATTCGTTTCTCGGACTGATCGACATCACCTTTTCCTGGCTGGTTTACAGTGCATTTATGCTGATTTATCACCTGCATGCGAAGAAAAAATACCTTGCCCTTTTTCTGGTTTCTTACCTGCTTACTGCGGTTACCTTTCTTATGAAAGGCTTGCCATCGCTGGTGTTTCAGGGAATTACCCTGCTGGTGTTTTTCAGTTACAACAGGGAATTCAGGAAGCTGTTCAACTGGCGGCATTTTGCCGGAATCGGGTTGTTTCTGGTGATTGTCGGCAGTTATTACCTGATTTATTTCAGGTACAACTCGCTCGATAATGTTTTTACCACGCTCTTCAGCGAAAGCGAAAAGCGCACCATCATCAATTACGGATGGGTACGGTTTGTTACCCATCTGTTTACCTTCCCGCTTGAGATGTTTTATCATTTCTTCCCCTGGTCGGTACTCTGGATTTTCTTTTTCAGGAAGGACTTCCGTAAAGCATTGCAGGATCATCCCTTCCTCAGGTTCAATTTTTTGGTATTTATTTTCAACATCATCATTTACTGGACATCGCCCGAGTCGTATCCGCGTTACATCTTCATGCTGTTCCCTCCGCTGTTTACCATTCTGGTTTATATGTTCTTCGAGGACCTGAAAGTGAACGGACTGCGCAGCCGGGTTGTTGAATATTTCCTGCTGGGCGTGATGATTCTGGGCATTGCCTTCGCCGTTCCCATGCCCCTGCTCGAACAGACCGGTTTTGTCGATCAGGCCTGGCTGAAGGCGGGCGTGATTTTTTTTGCCATGATCATTCTTACCTTTTTCTACTACAGGCTGAAGGAGCAGCGGATGATCATCTTTGCTGCCGCGATGCTGGTAATGAGGGTCGGGTTCGACTGGTTTATCATCCCTCCGCGCTACGATGATTTTCAGGTTCACAAGGAGATGTCGCTCAAGGCTGCGCAAGTGTCATACGATGGTGAGCTGCACATTTACCGGCATTCTGAGACCGAACACGCCACGACCTTTTACATCACCATGGGCCGGCAACGGCTGCTGAAGCGTCAGGATTCGGATTTCAATACCCACGATTTTTATTACCTTGATCCGCGGCTCATGCCTGAAGATTGTTACAAAACCCTTTATGAGTTTCAGCTCTACCGGCACGACCGGCCTATACGGATAGTGATGCTGAACGAAAAAGGTGTGGCATACAACGGACCGTTTATCGAAATCAATCCATAAAGATGACACTATTACAACTGGGTACCAGGGTAAAGGATCTGCTTACCCATTGGGGCTTCTCTGAGGAATTCTCCGCTGGCATGCGCGACATTACGGATTTTGTGATGGGTCTGGCTGTGATTCTGCTGGGTTACTATGCCATCAGGTATGTGGTGTTGGGGGTTGCACGCAGAATCTCCCGTCGCTCCTCAACCACATGGGATGACGCACTTTTTCAGAACAAGGTTTTTCACAAGGCCTTGCTGCTGGTGCCTGGGCTGATGATCAGTTCAATGATTCCTTATACCCTTGACGAATTCCCGGCAGCGATCATCTGGACACAGCGGGTTGTGCAGATTTACCTGGTTTTCGTAACCCTTTCGGTGATCAACGCCTTCCTGAACGCGCTGTATGAAATCTATCAGGGGTATGAAGTGTCGAAAGCCAAGCCCATCAAAGGGTACCTGCAGGTGATGAAGATTGTTTTTGTGATTGTCGGAGTGATTATTGTGATCTCGATGCTGCTCGATAAATCGCCTGTGTATCTGCTCGGGGGATTGGGGGCATTTTCTGCGGTGCTGATGCTGGTATTCCGTGATCCCATCCTTGGACTGGCGGCCGGCATTCAGATTTCGGCCAACGACATGGCCAGGCCAGGTGACTGGATAGTAATGGGGAAGTCAGGCGCCGATGGTGTGGTTACCGATATTTCACTTACCACCGTGAAGGTACAGAACTGGGATAAGACCATCACCACCATTCCAACCTACGCACTTGTTTCTGAAAGTTTCACCAACTGGCGGGGGATGGAAGAGTCGGGAGGCCGGAGGATCAAGCGCTCCATCAATCTGGACATGAACAGTGTTAAATTCTGCACTGCTGAGATGATTGAACGTTTTTCAAACATCAGCCTTATCAGGGATTACATTACCCGAAAGGAAGAAGAACTATCGGCCTACAACAGTGCACAGGAGATCGACAATACGGTGCTGGTGAACGGCCGCCGGCAAACCAACCTGGGCGTTTTCAGGGCTTACCTGGTTGCTTACCTCAGAAACAACCCCAATATCCGCAACGATATGGCCTTTCTTGTCCGCCAGCTTCAGCCGGGAGAGAGCGGGATACCGGTCGAGATCTATGTTTTCAGCAAGGAACAGGAATGGTCGGCTTATGAAGACATTCAGTCTGATATTTTTGACCACATTCTTGCTGCAGTTCCGGAATTCGGACTGCAGGTATTTCAGAATCCGTCGGGAGCCGACTTCCGCAACCTCAGGATTCCGCTTCAGGACTGATTTCAGCCTTTCCGCGCGTACGTAACCATTCGTATATGGTTGTGTTCATCAGCAACATCAGCAATCCATAGATGGTATCTTCTACAGGGATGGTTCCCAGGCGTATGCCCAGGTTGCGGCTGTCGTCGTACCACACCACCGGTTCGGGGGTGAACATTCCTGTTAAAGCACCATTGACAATGAAGAACGGAATCAGCGTGGCGAAATACATTACATAGAAGCGGCCCAGGTAGGGAGCTTTGATAACAAAATAATGAAGCAGAAGGAAAACTGCAGCCGACAGAAAAGTTACAAACGTATAGGTCTTTTCAGGGACTGAAACTGCAATGCCAATCAGTACAATAGAGAGTGCCAGAGTCAGGTTGCGGGCAAACGGGCCCAGGAAATCTTTTCTGATCAGGTATTCAAAGGCGTGGTATGTGAACAGGCAGGCGTAGGGTATCGCAATGAAAAACATCCACTCTTCAACGGGCAGGTTGGAAAGGTAAATCCCCTGCAGATACTTCGGGTTGAATCCCCAGACGCCGGCTGCTGTTTTGTAGATGTCCCAGGGGATAAAGACAAGCATGGTCCCCAGCATGGCCGGGAACAGGTACTTCCAGTTGCGGTAAAACTTCAGACGTTTGTCGAACCCGGCCAGCAAAGGAACTGAAATCGAAAGAAGGTTGATCCAGAAATAGTAAGACATTGGTGGAGGAAAAAGTCTAAAGTAAAAAGTAAAAAGTAAAAAGTAAAAAGTTAAGCTCAAAGTTCATTCAAAGCTCAAAGTTCAAAGCCTGCCTGACTGCCGTCAGAGCAGACAGGCTCAAAGTACAAAACTAAAATCTAAAAGGAGATCATTACAATATCTCAAGTGTTATGTCAAGCGTAAAGTGTCGCATCGAATTAAATGAAAGTTTCATCGCTTAAATAAGTTCGCTACCTTTTACTTTGGACTTTTTACTTTTGACTTGACACTAGGTTCTCTGGGTCAGCCGTTTGCACGTGTTTTGACAGGCAGGGCTTGTCTCCTTGTCATTTGCTTTGAAAACCAATCTCTCCGGTAATTCCCCCTCGTCCCTCGTCCCTCGTCCCTCGTCCCTCGTCCCTCGTCCCTTGGTCACTGAGCGAAGTCGAAGTGCGTCCCTTTTCAGCGTCCCTCGTCCCTTCTCAGCGTCCCTCTTTCTGTTTCTTCGAAAACTCCTCGTAATAGTACTTCATCGGGGCTACCAGAAACCCGTAATTGTAGTGTGCGTGGGGGTTGTGATGCTCCAGGTGGGCTTTGACCGTTGCCCTGAGGTAGCGGTTTGAGAAGTTTCTGAGAATCGGTACCCTTTGGTGCACATACACATCGTGAAACATGAAATAGGCAAATCCGTAAAGGAAAATACCGATGCCAATGCTCAGCAGGTAGCTGTTGGGATCTGTTACGCCAAGATAGATCAGCAGAATGCTGGGTACGGCAAAAATCACCGCAAACACATCGTTCCATTCAATTTTCCTGCCATCACGCACATGGTGATCCTTGTGCAATACCCAAAGAAATCCATGCATTACGTACTTGTGGGTAAACCATGCCATAAATTCCATGAATAGGAAGGCTGCAATAACCAGCACTATATTCAGAAAAAGTTCCATTTTATTTTGTTAATGTTAAGTTAAACAGATTGTTACGGTGTAATCGGCAATACAATAAACACATTTGTGTGTTGATTTGTTGAGGCTGAAATTCCTGTTTTCAGTTTTTTTTCAGATTTTCCCTGAAGTACGCTTCAACCCTGTCGAAAGCAATGCGAAACCATATGGTAAAGGATTCGGGATGCTGGTCCATTTCAGCCCTGACCTGCCCGATAGCGGCATACCGGTAATCGGCCACCTCATCCGGGTTGACCTGAGGGATGGTATCGGAGGTGCCGATGAATACATGATCGAATTCATGCTCGGTAAGCTGGTTGTCAAGCTCAGCCTCGTAGATAAAGGAAAATGCTTCCTCGAAGTCACAGTCAAACCCCATTTCTTCCTTCATCCGGCGGTGGGCTGCATCGGCCGTTTCTTCCCCGGGGCGGGGGTGACTGCAGCAGGTATTGGTCCACAAACCAGGTGAATGGTATTTCGAGAGGGCACGCTGTTGCAGCAGCAATTTGCCTGAGCTGTTGAAGATAAAAACTGAGAATGCCCGGTGCAGGTGAGCACCTGTATGGGCTTCCATTTTCTCCATGAAGCCGGTCATGTTGTCCTGTTCATCAACCAGTATAACGTGTTCTGTGATCATCTCGGGTTGTTTCAGATTTTCAGCATGCTGATGCTGCGCTTTTCAGCGGGTGTCAGGTATTTCGAATCAAGCATAAACTTCAGCATGATGTCAAATATTTTCTTGTTTTCCTGCAACTGCCGCCCCTTTGAGAGGTTTTTCAGCAGAAAGGCTTTGTCTTCTGCAATGTGCTGGTTGTAGCCTAGAAAATCCGGGGTCATGGTTTGGGTAGCGAACCTGAGGAAGCGGATTTCAAAGTTCTCAGGCTGCTGTTCAACGGCCTTTGCCAGTAGTTGTTTGCCACGGCGAAAATAGGAAATTTTGGAAGCCGGATTCAGAATACATTGCGGCGCTGCTGCGGATGATGCCCCGTAATAGGCTGTCATCACCGCATCGCGGGGCGGGTTCGTTTCAAAATACTCAGCCAGTCTGAGCGCGTTGCAGTCGGTGCCATCCAGCCCGAAGTAGGATTCCCGCACCTTGTTCTGCCATGCTGTCTGAGCAGACCCCAGCAGGGGCAGCATCCACATTACCAGTAAGAAACCTCTTCTCATGCTCAGAACATATTTAACTGATGGCGGATGAAGGAGGTTACCAGCAGTTTGTATTTGGTGCGGTTGGGAATACGGATGCGTTCACGCATAATCTGCTCTGAATGAACCCGTTTGATCTTCAGGAAAAGCTTGTAGAAGTAAACATAGGCAATATACACGCCGAACCGGGCACCCTGGGGAAGTCTTTTTATCCCGTTTAACCCATCCTTGAAATCAATGGCGATATCGTCCTCAATCTTCTTTTTGGTCTCTTCGTCAAACTTCCGGAGGTCAATGTTCGGGAAATAGGAGCGGCCCAGACCCTGATAATCGGCCTTCAGGTCGCGAAGGAAGTTGATTTTCTGAAATGCCGAACCAAGCCGCATGGCCGGATGTTTGAGGTCGTTGTATTTCGCATCATCGCCTTCACAGAAAACCCGCAGGCACATCAGGCCCACAACTTCGGCTGACCCCAGAATGTATTCCTCAAAGGCCGGCTGGTCGTAATCGATATCCTGAAGGTCCATCTCCATGCTTTTCAGGAATTTATCGATCAGTTCACGTTCAATGTGGTATTTGTTTACGGCCCACTGGAAGTTGTTGAGGATAGGGTTCAGGCTTATTTTTTCCTCAATGGCGAGGTAGGTGTCCGCCTTGAACCGCTCAAGCAGCTTTGCTTTGTCATAATTGTGGAACGAATCCACAATTTCATCGGCAAACCTGACAAATCCATAGATGGCATAAATGGGATCGTGATATTTTTTACTGAAAAACCTGATCCCCATAGAAAAGGAGGTCGAGTAAGTTACGGTCGTGAGCTTGCTCGACTTTTTCGAAATCATATCAAACAAGTCTTTCATGGTTTGTTGTTTTTATTGAGTTTGTCAATTTCACGGGCAGCAATCTGTCCAGAGATAATGGCCGGCGGAACTCCGGGCCCGGGTACGGTGAGCTGGCCGGCGTACAGGAGATTTTTCACCTTTTTGCTGCGCATGGAAGGCTTGAGGAAAGCCGTCTGCATCAGTGTGTTGGCCAGCCCGTAGGCATTGCCCTTGTAGGCATGGTAATCGCTGATAAAATCGCGCTGTGAGTAGCTTCGCTGGTAGACCAGGTGCTGCCGCAGCTGCTGACCGGTGTATTTTTCGAGCCTTGAGAGTACCATATCCAGGTATTTCTGCCTGACTTCATCGGTATCGTTGAGCCCTGGGGCCACAGGGATAAGGGCAAATACATTTTCATGTCCTTCGGGGGCAACACCGGAATCGGTTTTTGAAGTGCAGCTGATGTATACCGAGGGCTTTTCAGGCCACGATGGATTGCCGTAAATGGCCCTGGCGTGGTCGTCGAAATCTTCGTCGAAAAGCAGGGTGTGATGATCAAGCCTGGGGATGGTTGTATTGAACCCCAGGTAATAAATGAGCGATGAGGGGGAGAGGGTTCTCTTGTCCCAGTATTTTTCGGTGTATTTCCTGAAGGATTCGGGCAACAGCTGCTGCTCAATGTGATGATAATCGCCGGAAGCAATCACCCAGTCGGCTTTGTACTCAGACGCAGCTGTTTTCAGCGATGAGATTTTTCCATTTTCCAGGTGAAGTGATTGAACCTCCTCGTTGTACCTGAATTCAACACCCAGGTCGCGGGCCAGGGTTTCCATCGCCTCTACCACCTTATACATGCCCCCTTCGGGGTACCAGGTGCCCTGTACCATGTCGCTGTAATTCATCAGGCTGTAAAGTGCCGGCGTGGTTTCGGCGGTCCCCCCGAGAAACAGCACAGGAAATTCAAGCATACGCCTGATCTTCGCACTTTTGAAATACTTCCGGGTGTATGATCCGAACGAGCTGAGCAGATTGAGCTTAAGACCGGCTTTCAGAATTTCCCAGCTCATAAATTCAGTTACGGAATGACTCGGTTTGGTAACAAATTTGCCCATACCGGTTTTGTATTTGTATTCCGATTCTGCAAGAAATCTTTTCAGGTTACGGCTGCTGCCGGGCTCCAGAGATTCATATAAGTCGTAAATTCCATCCAGACTGGCAGGCAATGACACCTCATCACCGGGTCCGAAGTATATTTTATAGGATGGGTCAATGCGCCGGAGCTGATAATAGTCGGAGACTTTTTTGTTAAACCCGGCGAAATAATTCTCGAAGACCTCAGGCATCCAGTACCAGCTGGGGCCCATGTCGAAGGTGAAGCCGGAGTCGGAGAATTTTCTGGCCCTTCCGCCCGGCAGGGTGTTCTTTTCCAGCACGGTAACCTTATAACCCAGGGAGGCAAGGCTGGCCGAAGCTGCCAATCCGGAAAATCCGGCACCAATAACGATTGCTTTATTGTTATTCATTCAGTAAATTCTGTGATTTGGACCTGACTTTGCAGTAAAGAACTGCTTTTTCCTAAAGTGGTCAGTTTTAATATTAACAGTAAATGAATTATTTTGTTAAAGTAAAGGGCAAATAAATTAAACAAAATTGTGATATTCGTTGCTTCCGATCCAAAAAACGGGTTGCAAAACGTATTCTATTTCAAGGGTATTTTTCACATTGGTGGATTATTCCGAAAGGACAGTGATAAATGTAGTTTAAATTTATCCTGAAGCCGGAATTTTTCTTTGACAACCGGGGATAGGGCTTTTTGAAAAATTCGTAATTTCGCATGGATTTTCATCCGATAAACCAACTGTAAAACTTATGAGAAATTTTCTGTTATTGGTAATTACATCTGTGCTGGTTTATGGTTGCTCGAATAGCAATCAGAATCCTGTTGCTACAGAAGAAGGTAAAGCAGAAGAGAAGACCGCAGTGATCACCAATGATATGGAGAATGCTCTTGCCGGAGTGCCTTCCTGGATCAATGAGGTAACCGTTGTTAAAATGCCGGATGGGATCAAAGCCCATAGCGGAGAATTTGTGACCAGGGTTAACGAAGAGAATGTATATTCTTATGCCTTCAGAGAGACCTTGTCGAACATCAATCCGAAACTACCGGCTACTGTGATCGTTAAAGGGTGGGTTTATAGCCCGGAACCCAATACAGCACTGAGCATCATCGTTGACATCAATGAAGAAGGCAAAACAGTGTTATGGAAAGCCTATTCGCTAACGGATGTTATCGCCGACCTGAACCAATGGAAAGAGTTTACTGCCCGTTTCACAGTGGATCAGCCCGTGAAACCGGAGCATCAGCTCAAAGTCTTTGCCTTTGGCGGGAAAAAGACTGCCTATTTCGACGATTTTGATATCTCTTTCGAGTATTGATACCTGTTCCCGGTTTTCTTTTATTGAAGGCTACCTCCATGGAAACATTGTTGGTGTGCACATTAAAAACGCATCTTTATTGATACGGCTGCTGAAGAATCTACCCGTGTTAGGACTCCCGCCCTGTTATGATTTCAGTTTTCATTAAATCCATTTCCTCTATCTTCCGATGTCATCGGCCAATTGATGCCATATAGGCTGATGCTGTTTTCCTTCTGCACTTTCGCGGGAAATCCGCGGTTAAGCAGGTTTTCTTTATGAAGCAGTAATTAATTCTTTTGGTTCTGTATAAACCGAACCAAAAAGATGTATCTTTACATTTTTAAGTTCAGGATCCATGAAAG
>ERZ1645192.5232-NODE-5232-length-10086-cov-4.756953_pt1 | contig 10086 bp, 10 predicted proteins | sample MGYA00575354_ERZ1645192 | MGnify/ENA primary metagenome ERZ1645192 (study PRJEB40844, sample SAMN11349763) | freshwater sediment metagenome | isolation source: river sediment | host: Sediment | place: India: Faizupur Khadar , New Delhi | collected 2017-02-21 ...
AACGTTGAAAAACTTCTCATCCAGCTGTGGAAACCTGCCCTAAACCGGGCTGTTTCCGAAGCAGCTGAACTGCAGGCCATCATAGATCGCGATGGTGGCGGATTCAGACTTCAGCCATGGGACTGGCGCTATTATGCCGAAAAGCTGCGTAAAGAGAAATATGACCTGAACGATGAACTGCTCAAACCATACTTTGCCCTTGAAAATGTAAAACAGGGTGTTTTTGCGGTCGCCGGAAAACTCTATGGGATCACCTTTACCGAACGAAAGGATATTCCGGTATACCACAACGATGTGATAGCTTATGAAGTCAAAGAAGCCAGCGGTCAGCATATCGGAATTCTATTTATGGATTTTCATCCCCGTGAAAGCAAGCGCGGTGGTGCCTGGATGAACAGCTTCCGCAAGCAGTACCGTGAAAACGGACGCAACATCAGCCCCGTAATCGTCAATGTCTGTAACTTTTCCAAACCGACCTCAACCCAGCCTTCGTTGCTCACCTTTGATGAAACCAATACGCTGTTTCATGAGTTCGGCCATGCGCTTCACGGCCTGCTTTCATCATCCACCTACTACAGTTTAACCGGCACCTCCGTACCCAGAGACTTTGTAGAACTCCCTTCCCAGATCATGGAAAACTGGGCTTCAGAACCAGAGGTACTGAAACTGTATGCCAGACATTACCTCACGGGAGAAGTTATTCCGCAGCAACTGATTGAAAAGCTGCAGAAAAGCAGCTATTTCAACCAGGGATTCGAGACGGTGGAATACCTTGCAGCCGCGGTACTCGACATGGGCTACCACAACCTTTCTGAAGGGTCAGTCATCAATGTAGGAGAATTCGAACAAACAACCCTTGGTAAACTGGGCCTGATCCCTGAAATCACCAGCCGCTACCGGTCAACCTATTTCAACCACATCTTCAGCGGGGGGTACTCCTCGGGCTACTACAGCTATATCTGGGCAGCCATTCTCGATGCCGATGCCTTTGAAGCATTCCGCGAAAACGGGCTCTTCGACAGTAAAACCGCCCTTTCGTTCAGGGAAAACATACTATCGCGCGGCGGAACAGAAGACCCCATGCAGCTGTATATAAAGTTCAGGGGTTCAGAACCGGACATCACCCCATTGCTCAAACGCAGGGGTTTGCTGGAAAACTGATGCAGAGAAACCTTGATGGCCCTGAGTACCCAACAGTACATCGGGGCCTATTCTTTTTCAGGAAGCCGATACCGGTATTCCCGGGGAAGTCAGCTTTTCAGGGTTTTAAACCTCAGAATGTGGATGGTAATTACAACTGCCAGCAGCAGCAGACCGGCTTTCAGCCACCAGTAATCGGGCCCGAAAATCACTGAAACCGAAATGGTGAGGTACAGAAACCCTAAGCTATAAATCTTATTGCGCCGGGTGATACCCCGACGCATGCGGTAATTGGCAATGTAAGGACCAAGATATTTGTTGCCGAGCAACAGCCTGTTCATCCGGTCAGATGACCGCACAAAACACCAGGAAGCAAGCAGCAGAAACGGGGTGGTGGGAAGCAGCGGAACAAAAATCCCGGCAAAGCCGGTGATGGCAGAGAGCAAGCCTGCGGTCAGCAGCAGCAATCTTACAACCTTGCCGGCTGGCTTCTTCAGCACTGTATCTGTTTCTGGTTTCTGCATCAATTCTTGATCTGAAATTCAACTCAGGAGAATGGTCTTCACCTATACTGCAACACTCCCATACAACCATCAGAAATTAACGGAAGCTAAAGAATTCAAAAACCACCGCCTTCCCGGTAACCTGCTCCTGCTGAGACTTATTAAATTTTGCTTAAAAATTTTAATAAGTATTTGACAACTGGAATACACTCCCTAATTTTAACTCACATTAAGTCATGCAAATATTCAACCCGGAATTGAACCTGAGAAACTCAATTCCGGTTTGTTTTTTTTTGCAAAACAGACTGATATCAGTTGTCAAAGGCCTTGTTGAGGAACCGGTTAAATTCAATCATGGATGAAAAAACCGACAGGGCAGCCTTATGGAAACCATCTGATGTAACCTCCTGATCACTAAACCCATGCATCACAGCATAGCTTTTGTACATCAGCAGATCAATGTCAGGAAATCCGGCATCATAATCCTTCGGAGGCCTTTTCAGCTTGTCAAAATCCGAAAGTGTACCAAAAGTATTCCTGAAATTGTCTTCTTCTATCAGGTTTCTGAAATCTTTAGATCCGAAGTATATTTCGTTTCTGACTTTCTTCAGCACCTCCGCTTCAGGCATATAAATACCACCACCAGCCATGGATTCGCCTGGTTCAATATGAATGTAGTAACCCGCTTTGGGGCTTTTACGCCCGCCATTGGCAATAAAAGCGCCAAAATTGGTTTTGTAGGGTTGTTTATCTTTTGAGAACCGCACATCCCTGAAAATTCTGAAAACACAGTTCTTCGCATCCGGCAACCCGATGCTTGTATCGATCAGGGCCAACTCGCCGGTAAGACCGGTCACAAACTTTTCAAACTGAACTTTTGCTTTCAGGTACCTGTCCCTGTTTGCATCAAACCATTCGCGGTGATTGTTTTCTTTCAGGTCGGTTAGAAACTGTAAAATATCTTTCATTGCCTCTGGTGAATTTTGTTGTCAAAAATAATCAATCCGGAAATGGATTTAAATTTTATAAAGTGTTAACCGGGATATTGCCAAATAGTTTAAATTTACGATGATTATGATTGCAGTTAGTTAATTCTATATCCATAGTTCATAGTTATCAGCCATGAATAAACCATTATCTGCATTGCCAGCAGCGCTGCTATTATTCATATCTGTCCACATCCATGCCGGGGGTGATAACAGGCCGGCCGGTGCACGTTCAGCAGCCCTTGCGCACTCATCAGTCGCCCTCGATGACCTCTGGTCGGCATTCAACAATCAGGCGGGTTTGGCCTTACTCAGCACAGCAAGTGCGGGAATCTATTACGAAAACCGTTTTATGCTGAAAGAGCTGGGTTACAAAGCAGCCGCCATTGCTCTCCCCGTTAAACCCGGAACCATCGGCATCAGCTTCAATCATTTCGGCTATTCAGCTTTTAATGAAAGTAAAATCGGACTGGCTTTTGCCCGCTCTTTCGGACAATTGGTTTCCTTCGGGCTGCAGCTGAATTACAACATGTGCCACCTCGACGAAAGCTATGGTAACCGAAACTTTGTAACCTTTGAAGCAGGAATGCTCGCCACACTGACATCCGATCTCACCCTGGGGGCCCATGTTTACAATCCGGCCAACGCAAAAATCGCAGAATACAACGACGAAAGGGCTCCCGTTGTTTTCAGAATCGGACTCGCCTACAACCTCACCGAAAAGATCAAACTCCTGGCTGAAACCCAGAAATCCAGCTATACCGATGCTTTCCTGAATGCAGCGGTTGAATACAATGCCTGGAAACAACTTTTTCTCAGAGGCGGCGTATCCACCGGGCAAACTGCCTTTACTTTCGGACTCGGTTACCATACCGGGAAGTTCTGCTTCGACCTCAGCAGCAGTTATCACAACATCCTGGGATATTCTCCCCAGGTTTCAGTATCTTATAAATTCTGACAGCCATGCTGAACCGTTTCATCTGCATTTTGCTGCCTGTGGCCCTGACATTGCTTCTGTTCAGCAGTCTCCGGGCGCAGGAACCTGTAAAAACCGAACAGGGAATACCTCCACAGCTCGAAGATCAGATTGAACAGCTATCGGGTAGCACCGATACCGAAGCCGATTACAGCGACCTGGTTGAAGAACTGCTGCAATACATCAAAAATCCGGTCAACATCAATACTGCCTCCGAACAGGAACTTCACCAGCTTCAGCTGAACGATCTGCAGGTCATCAATCTGAGCAACTATATACAGAAATTCGGGGAGCTCACCAGCCTTTACGAACTCAACCTGATTGAAGGATTTGACTCAACACTGGTTGCCGGTTTGTCACCATTTATCACCTTTAAACTCAGCCCCTTTGCCAGGAACCCCAGCCTGAAAAATCTTGCCACCTACGGCAAAAAGAGCATTATTCTCCGCTATCAGCAAGTGCTCGAAGAGCAAAAAGGTTATAAGCCCATCGACGATTCTTCCCTTGCAACCAACCCCAATGCCAGGTACCTCGGTGGTCCGGAAAAGCTGTACCTGCGGCTCGGGTACAACTTCTACAATACAATACGTTTCGGGGCCACCATGGAAAAAGATCCCGGGGAAACACTCTTTCCCGATTCGGATACCCTGAAAAAAGGATTCGATTTTTACAGCCTTCACTTCTTTTATACTGGTAAGAAGTTTGTAAAAAGTATTGCCATCGGTGATTACCATGTCCAATTCGGTCAGGGGCTCACCCTCTGGAGCAGCATGGCTTTCGGGAAATCACCTTCCGGCATACCGGGCAGGAGAATGGCTCCGGCTCTCAAACCGAACACCGGCGCCAATGAAAATCTCTTCATGCGGGGTGTAGCAACCACCCTTTCACCCCTTCGAAATCTCGATGTAACGCTTTTCTATTCGGGCAAAAAGGCAGATGCCAATTCTGAAGCTGCAGATTCGCTTTCAGCTGAAGAGTTCTACATCACTTCCCTGCTTGAAACCGGATACCACCGCACACCGGGCGAACTGGCCGGAAAGGATGCCATCAGGCAAATGCATTATGGTGGTAACCTGCAGACACGCATCCGGATGTTCAGGTTCGGAGCCAGCGTTCTGCATACCTCCCTTGAGAACAACCTGCAGAAAGACGATGCCGTATACAGGAAGTTTGAATTCAGCGGTAAGGCACTCACCAATGTTGGCTTTGACTATGCCGTTATCCTGCGGTCACTCACCCTTTACGGGGAGTTTTCAGGCAGCGGCAATGGCGGCAAAGCCATGATCGCCGGAGCCAGTTTCAACCCTGATCCCAGGCTGGCCTTGTCAGCCATCTACCGGAACTATTCCAAAGATTACCAGAACCTGATGAGCAATGCCTTCGGGGAAAACAGCAAAAACTCGAATGAAAAGGGCTTTTATATCGGGATGCTGGCCCAGCTCCACCGGCGGCTGAGCCTCACCGCCTATGCCGATCACTTCAGTTTCCCCTGGCTGAAATATCGGGTGGATGCGCCATCCCGGGGCAGCGAATATTCGGCACGCTTCACCTATACCCCTTCGCGCAGAACCGAAATCCAGCTGCAGTACAGAGCCCAGAAAAAGCAATTAAATCCTTCAGAAGCAGACACATACACTACTTTTCCGAAAGTTGAATCCAGACAGAACTTCAGGATAAATATCAATGTAAGACCAACCTCTGCACTCGTCCTCAAATCCCGTGTTGAAACCATCCTGTACCAGATGGAAGGCTCCGGCACCAGACACGGCTTTCTCGCCTACCAGGAAGTCGCTTACAGAAATCCGGAAAAGCCCTGGCAACTTACCGGCCGCTATGCCATTTTTGACACCGACTCGTACAACGAACGGCTGTATGCCTATGAAAGCGATGTTTTGTATGCATTTTCAATTCCATCATATTATTACAAAGGAAGCCGGTTCTATGTGCTGGGCCGGTATTCCTTTGGCCGCAACCTCGACGTTTGGGTGCGCTATTCCATCACACATTACTCCAACAAACAGGTTATCGGGTCAGGCCTGGATGAAATTGACGGGAACAACAAATCGGAAATCAAACTTCAGCTACGCTACCGGTTCTAGTCATCTTCATTTCTGCTGAATATTAGGATAGCACCAAAATTTGGTTATTTTTGCTACGGGAAAATCCAGATCAGTATCATTAATATTCACTAACACCTTTTTTTATGTTTAAAAATCATCCAAAGGGGCTGCTGGCTGCGGCACTTGCGAACATGGGAGAGCGCTTCGGATTCTACACCATGATGGCTATCCTGGTTTTGTTTTTACAGGCAAAATTCGGATTATCCGGAACAAATGCAGGATTGATTTATTCAATCTTCTATTTTTCCATTTACATTCTCGCATTCGTTGGTGGATTAATTGCCGATCGCACCAGAAACTACAAAGGAACCATTCTGATCGGACTTATCGTGATGGCCATCGGCTACTTTATGATTGCTTTCCCGACCCCAACTCCGGTTCCGAACCAAACACTTTTTCTGATTATTTCCTGTATTGGTTTGTTTACCATTGCTTTTGGTAATGGCCTTTTCAAAGGCAACCTTCAGGCTCTTGTAGGCCAGATGTACGACAACAAGGAATATGGAAAAATGAGAGATTCAGGTTTCTCTCTGTTTTATATGTTCATTAATGTCGGTGCTTTGTTTGCTCCTTTGGTTGCTGTTGGAATGAGAAACGGATGGCTCGCCAAAAACGGTTTTGAATACAATTCAAGCCTTCCTGAATTGTGCCATGCATACCTGAATGGCACAATTACTCCCGAAGCACAGGAAAAACTTACAACATTGTCCACACAAGTTAGTCAGGGTGCTGCAGTTTCCGATCTGACTGCTTTTGCCAACAATTACCTGAATGTTTTCACGACAGGATTCCACTATGCTTTTGGCATCGCAATTATTGCTATGGCCATTTCAATTTCTATCTATCTGTTCAACAAGAAAAGATTCCCCGATCCCGCATCAAAAGTTAAATCAGCTTCTTCCTCCTCTGCTGCTGACGTTCAAATGGACGCAAAGGAAATAAAACAGCGCCTTTATGCATTGTTTGCTGTTTTTGGTGTTGTTATCTTTTTCTGGTTTTCGTTTCATCAGAACGGATTAACCCTTACTTTTTTTGCAAAAGATTATACCGACCTGAGTGGGATTAAAATTAACCTTGGGCTTGTGGTTATTCAGGGAGCCGAAATTTTCCAATCGATCAATCCGATATTCATCGTGCTGCTTACACCCATCGTTATGGCCATTTTCGGGTGGCTTCGTGCCAAAGGTCTGGAGCCTTCTACCCCCAAAAAGATTGCTATTGGTATGTTCATCGCAGCACTTGCCTATTTTGTAATGACCATCGGCTCGATGGGCCTTCCATTAAAATCAGAAGTGGAAGCAATGGGCGGTTTGTCAGATATGCAGCGGATTTCACCAATGCTCTTAATCGGAACTTATTTTATCCTCACGGTTGCTGAATTATTCATCAGCCCGCTCGGAATCTCGTTTGTATCGAAAGTTGCTCCTCCCCAATATCAGGGAGTTATGCAGGGCGGATGGCTTGGGGCTACTGCCATTGGTAATCAGTTGTTGTTTATCGGGGCAATCTTCTACGAAAGCGTTCCCATCTGGCTAACATGGACTGTTTTTGTGGTTGCCTGTCTGCTTTCGATGCTTACTATGCTCTTCATGCTCAAATGGCTTGAAAGGGTAGCTAAGTAACAAGTTAAGCTCACTTTAAGAAAGCGGCTGCTTCAATAGTCTTTTCAGACTCCTGAGGCAGCTGCTTTTTTTACATGATCAGTATCTTTACCCTTATATACCAACAAATTGCCATGTCTGAGTTAAATTTTTACGGCACCAAACGCTACAACAGCTACAACGAATACTTCAAGCGGACCTTCGGCGGAAGGGTTCAGAAAGTATCCATTGATGCCGGCTTTACCTGCCCCAACCGCGACGGAACAGCGGGGACCGGAGGTTGTACGTACTGCAACAACGATGCATTCAATCCATCCTACTGTCACCCGTCAAAACCGGTAACTCAGCAGATTGAAGAGGGCATAGAGTTTCACAAAACCAGGTACCGCAGGGCATCCGAGTACCTGGCCTATTTCCAGTCCTATTCCAACACCTATGCGCCGCTCAGCGAGCTGAAACAACTGTATGATCAGGCACTCGGTTATCCCGGAATCAGAGGGCTGGTGATCGGTACCCGGCCCGACTGTATCGACGACGAAAAGATCAGCTATTTCAGCAAGCTCTCCGAAAAGTTTTATGTCATCATTGAATACGGCATCGAATCCACTTCAGACGAAACACTGAAGATGATCAACCGCGGACATACCTTTCAACAGTCGGCAGATGCCATAAAAAAGACAGCTGCTGCCGGCATAAAAACCGGAGCGCACCTCATTTTTGGCCTTCCCGGTGAATCTGTTGAACAGATGGTGGCCGGAGCACAAATGGTCGCACGCCTGCCGCTCACAACCATAAAATTCCATCAGTTACAGATAGTCAGAAATACCACTATGGCTGACCAATACCTGGCTGATCCCGGAGCTTTTACTCTGTTCTCGCTCGAAGAATACATCGACCTGATCGTAAGAATCACGGAACTGATGAATCCGGCTATTGTGATTGAACGGTTTACAGGCGAAGTACCGCCGGTATATCTGCTGAGTAAACCCTGGTCAGCACTGCGTGCCGACCAGGTTACAGTTATGATTGAAAATGAATTGGAGAGAAGAAATACATGGCAGGGCAGGTTATTTGGCCATGACTGATTTTACCCCTGAAGACGTTGACAAAACCGGCTGTAAGAAAACTGCCGGCTTTAACCATCCTTTTCATCCCCTCCGGCTCCACTTCCCTTTCTGGGTGTCCTGAGCCTGCCGGCATCCTTCAGAGCTTTGTGAATGATCCACTCCAGTTGCCCGTTTGTACTGCGGAATTCATCTGCTGCCCATTTTTCAACAGCTTCGAGCAGTTCAGCATCTATACGCAGTGCAAAGGATTTCTTCTGAGCCATTGTGCTTTCGTTATTTTCTTTTCGGTTAGTATCCGCTTCGGAGTTCAGGCTACCACTGCTGCCTGATGCTGTGACATCGCACGTTTGGTAAGATAAACCAGCAAAACAGCAAGAATCACGTGATTTTCCCTGCGCCTGATGCTGTCGCTGAGATGGAGGCTGAAACTGTACCTGAATCCCTTCCAGTGGAATTCTGAGCGGGCAACCGCAAGTTCCCTGTCATCCTTATCATACAACACATACCGGTGGGTAAAAAAACCTTTCTGCCGGAAGAAATACGTGTACCTGCTGCCGGTGTCAGCCGTTTCGATCATTGTTTTACCGGTCCATTTCCTCCTGAAAACAAGAATCGCCTTGCCGTTTTCGCGGATTTCCGACACACTCCTCCAGAAATCGGTCAGAACAACCTCACAGATACGCCCATCCGGAAAATGAATGGCAGCCTTCCCTGAAAACCTGTTTTTGTATACAAGCCGGGCTGTTTCATGTTCTCCCTGGGAAAATACCAGTGTGGACGGATTTTCTGAAATTACCTGCATCATGCTGTTTTTATCTGGGTTATTTCTTACTGATGTAAGGTTCCTGCATTGATAACCGGACTCGCATCCTTATCAGAACAGAGAACGACCATCAGGTTGCTGACCATGGCAGCCTTCTTCTCTTCATCAAGATCAACAAGCTTCTTCTCCGATAGCATTTCCAGTGCCATTTCAACCATACTTACCGCTCCTTCCACAATCTTCTTGCGGGCAGCAATGATGGCGGTTGCCTGCTGACGACGAAGCATGGCACCGGCAATTTCCGATGAATAGGCCAGATAGCTGATGCGGGCCTCAATGACATCAATGCCTGCCCTTTCAAGCCTCTCTGTAAGTTCGGCCTCCAGCACATGGTTTACCTCTTCCCCACCGGCCCTCAGCGAAATCTCCGACTGGGCATCATCGAAATTATCATACGGATAATGCCCGGCGAGTTTCCGGATCGCAGCCTCACTCTGGATCTCAACATAATGGATGTAATCATCAACCTCGAAGGCTGCCTTGAATGTATCCTTGACTTTCCATACAAGCACTATACCGATCATAATCGGATTGCCGATCTTGTCGTTCACCTTGATCGGTTCGCTGTTCAGGTTACGGGCCCTCAGGGAGATTTTTTTTCTGGTAAGAAACGGATTCACCCAGAAAAAACCATTGTGCTTCACGGTACCGATGTAATCCCCGAACAATACCAGTACGCTCGATTCATTCGGATTTACCACGAGCATGCCGGGCAACAATACCACCGCGGCTATCAGCACAACCACCGAAACGATCATCAGCGAGATGTTCCCGTTAAAACTCATAATGGACTAAACCGGCAATGCAACCATCATGAAAATCACGGCCAGCATCAGATATCCTGACCGCGGCTTAATAAATTTTTCGTTT
>ERZ1645192.5234-NODE-5234-length-10083-cov-5.404667_pt1 | contig 10083 bp, 7 predicted proteins | sample MGYA00575354_ERZ1645192 | MGnify/ENA primary metagenome ERZ1645192 (study PRJEB40844, sample SAMN11349763) | freshwater sediment metagenome | isolation source: river sediment | host: Sediment | place: India: Faizupur Khadar , New Delhi | collected 2017-02-21 ...
CCGCGCAAAGGCATTCCGGCGCTCGCTTTCGGTATCGCAGGGCTTGGCAAGGTAATCAGACCAGACGTGCACGAATTTGACCTTAAAACGCAAGGAAACGGCCTTCTCGCGTGTCGGGATGACTTCGGGGAGCCTGTCGCGTGCAATATCGTAGCATTTCATTAGCTTCTGGTTCTTTCCGGCGACGAACATACAGGTTTCGGACTCCTCCCAATGCCCATACATGCTAAGAGCCTTGGATGACTGAAGGAACCAGTTGTACCGCTTGCAGTGCGCCCAATTAAGCATGATGTCGTTTCCGATCATCATGGCAGGCTTCGTGAACACATCCGCCAGATGCTCCTCGCACCAGTAAAGGGCGTCCAGCGCCGTCTCACGGTCATAGAGGAAGGCAACCGGAGAGAACGGATAGGTGTTGTGCTGCTTTAAGTTCTTGAGGTACGGTTCGGACGGATAAACACCATCCTTCTGATTCATAATCGGGATTTGCCCGAATACCCCGCCAGTCTTGAGGTTTAGTTGCGAACCATTCCAGACAACGAATCCACAAGAGTTGAGTTCTGCTTGGTGGATGAGCTTGTTGACCTCGGCGGCGAAACCGGGCGGGCGACGATCATCGTCGTGGAGAATCGAAATCCACTTGGTTTTCGCGTTCTCAATGGCCTTGATCCACAGTTTATTGCAGCCGTCATCTCCCTTGTTGAAGTGTACAGCGGAGCCGGCTGGCAGAAGCTCGCGACAGACCTTACGGTGCTCGGGCGTAGCTCCAAAGCAGGCAACGGAAATATCCATAAGCCCCTCATGTGGGCGAAGGCTTTCGATGCATCCCTTGAGTTGGTCGATGCGGGACCAGTTGGTGATACAGGTAGTGAATTTCATTTCTGGCGATCCTTTCGCTTTGCAACAAGCTCCTGATAGAACTTCCGTCCTCCACGCCGCTTGCATTTTCCAGTTACCTGCCCGCCCAAGCGACCAACTGCGGCTAGGTACTCCCGAGGGATGTTAAGTGTTACTCGTTCGATGTTCACATTGAATAGTTACGCCACCTACTCGCCTATGTCAAGGCTTGCCTTTGCCGTAAAACGTAGTAATCATCCGTAACCACCACCAATGCCGGCAATTAAGAGATACGGGTACGAATTCCCAAACGGGAGCAACGACCTTTCCATTGAAGTATCCTCTTACGGCGATACATAGGCATTCGCTATTCGCGGAGAGCAAATGGTACCGCTGGATACCGGGCATACGCCAGAATACCACTTGCGCCGTGCTTGGCAGATCGTCTGGCCTAGCTGGCAGTGGAACGATTGGGCTGACCGTATGGTTTGGGCTTTTTGCAACTATCGCATTATCACGATCATAGGTCATGCCGCAGCCGGAAAGAGCTTTGTGACTTCGCGTTGGTCTGTGATGGACTGGATTGCCCGTCCATTCGAGACTTCGACAACGATTAGTACGCCTAAGTTCGACTCGCTCCGCACTCGTATTTGGGGCGATCTTATGCAGGGCGTTGAGGTATCCCCGCTCAAGCCGCATCTTGAGCAAGCCTTTCAGTTCACAACAACTAGCAATGAACTAAAGATTAAGGTCCGCGACAAGAACAAGGCCGATGCGGATAAGTTTGTGATTCAAGGCGTAGCGGCTGACTCGGCGGATATTAACGCTTCCAAACTGCGTGGTCAGCACACTCCTCGTCGCCGTATCATTGCTGATGAGTGCGAACACATGGGCGAGGTTCTGTTCTCGGCTATCAACAATGCCCGCGTTGATCCTGATTTTCGCGCTATCCTACTCACGAATCCTAGTGACCGTGAATCGGAATACTCGCAGAAGTGGGCGCAACCTAAAGATGGCTGGAGCAGCGTTGATGAGAACGATCTAGGCTGGGAAACGGTACAGCCACACGGCTATTGCGTGCATTTCAATGCACTCCAAAGCCCCAATGTGAAGGCGAAGAAGAAGGTTGTCGCCGGACTCATGGAATCGGAGGCAGTCGAGACTATCCGCAAGACAGAAGGCGAATCCTCCCTTGCGTGGTATATGTACGTCCTTGGCTTTCCGCCCCCCGATGGCGTAGTAACTAAGGTTTGGCCATCGCAAACTCTGGACAAGGCACGCCGCACGGAAACCTTTGACTATGCTCCGCAGCGTGTGGCATCCCTAGACCCCGCCTTCCAACATGACGATTGCGTTCTCATCCTCGGCAACATGGGGCGTCTCCGCGATGGCAAGCCGTGTATTAGTGCTCAGAAGTCCGTGAAAATCAAGGTACAGGAAGGCGCAGAGCGCATGTTGAAGGAGGAGCAGATTGCGGAGTCCGTCATGCAGCACTGCCAAGAGTGGGGCGTCGGCCCCGAGAACTTCATTATGGACTGCACGGGACAAGGGCGCGGCGTCTATGAAATCCTCCGCAAGAAGTGGTCAGATAAGGTGAATGGCTTGACGTACAACGACGTAGCTTCCAAGCGGCCTATCCGCGAGGGAGGCAAGCCCGCTGCTGAGGTTGTTATCTACTACGTTTCAGAGCTTTGGTTCCGTGCCTCGTACCTCGCCGCCGATGGGATGCTGTGTGGACTTGGGAATCTTGATGGGAAAACAACTCAAGACCTCTCCGCCCGCCACTACTCGATGAAGAATAACGACGGGACGAGTAAGATGGTAGTCGAGAGCAAGGACGACTTGAAGAAGCGGCTTGGGCGCTCTCCTGACTTCGGGGACACCTTCTGCCAGCTCGGCGAACTCATGGTACGGCGCGGTATGATTGCCTCCTACCAGAAGCGGACCGGAGTATCTGGCTGGGGGAAAATCAAGGAACTTGCACTAAAGGCTCAAAAGTTAGACAAGATTAACTATGGCAACTCTGCGTAATCCGAATGAAGCACCTCCGGGCGAGTTCCAATATACGGAGTACCGTACTGGACTCCGGTTCAAGGAACACACCCTAGTTGACTGTATTTCCAAGGTTATCGAGCATCGCCGCCACCGTGGGCTTATGCCACAGGATTATCTCACTGTGCGGGCTGAGATTGAGCGGCAGATTTGTGCGCGGCTAGGGAATGACCATTGCAAATCAGAAGGACCGGATGACACATGGAAGCCTGTCAATGATCTTACGCTTACGATTCGCCTCTCTGATATTATGGCGGCATCCCGAGCCTTGCTTGAGTGGCTTTCATCCGGCTTGGGCACCGCCAGTATAGAAGAAACGCAATCCCGGCGCTCAGTTTGCGCCCAATGCTCCCTAAATAAGCCAGCAACCGGCTGTAAGTGCGACATTCTCTTCAAGATGATTGCCGCAGCCGTTCCCAAGGAGCGCCAATTCGAGGATTTGCACATTTGCGGGGCTTGCGGGTGCTCTCTAAAGGCCAAATGTTCGGCTCCCGCCAACGTCATTGCCGCCTCTGAAAAGGGGCGGAATCTGACATATCCAACGCAATGCTGGGTTCCGTCAGCTATTGCAGACGCTAAGTAGTTCTTGCTAAGTCTATTAGTTCACATAGGAATACAGCTATGGCTAAAAAGGGAATTTCTCAGGTCGATAATACCAAGGCGCTAATCACTCAGGCTCAGTGGGAAGAGGTGGATTCCGTCAAGCGAATCCGCGATGTGCCTAGTGCGCGGGAGCTCTATTCCCGCTTCATGCTGGAGAACACCAAGCGATGTGCTAACTTCGTTGAGATTCGCGGAGCCGTGGAAGGTGCCCGCCCCCGCAACCAGACTGAGCTTGAATCTCAGGGCATGGGGTGGCAGGCGAATTGTAACACTGGCGATGCCAGAGCCTTGCTTGAGCGAGCGCAGAAGCCATTTCATACTCTTGTCGAGAGCCAGCCCGAGCGCCTATCGTTCACGATTCACACCAACGGGACGCATACGCAGAAATACGAGAAAGCCTTTGCCAAGAACTTTGACCGATTCATCGACGATTGGGGCGCAGACTACAAGAGCCAGTGGCAGATGCTTTCCGATAACCATATCCAATTCGGCTCCGGCGTTGCCCTTTGGCCCTTCCAAGATAGCCCGCGCTGGGCTTCTGTGAATGTTGAGCGCGTCCTATTTCCGAAGGATGCCCGTATCTCCCCCGATAAGTGGGATATTGTGATGATGATTCGCGATGTTCCGGTTTCAGAACTGTGGCTGAAGGTTTCAGATAAGAAGAATCGCAAGACTAATGAGGAGGCTGGATGGAATATCGACGCGCTGAAGCAAGCGATCTTCTACAATCTCTATGGCAATCAGCGCCGCGACTATCGGGACTTTACCCGATGGGCCGATGACATGGTGCAGAATGACGTTGTTATCACCGGAAAATACCAACCGCTCCAACTTGTCTGGGCTTATGTCCGCAACCTTGACGGCAAGATCGGATGCTACGTTTTCACGGTTGACGGCTCCGTGAATGAGTTCCTGTTCCAAGACGACAAGTATGCCGAAAAGTGGCAGGAAATCATGGGCGCTGTCTGGTACGATACGGGGCGCGATGGGCTTGTTCACTCCGTCAAGGGGTTCTTGGTTAAGAACTACTATCATATTCAGGCTATCCAGCGTTTGAAGTTGCGCCTGATTGATAGCGCGGCGATTGGTCTCTCGCTCAACTTCAAGTACGGCGAGGATACGCCTAGCGATAGCCCGCCGATTGCCAACTTTGGGCCTATCAATATGTTCCCTGCCGGGCTGGAGCAGGTTAACACATATCCGCAAATCCAGCAGGGCGCGGCTATTCTGGAAATGCTCGTCCAGAATCAGGCTGAGAATAGTAGCCTCTACAAGCAGCAGACCAATAATCAGATTGCTCAGTCCAATACCGCCCGCCAAGCAAGCATTCTTGCGGCTCAGGCTGGCGAGTTGACAGAAGCCAGTGCTGCGCTATTCCTTTCCCAAGTCGGGGAGAGCATCTTTTCAGAACAGGTAAGACGCCTGCGGAAAAAGGGAAACACTGACCCCGACGCCAAATCATTCGTCAGGCGTATGCGTGCTGACGGGGTGCCGGATGAGATTATCTTTGACGCGGAGATTCGCGTTCAGTGCGCCGCCTCTGCCGGTATCGCCTCGGCTATGATGCGTGAGCAGCGGGCGCAGCAGGCTTTGATGATGACCAATATGCAGGGTAGTAACCAACGTTATTGGCTTGAGCAGTACGTCGCCTATACATGGGGTTCCAATGCGGTCGATAAGGGATTGCTACCGGAAGGAACGGATTCCGCTCCGTATGAGCGCAAGGTGGCTATGCTTGAGAACGCTTCGCTCGGCCAAGGGATGCAACTGCCAGTTGACCAAGCGGAAGCTCACTTTGAGCACGCGCAGGAGCACCTGAAGCCGCTGTCGCAAATTGCTGGACAATACATGCAGACTCAGCAGATTACCCCCGAGGCAACCGCCGCCCTCGTTATGGGCATCCAGCACGTCGCACAGCACATTGAGTTCTTGAAGCAGGATGAAACCGCTAAGGAGAAGTATCAGGCTGTTTGGCCGACGTTCTCGCAGATTTCCAGTGTAGCTACCGGCATCATGCGCCAGATGCAGAAACAGCAAATCGAAGCGCAGCAGCAGGGCGGAGGTATGCCGCAAGGCGCTCCGCCTACGCAAATGGTAGCCCCCGGACAGGGGATGTGATTCTAACCTAACCACCACCACAAATGCCACGACCGAAGAAAAACACCGAACCGTTGAAGGTTCAGGAAGTCCAGACTTCCATTGTCACGCTTGAGCTGAATCCAGTCGAGCGTCGAGAACTCCGTCTCATGCTCAATAGCCCGCTTTTCGTCAAAGCGTGGACCATCGCAAACACGCTGAAGCCTAGCGCCGCACGGCACGATTCCGCCTACGATGGGCAGTTTGGACAGCAGATTGCAAATAACAAGCTGCACCAGATTCTGGGCTGGGAAATGTGCGCCGCTGCGCTGATTAGTTTGGTCAATGAGCCCCGCAAGCCCATCGCCGAGGTTCCTATCACCTTCCGCCAACAGTAAAATGAACACCGAAAATACCACCGCAACGTCCAAAGTGAGCCACGGCTAACAGCCGTTGGCTCTAGTAACTCGTTGAACTAATCTTATGTCCGAAACTACGAACACCACCACCCCGCCTGCGGCCCCCGCCGCTCCGGCACCCGGAACTACCGTTCCTGCCAAGTCCAATGCTCCCGCTTCGGACTTCAAGGATATGGTCTATTCTGGCCTCCAGAATCTAGGCCAGCAGATTGAGCAAGCGCAGCACAAGCAGGAAGCGCCGAAGCCTACCGCCCCAGCCGAGCCCGCAAACCCCGCCGAGCCGGTCAAGACTCCAGACCGCCGCTTTAAGCTGACTCCACAGAAGGCTGAGGAGCCCAAGCAGGAGCCCGCCAAGGCTCAGGAAGCTCCTCCCGCTGCCACGCCTGAGCAATCCGACCCACTGGAAGCTATCGAGCCCGATAAGGGCGTTTCTGAGGCTTCTAAGGTCAACTTCGGTAAACTCCGCGAAGCCTACAAGGCGACCAAGGCGGAACGTGCCGCCAAGGAGCGTGAGCTGTCAGAACTGAAGGCTCAGTTTGAGGCTATCAAGGCTCAGAAGCCCGTTGAGCCGCCTACTGCGGACTACGAGGCCGTCAAGGCGCAGAACAAGGAGCTTTCCGACCGGCTGGCCAAGGTTGACTACGCCAATAGTCCAGAGTTCCTTGCGAAGTACAAGGTGCCGCAGGATGCTTCGCTCGCTGAAGCCAACGAGGTGCTTTCGTACAACGATAAGAAAGCGGACCTTCGCGGCTTGCTTGGCAAGACTCCCAAGGAAATGAATGCCTCCCTTGCGGAAATCACCAGAGGCATGAATCCGGTGGATCAGGCTACGGTTATCAATGCCGTTCGCGCTGCCGCCAAGTTGGAGTCCGGCGCTCAGGAAGCCTTGAAGAACGCCAAGGCTAACATTGAGAACCAGAGCCAGCGCAGTCTCTATCAGTCCCGCACCGACTTTGAGGCAACTTGGCAGGAAACCGGACTCGGGCAGTACCTCCAGAAACAGGCTATCCCCACCGATGTTAACGAGGACGCCAAGAGCTTCATTGACAGCTACAACAAGGGAATTGACTCCATCAAACCCGCTGCTGAGAAGTACGCCTTTGGTCAGCTTTCTACCAAGGAAGTTGCTTCCGTGGCGCAGAAGGCGGCTATGGCGGATTTCTACCTCCAGCACGGTATTCCAGCCATCGAGCGGTTCCTGAATAGCGTTGCGGCGGAGCGTGATACACTCGCTGCTGAGAATAAGGCATTGAAGTCCGCCCGCAGCCCCGGCGTTCCGGCTGGCGCTCCACAGACGGCCACGAAACCCGTCCGCTCTACCCGGTACTCCCCGACCGGCGATAGCGTGCAGGACATGGCTGAAACGATCCAGAATATCATGCGCCAGAAGTCAGAATAACCTCCTAACTAGCCATATATAGCCCACCTTTAACCGGGTGGGCTTTTTCTTTGGTTGACAAGTAAGGATTAGTGCATATTTGTCCATCTTGACGGTGTAAAAGCTGTTCCCGTCCAGCAGCCTAGAAGGTCGTTAAGTGCTGAGGCCGACCTCCAGCGAATCCGATAGATGATTCGTGGAATTCGTCCGGGCGTTCCCGGTTCCCGAGAAAACGCTGTGCTATGCACAGGAACTCCGTAACCGCATAAAGAGAAAGCACTTACGATGGCAGACTTTACGAATTTGAACACCTTCATTCCGCAGGTTATCAACCAGTATCAGGAGCCCTTCTATAACAAGATGCTCCGCGCCAGCCCGATTATGAATCTGGTCCCGCGCCGTACCTATGATAACTCTGACGGTCTTTCCCCTATCGTCATCACCACGACTAGCTCGCTCCCGACGGACTATCCGACTATGGGCTCCCTCGCCCGTAGCAATGGTACTGGTTCGGTTGCTTGCGACGTTACCGCTACCAAGATTGAGCAGGGTTACACCTCGCAGACTTACAGCCTTGAGACTAAGGCGTTTGAATCTGAGATTCTGTGCGCTACTGACCTTGATTTCGGTCCTAATGGTCTTGCTGGTACGGCGCAGACTATCGCCAACTACTACAAGAACATGGAGTTGAACGTTAAAACCTTTTGGGAGGACTGGTATCGCATCAAGAATCTTAGCATCATCCAGAACAAGGTTTCGACGCTTCTTGCGGACCTTTCCGACACCGCTTCGGATACCAATGCCGACTTCTCTGGCGTTGATGCTCCTACCGACGTTCTCCAGTGGAGCCACCTTGATCCCCTGTGGGATTTGGCGCTCAACACTGGTATGAGCGAGCTTTCGCCCGTCACCTCGGCTGGTATGCCCGCGTTCTTCCTCGTTGTCAGCCCCCGCACCAAGCGCCGTCTCTTCCAGTACGACCAGCTTGTGCGTGATACCGTGAATTGGCAGACTGGCGATGCCGCCCTTGAGAACTTCAAGGCTATGGGTATCGACACGGCGATCAACGGCTTCGTTCCGATTGTTGATCCTCGCCCGATCCGCTATGCGGCCGATAAGACCACGAAGATTTATCCCTTCGTCAATCAGGCTACTACGGCCGGAGTCAAGTGGGTTGCTAACCCGAACTACAAGCCCGTTTCGCAGGGTGGCTTGGCGGTGTACGAAGTTGCGACGATCATGTGCAACAACATTTGGGAAGCCCGTCCCCGTGCTACCGGCCTCGGTAACATCGGTGGTGCGTCCTTCGACCCGATCAACTACACTGGTGAGTTCCGTTGGATCAACAACAAGGACAACTCCTCCAATCCGCTCGGTAACAAGGGTTACTTCCGCGCTGACGTGCAGGTTGCCGGTAAGCCGATCTTCCCGGAATACGGCTTCCAGATTCTCGTTAAAGTCGACGAGCCTGCTACCTAAGTTTTCGGTGGTGGTATAGGTTAACGAGAGCGGCTTGCCAAACGCGGGCCGCTCTCTTACTTTAGAGACATGCCAAAATCAACCCTATGGGCGACTACGACGCCTGCCGCCAACAAGATTCCGATTTCGGAAGATGATGGGTTCTTAGCGGATGGGTGGATTCATGGGAACTACGCAACCGTTACGACGGTTTCAGGAGACACGATCCTAGATAGCACGCACGCAATAGTATTGGTGAGCGTAGGTGCTACAATTTCACTCCCGACTGCCGTAGGCATCGCGGGACGCTTCTACAACGTCATTAGGACTGGCGGAGGAATGACAGATTTGGTTATTATTGAGCCTTCCGGCACAGAAACAATTTCAGGGGACTTGAATCTTACGCTAGCGAATCAATGGGACTCTTGCGTATTTGTCTCAGATGGCTCTAATTGGGTCCGTTGCTCATAACATGGCTGACTTCAAAGCTACACTCATAACCGATATTTACGGCGGCAATGCTGAATGTACGCCTATGGATCAGCTAAAGGTGGCGACTAGCTACCGCTTGGCTGGCGGCGTTTTCAATGACTCCGTACTCGATACGAATTTCTACACGGCAACGACCTCCGCGAGTGGTACGGCTGCGGTATTGGATGGCGTTCTGACATGCGCCGTTACAACGGCTTCCGGCTCCACGTCTTGCGTTTCTACGAACCGACCGGGGCGCTACATCGGCAGCAACGCGAACTACTATCGCGGCAACATCCGTACCGACGTAGCCAACAGGACCAATAACACGATTATTTGGGGTGCGGTAAACGGGACCAACACGCCTACCAATGGAAACTATTTCAAGCAGGTCGGCGGAGTCCTCTATGTCTGCCATAAGGCAACTGGCGTAGCAGAAGTTGCGGTGGCTTCTGGCTCTTTCAATGGGAAAGTAACCTCGTACACGCTGGATACCAATTGCCACACCTATGAGATTTACTATACTGTGCGCCGCGTTTACTTCGTCATTGACGGAGTTCTGATTCATACATTCACGGCTACAACGACTTCCTTATACGGTGAAATGCACCTTCGGGCGGCGCTAATGGTTGTCAATGCTGGCGTAGGCTCTGCCGTGAACGTGTGCTGCATGACGATGGCAATTGCGCGGCTTGGCGAGGCCCGCAGCGCCCCTAAGTATCAAGCTATCTCAGGTTCGGCTACTACACTGCTAAAGACTGGTCCGGGTACGCTTCATACTATCATTCT
>ERZ1645192.5235-NODE-5235-length-10082-cov-6.779994_pt1 | contig 10082 bp, 12 predicted proteins | sample MGYA00575354_ERZ1645192 | MGnify/ENA primary metagenome ERZ1645192 (study PRJEB40844, sample SAMN11349763) | freshwater sediment metagenome | isolation source: river sediment | host: Sediment | place: India: Faizupur Khadar , New Delhi | collected 2017-02-21 ...
CAGTTGCGATGCTTGAAAATGTTTTATACGGGAAACTGATAACGCTTACGATCAATCCTCCATCCGTTACGGTGCAAAGAGAAACCGAACGGATCACAAAGCTTTGGAACAGCGAAAAGACGCAGTTTAAAGATGTGAATGGAAATCCGGTTTCTCCAAATACTTTCTCTGTAAAATTCGGCGGAAAAGAAATCGGGATGGCATTCGATGGTTCGGGAATAGCCATACGGATTTTCGCCGTGACTCCTTAGGCAGCAGGGAAGCTGGTGGTGTGATGGCGCGAGCTTTGTTCCGCAAGAAGCATTACGCAGGACTTTCGCTTCAGAGCGATGCATTTCGCTTTGTCGAGCTTGAGGGTGGCGTTTCGTCCCTCAAATTGAAAAAAAGCGCGTCCTTCCTTGCCGCAGGGGCGATTCGTCGGGATTCGCTTGCGGACCTCAAGGCGTTGCAGGATGGACTGAAGTCGTTGCTTTTCAACGCGGGAGGCTCTTTTGGGTGTCCCGTGGTTCTGGGACTTCCCTCGCGGGACGTGATGATCCGTCTGGTCGATCTTCCGGAAATGCCGTTGGATGACGCGCGTGAAGCGTTGAAATGGGATTTTGAGAAATATTTCCCGTTCCCGTACGCAGACGCCGCCGTAGACGTCTCGTCCGTGGATCTGCCCCCGGTTTCGACGCAGCAGGCAGGGCAGATGACGGTTCTCGTTGCGACGTGCAAGATGAAGCCGATCGAGACGCTTCTTCGGATATGCCAGGAGGTCGGCATCGAGGTTTCCGCCATCGAGCCGGTCAACGTGGCGATGTTCCGGGCGGCGGCCGGGCCGGTTCCCGCCATGCCCGGGAGCTTTGTGACGGTCTTCCCGGATCGCGAGGTGACGAATATCGTCCTCGGGTTCAAGGATAACGGCATCTTGTACCGGACGGCTCAGGTCGAACTTCCGGAGATGCTTGCGCCCGAAACGAGCGAGGATGTTCTTCTCCCGCTGGTGCGCGAGGTGACGAACACCGTCATGTTCGCCCGGAATCAGTACCGGGAGACATCGTGCGGAACGATAGCGGTTTCGGGATGGATGGAGGAATCCGAGCCGTTGCGCACGGCCCTGTCGTCCGCAGGGGGGATTCCGGTCATCGCCGTCGATCCCTGGGATGCGTGGGGAATCCCCGGAAAGCCGGAAAGCCCGTCGCTCTGGCTTGGAGCGCTCGGCCTTGCGTTGAGGGATCTTTCATGAAGATAAAAATCGATCTCCGACCCCGCGAACTGATCGAGCAGAAAAAGACCGGCGTCAATATCGCGCTGATTATTGTGACTGTGATATTCCTCTCGTTCGTCGCCGTTTCGGGAACGACGTTTGTTTACGGCTATCTGACGAGCCGTTCGCTTCAGGCGGAGGTCTCGCGCCTGAATGACGACATTGCGATGCTGACGGCCCAGAATCGTCGTCTGTCGAACGAAATAGCGCGTCTGTCGCTCCAGGAGAAGATGTATGGAAACGCGCTCGCTCTCCTGCGCGAAGAATTGCCGACGCTCGAGTTCATCGAGGCTGTCGAGAAGGCGTTGCCGAAGGGGGTTTGGCTCACGTCGGCGGTGCAGAAACAGGGGAGTGCGGAATTAAAGGGGTTCTCGTACAACGAAAACGACATTGTCGTTTTCGCCCGCGGGTTGATCGATACGGGCGTCGTTCCGAACGTCGCTTTCCCCGTGACGAAACGAACGAAATTGAACGGAACTGCGGTTGTCGATTTTTCGCTTTCATGCTCGGTTGGCGCGATCGAATCCATCGGCAAGGCAGGCGAGAAGAAATGACGACGAAATCGAAGTCCTCGTTGCTGGTGTTGCTGTTGTTTGTATTCGCCGGCGCGCTGATTTACGGCGAATACCAGTTCGGAAAGACCATTATGGAGTTGCGCCGTTCCATAGAAACGCTGACGCAACAACGTGCGGTTCTCGAAAGGACGGCGCTCGAACAGACCCGGCAGATTTCGGTTTTCAAGAAGGCGCTTGCCGAACTGGAAACGTACCAGCTCGGCATTCCGGCGAATGAGGTGGACTTCTACTCGCTCGTCCAGAAAGAGATGGAGAAGAACGGCATGAAAAGCAATATCATCCGTCCCGTGACGGTTGGAGGCGGGCGAAGCGCCGTCGAGATCAATTTCGAGGGGCCGTATCTGGCGTTCGTTCCGACCCTGTCGGACTGGAGAAGCCTCAACGTCGCGGTTCGCGTTTCCTCCGTGACGATGCAGGGTGCGGAAGATCTTGCGGTCAAGGGGTCCGTCATCCTGGAATCGGTAATCGGAAAATAGGGAGCGAACGATATGGATGAACGAGCCGGCTGGGGAATGGTGATTCGCGAATTCTGGAAGAATCTTGCTAACGGCGAGGGCGGGTTCCGATGGTTGCGACTTGTCGTAACGACCCTGTTTTTTGCGAGAGCGGTCTGGTCCGGGTATGTCTTCAAGCAACTTGTCGATATGTCGCGTCCGCGCAGTCTCCCCGTTCCGCCTTCGACGAACGCGGCGGCGCAGGATGAGAAGCGGCTGAACGACATGATCGCGCAGTTCCGCGCGTCGCTGGAAGCGAGAAAGACGAGCACGCTCATCTCCGGAAGGATCATCGATGAGACCAAGGAGCCCTTCCTGCAGGCGCGCAGCAGAACGGATTCGGTGAATGTCCTGCTCAAGGATCAGAAGATGCCTCCGCCGGAAGTGATCCCGCCGATCATGTTCGTCAAGGCGCTGATGACCGTGAACGGTGAGACGACTGCGATAATGGATATCGAAGGAGAAGGAACGGGCATCGTCGTTCGGCCGGGGTATCGCTTCGGCGGGACAAAAGGCCGTGTTGTTTCGGTTTCCGCTAACGGCGTCAGGGTTGTCTGGTCCGGAAAACGGCTCGATCTCAGGCCGGGAAAGTAGGAGGAAGTCTGATGCGAACTCGTTGGTTCCCGCTTTTTTGCGCACTTCTCGTAACCGCCGGATTTGCCCTGTTTCTGACCGTTTCGACGATTGAGGCTGTTCCCGCCTTTACCGAAAAAGAGATGTCCGCTTTGCGGAAGATTTCGGGCGTCAGTTGCAGACAGGTCGGAGATACGACGCTCGTCATCGATCTGAAAGGGGACGCCATAAACGCCCCCGAGTTGCAGTCTTCGACGCCTTCGGCGATGGTGTTCCGCATTCCCGGCGCCAGGGTTGCCTCACTCGTATGGAAAAAGGAAATGGATTTTCCTCTGGCGAAACAGATCGTTCTGAGTCAGGACAAAGAGGCTCTCGTCATGACACTTGATGTGATGCAGAGCATGAAGATCCTGGAGGTGCGGGGAACCGCTCCGGCGAACCAGTATGTCATGACGCTCGTCACCGCGGATCAGGCGGCTCGGCTTGCGGGGCAGGAACAGCTTGCGGTGCGTCCCGCGCCGAAGGTGGACACGGGCGATCCGTTCACGAAGACCATGCCGATTACGCTCGATCTCCGCGACGTGGAGCTTCGCGACGTTTTCCGGTTGTTCGGCAAGTATATCGGCATGAACGTCATCTCGGATCCCTCAGTGCCGAATTCGCTCGTCACCATGTCCCTGAACCAGGTCCCGTTGAATCAGGCCTTTTCTTATATCATGAAGATGTACGACGTGACCTATGCGATTATGGGGAAGACGATTATCGTCGGAACCGCCGACAGCATCGCGAAGGTCGTCGGCCGCGAGGGAACGAGATCATACCACATCGCGTACGCGGATCTGAAGCAGCTGGGCGGGATACTTCAGGGGCTGACCGGCGTTACGAAGGTCATCGCGGACGACCGGTTGAAAACGCTCTACGTCACCGGACGGATCGACCAGCTCGATGAGGTGGATTCTCTTTTGCAGCGCCTCGATCATCCCGGGCGCCAGATTATGCTTCAGGCGCGCATTGTGGAAATAAGCGATAAGGCCACGAAGGATTTCGAGACGATGCTGGACGCGGTCTACAACCACTGGTGGATGAGCTACAGCAAGGGCGGACTGAATATCGGCAGCAGCTACGTCAATACGAATGACGCCTATACGGCTGTCGAGGACCGTCCGGGAACGCTGGTGACGGATATGAAGAACGTCGCCGCCGGGACGCTGAAGCTTCTCGACGCGGGGATCGTCGCGCTCGTCAACAACAACAAGGGAAAGGTCATCGCCGACCCGTCGGTCATCACGCTCGACGGCCAGAAGGCCACGATCAAGCTGACCGAGAACTATCCGTACGTTTCGCAGCGGGATCAGGCCGGAAACCCGACCTGGAGCGAGAAGGAAGTCGGCCCGAAACTCGAGTTCCTGCCGACTATCGGGCGAGACGGGATTGTCACCGTGAAGCTCAAGATATCCACGGGCGAAATCATCGGGACGTACGTCGGCGCGAACAAGGAGGAATTCCCGCAGACCACGAACCGGGAAGTCGATACGATGGTGCGCGTGCGCGACGGAGAACCGTTCGTCGTCGGCGGACTGTTCAAGGACCAGAAAACGAAAGAGGTTTCCAAAATCCCTGTTTTGAGCGATATCCCTTTGCTCGGCCAGTTCTTTACGGCGCGGACGTCGAAGAACATCAAGTCGGAGCTGGCGATGATCGTCGTCCCGTATATTCTCCATACGCCGGATACGTCCATCGAGAAGACGATTCTCAAGTAGATTCCTTCGATCTATGGGCAAAAGCGGGGAAATATGGAATTTTCCCCGCTTTTGCTTTGCTTCTGTGAGAGTTTTGCGATATCCTTGTACGTATACGTTTGGACTGCGTGTCCTTGAGTCGGGAGGCTTTAGTAATGGGCGTTGTTGTCGATACAACGGATTTTTATGTTGGATTGAAAGTCAAGTGGCAGGAAGGCATCTGGCAGATTGTTGAGTTCCAGCATCACAAGATGGGGCGCGGCGGGGCCCGCGTGCAGACGAAGCTCAAGAATCTCGAGAACGGATCGATTGTGGAAAATACGTTCCGGTCGGGAGATCGGTTCGAGCGTATTATGTTTGAAGAAAAGCCTGCGCAATATCTCTATAGGGAAGGCGATACGTACTTCTTTATGGATCTTTCCACGTACAATCAAATGGAAATACCCAAAGACGTTCTTGGTGATATAGTGTATTATCTTTCTGAGAACCTTGAAGTTCAGCTTGAAGAATTCGAAGGCAAGATCATGGGAATAGAGCTTCCGAAAAGCGTCGAGCTTGTCGTTGCGGATACGCCTCCCGGCTACAAGGGGGATACGGTTTCCGGCAGCGGGAAACCTGCGAAGTGCAGCACCGGTTTGAGCGTCAATGTTCCCATTTTCGTCAACTCGGGAGATTCGATCATTGTGGATACCCGGACGGGTGCGTATATCGAACGGGCGAAGAAATAACGGAAAGGCTGGGATTGCGATGAGCACAAAAGAAAAAGTTGCCTATTTGAAGGGTCTTCTTGACGGCGTGGATTTGAAGGACGAAGCGACGAAGCGTATTTTCCAGGCGGTGGTCGACGCACTGAACGAGGTCGCCGTCGAACTGGACGAGCACGCCGAAATACTGGAAGAGCAGCAGGATATGGTGGATGGCCTTTCCGACGACCTCGACGCCCTTGACGATGAAGTCACGGAGTTGCGCGATGCGGTCTGTGACGGATCCGACGAGTGCACCTGCGAAAACTGCCAGGAAAACGACGAAGACGACGAAGACGAATTCGACGAGACCTACGTCTCCGTTACGTGTCCTTCGTGCGGGCATGTGTTTTATTATCAACCCGCCGAGTACGACGAAGAAGAGAAGCTTCAATGCCCCGGTTGCGGTGGTGAATTCGAACAACGCAAGGACGACTAGCTGAAGGGAGGCGCAACAATGGACGAGTTCAACGAAAAACGCGAGGAACAGAGCATGATCGACGAAGTTGTCGAGCAGGAGAACGTGATTGAGACGGAAACGGAGCCGGAGGAGGATTCGGCGCCGGTTTCCGGCGGCACGGTTCAGGGCACGGTTCACATTGCGGAAGATGTCATTATGGAGCTTGCGAAAAAGACTCTTTTGACAGTACCCGGAGTCCAGCCCGCAAATCCCGGAATAGCGTCGAAACTGGGAATCGGGAGAAAGGCGAGCGACGGCATTCGTGTGGCCGTCGAGGAAGGCAAGCCGCCGATCATAACGGTGGATGTGTTCATCCTTATCAAATACGGCCTCAGAATCCCTGATGTTGCGTGGGATGTCCAGGAATCGGTCAAGTCCAATCTGGAGCAGTACACCGGATATGCCGTGAAAGCCGTCAATATAAACGTCCAGGGAGTTTATTTCGAGGGGAAGAAGACTGAAGCGGCCCCGGCGCAGAAGCCCCTGGACAAGGAATTCGTCGAAGAACAGGAACCGTCAAGCGGCCCGGTTTCACCCGAGATCGATCAGTACTGATCGAGGGCTGGAGATTCAGATACGAAATGGGGCCGGTTCGTTGTGAGCCGGCCTTTTCAGTCTGGGGTGATTGAATGTACTATTTCTGGCGCAAGACGGAATTAGGAAAGATTTCGCTCTCCCGGGACGGCCTCGCACGATATATCAGCGCCTTTCTCAAGGAGCCCTTCACGTGTCATCACGTGACGCTGTCTCCGGCGGAGAGCACGCTGTTTCTTGGAATAGGCTGCCCGGAAGATTCGAGTCCGCTTGACCATAAGGTCGTTCAGGAAAAAGTTGTAGAGGCCATCCGGCAACTTGGGCTGTCGCCGAGAATTACGTGGATCGAACAGGAAAATGTCTCTGTTCATTCGCTGATTTCCAGTGTCCTCGTGAACCGCCCGATTCTTTGGGGTGTGGTCGGATTCGCTGTCGCGGCCCTTTTCATCATGGGGCTGAAATGGTTTTTGCTTGCCGGTATTATCGGTGTTCTCGCTTTTGGCGCTTCCCGTGCGATTTTTTCGGAAAAAGGCCGGGAATATGTCAGGATGATAGAGAAGCGGATCGGAAGGTAACGAGGTGCCGAAAGCCTTTCTGCCGCAAAAGCGTCGGCGATCGCGAGAGATCGCTTTACAGATGTTGTATTCGCTCGATATACGAAGATCCGAAGACGTTGAAGACGCGATCGAGTGTTTCCCTTCCGAAGGCGAGGATGAAGACGTCTTCGCCTATGCGGTGCGCCTCGTTCGCGGTTCTTTCGGGAAGCGAATGGAAATCGACGGTTTGATACGCGAGCACCTGACCGGCTGGCGGCCTGAGCGGATGGTCGCTGTCGACCGCATCGCCGTAAGGCTGGCTCTGTACGAAGGTGTCGTCGGACGCCTGACTCCGGTTCCTGTAGCCATATCCGAAGCGGTGGAGCTGGCGAAGGCGTTCGGAACGGACGAGTCGGGCAAGTTTGTGAACGGCGTTCTCGGAAAGATCGTCCGGGCATTGCCCCCAGTTCCGGAGCCGGAAGCACATGAAGCGGGTGACGTATCTGGTTCTGACTGTTGACCAACTGACGGATCGAATCAGTTCCGTCTTCATGGGAGAACCTTCTTTTCAGAATCTGGCCGTTCGCGGCGAGATCATCGAGATGACCCGTCACGGCAGCGGAAACGTTTTTTTTGCTCTCAGCGGCGAGGAAAGCCGGATCGCGTGTGTTCTGTTCAAGTCGGATGCCCAACGTGTCCCCTTATGGCCCCGAACCGGCGATGAGGTGATCGCGGAAGGTAGAGTGGCCGTGTATGGACAGCGCGGAATCTACCAGATTTATGCGCGACGCCTCTCTCCGGTCGGCGCCGGGGCTGCGGCGCGGGCCAGAGAAGAGTTGAAACGACGTCTCCAGGATGAAGGCGTTTTTTCTCCCGAATTGAAACGTCCGCTGCCCGAATATCCCGGCCGCGTTGTTGTGGTCACCTCCCCAACCGGCGCTGCGGTGCACGATGTCATTCGCGTCGCCGGGAACCGCTTCCCCTGTTGCGAGTTGATCATCGTGCCGGTGACGGTGCAGGGGTACGAAGCGGCAAGTTCCGTTCCGGAAGGAATTTTCCGGGCGAACCTCGTTGAGAACGCGGAGGCGTTGCTTCTGGTCCGGGGCGGCGGGAGCAGGGATGACATGAATCCCTTCGACGACGAAAACATCGTCCGTGCGGTCCGGGCATCGCGCCTTCCTGTTGTTACTGGGCTCGGGCACGATATTGACGTGTCGCTTTCGGACCTGGCCGCCGATGTCGCGGCGGCGACTCCTTCCGCAGCGGCGGAACTTCTTTTTCCCGACATTCAGGAAATCCGTTCAACGCTGCGCCGTACGATGCGCCTTGCTTTGAGCCGTCTGCAAATGGTATTTCAGCGGCATGTCCATCGTCTTGAACGCCTTTCGGGAAGATTGCGCGATGTGCACGAGAAACGTGTGCGTGAGCAATCCCAGACGCTTCAGTTGCGGAGAACCCTTCTCGACTCAAGGATCGCGCGTGCTCTTGCGCGCGAAAGTTCACGTCTTTCGGTGATGAATGCCGGGCTTCTCTCTCTTTCCCCTCTCCGAGTCCTTTCCCGTGGGTATTGCATTTGCGAGACCGAAGAGCATCGCCGTATCCGCTCCCTTTCGGAGATCCGCCCCGGAGAACGGATCCTTTTGCGGTTTGTCGACGGATCCGTTCGTGCGACGACCGATCCGCGCACCGAACCCGACGCATAGGTCTTTCCCGGAAATGACTCGTCCCGAAGCCATCGAATGGAAAAATGATTGTCTGCGGCTTCTCGACCAGCGCAAGCTGCCTCTCGACGTCTCGTTCCTCGATTGCCGGTGCGCCGAAGACGTTGCGGTCGCAATCGAGACGCTTGCGGTCAGGGGAGCGCCCGCAATTGGCATAGCGGCCGCCTATGGAGTCGTTCTCGACGCGGCAACGAAACGGGACGCGATTGCGGCGATCGATCGCCTTTCCCTTACCCGTCCCACAGCGGTCAATCTCTTTCATGCGCTTGCCCGGATGCGCGCGATTGTCGCCGGTTTGCCCGACGTTCCGCTACGGGATAGACTTCTCGCTGAAGCCCATGCGATTCGTTCGGCGGATATCGCGGCCAACGAGACGATGGGTTTTTTCGGACAGTCCCTGCTTCCGCAGAATTCAACAGTGTACACGCACTGCAACGCGGGGGCTCTCGCCACGGGAGGCTTCGGCACCGCGCTCGGCGTGATGCGGGCGGCAGTTCGCGCGGGAAAGACGATCCGCGTGTTTGCGGATGAAACGCGACCCTTGCTTCAGGGATCGCGGTTGACCGCCTGGGAGCTGCTTGAAGACGGAATCGACGTGACGGTGGTGTGCGAAGGAATGGCGGCCGCAGTCTTTTCGAGAGGACGCGTGGACGCCGTTCTCGTCGGTGCGGACCGGATCGCGGCGAACGGCGATGCGGCGAACAAGATCGGAACGTATACGCTCGCCCTCGTCGCCCGGCATTTCGACGTCCCGTTCTACGTCGTCGCCCCGTGGACGACGGTCGATATGAAGTGTCCGGGAGGACGTTCCATTCCGATCGAAGAACGCAACCCGGACGAGATACGCGAATGCTTCGGCGCGAAGATCCTGTCCCGCGATTTTCCGGTCTGGAACCCCGCCTTCGATGTGACTCCGGCGGACTGCATCACTGCTATCGTCACGGAACGCGGCGTCGCGAGGCCTCCTTTTTTCGCCTCGCTTTCGGCGTTCGATGATATGATAAATCCCTGATTTTTCGATGGAAGGATTGATGATGGAAATGACGGAAAAGACGACGATCGATATGGAGCTCGCAAGACGGGGACGGTACAAGATCGAGTGGGCGTGGCAGTTCATGCCGGTGCTTCAGAGCCTTCTCGCGCGGTATCAGGACGAACAGCCGTTCAAGGGACACAGCATCGGTGCGTGTCTTCACCTCGAGGCGAAAACGGCATGCCTTCTCGAGACGCTTCGCAAGCTCGGCGCAACGGTTGTCGCGGCCGGCAGCAACCCGCTGTCCACGCAGGACGACGTATGCGAGGCTCTGCGCCTGGAAGGGATGGAGGTTTTCAGCCGGCACGGAATGACAACCGACGAATATTTCGAAAATCTTCACGCCGTGCTGCGACACGATCTCGATATCATTGTCGACGACGGCGCCGATCTGGTTGCGACGATCCATACGGACTACAAGGAGA
>ERZ1645192.5237-NODE-5237-length-10081-cov-5.057850_pt1 | contig 10081 bp, 9 predicted proteins | sample MGYA00575354_ERZ1645192 | MGnify/ENA primary metagenome ERZ1645192 (study PRJEB40844, sample SAMN11349763) | freshwater sediment metagenome | isolation source: river sediment | host: Sediment | place: India: Faizupur Khadar , New Delhi | collected 2017-02-21 ...
ACAGCAAATTCCATTCGGGTTGTGGCTGGCCTTCTTTCGACGATGAGATAAAAGGGGCCGTAAAGCGCACCCTCGACCGCGATGGACGCAGAACAGAAATTACATGTGCCAGTTGTGCCGGTCATCTTGGGCATGTGTTTATTGGCGAGGGTTTTACTTCGAAAAATACACGCCATTGTGTAAATTCTGTATCGCTTAAATTTGTTCCCGACAAATAAATGTCATGTTTTTCCCTGTTAAAATTTATACCTTCGGGAATTAAAAATTACACGATATGAATTCTATAAATCAATTTATCGAAGAAAATAAAAACCGCTTTCTCGATGAGCTTTTTAGCTTAATCCGCATCCCGTCGATTAGTGCTGAAAAAGAACATCGCGACGATATGTACAAAGCCGCAAACCGTTGGAAAGAATTGCTTCTCGAAGCAGGTGCCAATAAGGCTGAAGTTCTCGAAACCGCTGGAAACCCTGTTACTTTCGCCGAGAAAATCATTGACGCCTCTCTTCCCACTATCTTAGTCTATGCCCACATGGATGTTATGCCAGTAGATCCTGTAGATCTTTGGAAAACAACTCCTTTTGAGCCGGTTATTCAAGACGGGAAAATATGGGCTCGTGGTGCCGACGACGACAAAGGTCAAAGCTTCATTCATGCAAAAGCTTTTGAATATATGGTGAAAACCAACACCTTACCTTGTAATGTGAAGTTTATAATTGAAGGAGAAGAAGAAATTGGATCACCTAGCTTGGCAAAGTTCTGTGAAGATAACAAGGAAATGTTAAAAGCTGATGTTATTCTTGTATCAGATACGACCATGGTTTCACCCGATCAGCCTGCCGTGACTACAGGTTTGAGAGGGCTTACCTATTGGGATGTTGAAGTAACTGGGCCAAATCTCGATCTTCACTCAGGCTTGTTTGGTGGTGCAGTTGCCAATCCTATCGTTGTCCTCAGTCAGATGATTGCTAAATGTTTGAATCCCGATAATTCTATTGCAATAGCGAATTTCAATAACGATGTGGCTGAAGTTTCAGCTGAAGAAAGAGAACTGCTCAACCGTCGCCCGTTTAATGCCGATGAATATAAAAAAGCCATAGGGGTTGATGAGCTCAGTGGCGAAGAAGGCTATACCACAACCGAGCGTACAGGAATTCGTCCCTCGTTCGATGTCTGTGGAATTTGGGGTGGTTATACCGGTGAAGGGACCAAAACAGTTCTTCCCTCGGTGGCCCATGCAAAAATCTCATGCCGGTTGGTTCCCAACCAGAACTTTCAACAGGTGAGCCAACTTCTCAACGATTATTTCCAACAGATTGCCCCTAAATCAGTGAAAGTAAAGGTTACTTATTTGCATGGTGGAAATCCGTATGTTTGCCCTATTGACCATCCGGCTTATGTGGCTGCGGAAAAAGCGTTGATCGATGTTTTTGGGAAACAACCAATTCCGGTTAGAAGTGGAGGAAGTATACCCATTATTACAACCTTTGAAGAAATATTAGGGATTAAGAGCATTTTGATCGGTTTTGGTCTTGACGGCGATGCAATTCATTCGCCCAATGAAAGTTTTCCTCTCGAAAATCTCTGGAACGGTATTCGTACAATACCTAATTTCTATCGTTATTTTGCAGAATTAAACGCCGAGAAGTAATTCTTTGGGCAGCTAAGGTGGGAGACAAGCAAAAGTTTTCCACCTTTGTTGTTTTTGTATCAAAATGTTTTTCGATGAAGAAATTTCTGATAATCAAATGCGGTGAAGCACCTGCATTGATCAGGGATCAGTGTGGCGATTACGATGATTGGATTATCAAGGCCAGTGGTTTGGGACGAGAGTATTTTAAGGTTCAGCATATCTGGCAAGGCGAGCCGTTACGCCATCCCGACGATTTCTCGGCAACTATACTTGCCGATTCTCCATATCATCCCGGACAACGGTTCCCATGGATCAATCTCTTGAAGAATTGGCTGATTACAGCCCGTTACAGCAATTCACCGGTACTTGGTATTGGCTTTGGTTTTCTTATTATGGCCCAAGCTCTGGGTGCAAAAATATCCCAGAATCCTAATGGCCCTGTTTTGAATACTGTATTTGTAAATGTTGATCCCAGGTTTTCAAACGACCCTCTTTTGCAAAATACCGGAGGCAGTTTCGAAAGTTATATTAATTTCACCCGGTACCCCTCTTTGTTGCCATCTGACATTGAAGTATTGGCTAAAAATTCTGCTGGGATGCCGATGATAATTAGGGTGAATAATTTGTATGGAGTTTTTTTCAGGCCTGAACTCAATGAAAGCATCTACAGAATGTATATTAAGGAATCTAAACTACCTGCCCGTTCTTTTTTGGGGGCTAAGTTGGCTTCAGAGTATAAAAATCAATCCATAGTCCCCAATTTTTTAGCCTCAATCTAAATTTTATTGCTATTTTTTAAAGAAAATGATAAAAACGTTAAATTTTTTATCATTTGATTGTATTTTTGGAATCATATTATTTTGAAAAATGAGCCAAAAACATATTTTTGTTCTCATAAATCAATATTATAAGAGATAAATGTTTTTATATATTGACATTATCTTACTTTATTTTAATAAAATACAGGGAAAACAGTAAAATTGACAATTACTATAAAAATACATTATTATGGCAAATTTTCGAATGGCAGCTTTTGATAAGCTTTTAGAAAGAAAACCCCTCGAGGTTAAAAGAGAAGCCGATTTAACTTCGGATTATTACGGAATGTTAGTTTTCGACCGTCCAAAAATGCAAAAATATTTATCGAAGGATGCCTACAAGGCGGTAATTGATGCCAAAGATAATGGTACCACAATCGACCGTAAGCTTGCCGACGGGGTAGCAACAGGGATGAAAGCCTGGGCCATTGAAAATGGGGCCACACACTATAGTCACTGGTTTCAGCCATTAACCGATGCGACAGCCGAAAAACATGATGCTTTTATCGAACACAATGATAACGGGGGAGTTGTTGAAGCCTTTTCCGGAAAACTACTAGCTCAGCAGGAACCCGATGCCTCTTCGTTCCCCAGTGGTGGAATCAGACAAACATTCGAAGCCCGGGGATACACTGCGTGGGATGTTTCATCACCAGCATTTATCGTGGGTACAACACTTTGTATTCCAACAATTTTTATTTCATACACAGGTGAAGCACTCGATTATAAAGCCCCACTCTTAAAAGCCCTTAATGCTGTTGACAAAGCGGCTGTTGGTGTTTGCCAATATTTCGACAAAGATGTAACAAAGGTATATGCAAACCTCGGATGGGAACAGGAGTATTTTCTTGTCGATGAGGCGCTTTACCAAGCTCGCCCTGATCTTGCCCTTACCGGGCGTACCCTTATGGGACATTCATCGGCTAAAGATCAGCAGCTGGAAGACCACTATTTTGCTTCGATTCCAGAGCGTGTAGCTTCTTTTATGATCGAACTCGAAAACGAGGCCTATAAACTGGGCATTCCTATTAAGACCCGACACAATGAGGTGGCTCCCAATCAGTTCGAACTGGCTCCTATTTACGAAGAATGTAACCTTGCCAACGACCATAACTTAATGATTATGGACCTAATGCAAAAAGTTGCCCGGAAACATGGTTTTCGTGTGTTGTTACACGAAAAGCCTTTCTCGGGGATCAATGGCTCAGGTAAGCATAATAACTGGTCACTCTCTACAAATACTGGAGTTGTGCTCTATGCCCCGGGAAAAAATCCTAAAGGGAACATGCAATTCCTTACGTTTGTTGTGAACACGATTTATGCAGTATATAAACATCAGGACATTCTGAGAGCTTCAATCATTAATGCTAACAACTCGCACCGACTTGGAGCCAATGAGGCACCCCCGGCAATAATCTCAGCATTTCTTGGCACCGAGATTAACAAAATGCTCGACTTGATTGAAAATAGTGTTTCAGAAAAGAAGATGTCGCCCGAAGAAAAAACATCGCTTAAGCTGAATATTGGTCGTATTCCTGAAATTCTTTTAGACAATACCGACCGTAACCGCACATCGCCTTTTGCATTTACTGGTAATCGTTTTGAATTTAGAGCTGTAGGTTCGTCTGCAAACTGTGCTTCAGCTATGATTGCCTTAAACACCGCGGTAGCAGAACAGCTTGTCGAGTTTAAAAACGAAGTTGACGAACTGATTGAAAAGGGTCTGAAGAAAGATGAAGCCATCTTTCAGGTTTTGAAAAAACTCATTGGCCTGAGTAAGGTTATCCGTTTTGATGGAAATGGTTATTGTGACGAATGGAAACAAGAAGCTGCCCGTCGTGGATTAACCAATGTCACTAGTGTTCCTGAAGCCCTTGAAGCCTATTATTTGCCTTCGACGATTGATATGTTTTCGAAACTTGGCGTACTTTCTGAAAGAGAAATTGAAAGCCGTGCCGAGGTTGAGTATGAAAAGTTTACCAAGAAAATCCAGATTGAGGCTCGCGTCCTTGGCGATTTAGCAATCAACCATATTGTTCCGACTGCTGTCAAATATCAGACTACTTTGATTGACAATGTGAAAGGATTAAAAGAGATTTTTGGCGATGAGTATAAAAAACTTGCTGGAACCAGGGTCGAATTGATCAATGAAATTTCTGGACACATTTCAGCTATTGAAGAAAAGGTTTTCAACATGGTTGAGGCGCGTAAAAAGGCCAATGTAATTGAAAATGGCAAGGATAAAGCCTACGCTTACGACCGTGATGTTCGCCCTTATCTTGAGGACATTCGCGACCATATCGACAAACTTGAGCTGATTGTTGAAGATGAATTGTGGCCGTTGCCAAAATACCGTGAATTGCTTTTTAATCGGTAGTAACTTAGTATAATAGTATTTTTAATAGCTTTTAAAAGGCCATCTTTACGGGTGGCCTTTTCTTATTTACGTTCAGTAGGTTTTTAATATCATTCTTGTTAAACGGTAGTTTGCCGGTATTTTTAGTTTCTTCGACGTTTTTCAAGGAATGGTGTCGACAAATTTTTCCTATTTTCGGATAAAATAAATACAATACTAATTATGGATGCACGGACAAAAGCAATTGTTGCACATTTAACTTTAATAGGATGGATTATTGCGTTTATTGTAAACAGCAATGAGAAAGAAGAATTTACCACATTTCATCTCCGGCAAACCCTTGGTATATATCTCATTGGCATAGCGTTGGGGTGGGTTCCCGTTTTTGGTTGGATATGCAATATAATCCTTTTTGCGTTTTGGCTGCTGAGTTTCATTTATGCATTGCAAGGGCAGCAAAAGACCATTCCTTTTGGTGAATATTTTCAAGACTGGTTCAAGGCTCTTTAAAAAGCGGCCATCAGCAGGTCGAGATCTTTAACTGGGATATTAAATTTGTTCCCGACATCTTTATTGGTGAGTAAGCCGTTGTAAATCACCACTCCTTCGCGAAAACCCTTTTGGCTTTTTATGTATTGGGGAATTCCACCCATTTCGCCAATCTCGAGAATTATTGAGGCAAAGATATTGCTGAGGGCAATGGTGGTTGTGCGTGAAACCCTTGCCGAAATATTTGGTACACAGTAATGGATGATTCCATCTCTTTCGTATGTTGGATTCGAAAGGCTTGTGCATGTTGTTGTTTCGAAACAGCCACCTTGCGAGGCATTTAGGTCAATAATTATTGACCCCTTTTTCATCTTTTGTATCATCTCGCGGGGGATTATATATTGTGGTACAGAGTTAAAGGGTTGGGCTCCCAACACAACATCGGCACTTTGGATAGCTTTCTTTAGCACTCTGGGATAATACAAGGAGGTAAATATTTTCTGGTTGAATTTCCGTTCGAACGAGCGAAGTTTGCTAACCGAGTTATCGAAAATCTTCACTTCGGCACCTAATCCTAAGGCAGCTCTGGCAGCAGATTCGGCAGCAGTTTCGGCACCTAAAATTATGACAGCAGCTGGCGAAATACCCGTGACTCCACCAAAAAGGACACCTTTTCCCCCTGAACTATTACTAAGTAATTCTCCGGCAACCGTCATTGCCACGATGCCCGAAATCTCGCTTAACGACTGCATTACCGGAAGCCCTCCTAATTCATCTTTCATGTACTCGAATACTACCGAAGTAATTTTTTTCTGCATCAGGGTTTTTACCATACTCTCGCATTGCTTATCTATCTGCAACATCGAGAAAATGACCTGGTTGCCGCGCAATAAAGCAATCTCTTCGCTGGTGAAAGGGGCAACTTTTATGACGTAGTCACATTCAAAGACTTCATTTCTCGATTGTGCAATTATTGCTCCGGCGTTTGAATATTCAAGGTCAGAGTATCGTGTTTTCAGCCCAGCCCCGGTTTCAATTATTACATCGTTGCCCGAGTTGATAATCATTTCGGCAGCTTGGGGAGTAAGCGGGATGCATACCTCTTCGTTGTCGGTATTAGCAGGTATTCCAATAGTTATTTTCTGCCCTTTTTTTCTGATTTCGAGTTTTTCCTCGGCGGGCATCAATTGCTGTTCTTCAAAATGATACAATCCAGAATGCGGTTGTTCGGCCATGATGCGAATATTTGAGCTGTCAAATTAATCTAATATATCGAATATTCCAATTTTTACCCGTTAATGTCGACATTACGCGACCCATTGGGCTGAACTGTTATGTAGATATTTACACAATGCTCGGGCAAAATTTCTTCAATTTTCTCGGGCCATTCAATAAAGCAAAGCTTTCCTGAATAAAAATATTCTTCGGCTCCAATATCGTATGCTTCGCGAATGTTTTTTAACCGATAACAATCGAAATGAAAAATTGTTAAGCCTTTATTCGAAGTATATTCGTTTACAATGGCAAAAGTAGGGCTTGTAATGTTTTCTTCTACACCCAGTTCCTCACAAATGGCTTTGATAAATGTGGTTTTCCCTGCACCCATTTCACCATTGAACGCAAAGACCGTTGCGTTTCCCATTTGCAAAATAAACTCTCGGGCAGCTTCGTGAATCTTGTCAAGTGAATCTATTTGTATCGTTTTGTTCATCTTTTACAGGATTGATAATTAATTTATTAATATAGACGAAATAGATTTTTATATTTTCTTTTACCAAAAGTAAAACTAATGCAAAATTGATAATTTTTTGTTGTTGTGTTCTTTTGAAAATTCTTTTTACTTTTGATTGATGAATTAAAAATTGAGATTATGAATTTACCTGAGAACTTAAAGTATACCAAAGATCACGAATGGGCTCTGATTGAGGGAGATATCGCAATAATTGGCATTACCGATTTTGCGCAGAAAGAATTGGGTGACATTGTATTTGTTGAAATCGAAACAGTGGATGAAACCCTTGCCCAGGAAGAAATATTCGGCACCGTTGAGGCTGTAAAAACAGTTTCTGACCTTTTTATGCCTTTAGGTGGCGAAATTATTGAAAAGAACCCGGCATTGGAAGATTCTCCTGAGTTGATCAACAAAGATCCTTATGGTGAAGGGTGGATGATTAAAGTGAAAATGCTGAATCCGTCCGAAGCAAATAATCTCCTTTCTGCTGCTGAATACAAAGCGCTTATTGAAGGATAATATTCAGAATATTAGTGATATATATTAAAGAGGAACGTTAGTGTAACCGCGCTGACGTTCCTCTTTTTTTATTTTCGGCAACAACATGTTTTAGGAGTAGTTGCCATTTTTAATTGAATTGTATGCTAAATCCGGCCATAATAGTAACCCCTGGCATTGTGTACCCATAATTTGTTGAATATTCAGCATTTAATAAATTGTCGCCCGAGATGAAGAAGGTTACTTGTGGAATGAACCTGTAATTTACCTTGGTGTTCAGTAAAGTATAGTTTTGTTTTTCTTCCTCGTTTTGTGGTGTTGCTGCATTGTCGGTGAGAGTGTAAAGTTCGACTATTCCCTGTAATGACGCGGTAATATCAAACTTACCTTTGTGATAATTTGCACTTGCATACCATTGGTGTTTGGGCGATGCAATACGGGGTACATCGGTATGAAGGTAAGAATAGTAAGCATTTGTACTCAGCGAGGGACTAATTTGTGCAGATGCCTCAAATTCAGCTCCATAGTGAGAGAAGTTTCCTGTATTTTGGTTTAGCATGGGAGGAAAACCGGCTGGGTTGGGAGTGGCTAAAATTAAGTTTTCGCCTTTGATGTAAAATACAGTAGCCGAAGCTTTTATTTTGTTGTTAAGTGCAAAAAGGGTGTAGCCTATCTCATAGTTCCAAAGTTTTTCAGGCTCAAGGTTAGGGTTTGCCGGAGGAAAAAAGTAGAGCTCTTTCACATTGGGGCTTCTATGCCCTTTCGATGCTAATGCTTTTAGCTGGTTATTGTCCCCAACAGTCAATGTTGCGCCGAGTTGAGGAATAAGAGTGCCCCCATACAGTGAGTGGTTGGAATAACGTAGTCCACCGTTTAGGGTCAGTGCGTCGAAAAGGGTTTGCTGCATAAATGCATATGCCGCTTGTTCTGATACATCGATCCATTTGTTGTTATACTCCGAAGGAATCATTTTTCTGACCCCATCGACCATTTTCATAACCGATACCGGGCTGCCAATCCCGCCATATTCATTCCAATCTACTCCAATTCCAGTAAGGTTATTTTTAAAGAGCGAGATTCCTTCGAAAAGCGAAAAACCATAGTTGCGGTCGGTTGAAACCCACCCGTCATAAATTGTATGATCTCCTTGGTTAAAAAATACTTTCAAGTGCCCATCAACTGCTCCAAAATTATTCGATACTGTGAGCATGGTGTTTCCGCGTTTAATGGATGCCCAGGCGCCTTCATTGGCATATATATCTTGAGTTTGTGTGGTTGTTGGTCCCGGGTCAACGGCCCTGAAGGAAGAATAATTGGCCGTGAGGTTAGCCACTAGTTTGGAGCTGATTTCCCATCCAATTCCTATATGACCATTGTTGCCGTTAAACGAAGAATTATCGCGATGACCGGCAGTTTGGTCGTGGTTGAATGCTGCAAAAACCGAGAATCCTCTTTTCTTGTATCCTGTAGTAATTGTTCCTCGATAGGTATCGAACGACCCGCCCTGTGCAGAAACTTTACCGCTGAAGCCGTCGTTTTTTTGTTTTTTGGTGATTAGGTTAACCACTCCTCCCATGGCATTGCTCCCGTATAAAACCGATGCAGGGCCGCGTATGATTTCTACTTTTTCATAGTTCGAAGTTTGGTACATATCGGGAAACCCGTGGCCAAAAATACCCATCACTTGTGGTTGCCCGTCAATCATGATCAGCAGCTGGGACTGTTCGCCCGATCCAACCCCCCTGACCGATACTTTACCTGCAGCGCCAGTCGATACTCCAAAGCCGCTTATTCCCCGTTCAGTAACAAAAACCCCGGGAACACAGCTCCCAATAAGGGGCATTAGGTTTATTTCTGCACTGCTTGCTATTGTTTTTTCGTTGATAACCGAGGTGGTTAACGGAACATTCGATTTTGCCGTGGCAATTTTTGTTGCTGTAATGGTAATTTCCTCTTGATTAATGGGTTGTGATTTCAGGGAGAAGTTAAGCGTTGTGTTTTTTTCTTTTGCTGTATTGATAGTAGAGTCGATGGAGTTATATCCGACGAAAGAAGCTCTAATGGTAATGGTTTTGTTGGGGGTAATGGGAAGGGAGTAATTCCCATCGCTGTTGGAAACGGTTCCCCGTAGCGTGTTAATAACCTGAATGTTTGCCCCGGCAAGGGGTTCTCCGGTTTCAATATCTTTTACTATTCCGGTAAGCGATTGTGCCAAAGTGTAGTTAAAGAGCGATAAAAAGAGGAGTAATAGTGGTAAAGTTTTGAATTTTTTCATTTTCCTGATAGATTAATGTTTTTAAGCGACGATAAATAATGTTTTCCTATCAATCGTGTTACCATATTTAAAAATAATAACACGATACGAAACTACACAATTTTTATAAAAAGAGGCATAAAGCGTCAAAACTTTTTGCATAGAGTTTTTGTAAAGCGAAAAATAATATATATTTGCACACCCAATTCCAGAAAAGCCCGGGTGGCGGAATTGGTAGACGCGCTGGACTCAAAATCCAGTTTCAGCAATGAAGTGCGGGTTCGATTCCCGCCCCGGGTAC
>ERZ1645192.5239-NODE-5239-length-10078-cov-6.765839_pt1 | contig 10078 bp, 6 predicted proteins | sample MGYA00575354_ERZ1645192 | MGnify/ENA primary metagenome ERZ1645192 (study PRJEB40844, sample SAMN11349763) | freshwater sediment metagenome | isolation source: river sediment | host: Sediment | place: India: Faizupur Khadar , New Delhi | collected 2017-02-21 ...
ACGAAGAGAACGGTTTATCGCCCAGTACGCAGTTTCACCGGAACATGCAAAGACCCTGACCGGAGGTCTTAAACTTGCGGAGTTCTATGAGGCTGTCGCTCCGGAAGATCCTTCACTTGCCGCTACATGGACCGCGGATTACCTGCTTGGTGAGCTCAATTATCGTGACTTTTCCATCGACGCAATGCCAGTAGATCTCTTCCGTGAACTGATCAAACTCATAAAATCCGACACGATCACCGACAAGTCTGCTGTGGAAATACTCCGGCTGATTCTTGATGCTGTCAAAGAAGACAAAAAACCTGAAAGCCCCCAGGCGATTGTGAGCAGGCTTGGACTTGCAAAGACCAGTGGTGATCAGGTTACTGCTATGATACAGGAAGTAATCGCCGAGCAGCAGGCTGCAGTAGATGATTACTATGCCGGAAAGATGCAGGCGCTCAATTTCCTCGTCGGGCAGGTCATGAAGAAATGCCGGGGCCGTGCAGATCCCGGACATCTGAATACGCTTCTCAAAGACATTCTTGATAAAAAGGTCTGATACCATGCATCTGATTATTGCCGAAAAGAACATTGCCGCAAACCGGATAGCCCAGATCCTTTCCGGAAAGGATAAGGTTTCGGCAACGAAGGAGGGCGGGGTGAATGTATACACCTTTGGTGACAAGACGTCAATCGGACTTCGTGGCCATGTGGTTGAGGTCGATTTCGTTGAAGGATATACGAACTGGCGGTCACAGGAACGACCTCCCCGGTCATTAATCGATGCAGGAACCATTAAACGACCCACTGAACCCGCGATTGTAAAAATAATTCATAAGATAGCTAAAAAGGCAAACCGTGTCACGATAGCTACTGATTTTGATACCGAAGGGGAACTTATCGGAAAGGAAGCGTATGAGCTGGTCCGTGCAGTCAATCCGAAAGTCCCTATTGATCGTGCACGGTTTTCAGCTATTACCAAGGAAGAGATCAACCGGGCCTTTTCAGAACCGAGTGATCTGGATTTTGATCTTGCAGCAGCAGGAGAGGCGAGACAGGTTGTAGATCTCATCTGGGGGGCATCCCTCACCCGGTTTATCAGTCTGGCTGCAAAACGTGGTGGCGGAAATATTCTTTCTGTCGGACGTGTCCAATCGCCCACGCTTGCAATGATAGTTGATCGGGAAAAGGAGATTGAGTCCTTTATTCCCGAGCCATACTGGGAAATCTCCCTGACAACCGAGAAAGATGGTCAGTCTATTGTTGCTCGTCATGCAGAAGGCCGGTTTACTGATAAGAAATTAGCAGATGCGGCATATGCCGGCACAAAGGACCCGCTCGTTATTACTGAAGTCAAAGAAGGAAAACGGGTTGACAGGGCTCCGACTCCATTTGACACAACTCAGTTTATCGTAGCCGCTGCACGGATTGGCTATTCTGCAGCAAATGCCATGCGTGTTGCTGAAGAACTGTATATGAACGGATTTATCTCATATCCCCGTACTGACAACACGATATATCCTCCCTCCCTGAACCTTGACAGTATTCTGACCACGCTTGAAAAGACGAAATTTGCTCCTGATGTAGCATGGGTCCGAAAGAATAAGCGGGCAAAACCGACCGAAGGTAAAAAATCCTCAACCGATCACCCGCCAATCCACCCGACCGGGGTTGCAACGGCTGAGCAGCTTGGTGAGAACTGGAAATTATACGAACTGGTAGTGCGCCGATTCCTTGCGACTCTGTCACCTGATGCAGAATGGGCAACCATGCGTATCGGGATGGATGCAACCGGACAAAATTACATCGCAACCGGTTCCCGTCTGACTGAGGCCGGATGGAGGACTGTCTATCCATACTCTGAGGCAAAAGATACCGTTCTTCCGGTGGTCAAAAAGGGAGAAAAACTGAAGATTCAGGATCTGAACCTTGAAGAGAAACAGACACAACCACCACCGCGGTATTCTCAGAGTAAACTTATCCAGGTGATGGAAGAGCTGGGGCTTGGAACGAAATCAACCAGGCATGAGGTCATCCAAAAACTCATCTCACGCAAATACATCGAAGGAAACCCGCTCCGCCCAACCCTTGTCGGGAAGGCCGTAACCGAATCACTGGAAGCCCACGCTTCAACCATCACCAGACCTGATATGACCCAGAAACTTGAACAGGCGATGGAGGCAATCAAGGTCAAAAATATGTCCCGCGACGGGGTGGTTGACGACTCCAGAAAGATGCTTCACCAGGTCTTTGATGAATTAGAACCCAACGAGTCAGTCATCGGTCAGGAGATCATGGGTCAGACCGATGAGGAACTGACCATCGGACCATGTCCGGTGTGCGGGAAGGATCTTCGTATCAGGCGAAAGGGTGGCTCTCAATTTATCGGGTGTAACGGATATCCGGACTGTACCTGCAATATCTCTCTCCCGGGAACCATGTGGGGTTCAGCGGTCAGGACCAAGAATGTCTGTGAGATTCATCAGCTCTTCCATGTCAGTCTTATTGCGAAAGGTGCCAGGCCCTGGGAGATGGGATGTCCGCTCTGTCAGCTCATTGAGCAGCAGAAAGAGCATTATGCGAAAATGCCTACGATGACCGAGGCGCTTCAGCAGAAACTTATTGATGCAAAGATTTTTTCATTATATGATCTCTCAAAACTTGAGCCCGCAGTTCTGACAAAAAAGCTGGGTGTCACTAAAAAACAGGCAGAAACCTTAATTCATGAAGCAAATGATGTTCTCGATCTCATCCGGAGAAGGTCGGAATGTAAAAAGTTCATGAAGCAGTTTGTTCCTCCCAAACGTGGGAGGAGTCATACAAAGGTCATGAACGGGTTTACCGAGTCAGGAATCAACTGCATCGGAGACATTGCATCGGCTCCTATTGAATCTCTGAAAAAGAGTGGTCTTTCAGAAGAAGAAGCAACGACATTGAAAAGTGAGGCCGTCTCGCTGGTTGCAAAAAACCAGCTCCGGGATATTGGCGTTCCTGCCGTCTCCCTGAAGCGATACCAGGAATCCGGGTTTTTAACTCCTGAGGAAATTGCCTCTGCACATCCTGCATACCTCTCGTTTAAGACCGGTATCTCCATTGAAACGGTAGTAAAGCACGCAACCCTGATTACTCAGTCCTTAGGAAAACCAGATCCGGTGAAGATATCGAAAAAGGCATTTGAATCAGGGAAAACTGAACTCACTGCCATTCCTGGAGTTGGAGAGTCTACCCTTGAGCACCTGTATCATGCAGGTATCTTTGATAAAAAATCCCTGATCTCTGCAGACGCAGCAAAGGTCGCTAAATCAAATGGTTTATCCAAAGATCATCTGAAAAAGCTACAGAGCGCTGCAGGGGCATGATCCCCCTGCTCTCCCGAACGTTTTTCAGTCAGAACTAATGAAGCTGTACAGCACTTTTGAGGACAGGCATATATGCATACAAAATGGAAGACCTGGGCTCACGTTACCAAGCTTGACCCGGACAAACATCTCACCGAAGACGAGATAGCAGAAATTGCAACAAGCGGAACAGACGCCCTCATCCTTTCAGGCACGCTCAATATTACCAAGGACAACATGTCACAGCTGCGTGACCAGGTGAAAGAATACGGGCTTCCGTTAGTCGTAGAACCGGCCGGACCTGAATCAGTAATTTTTCATGGCATCGATCTGCTCTACGTAGCAAGCGTGATGAACACCTCTGATGCCAGGTGGATCGTCGGTAAACACCGTGACTGGGCAATGAACCCTGATATTGTCTGGGATAAGGTAATTCCTGAAGCCTACATTGTGTTAAATCCGAACTCAGCAGTGGGCAGGGTGACGGGGGCAGACTGTGGCATAACTGCTGAAGAAGTTGCCGCATATGCTTCCATCGCGGATCATTTCTTCAAATTCCCGATTGTATATATTGAATACAGCGGGATGTATGGAAATCCTGAGGTCGTCAAACGTGCCAGCGAGGCCATTGACCATGCGGTTCTCTACTATGGTGGTGGCATAGATTCAGCTGAGAAAGCTGCAGAGATGGCAAAATATGCTGACACGATAGTTGTTGGTAATGCAGTCTATGATAAGGGTGTAAAGGCCCTTCTTGAGACCGTACAGGCAGTTCAGTAATCAATGCCCCATATACGGATTGTCCTTGTCGAACCGCTATATGAGGGGAATGTAGGATTTGCCGCCAGGGTGATGAAAAATTTCGGGTTTACCGATCTTATCCTCATCAATCCCTGCACCATTGGAAATGAGGCGAAAATCCGGGCATCACATGCAGATGATGTGCTTGAACATGCAACCGTAATGACTCTTGATGAGGTATTTGCAACCTCGCACCGGGTGATTGCCACAACCGGATCACTTTCGTATTCTGCCTGTCATCCGACACGAATGCCTTTTTATTCTCCTAAAGAACTTCGTGATCTTATTGGAGATCTGGAAGGGACGATATCTATTCTCTTCGGACGTGAAAACTGGGGACTCTCAAATGAAGAGGTGAGGCGGGCAGATATCATCTGCACCATTCCTACATCACCCATCTATCCCATCATTAACCTTTCCCATGCCGTCGGGGTCATCTGCTATGAACTGGCTAATCTTCCAAAAGCGGTCATCCCAATCGCAACAGTAGAAGAGATGAATCATCTCTATGAGCATATTGACCAGTACCTGGACCTTGTGGATCATCCGGGGTTCAAACGGGAATCTACCATGACCCTGATTCGACGGGTACTTGGGCGATGTAATCTTACCTGGCGTGAGTGCAGTACCATTCATGGTCTTCTCAGGCGTTCTGAGTGGCATTTCGTACCACCAGAGGGAGAGCAGAACTCTTCCGGGCCTGATCGCACTGGCCCTGATCATAATGATAAACAGTAATCGGAAACAACAGATCGGTACATGATCCTTGTTGACTGGCAGATAACGGATCGCATTGAGCGTGGCTATATTGGCATTGATCCGTATAATCCTGAGTTAATTCAACCAAATTCGATTGATATCAGGCTTGGAAATCATTTTGTCTGGTATACGCCCGGTGATGAGGTTATCGATCCATATACCCGTGATACTGTGACCGGCGGGACTGAGGAGATGACTGCCGAGAGCATCGTTCTGCATCCCGGCCAGTTTGTTCTGGCAGAGACAATGGAGGCTATCAGCCTTCCTGATAATATTGTAGCCAGTATCGAGGGAAAGAGCAGCATAGCACGGCTTGGTATAGAACTGCATCAGACCGGGGGGTGGATAGATGCAGGATTTTCCGGGTCCATCACTCTTGAGATGTGTAATGTAAATCAGCGCCCGGTCAGGATGCATGCCGGTATGCCGATTGGTCAGCTGGTCTTTTACACGACCGAGCGGGCACTCTGTCCGTATAATACAAAGAAGGATGCAAAATACTTAAACCAGCGACAAGCCACGCTTTCACGATACTACGAGAATAAAAAACGAGCCTGATACGCTCATATCTTCAATACATTTCTTTTTGAGAAACATTTGTTCAGACTGATGGAACCTACCCGGGTTTTATACACGATAAACATCAACATATATGGATATTGTACGTGGAGACCTGATTCATGCGCCTTCTTTTAATACACTCTGATTTCATTGAATATGAAGCGAAGAAGAAAACCAAATTTGCAGAGGATCCCTGTAACCCGGCCGACCGCCTCGATGATGCCCTGGTGGCATTTTGTGCGGTTGAGTCACCGGATGCTGATGGTATCGATGATGTCATCGGTCAGACGGTCACCGCTATCGGTGAGATGGCAGGTAAGGTTGAATGTAACCGGGTAATGGTATATCCGTATGCACACCTCTCTTCTGACCTCGCTGCACCTGACCTTGCAGTAGCAGCCCTGAAGGCCATTGAAGAATCTCTTGAAAAAGCAGGATTCGAAGTTAAACGAGCTCCCTTTGGCTGGTACAAATCGTTCTCCCTCTCCTGTAAGGGGCATCCGCTTTCAGAACTCTCCAGATCTATTTCTCCCTCTGAAGATGCGGTGAAACCGGAGAAGAAACACATTGAGCATAAGTTCTTTGTTCTTACTCCTGAAGGCACCATTCATGATGTCAAGGAGTACATGGACGACTCTCCATTCGCTGCCCTTATTAAAAAGGAGATGGGAACCGCGGTTCCGGTTGGTGGAGAACCGGTCCACGTGGACCTGATGCGTTCCAAGGAGTTCGTGGATTATGAGCCTGTCTCTGATGTCGGTCACCTCCGCTGGCTCCCTCGTGGGAAGATGGTCCGTGATCTGCTAGCAGACTATGCTCTTTCCCTGGTTCTTGATTATGGTGCAAGTCCGGTTGAGACGCCGGTCATGTATGACCTTGCAGACAAAGCAATCTTTGAACATGCAGACAAGTTTGGTGAGCGGCAGTACAGGTTCAAATCTGGTAACCGGAATATGATGCTCCGGTTCGCTGCCTGTTTTGGTATGTTTACCACTATGCGGAGTATGCATATCTCACCCAACCATCTGCCGATGAAGATGTACGAGTTATCAACCTACTCTTTCCGTCATGAACAGAAGGGAGAAGTCATCGGTCTGAAAAGACTCCGGGCATTTACCATGCCTGATATGCATTCCCTGTGCAAGGATCTTGAGAATGCACTGACCTGTTTTGAAGAGCAGCTTGCCATCGGGTGGCAGACGGGACGTGACTTCGGGACCGAGCTGGTTGCAGTATTCCGCTGCACAGAGGAATTTTATTCAGAATATGAAGGATGGATTCGGAAGATTGTTAAAGACTCAGGTGTCCCGATTCTGATTGAAACTTTGTCAGACCGGGTCCATTACTGGATAGCAAAGATTGACCTTGCTGCAATCGACGGGCAGAACCGGCCGATTGAAAACCCGACCGTCCAGATTGATGTAGAGAGCAGCAAACGGTTTGGCATTAAATATCATCTAGCTGATGGAACAGAAGTATATCCACCAATTCTTCACTGTTCTCCAACCGGTTCAGTTGAGCGGGTGTTCTGTGCAATTCTTGAAAACACAGTCAATCAGAAGGTGGCACATCTCCCCACCTGGCTGAATCCAACCCAGGTCCGGATTATTCCGGTTACCGACAATCATCTTGGGTATGCACAAGACCTTGCAGAAAAACTTACCAAAGCACGGATACGGGCAGATATTGATGACCGTGATGATTCCCTGAATAAAAAGATCCGGGCAGCAGGAATGGACTGGGTTTCATATGTTATCGTGGTTGGCGATTCAGAGATGAGTTCAGGGAACCTTACTGTAACCGTTCGTTCTGAATCAGAACCAAATAAACCACATAAGATCACCTGCACTGTAGAGAAGCTGATTGAAATGATTAGTGAAGAGACAGCAGGAAAACCATTCAGACCATTATATACTCCCCGGATGTTATCTCTGAAACCAAGATACATCTAATTTTATTCTTTTTCTCGTGAATTTTGATCTCGTGATGAATGGTTTAAGTAACGTTTATCCGAAAAAATGGTGAGATTTACATCTACTATTTTATCTGAACCACCACATAAAAACCTTTAATATCTTTCATTACCTGAAAAAATTATATGAAGGTAACTTCTGGTTTCATTTTTGTATTTCTGGTACTGTTCATTGGAATATCACTCGCATCTGCTGAGGAAGTTTCCGAACCTCAACTTCTGGGTAACTGGACAGGTACATCAGTTGGTCATTATGCAAATCTTGGCTACATAGATGAAGGAACATTTACCTACACCCTTGCCATCCTTGAACAGAACGGTCGGGTATTGAATGGAACTCTGTATGAAGAAGGGATCAGAGGTAATAAGGAGTATCCATTCTCCGGGATAATCGGTCAGGATTTGAAAACACTGTTTTTTGCAGATTATATCAAGGGATATAATACTGGTTTCATCGTCGATGATAAGCTGATTGAACTAATTCTTCTGGTTGATGGGAATGAAGGTCTTTCTGAAGTTTGTACTTTGACTAAAGTCGAATAATAGAAATTTACTGATATCCCCTTTTTGTCATCTGGTTTTCAGCAGGGTTTTACGAATATTGATTACCTTTCATTTCCATTTCATCATATGGCAAAAAAACGGCTCTCTGTCATCGATGCTGACCGGTGTGTCGGGTGTCAGTCCTGTATGTTTGCCTGTACCCGAAGGCTGGGATTTGGTGGAGTATCCAAATCTGCAATTCATGTAAGTTCAGTAGGTGGTATTGAACGGGGGTTTTCGGTGAGAGTCTGTCGGGCATGCCAGGATCCTCCCTGTGTTCATCTCTGTCCTGAAGGGGCTCTCCTTCCCCGTCCGGGTGGAGGAGTTACCCTCAATAAAGACAAGTGCACCGGGTGTAAAAAATGCCTGGAAGGGTGCATCCTCGGGGCAATATCCTGGGATCATGATGAGAACCATCCCATCATCTGTATCTATTGTGGATATTGTGCAAAGTACTGCCCGTATGAAGTCATTGAACTGCAGGAGCTGATGGCAGATGAGTCCTGATTCTACATTGTCACGGGTTTTGTTCATTAATCTCTCTTCGTGGTCATTTCATACAGAAGAAAGGCCCGATCTTTTTCAGGAACGACTTGGTGGTGCCGGAGCAGCTATCAGGCTGCTGGAGGAATGCTGCCCGCAGGGGGCTGATCCATTGGGGCCGGAAAACCCGATTATATTTTCTGTCGGAGTTGCAACTGCTCTCTTTCCTCTCGCATCGAAATGTGTTGCCATGTTTAAATCCCCACTGACCGGAAATCTGGGTGAGAGTCATGCAGGGGGCAGAACCGCGGTTGCTATCAGGTCTGCCGGATATGGTGCCATCGTCATCACCGGGAAAGCCTCTCATCCGGTGTATCTCTCCATCACAAAAGACAGCGTTGCATTTCGTGATGCACGGGCATTGTGGGGGACCGGACGGAGTGATACTGCTGCCCGTATCATCAGGTCAAAAGATGGAACACCAGGAACCAGGACGATATTGCGAATTGGAAGGGCTGGAGAGAATCTGGTCAGATATGCCAGCGTGACTTCAGAAACCTACCGACATTTTGGCAGAATGGGGCTTGGGGCAGTATTTGGATCAAAAAAACTCAAAGCGGTACTTATTTCAGGAGATAATCTCATCGAGGTATCTGACCGGAAGAAATACCGGGAGCTCTATGACCGGCTTTATGATCAGGTGACCAGATCTCCCCTCATGCAGAAGTATCATGAGATAGGAACACCGGTAAATGTAAAATCACTCTCTGCAATGGGATCTCTTCCGGTCAAAAATCTCACCGAACAAAGACTGGATGGATCGGATAAGTTATCTGGAGAAGAGTTTGCACGGCTCTTTCTCTCCCGTCGTGTTGCCTGTTCTCATTGTCCGGTCAGTTGTATTCATATTGGTCAGATCAGGATTCCCTATCCGAATGATCCGTACTTTTACAAAACCATCCCTGTTAGTTATGATTATGAACTGATCTATGCTCTTGGATTCATGCTCGGTGTCTCTGATCCCACTGATGTTCTGAATCTGATTGACATCATTGAACAGATCGGAGTTGATGCCATGTCAGCCGGTGTCTGCGCCGCATGGGCAACTGAAGCGATGAATAATGGGCTTATTGATGAACAGATGACCGGAGGTATCAGGCTCTCGTTTGGTGATGCTAAGCAATACCTTGCATTTTTCGAGTCTCTGGCACGACAAAAGAGTGAGTTTTACCAGAACCTGGGGAAAGGAGCGTCGTATGCAGCCTCTGTCTATGGTGGTGAAGAGTATGCTCTTGCCTTTGGAAAAAATGAAATGCCCGGATATCATACCGGTCCTGCAGCATATATTGGATATATCTGTGGAGCACGGCACAGCCACCTTGATAATGCAGGGTATAGTGTTGATCAGAAACCTGCAGAAAAATTCCCAGAAACACCGGAAAAAATAGCTGATGAATTATATGAAGAAGAAGCATATCGTCAGATCCTATCAGGTCTGGTGGTGTGTTTCTTTGCCCGTGGCCTCTATACTCGTGAAATAATTCAGGAAGTCTTGTCTGTCTGTGGGATATTCATGACGGTGGAAGAACTTGATGTCCTTGGAAGATCCATCCTTGCTGAAAAATACCGGTTTAAGGTC
>ERZ1645192.5240-NODE-5240-length-10077-cov-5.468070_pt1 | contig 10077 bp, 9 predicted proteins | sample MGYA00575354_ERZ1645192 | MGnify/ENA primary metagenome ERZ1645192 (study PRJEB40844, sample SAMN11349763) | freshwater sediment metagenome | isolation source: river sediment | host: Sediment | place: India: Faizupur Khadar , New Delhi | collected 2017-02-21 ...
CCCATTTTGTGAAGCGCGGGTCGTCCCTGGATCAGGAGGCCATGCAACGAGGCAATAGCGTGTACCTGGTCGACCGTGCGATCCCGATGCTTCCCCGTCGATTGACCTCGGAGATTTGCAGCCTTCAGCCCCAGGTTGACCGCCTCGCTCACACGGTTAACGTGTTGCTGGACGAAGACGGGAACGTGCGCGGGTCTGAAACCTTTCTGTCAGTCATCCGGTCGTCAGCCCGCCTGAATTACGATCAGGTGCAGAGGCTCTTCGACCGGAAACCGGATCATGACATCCCTCCTCCCGTGCAGGATGTTCTTGCCGACATGCGCCGGCTCGCCGCGCGGTTGCGCGGCCTGCGCATGACCGGGGGCTCCATCGACCTGACGATGCCTGAGTTGAAGTGCGTACTCGACGACCGGGGAAAGGCGGTTCAGATCTACAAACGGGGTGCGGCGGAGGCGTATCACCTGATCGAGGAATTCATGCTGGTCGCGAACTGCGTTGTGGCCAGGAGGCTGCACAAGGCGCGCGTTCCGGCCGTGTACCGTGTTCATGAACCGCCGGACGATGCCCAGTGGATGAAGATGCAGTCCGATCTTCGTGCGCTCGGATTCCGGGTTTCCCTGCGCTCCAAGGACAGCATGAACAGGATCGCGAGGGAAACAGCCGCTACCCCTCGCGAGTACATCGTGCATCTGGCCATTCTCCGCAACCTCAAGCGCGCAGTCTATTCGTCAAAGCTGATCGAACATTTCGGCCTTTCTTTCCCCTGCTACACGCACTTCACCTCGCCCATCCGCCGCTATGCCGACCTGGTCGTTCACAGAATTCTCCGCTCGGTCGAAACGGGACAGACACCGCCCTATGATACGCAGGATGTCCGGCGTATTGCCGATCACACCTCGGAGACCGAACGTAACGCGGACCAGGCCGAGCAGGAGAGCATTGATATCAAGCGAATCGAGTACTACGCCGGGAAGCTTGCCTGCCAGGATAGAGGGCCGTTCCGTGGGACGGTTGTCTCGATGATTCCCCGGGGACTGATCGTGGAACTCAATGATACGCTGCAGCAGGGACTGCTTCCGTTCTTTACCCTGCCCGACGATGTCTACGTCTTGTCGAAGGAAGGCAATTCGGCCGTCGGGCGACGAAGAAGGAAGACATGGACGCTGGGCGACCCGGTCTCCGTGTATCTGGCGCGGGTGGATACGACACGGCGGCTTGTCGATTTCTTCATCCCCGCGGACGAGCCGTCCCGCACCGCATCCGGGCGAAAGAGAAAATAAGCCTGTTCAACGGATCATGTAGATGAGCTTCTTGGTCGCGCCCTCGCGTTCGATATCCAGGACAAGAGCGCTTACGCGGTTCTTCACAAATTCGCTGATGAAGTACTCTGCCCGCCGTTGGCTGACCATGTTCATGGAATTGACCTTCCGAACGATATCGCCGTTTTGCAGGCCGGTGGCCCTGAAGAAGTCCTGCTCGCCTTCCGGGTCCACGAGGTATCCGGCAATGACCCCTTCCCTGTAATCGGGTTTCATGGAGACATACAGCGAGGCAACCCGTTCCGGGTCGTCCATGACTTCACGGTAGTACTGCATCAATGCGTCGCGGCTCAGAACCCATCGCCCCTCCCCCACCCGCTTTCCAAAACGATTGACCTCGAGGCTCGGCGTTTCGACGGAACCAGCCCCTTCGGAGGCTGCGGACGACAGTTGGTTGCTTCCCGCCCGACTGCCGGCAAAACTGAGCCACAACTCCTCTTCGCCGCCCGGCCCCCGAAGAACAACCCGGTCGCGCAAAATACGCGTGACCCTGGCGTCACCCAGGTCATCGCCCTCAGACACAAGGCACTGCCCCTTCTTCTCGATATCATCGAGAATCGCCTTGCAGTAGCTGTTACTGGTGTCGCCGGCATCCCCGAATGCGAAGAAGGTGCCTGCCAGACGAAATCGCGCCGCGAGGGGTCCTCCTTTGGACGGCGCTGCGCCGGAATGAAGCGACTGAAAGACGGACCATGCACCCTCGTCGATCCGAGGTGAAGCAGGCCACTGGACATTCCCCGCTGACGCGGGATTCCCCTGGGTGGGGCGCGGCAAGGAGAGGAAGAGCAACGCGTACGCGCACAAGACCGCGGCGCCGGTCCCGAGGACTGTTCCACACGCCATTTTCAACGTCATTCCCGTGGACAAGCGCGACATGTTTCGAAGAAATCGGACCCGCATTCAATTCAACAAGAACGGATGACCGGCTATCGATGAACCGAGGATGTAAGCCGGATTCTGTTCCCCGTGCTGGGGCCGGTCATTTGTCTGTCCCCTTGTGAGGGACTCGTTGCGATCAACCCGAAGCTTACCCCTTGCGCCGGCGAACCGACGCAAAGGACGAGGCGGGCCACCTCACGCTTCCTATTTGATCTTGCTCCGGATGGGGCTTGCCATGCGGTCTTCCTTGCGGAAAACCCGGTGGTCTCTTACACCACCTTTTCACCCTTATCCCGACCACGCCGCAAGGCGCATGTCGGGACGGTTTATTTTCTGTGGCGCTTTCCATTCCCTTTGATATGGCAAAGGGCTTCCCCCGACGACACGGGAGACATCCTGCCCTGTGGAGTCCGGACTTTCCTCTCCAGAAAAATCCGTTGCGGGATCTCTCCGGAGCGACCGAACCCTCGGTCCATCGATATCCAAAGAACTGGGGGGAATATACGCGATCAGGGCTGCCAGTACAATATCCGGCTGCAGAAACTGCATTGTGTCATGGCCAGGCCCTTCTTGGCTTCATGCACAAGGTGCGGAGGCAGCTTCATATGGCAACCGCCGCAGGCCGCATAATCGCCGCTGGCCGCTTTCTCCACGCGGACGAGGGCGTAATCACCCGTCCGCTTGAAAATTCTCTCGTACCGGGAAAGCCACGCCGGATCGATGTCGGAAGCCAGGGCGGTGCGGTCCACCTGCAGATCGTGGATTTCCGCCTGGATGTTGGACAGGCGCTTCTTGAGTACATCCTCGTCCTGATTCGCCCGGCCTTCCTCCAGCTTCAAGTCTTTCTCGCGGTCGGCGATCATCTTGCGCAGGTTTTCAGCCTGTTCCATCAAGGACAATTCCTGGTCCTCAAGTCCCCGGATCTCTTTCTGGACCACGCCGATCTCGCGCTCCAAGGCCCGATACTCGTCGTTGTTCTTGATTTGAAACTGCTGCTCCCTGAACTTCGCGATCTTCTGCTTGCACGTGTCGATCTCGACTTCAACCTGCTTGATCGCCGCGGCGTTCTTCTTCACCTCGTCGTGAGACGCCTTCATGGACTCGCGATGGGCATTCAGTCTCGACTCGATTTCGTGCGTATGCGCGGGGAGGTCTTCCGTTTCGCGCATCAATTGGGCAATTTTCCTGTCGCGATCCTGGATGATCAAAAGCCGCTCGATGATGGTGGACACTCGTATTCTCCAATATGAACACTCTCAACAAAAAACGGCTGCAGTCTAGTGGTCTTGCGGCTGCAAGTCAACAAAGGTGAACCGCGGGTGGCGGGTCAATTCGTCTGAAGGACCGCTGCTTGCGACAAACCAGCCGATGAGGCACGCGGGCCGTGTTTCAGCCAGTCTCACGGAAGGGTCGCAGTCGGTCCTGTTTTCGACTGACTCGTTGCGCGAATGCGAAGAGCCAGTTCCAGGAGGCTGTGCCGTGCCAGGGGTTGTTCATCTCTTCGGCCCAGGCGGTCAAACAACAGACGCCCTGCCTCGCGGCCCAGGTCGATCATGGGCATTCGCAGCGATGTCAGCCCGAGAATCGCGGAGGAAGGATCGTCGTCGCATCCGGTCACTGCGACGGATTGAGGAACGTCGATACAGCTTTCCTTCAGGGCCTCAAGGATTCCAAGGGCGGCAAAATCATTGCACGCCACGAATGCATCCGTTTTCCGTTCGCCTCTCTTCAGGTAGTCGAGAACAGCGGTTCGTCCGCCCTCCATGGTCATGTTCGTCTGGATGGCTTCGCCCTCAAGACCAGGGTGATCGGCGATGAACTGGTTGAAGGCGCGAAACCTCTCAACGGCATCGTAAATGTCGTGCGGACCGGCAATGTGGGTGAAGCGCTTGTGCTTCTGATCAACGAGGTGCCGCATCAACTCGTTGATGCCCTTGTGATTATCCACGGTGACGCTGTCGACGCGTTCCCATCCTTGAGCAAGCCCCTGCGGGCGGCTCGAACAAAGGACAATCGGAATGTCGTCCGGCCGGACGCGTTCTGAGAAGATGTCCAGAGGCGGAGCGATCAAGATCACCCCGTCGACGCGTCCGCCCGCCGCAAGGTTTTTCCACAGATCGATATAATCCTTTGTTCCGTGGGCGAACGACGAAAGCAGGTGTCCTTCATGCTGGCCGGCCACCTGGTCAATGCCCTTGATCACTTCGGCGTAGAACCCGCTGTTGATCTCGCTGGTCAGCACGGCGACAAGACCGGTTCGGCCTCCCGCGAGCCCCTGCGCGAAAAGGTTCGGGCGGAATCCCTGCTTCTGAATCACCTGGTTGATCCGCGCGCGCGTCTTGGGTGAGACGCTGGGATGTTTCGTCAAGACGCGGCTGACCGTGCTCTTGGACGTGTGAGCCATCTTGGCGATCTGGCGGAGCGTGATGGTCTTTGTTGTTCTTCTCATGCGCGTCGCCCTCGGTTGTTCAGCATATTGTGGGATCGCTTCCGTGGACCGTGCATCATTTTCAACTTTTCGCTTTGAGGTACAAGGAGATTGTTGTGATTTGCGCGCCGGCGCAGGGAACGGTCCCCGCACGACGGGTCAGACGCCGGCATGCAGATTTGTCCGGTTCGAGCCGGCTCATTGCGGGGGCGCCGGTTCCTGGGTAATCATCTCGACCTGATCGATGCAGATGGTTGCTTCAATGGCTTCACGGTAGTTGAAAACCTGAACGCCAATATCCTGAATGCAGGTGAGGTCTGAAATTGTCTCGCTGGAGATCGACACCTGCTGCCAGCCCGGTTCCAGCCCCTTTTTTCTTGGCCCCTCCACCCATTTCCAATCCTTGCCGCAACGGACAAACATCAGCATGTCCCAGTTTGCCCTGCCTTTTGGAATGAACACCCACGCGGAGAATCCCCTGAAGCCGTTGGTTGAAACGTCCATCGGGAACCCCTCTTTGACCCTGCACTGCAGGCCGTTGAAACTCTTGGAGAACGAATGCGTGAATGCAATGGATTGTTTCCCGTGCCTTGCCTGCGTCGTGCACACCTGAACCGGAACCGGCCTGACCGATTCGTTCTCCCATCCTTCAGGCCCGTCTTCGAAGTCATAGAGAATCGTGCTGCCGGCCTGAAGTTGCGGAACCGGCAATGCAAGAACACACACGACCGCAAGGAGGCGAGCGTACACGCCTACGAAACGAACCCCGCTTTTTTGAGAGCATCCCATGTGACCCCTCCCTGTTGGGACTTTCCTTCCATCACCCGGCGAGAGTACTTACCCAGGACATCCGTTTCCACATTCACCTCGGCTCCCGTGGTCAACTCCGAGAAAGCCGTGCTTTCCCACGTGTGAGGAATAATGTGCACGGTAAAGACGTCGTCCTTCAGATCGGCAATCGTGAGACTGACTCCGTCACACGCAACCGATCCCTTGGGAACCATGTCTTTGAGAAGTTCCTCGCCGCAGGAGATCTCCAGCACGCGGTCTCTTGCGATTCTCCTGACATTTTTCACCTGCCCCACCCCGTCGATATGACCCGTGACGATATGACCTCCAAGAGGGTCGCCGAGCCGAAGTGCGCGCTCAATATTCAGGCGTTGCCCAATCTTCCTTCGGCCCAGACCGCTTCGCTCGAACGTCTCGCGAAGAACATCGAACTGCAGGTGGGAGTCATTGAACTCGACAAGAGTAAGGCACACGCCTTGGACGGCGATGCTTTCCCCCCGTACACAAGGCGGACCTTCGAGGCATGCCTCAACAACCAATCGTCCCGAACCGGACGACATCTCGACCCGGGACAACCTGCCCATTTGCTGAACCAGTCCAGTAAACATTTGAGCCTCTATACCGGTATGGCCCGGATCATGAAGTCCTGTCCCGCCGGTTCGCACGACACAAACTTGATCCGCGGATGAGCGCCCAGGAGCCAGCCCTCCCCCCCCACAGCACCCAGAGAACGCGCGCCCCCGATAATATGCGGTGCCACGATAAAAAGATACTCGTCAATGGCGTGGGCGCGGATCATTGCCTCAGCCAACTCCGATCCGCCTTCGCACAGCACATGGAGAATCCCCTTCCGCCCCAGTTGACGCAAAACGGATGTCAGCCACACTCGGCCGCGCACTTCCGGAACAACCAGAACATCTGCACCGGCCCTTCTTATCCTGGCAACGGCCGCGGCAGGGCATCGGCCCGATACGACAACCATCGTTTGATTCACGGCGTTGTCGGTCAGGATTCTTCGAGCCGCGGGGATGTTTCCGCCTCGGGCGAGTACAATTCGCCAGGGCTTGCGCCCGCGGTCAGGACGTGGGAGCAAACTCGGATTGTCCATCCGCACCGTCCCGGCGCCCACAAGTACCGCATCCACGCGGCGGCGGAGTTCATGCACTTTTCTTCGTGCTTCCGGGCCGGTAATCCATTTCGAGTTCCCCTTCCGGTCCGCAATCTTACCGTCCACGGATATGCCGAGTTTGAGAGTCACCAAGGGCAGCCCGCGTGTGATCCAGCGGGCAAAGGGTGCGATCAAAGTTCTGCCTTCCTCTTCGCAGACCCCTTCGACCACGGAAACGCCTTTGCGGCGAAGCAACGTGAGCCCGCGGCCTGAATGTTCTGGGTTGGGATCGCGGACGCAGATCACCACCCGCCTGACACCCGATGAAAGAATCAAATCCGTGCACGGCGGTGTTCGTCCCCACGTCGAACACGGCTCCAAGGTGACATACAGCGTGCAGCCCCTGGCTTTCGATCCCGCCTTGCCGAGGGCCACGACCTCCGCGTGAGGCCCGCCTGCCTTGCGGTGATACCCCTCCCCCACGACCTTGCCCTGGCTGACCGCAACGGCGCCAACCGGCGGATTGGGCCGGGTCAGGCCCTCGCCCCTGCGGGCCAGTTGAAGGGCCCGTTGCATCCAGGCTTCATCCATCTTCGATGGAGTGATCCGTGTCATGTCGTTGTCGTCGGAACCTCTACGTTCATCAGGGCGCTGACAAACTGATCGGGATCAAACGGCACCAATTCATCCATTTTTTCGCCCAGCCCGACAAAGCGGATTGGCAGCCCCATTTCCCGGCTGATGGAGAAAACAAAGCCCGCCTTGGAGGATCCGTCCAACTTGGAAACGATCACGCCCGTCAGAGCGGTTGCCTCATGGAAAACCTTTGCCTGCATCACGGCGTTCTGGCCCAAGGTCGCATCGAGCACAATCCATGTTTCGCGGGGCGCGCCGGGCACGCGTTTGGCCATGGCGCCACGAACCTTCTGGAGTTCCTTCATCAGAGGCTCCTTCGTGTGCATTCGCCCGGCTGTATCGACAATGACCGTGTCCCGTCCCCGCGCCATGGCCGCGTCCAGTGCGTCGTACGCCACGGCAGCCGCATCAGCGCCTTGCGCCCCGGCCACCACGTCGCAGCCGACCGTTTCTGCCCAGAGTTTCAGTTGATGCGCACCGGCCGCGCGAAAGGTGTCCGTCGCGGCGAGCAACGGATTCCGCCCCTGTTTCATCGCCAGGTGAGCGAGTTTGGCGCACGTTGTCGTTTTTCCGGACCCATTGACCCCCACCACCAGGACGGAGAACGGATCCGATTCCACGGGCCATGAAAAGGAATCCGATGCACGCAGAGATTCCACGAGGACTTTTTGAAGCATCTCCTTCTTGGAAACCCTCAAACCGCCGTATGCCTTGTCGAGGTCTTGAATCAGCTTCGACACCAACGGGGCAGGCACATCCGCAAGCAGCAGCGTTTCTTCCAACTCCTCGAGCGAGCCGCCGTCGCGAGGCGCCCCGGGCTTGATGAATCGGGAAATGGCGCCCGCTATCGTTCGGCGTGTTCGGGCCAGCGCGTCGATCCAGGTGACCACGTCACTTTCCCTCTTTTGCCGCCGCTGACCGGCCCGAAGCGGCCGCGCGGGCAGGCCGGTCCTGTTCCTTGCAGGCGCGATCAAGAATTCCGTTGACGAACTTCCCCGATTCGACGCCGCTCAAATCCTTCGCGATCTCTACCGCCTCGTTGATGGACACCACAGGCGGAATGTCGGGTCGTTGCGTCATTTCGTACAGGGCCACGCGCATGACATTGCGGTCCACGGCGCCCATGCGTTTGACATCCCAATGCTCAGCGTATTTCCGGATCAGCTTGTCGAGTTCGTCTTTCCGTCCCTCGACACCCCGGATCAACTCCTCGGCAAACCCACGCGCCTTGTCACCGCTGTCCTTGTCTCTCCAGAACTCGGCGAGGGCCGATTCGATATCGCCCTCGTTGAAGTCCCTCTGAAAGAGAAACTGGACAGCCCATTGTCTTGCTTCGTGTCGTCCGCCCATCGCGTTACACTTTCAGCGTCTTGATCAGGTTGGCCATCTCGATTGCGGATTGCGCCGCATTCCATCCGCGGTTGCCTCCCTTGGTCCCCGAACGCTCAATGGCTTGTTCGAGGTTTTCCGCCGCGACAACACCGTCGATGACCGGAATGCCGAAGTCGAGCGAAACCTGCGTCAGGGCACGCGTCAGTTGGTTGTTGATCAGGCCAGCGTGTGGAGTCGCGCCTTGAATCACAGCGCCCAACGCAACCAGCGCGGAAAACGCCCCGCTTTGAGCAAGTGCCTTGACGGCCACGGGCGTCTCATAGGCACCCGGCACCCATACGACGGAGATGTCTTTTTCAGCGGCTCCGTGCCTGATCAGGCAGTCCACGGCTCCTTGAAGCAGCTGCTTCGTCAGGAAGTCGTTATGCCGGCTGATCACGATCCCGATTTTCAGCCCCTTTGCGTCCAGCTGCCCTGCGTACTCTTTCCAACTCATGGCGTTCTCCTTTATTACAGCAGATGTCCCATTTTGATTTTCTTCGTTTCCAGATAGCGCTCATTGTGCGCGGTTGAAGGAACCACCAGCGGAATCCGGTCCTTGATTTCAAGACCATAGCCCTTCAAACCGATCATTTTCTTCGGATTATTCGTGATCAGTCGGATCTTGCGCAGTCCCAGGTCCGCCAGGATCTGCGCGCCGATGCCGTAATCGCGAAGGTCCGCCTCAAAGCCAAGATGCTCGTTCGCCTCCACGGTGTCCATGCCGTTTTCCTGAAGCTCGTACGCGTGCAGCTTCTTGGCCAGACCGATTCCCCGCCCTTCCTGACGCATGTAGAGAATCACGCCGTGTCCTTCGGCCGCAACCATGTCCATGGATGCCCGCAACTGCATTCCGCAGTCGCATCGCAGGGATCCGAACACGTCGCCCGTGAGACACTCGCTGTGAACCCGGACGAGGGCGGAAGATTTCTTCTCCGGATTCCCCATGACGAGCGCCAGATGGTGCTTGTCGTCGATCAAGGATCGGTACAGATACAGATCGAAGGTGCCCGATTCCGTCGGCAATTGAACCTTTCGCTCACACTCGACCAGCTTTTCCTTCCTGCGTCGATGGGCAACCAGGTCCGCGATCGAAACGATGGGCAGCTTGTGACGCGAGGCAAACTCCAGGAGTTCGGGAAGACGCGCCATCTTGCCGTCCTCCCGAAGGATTTCGCAGATCACGCCCGCCGGCTTCATTCCGGCCAGCCGAACCAGGTCCACCGAAGCCTCGGTGTGACCCGTTCTTCGAAGCACCCCGCCTTTCACCGCCTCGAGAGGAAAGACATGACCGGGCCGAATCAGGTCGTCCGGCGTGCTGCCGTCGCCGATCAGCACCTGGATCGTATGCGCGCGGTCATACGCGCTGATGCCGGTCGACACGCCGGCGCGCGCATCCACGGACTGCATGAAGGCGGTTCGAAAACGGTCCCCCTCGTCCACAGGCACCATACGGCTGAGCCCCAGCGCGGCAAGCCTTTCGCCCTCCATGGCCACGCAGATAAGTCCACGCCCGAACTTGGCCATGAAGTTGATGATGTCGGGAG
>ERZ1645192.5241-NODE-5241-length-10075-cov-12.456487_pt1 | contig 10075 bp, 14 predicted proteins | sample MGYA00575354_ERZ1645192 | MGnify/ENA primary metagenome ERZ1645192 (study PRJEB40844, sample SAMN11349763) | freshwater sediment metagenome | isolation source: river sediment | host: Sediment | place: India: Faizupur Khadar , New Delhi | collected 2017-02-21 ...
GGTGAACCAACCAGAACAGCCGGTTATCCCATCCTTGAAGTCATCAAGAACAATAACCTCAATGATTGCCTTATAATCGTCATTCGATATTTCGGAGGAATTCTATTAGGTGGAGGCGGCTTGATCAGGGCTTATTCTCACACCGCTGCTTTAGCTGTCAAGCAAGCTGAATTCACAAAAAAAATAACCACATTCACCTGCAAGGTTACTTGTGATTATGAATTGATTGGCAATATCGATAAAATCATACGTGAACAAACCCGGCTCGAAAAAGTGGATTATAGTGATGTTGTTACCTTTCACTTTCAACTTGACGAATTTAATTTTTCAGAAATCAAGGAGAAAATCTTCAACCATAATAATTATCAGGACAAACTTGAGATTATCTCCCAAAAAGAAGGTTATGTCAAAGTAGATTATTAAGATTTTCAAACAATGATACGATGGCATCAACGAAGAAATATCCAAGTATTACCGAAATGACCATATACAAAAAGCGGATTTGATCTCCAGAATTTGGTTTAAAGACCTTTGCTAAATCCACTGCTTGAATTGTTTTGAAAATGAACATTGTTGCTACAAAAAATAAAATTATTCTTGAAATCAAAAACACGCTATTGTTGACAATTACTAACATTTTATCACTCCAATATTGAATCAGGTATGAATTGATCACTCTCAATGTCGGTGTAGACATTGATTACCAATTCATTCGGTAAACAAACGATAGGAACCAAAGGTGATGAAGTTGGTTTTTGAAATTGACAAAGATCTTTCGGACTTTCTTGATAGGCTACACTGATTTTTTCATCAGCTACCACTACTTTTATACCGACAATTTGATTTATTTCGGCATATTCGTCAGTCACATAAAGTTCTGTCATTTCGGTTGTGGTTTTGCCCGGTACATAGTAGATGCCTTCTTGTGCTCTTGCTACATGCACTTGTTCCTTATAGATGGTATCATAGACATGATACTCATTATTTTTTAAATTTATCATCAGGATTACTTCGTTTTGATAAACTATCTTTGCGTAAGTGTTGCCGGTATCATTGATTTTTTCAATGATTTTAAATGCCAAGCCGCTAAGCAACGCAAACAGCAAAATCGATCCGATGAAAATAATATCACGCTTTTTAATAATATCACCTGCTTACAAAGATAATTATATAACAAATTCGACTATTTTTAAATAAAAAAGGAGCCTCGACATGAAAAAAGCCTTATTGCTAATCATACTTACGATATTTACCGTTACATTAACTGCCTGCGGTGGCGAAACTACAGTACTGACAAACCCCAATCCTGACATCTGCATTGATAACGGCAATGGTGTGTTTACCTGTGAAAAACGTTATACATCCTATTTTGATACAGTATTATCATTAAAAATATATATTAACTCTGAAACTACTAAACCAGTAAATGAAATTTTCCAGGAATTTGAAGAGTTGACGATAAAGTATCATCAATATTTCGATAAGTATCACGCTTATTCAGGCGTCAACAATCTTTACACCATCAACAACTCAACTGCTCCGGTTAAAATCGATAGAGAATTATTCGACGCCATCGTCTTTGCCAGAGACAATGAAGATATTTATAAAGATGGTGAAACTTTGCTCTTCAATATCGCTCTTCATCCACTTTTGGAAGTTTGGCATAACGCAAGAAACAGCGACGAATGCGATTCATTCATCGAAATCGGCGTTGATTATTGTCCGGTACCAACCGCTGAACTTGATGGTGTAACCTTCAATATTGATCCTCAAGACATCATTCTGGACGAAGAAAATCTGACCATAGATTTTGCCAAAGATGATATGGGGCTTGATTTAGGCGGATTTGCCAAAGGATACTTCAGTGAAATCATGGCTGAACATCTCAACCAATACAATATCAATTACATTCTCAATCTTGGCCAGTCAAATGTTTATGCCCATGGTCAAAATTTAACCAAACAAGATGGTTTATTCTATATCGCTTTAACCACTCCTTTCAGGGGTGAAGGCGATCCGGCTTATTACGCTGTTGTTAAGCTGTCAGACGGACTGAATCTGGTCTCCAGCGGTAACTATCAAAGATATTTCAAGAATGTTGATAATTTTAGCGATGAAACGCTTTATCATCATATCATTGACCCAAGAACATATTATCCGGGCGGTGAAGTCACCAGCCTTACCGTACTCTACGACGACGCAGCCATTGGTGACATCTTGTCAACCACGCTATATTTAATGACTCTTGAAGAAGGTCTTGAATTCGTGAACAACACTGAAGGTTTGGAAGCACTGTGGTATGTCGACAAAGACAATATAGTCATGAGTGATAATTTCGCTGATTACTTAATGGAACCAATCAACTAAAAAAGCGCCTCAGCGCTTTTTTTATTTGAAGTTTTTGATGGTATCGGAAAAATTGGTAATTATCCTTCTAGCTAAATAAGCAGTTATCAATCCTGTTGGTACACTTAAGGCAATCATGTATGGCAAAAGGTAAATCAAGGTTTCCGTATTGGAAACGACGATTGCCGCTGCAATCTGTCCTACCATATGCAATAAAGAACCAAATACAGAGATGCTAAAAATCGATAATTTCGTTTTTTTAATCAAAATCATTCCCAAGATTGCGAGCATTCCACCAGAGATACTAATCCAGAATGAATTTGAAAATAAACCGCTGTAAGTCAAAGCTACAATTAAAATCCTGATAAAAACTACCAGAAAAGCGTCCTTCTCACCCAAAGTCATCAGCACAATCAAAGTTATGACATTGGCTAGACCTAGTTTAACCCCGGGTACTAAAAAAATCATACCGGAAATCGCCGTTTCGACGATTGATAAAACCACCGAAATCGAGATCATTATAGCAATAAAAATAAGTTTACGTGTCTTCAAAATCCCAAATCCTTTACTTTTTTACTGATAAGTATCTAAACAACATGCTGATAGGCCAGAATAACAAAGCGATTAATATCAAGATGAACCATAAGATATCAGCGAAAAACTGAATAAAGGTAAAATTGATATAAATGGCTATGCCACTGACGATTAAATATCCCAATAAAGAAAACAGGAATTGATGTTTTCTTTTTTTTATGACTTCTTGTTTCTTGTTAAGTTCTGGATAAGCTTCCAAAACGTCATGAACATCACCGAACTCATTAATTGATTTATCGATGGCTTCTTCAAGTGGAGTTCCGCTTTGAACCAAGTCGTCAACTTTTTCTTCCAGACTGGTGGTTAAAATCTCAATCAGTTCTTTTTTATCTTGATCGTTAAAATAGTCTTTCAATAATTTACTGACAAAAGTCTTAATCTTGTTCATTTGATTCTCCTAACATATTGAACATGATTTTTCTTAGCATGTCCCATTCGGAAAGCATTTCCTTGAAATAAGCCCTTCCCAAAGGACTTACTTGATAATATCTTCGCTTGCCACCGAAGGTTTTCTCCCCTAGATATGAAGAAATCAACTCTTTTTTCTCGAGTCTTTGTAAAACTGCATAAAGAGTTGCTTCTTTTATTAAAAATAAATTGTTGGTTCTTTCCTTGATTACGTTAACGAGTTCATATCCATACATGTCTTTTTCCATCAACAATTTCAGGATGATGGTTTCGATATGTCCTCTGATAACATCACTGTTAATCATATGTACCCCTATTGTTTTAAGAGATATCCGATTGTAATCGCTCCTTGGCCGGAGTGTGCGGCTACTGCCGGAGCCAATAAATAATCCTTGATTTCCCCAGTTTCTGGTCTTAAAGTCAAGACTTTCTCCCTGATGTATTTTACAGTTTCCGGATTGTTGGCGTGAACGATGAAAGCTTCAACATTCTTGCCTGCGGTTTCTTCCATGAATTTTTCAATGACTCTGTCGACCGCTTTACCGAAAGTACGAATTTTTTCTATACTAACTACTGCACCGTTTTGATCAATTTCCAGTAGCGGCTTTATCTTGAGCATGTTAGCCACGAATCCGGCAGCGTTTGAAAGTCTGCCGTTCTTAATCAAGAATTTCAAGTCATTTACCGCAAAATAGATTTTATTGTTATCACGAATGAATTCCAAATCCTTGATGATTTCTTCCATTGATTTGCCAGCCACGAAATCTTCGTGTGCCTTAAAAATCATTTTGCTTTCAATATAGCCAACTGATTTGGAATCAAATACATGAACTTTGACACCTTCGACCATTTTTGAAGCCATGATGGCATTATCATAAATACCGCTCATTTTTGATGAGATGGTTACGAACAAAATTGTATCGCAGCCTTGGTCGCGCAATTTTTCGTAGGCTTCCAACATTGTGCCTGTTGAAGCCATGGAAGTTCTCGGTAAAATGCTTGGGTCTTTATCGAGCATTTCATAAAACTCAGGTGCCGTCAATTCTTCATAATCGACGTATTCCTTATTGCCCATAATGACCATTGATCTGATGATAGTAACGTCAAAATCATAATCAAGATAATCTATCGATGAATTTGTGCATACCATTAAGCCTAATTTTTTCATAAATATCCCCCTTAACCTTACTATTTAATTATAATCGATAACGGCTAAAAGTCAATATTCACACAAGATATTACTATCTTCTGCCTTTTTTAGAAACGGATAGGATGACCTTTTTCCCTTTTAGTTTTTTATTCTTACAATTGCTCATGATGGCTGTCGCATATTTTTTATCGACGGAGAAGAATGAAAAAGCAGACAAGATAGCAATATCTTGAATTTCCTTGCCATTCATCTTGACATTGGAAGTGACAAAATCTAGCACATCGGAAACTGTAAGACTTAAGTCTTTACCAACATTAAGATGGAAACGAACCCAATCTTTTTTATTGATTGATGTATTTTCAGTATTGAAACTTTCATTGATGTCTTCAATATTATTATGGTTAGTTTCAAGAGCATTCAATTTTTTTAATAAAGCCGCAATAATTTCATCTTCTTTTAAGTTTTCGGCCACCATTTGATTTAAAACTTGATACTCTTTTTCTAGTGATTCGTTATTGATGATATCTTTAATTTCTTCGATAAATTTGGAATTCTTCACATCGATGACTTTTTCATAAGTCGGGATACTGCGTTTTTTGATTTTTGTGTTGGTCAGTCTTTCAATTTCATCAATTTTTCTGACTTCACCCTTTGATACAAGGGTAAAAGAATAACCAATATTGCCTATTCTTCCGGTTCTGCCGATTCTATGTATATAATATTCAGCCTTTTCCGGTACGTCATAGTTGAACACGGCTTCCACATGTTTAATATCCAAACCTCTAGCCGCGACATCAGTCGCTACCAAAACTTCGATGACGCCGTTATGGAATTTATTCAAGACATCAAGTCTGGTTGTTTGTGGCAAATCGCCATGGATTTTGTCACAATTGATTTTTCTGCCTATCAATTCTTCGGTAACTTTGTCGACCTGTAATTTGGTATTACAGAAAATCAGTGCCAAAGTTGGGCGATAGATGTTTAACAAGCGATAGATGGCTTCGGTTTTGTTTTCTTTTTTAACTTTGTAATAGTATTGCGAAATATCTTGATTTGTCTTTTCTTCACCGACAGAAGTTACCAATTCGGGATTGATCAAGTATTTTTGCGCTAAATCAACGATTCTTTTTGGCATTGTCGCTGAGAACATCAAAGTTTGTCTGTTTTCCGGAGTATATTCAAAGATAGTTTCAATATCTTCGATAAAACCCATCTTCAACATTTCGTCAGCTTCATCCAAAACCAAATATCTCATATTGGAAAAATTCATCGTTTTTCTTTTTAGGTGATCGATGATTCTTCCTGGAGTACCGATGATGATTTGCGGTTTTTTTCTAAGTTCTGCAAATTGTCTGGTGATAATCTCGCCACCATAAACATTGACGATTCTTGCGCCATTGATATATTTGGAGATATTGGTCAATTCCGCTTTTATCTGAACTGACAATTCTCTGGTAGGAGTAATGATCAAGGCTTGAATTTCATTGCTGGTGAAATCGATCATTTCCAATAAAGGAATACCAAAAGCAGCGGTTTTCCCTGTACCTGTATGCGAATTCCCGATGACGTCCTTGCCCATTAATAATAAAGGAATTGTTTGCTCCTGGATAGGAGTCAAATTGACAAATCCCATTTCTGTTATTGCTTGTTGAATTTCATTCTTAATTTTCATTTTTTCTCTTTTCTTGAAAAAAAATCAACTGTTTAGTTGATTTTTTACGTCTCTAAATCTATTATTTCAATTCCATTAAGTTGTAAATATGTAGCGGTGATTCCTTTGCCCTTTATGCGGGTGCCTGAAAAACTACCGTCATAAATACACTTAAAACCACAAGACGGTGAACCGTCTTTGAGGATGATGCTTTTGGCTTCAGCTTGTCGCATTATCGCCAATGTTTTTTTCGCTCCCAGCAGAAAGTTGTCAGTAACGTCCAAACCCTCTTGGTTCATGACCTTACCGTCTTTTTGAATTTCACTTGGTATTCTCGGTGTAGAAAGTCCGCCCAATTCTTCAGGGCAAACCAAGACAACCTCTTTTCCTTTTAGGTATTCAATAACCTTAAAATTGAGATTGTTTTTCGCATTATATTTACAATTAACACCCAATAAACAAGCACTGACAGCTATAGTTTCTCTTTTCATCTTATTCAAATGAATCAATATCGATTTTTATCTTTTTTCCTTGCTTGGATGCAGCAGCGTATGATATCGTTCTGATTGCATTGGCGATTTTTCCGCCCTTACCGATTACCCTGCCTAAGTCTTCCTGGTTAACTAGGACTTGGATTGTAATAGAATTTTCATCTTCGGAAAATTTCTTTACCAATAGATCTTCCGGATGAATGACTAATGGCGTAACCAAGTCGAGGACTAGTTTTTCAAAATTAACAGCCATTATTATACCTTCTACTTGCTATTCTTTTCAGATAAAAATTCGTCGATAACCCCAGCTTTTTTTAATAAACTTCTAACTGTGTCTGTAGGTTGGGCACCAGCATGTAACCATTTTTTTGCTAATTCGTTATCGATTTCGACAAATGCCGGTTGTTTAGTAGGTTCATAAACACCAACGATTTCCAAATATCTACCATCTCTAGTTTTTCTAGCGTCGGCAGCTACGATACGATAAAAAGGCTTTTTGTGTGTACCAAATCTTTGTAATCTTAATTTTACCATAATTAATAATCCTCCTAAATAAATTTCCTGTCAAATTATAACAAAAAAAATATGGCCTGTCAAGTATTTTCTATTGACAGGCTAAATTATTTTTTAGATTGAAAAACTTAGTGATTCCATCTCTTGTTTTGATGCTTCTATTTTCTTCACAAGACGGTGGTTTTTAAGGTTGTTGTAAAGTTCGTCATATCTTTCTTCGTCGATATAACCGGTAAGATACTTAAGATTGTCATTGACATATGTAACGTTGACATTGAATTCTTTAAGTTTATTGACAATTTTTTTATTTCTAAAATAGATGATTATGCCTTTTCTTTTGATCATTATGAACCCCTGTTTATCTGTTTGTTTAGTTAATTATACCATATTATAGCGCTTTTCCAAATAGTAATGGTCAATTTTCTTTATTTTTATAATTGAAAGTGTTATAATTTTCTTGGTGATAAATATGTTATTAAATAAAGATATAATTATGGATGGTCATCCAACTTTAAGATTGAAAGCCAAACCAGTTGACCTGCCTTTATCAGATGAAGTTTTCAATACCCTGAAGGATATGATGGAGTATATTGAAAACTCTCAAGATGATGAAATGGTGGAAAAATATGGTTTAAGATCATCGGTCGGTCTGGCCGCTCCACAAATCAACAAATCATTAAAAATGTTTTGCATGAAAACACTTGATGAAAATTTTAAGATTTTGCACAAATATGCAATAGTTAATCCTAAAATCATTTCTTACTCCGAGGCAACAACATATCTTCCAAGTGGAGAAGGTTGTTTATCGGTAGACGAAGACACTACCGGTCTTGTCAAAAGACACAAGAAGATAAAAGCTAGAGTCAATCTGGTAAATTTGGAAAACCGGGAAGTAAAGGAAACCATTCTTAAACTTTCAGGTTATCCGGCAATTGTCTTTCAGCATGAATATGACCATTTAATGGGGGTATTGTTCATTGACAAGATTTCTGATGAACTTCCTGAAAGTGAAGCTATAGAATTTCATTATGAAGAAGATTAAAGCCTATCGTTGCGATAGGCTTTTACTTTTATAATATTTTCTTTAATTCTTTGACAAAATTAATACCGAATTCCCTAACTTCTTCTTCTTGGGACTTTGATGGTCTAAACTTGATTTTTAAGCCTGGTAATGGTTTCATCTTCAATTGTTCCAAGCGTTGGATAATATTGTCAACTGCTTCTCCGCTCCAACCATAGGAACCGAAAGCAGTTGCTATTTTTCCTTTTAATTCTTCATAGTGGACTTTGGCAAGGATTTCCCATATAGTCGGCAAAGTGTCTCTTACAATTGTGGCAGAACCGATTAAAAAGGCATTGGCTTGCTTGATTCTTTTGACAACGTCGTCGACTTTGGTCTCTATCAAATCATATAATTCTACATTTACACGTCCGGAAAACTCTTCTGCGATTGCATCTTTGATGATGTAAGCCATAGTTCTGGTATAGTTATATGCACTGGCAAAAGGTATTACTACAAGTGGGATTTCATTGGTAATTTCTTTGGACCATTCTTCATATAATTTAACGGCTTTCGGAATATAATCGCCTTCCAAAACCGCTCCATGAGAAGTTGCGATAATTATTGGGTCGTACTCTTTTACTTTTTGCACGCCTCTTCTTACAGCTGGCATGAAGGGCGACATAATGGCGTCAAAGTACTCTTTCAAGCTTCTGTCATAATCCTTGATGTTTTTTAAATTTGATGACATAACACCGTCGAAAGCGTAATGAGCTCCGAAAAAATCACAGGTAAATAGAATATTATCCTCTTTCAGATAGGTAAACATCGTGTCTGGCCAATGAAGATTTGGCTGTAGAGTAAACTCCAAAGTTTTGTTTCCCAGACTCAATGTTTCTCCTTCTTTGACTTTATGAAACTTGAGATTATTGTCATTGACGATTTCTTTCAAATTCATGTAAGCGGGGATTGAACCAAATATTTCTATATCAGGGTTCTTTTCCAAGACATATTCTACGCACCCGGAATGATCAGGTTCTGCATGATTTACGATTAAATAATCTATTTTTTTGATATCGACTATGTCATTAATTCTCGAAAAGAATTCTTCTTTGAAAGGTTCTTTGGCAGTATCAATCAAAGCAGTTTTTTCACTGCCGACAATTAAATAAGAATTATATGTAGAACCGAATTCGGTCGCCATGACTATATCAAAAACCCTCAAGTCATAATCAATCGTGCCTACCCAGTAGACACCTTCAGTAAGTTTATACGATTTCATATTTTCACCTCAGTAATATTATACAAGAATTGCAACTTTTAGACAAATAATTAACTTATTTAATTTGATATTTGCTAAGTAATTGACAACATGGCCTTTTTTTGATAAAGTACTATTTGTGATAGAGTAGTCTTTATCAAGGAGGAAATAATATGAGTTACAAATTAATCAGCGATTCCTGCGTCGATATCCCAGCCAGTTTGGCCAAAGAACTTGAATTGGAAATACTTCCATTAAAGGTTACCGTCAAAGGTAAAGAATATGCGAATTATCTTGATAATCGTGAAATCAAGCCCGAAGAATTTTATAATCTTTTAAGAGAAGAAAATACAGCTTCAACGGCGCAATTGAACCCTAATGATTTTGTGGAAACTTTCACGCCGTTTTTAAATGCTGGGCAAGACATTCTATATTTAAGTTTTTCCAGCGCTTTGTCAGGAACCTATAATTCCAGTATCATTGCCAAGAAACAACTTTCAGAAGAGTATCCTGAACGAAATGTCGTATGTTTGGATACAGCATGTGCTTCCATGGGTCAAGGATTATTGGTAACCTTGGCTGCGAGAAAAAAACTTGCAGGAGAAAGCCTTGATGAAGTCAAGAATTATGTTGAAGGCATCAAATTGGATATATGCCATCT
>ERZ1645192.5243-NODE-5243-length-10073-cov-6.245957_pt1 | contig 10073 bp, 11 predicted proteins | sample MGYA00575354_ERZ1645192 | MGnify/ENA primary metagenome ERZ1645192 (study PRJEB40844, sample SAMN11349763) | freshwater sediment metagenome | isolation source: river sediment | host: Sediment | place: India: Faizupur Khadar , New Delhi | collected 2017-02-21 ...
TTATCACGCCTATCGCCATGTCCAAAACGTTTCCGCGCATTGCAAATTTCTTAAAATCCTGCATTACTGACATGAAAACACCCCCGCATAGTTAATGATGAGATTATACCCCAGAATTAAAAATAATATCATCTGAAAAGGATAAGAATAAACTAAAAAATTGCCGGTACGCAGGCAACAAATATTTTGCCGTCACCTTGCAAGTTTTTCAAAGCTTGGGATCGAACTGATAAGTTTTACAGTATAGGGATCTTCCGGGAAATTCAGAATCTGTTCAGAACTCCCTTCCTCGCAAAGGCGCCCCTCTTTCATTACCATTATTCTCTCGGCTGCATGTCCTGCAAGCACAAGGTCATGTGTCACAAAGATCATCGCTGTCCCCGATGCCGCATATTTTTCGAGCACATCTATCACCTCTCCGCGCGTTGAAGCGTCCTGCATCGAAGTCGGCTCATCGCATAACAATATATCAGGGGAAAGCATCAGAGCCCTGGCGATCTGCACCCTCTGCCTCTGTCCCCCTGAAAGGGATACAGCACGTGATCTCAGTATCCTGTCTCCCCTAAGGCCGAGTTCTGCAAGTAAAGCCTCAGCCCTGTCCCTTATTTTTTCTTTGTTTCTCTCTATGCCGGCAATGACCGCCGGTTCACAGACAGCCTCCAGTGCACTAAGCCCTGGCGGTATTGCTCCGTATGGATCCTGCTGCACATAGCCGCATCTTTGTCTCACCTTCGCCAGGTCCGAAGCTGCCAGGATTGACAGATCCTTACCGAAGAGAGCCACATTGCCTTCCTCCGGCTTTACAACGCCTACAAGGGCACGCAGCAGAGTCGTCTTGCCGCTTCCGGATCCTCCAACCAGGGCAAGTTTCTCGCCCGGAGCAAGGGAAAGCGAAATGTTTATAACAGCCTTGTGGACTGTGCCTTTTTTTGACCTGAAGCTCACTGTAAGTCCGGCTGCCTGAAGAATTTTCTTATCCATCCTTTTTATTCCTCTGCCAGAACATTTCCCTTATAAGGTCTTTTGTATGCGGGTGCTGCGGATCATTCACCAATTGATGAGGCGTACCTGACTCTGCCATCCTGCCGTCCTTCATAACAACAAGCCTGTCACAGACCATCGCAGCAAGGGGCAGGTCATGGGTGACAAGGATTATTGAGAGATCTTTGCTTTTTCTGAGCCCTGAGAGAAGTTCAAGTATTTCGGCCTGAATTATCACATCCAGCGCAGTAGTAGGCTCGTCGGCGAGAAGAAGTGCGGGAGAGCACGCCAGCGCAAGAGCTATCGCAGCCCGCTGTTTCTGACCCCCCGAAAGCTCGTGGGGATATCTTTCTTTGATCCCTGCATCCAGGCCGACATCTTCCAGAAGACGTGCCGCCTCTTTTTCTGCATCTTCGCCGAATTTGCCTGAATGTACATTAAGCACTTCCTCAATATGCCTTTTTATCTTCATTACCGGCGTAAATGAATTCTGGGCGCCCTGAGGGACAAGCGATATCTCTTTCCAACGCAGGTCCCGCATTTCACTATCAGACATCCTGAGAATATCGGTCCCCTTGTATAGGATCTCTCCTGTGATCTCCGTTCGCTGAGGCAGAAGTCCGAGAAGGGCCGCCATCAGGGTGCTCTTGCCGCTGCCCGACTCTCCCACGATACCGGTGAAGCTGCCTTTTTCAATACTGAGGGAAATTCCGTTAACGGCAGCTGTAACTCTTCCCATAGAATTGTATCTTACGGTAAGATCCCTTATATCAAGCATTTCTTCCGCTCCCAAGCCTTGGGTCTATCTTCTCTTCAAGAAAACGTCCAATATCCATGAAAATCAGACACAGGGCCACTATGCCGAGACCCGGCGGTATAAGGAGCCACCATGCGCCTTCTGTGAAGGCCCCGAAGGAGTGTGCTTCATGAAGCATTCTGCCCCATGATATGAGCCTCGGATCCGACAAACCAAGAAAAGCCAGCCCGGCTTCAGCCAGAATGGCACCCGGGACTCCCAGCGCAATATTTGCAAGAAGTATGGGTGCCGCCTCCGGCACAAGGTGGCGCCTGAGGATATACCCACGCTTTGCACCCAGGACCCTGAGCCCCTCGACCCACGGACTTTCCCTTACTGTAAGCACAAGTGCCCTGACTGAACGTGCGGTTCCCATCCAGGAAAAGATCGATAGTATGAGTACAAGCTGCCAAAGGCCTTTTCCCCACAGACCTGCCAGCACCATCATTATGGGAAGGGTCGGTATGGAGAGCAATACATCTACGATCCGCATCACAAGGGCATCGAACAGCCCTCCGATGTAGCCTGTGGCAAGCCCGAGCCCAAGCCCCAGCAGGCTGGCTATGAGCGTTGCGCTGATGCCCACGATCAGGGAGGTACGTATCCCAAAAATAAGGAGCGTCAGAACGTCACGCCCTCTCTGGTCTGTGCCCAGCAATCCTTCCCTGCCTCCGGGAAGGGAGAGGGATAGTTCTGATTCTTCAGCACCTTCTATGCGGATAGAATATTTACCCGCGGAAGGGAAAAGATGCTCTACGCTTTTTCCTATCAGCGGAAGTCCGAGTTTTTGCTTGAAGATCATGTCCCTGCCGTCCATATTTATCCAGTAGAGATCGCTTCCCATAAGGGTATCCAGGGTCTTTTCGCCCAAAGGCGTGGACCATATTATCCTTACCTCCTTTTCAGGATCGGCTGCTATTCTTCCATTCAGCGCAAAGATTTCAGGAGGAAGCTTATTCCAGGAGATTTCAACAGTTGTGTCCCCCACCCCATATTCTGAGGAAAGGGGAAGCTTTGCATTCCACCACACCGGTCTCGCAAAGGGCGCTCCTTTTACATCTGACGGGTGCCCTGCCATGAGCATCGGACCAAGGAAGCCGATCAGAAATATGCAAATGAGCAGGATGACGCTCTTCCGTTTCACAAAGTCCGTCATTGATCCCTGCCTCCTACGCGCACCCTCGGATCGACCAGCCCGTAGACGACATCTGCAAGCAGGTTAGATATTACCGTGATAAGGGCCAGCATGTAGAATGCCGCACCGGCCGAAGGATAATCATGTCCTGAGACTGCCTCCAGCAGGAATGTCCCGACACCGTGAAGTGAAAATACCGATTCTGTGATAACTGCTCCTGATACCAGCCCCGGCACAGACATAAGCAGGATCGTAAGTATAGGCGGAAGAATGGTCCGGAAAGCATGTCCGTAGATAACCCGATTTTCTGAAAGGCCCCTGGCTCTGGCCATCAGGACAAAATCTTCCCCCAAAGCCTTCACCATAAGGTTGCGTACATAAAGAGCCCATCCTCCGAATCCCATCAGGGTAAGGGAGAGGATCGGCAATGCCATGTGCCAAAGATAATCAAGCATTACAGAGATGGATCCGGTCGGCTGAGGGATCGAGACACTTCCCCTCAGCGGGAATATAGGAAATGTCCTTGCAAGAAGCATTATAAGGACCAGCTGCACAAAGAATCCGGGAAATGATGCCGTGACTGCACCGGCCCTTAAAACTATCCTTTCGGCCAGTTTGCCTCTGTTCAATGCTGCTTTGATGCCAAGCCATATGCCCAGGGCCGAAGAGAGGAACATTGAAGCGGCCATAAGGAACAATGTTCCGGGCAGACGGGAGAGCAGTTCGTCCCATACAGGTTTCCTGCTGAGGAAGGAGAGTCCGAAACTGAATGTCAGCATCTGCTTTATATAAATAAAAAATTGTTCCAGCAGCGGTTTGTCCAGACCATAAAGTTCCCTCAGCCTGTCCTTTGCCTCAGGAGAAAAATTAGGATCGATGATCGTGCTTACAGCGTCACCCGGCATTATCCTGAAAAGAATGAAATTCAGGACCAATACAGCGGCGAGCACCCCTATCGATGAGAACAGCCTTCCCCATAACCACCTGTTCTTCATTCGGACCTCACACTTTTCTTCTCAAGCATACGATAATGTTCGTTCCTTTTCATCATTACAAACTCACCCGGCCTGTAGTCATCAAGCATGAAAGGTCCCGCGCCCACAAGGCCATATGGCCCTGACTTTGCCTCCGGGTCAAGCGGGTTCCAGTTCTGCCAGTCTTTTACCTCTTGCAGCGCCTTAGCCGGCATGCATGGTAGTCCTCCGATGTTGTCAAGGTACCAGTAACTGGTGCCTTCCATTTCCACAATGATCTGAGTTCCTTCTGAAACCCTTACTGATCTGATGTTTTTGACAGAGTCAAAGAACCTTGGAATACTGTTTTTTTTGAGGAAATCAAAGGTGGCTTTTACATCCTCCGCAGTGAGTGGGCTTCCGTCGTTCCATTTGAGCCCCTTACTGAGCCTGAAGGTCAGCCTTGTATGTTCGCCGCCCTGACCGGGCACGGTTTCGACAGACCAGGACTCTGCAAGTGAAGGCATATCATCAAGAGTGAAGGGATCGGTTCCTATCAGGCTTTCATATATAAGGCCGAGTATCTGCCAGGAATATGCGCTGCTGGCAACAAAAGGGTTCAGGTTACGCGGCTCTTCGGCAAGGGCCATGTTCAGCTGCCGCTCTTTTCCGTCGACAGGCTCTGCCATGAGTAGCGTCCACACATTATCCGCCGTCATCTTTTCGTTGAAAAAGACATTCTTCCATTTTTTTGAGACAGCTGAAACGGAAAATCTGCTGTACACCGGAACAGAGGGCATGAGTTCAGCCAGCAGCAACTGCGACCTTTTTGAGGCTGTTTCTGCATCTGTCCTGTTTTTCGCGTATCTCAGACTAAACAGTGCGTCGTCAAGTGCCTTGTCATGGATCGACGTCATGTTATATCCTCCGGGAATGTCCATTGAGCTGTGATAAAAGGAGTAGAGCGAATCGGGGTTTCTGCCCATGCTCCATGCTATGACACCCAAAGAATATTCTTTCCTGTCAAGTTTGCCTATCATCGCAGAGAAATCCATCGGCTCGACATCAACAGGAAAACCTACCGACCTCAGGGAATCAGCGATCTGCTCCGCAAGTTCCGCTGTTGTGGGAGCCACTCGTGCAAGGGGGGTAAGCAGCTTTATTTTATCCACGGGTGTTCCGTCGGGATAAATAAGGCCTCCTGTAAGGCTCCATTTGTATCCTTTTTCGCTGAGCCGTTTTTTTGACGATTCCCTGTCATATATGTTTTTCGTGCTTTCAGGAAGAGACCACGGCGATACGGGAGGCAGCCAGCTGTTTATAGGCTCGCAGTATCCCGAGTAGATCGTGCGCACCATGTTGTTCCTGTCTATCGCTTCTGCTGCAGCATGCCTGACTTCGGGATCGTCCCAGGGTCTGCTTTTATTGTTGAGCAGGAGGAAGAAGGCGTGGAACCCTCTGGCAAGAGACATTGAAAGCCCCGGATCCCTGCTTAGCCTGTCGATGTCTGAAGGTCTTGTTATATCGCTCAGAATATCGAGTTCTCCCTTTTCAGCAGCCAGGACCTGGGAGTCTGCATTTGTGATTATTACCATGCACAGCTTTTTGATCCGTGGGCCGTACACTTTCTCCGGATCAAATCTTTCGCCGGCAGAGGCAAAATCTGCAGAAATAGCAGTTATAAGAAGGAAGCAAAAAAGAAAAACCTGCAGCTTCAAAACTTTTTTTTCGGTCAGGTCCATTAATTTTCTCCGCTGTAAGTGCTTTTTATAACTATTTCTTTCGATGGGACAGGTTTACCGGTGATAATGTTCAGGATAAGCCTGCCTGCAAGCACTCCCGTTTCAAAGGTAGGTACATCGGATCCCCTCTCCCATATTACAGAATAAGATCCGGGGTAACGAAAACCGATCGTGACGACCGGTGCTGCAGATCCTCCCGGATAATTTTCAGGGTCGATCCAGATGATCCCCTCAACGCTCCTGTCCATGAGTTTGCCGTATTCCCTGGCAGCCCTGAGGGGATTTCCCTCGGTCCGCTTCAGTATGATCTCGTATTCGGAGTTAGAGATAGTCCTGTCGAGTCCGGATATAAAGTGAGTAAACCAGTCAAGCGAGAAATCACGGACTACCAGACCTATCAATCCGCTCCTGTTGGTGGAAAGGTTGCGGGCATTTTTGTCCAGCCGGTAATTGAGCGCCCTGACAGCGTCCATCACCTTTATCCTGGTCTTTTCCGATATCCTGTGGTCCCCTTTAAGGACCCGGCTTACTGTTGCCTTGTCTACTCCTGCTTCAAGAGCGACATCCTGCATCGTGACCTTCATCTGAGCACCCCATAATGCAACCGTTTGAATTACTTCTTATATTATAACCAGTCAAACAAAGGGGGGCAACAGCGGCCTCCGCTTATGACCCATGAAAGCAGAGAGGCCCACCCTGCAGCCGGTGAGCCTTGGTAATACTTACACAGCATCCAAAAAATGTAATACCCTATGCTTCTGTTACCCCTCGCATTTTTTCAGAAGACGTTCCCATTCCCTGTCAACATCGACCTGTCCCTGTGCAACAAGGTCCATCCTCTCCCTGCCCTTTTTGAAAAGGTGGGAGTAACGTCCCTGCGACCTGAGGAAATCTTCCAGCGGAACAGGGTTTTTGGGGTTATATGACAGGACGTACTTGCCGTCTATAACTTCATACACCGGCCAGAAACGGCTATCGGCAGCAAGCTTGCAGACTTTCATCTGATCAGCTGAATCAATTTTCCAGAAGAGCGGACATGGTACAAGTACATTTACAAATGCCGGACCCGGTGTCTCTACAGCCCTTTTGACCTTGGTGATGAGATCCATAGGGTTATGGAGAGTTGTCTGGGCGACATAGGGGATATCATGTGCGGCAACTATCTCTGTCAGGTTTTTGGCCCTCTGGAGTTTTCCGGGGATCACGCTTCCCGCGGGTGAAGTCGTTGCATTTGCGCTCACAGGAGTGGCACTGCTTCGCTGAGCCCCGGTGTTCATGTAACCCTGATTGTTGTAGCAGATATATGTAAAGTCGTGTCCTCTTTCAAGGGCTCCGGAGAGAGACTGAAGGCCTATGTCATATGTACCGCCGTCACCACCGAACGCTACGAATTTGATCTTTTCCTTAGCCACACCCTTTTTGCTCAGGATCCTGTGTGCCGCCTCAACTCCGGAAATGCCCGCTCCGGCGTTTTCAAATGCCACATGCATGAAGGGAACTCTCCATGCACTGTACGGATAAACCGTGGTGGATACTTCCAGGCATCCCGTAGCCCCTACCACCACAACAGGATCTTCTACAGCCATCAATGCCTGCCTTACTGCTGTTGGCGCACCGCATCCCGGGCACATCCTGTGCCCTTCTGTCAGGGGATTCTGTTTTTTCGTAAGTTCCTTAAGGTTAATTCCCGCCATTTTCTTCATCCTTTTCAAGCAGTCCTATATACCTTGCGGTATCGCTGTAGTCATTTTCCATGAGCCTTGAAAAAACTTTTTCCGCATCCCTCGGGTAAAGGTCTCTGCCTCCAAGGCCAAACAGATACTCCTGCAGGGGCACCCTTTCACTAAGCCCGTAAAGTGCCGATTTGACCTCCGCTGCCAACGGGGCGGTCCCTCCGATACTTGCACTTCTGTCCAAAACGGCGACCCCTTTTTTGCCATCGGCAAGTTTTTTAAGGTCTTCAGCAGGGAAGGGCCGGAAAAATCTCACCCTGAGACATCCCGCCTTTACTCCCCTCTCACGCATTTCATCAACTACATCCTTAACGACGCCTGTAGCCGAGGACATTATCACGATCAGGTATTCAGCATCTTCCGCACGGTATGCATCCAGTGCCGGATATTCCCTGCCAGTGTACTCAGCCAGCTCTTTCGTAAGTTCTTTGTAGATCCTCGGGACATTGTTCATTCCCTCTATCTGTGTTCTTTTTATTTCAAAATAATATTCCGACATTGTGAACGAGCCATATGAGACCGGGTTGTCCACGTCAAGAAGAGGGTATTTTGCATTCCTCTCGCCCACAAACTTTTTGACTGACTCGTCAGAGAGAAGTTCTACCGGTTCATAGCAGTGACTGGTGATAAAGCCGTCCTGACATACAAATACAGGGGTGAGCACATCATCATGCTCTGCCAGTCTGACCGCAAGCAGAACAGAATCATAAACTTCCTGGGCATCCTCGCAATATATCTGTATCCATCCCGAATCGCGCTCCGGCATGCTGTCTGAATGGTCGCAATGTATATTGACAGGCGCGCCAAGGCTCCTGTTTACAAGACCGAAAACGATCGGTGCACGAAATGCAGCTGCGATTGGAAAGATCTCGTGCATAAGGGCAACACCGTTCGCGCTGGAAGCAGTCATTACTCTCGCCCCCGATACCGAGGCTCCCACACATGCTGTGATCGCCGAGTGTTCGCTTTCTACGGCGACATACTCTGAATCGACCTGGCCGTTTGCTACAAACTCCGCAAACTTCACAGGGATCTCCGTTGAGGGAGTGATCGGATATGCCGCCACAACATCCGGATTAACCTGTCTCATAGCTTCCGCGAAGGCGAGGTTGCCTGATGTCATCTCTTTTCTTTTATTTAACATGATCTGCCACCTTCCCCGGGTCTTCGCCGTGTTCTCTCTTTTCGCCTGTAAAATCTGCTTCCTGGTGCATGGAGATCGCATTCACGGGACATACCTGCGCACATACGCCGCACCCCTTGCAGAAGAACATGTTGATGCCGCATACACGTCCCTCTTCATTGGTCTTTATGGAGGAATCCGGACACTGAAGCCAGCATTTCAGGCAGGATATGCACTTGTTCTCGTCAAGAACCGGACGCATGCTTCTCCAAAGGCCTGTCTCCACGTCAAGAGCAGACGCTCCCCATGCTATAGTCGCCGGAGGAACATCCTGCCAGCATTTAGGTTTGCTCATGCCAGGACAGCCTCCTCACGGCCGCGAAGGATAGCCCTCCGGTTTGCTTCGAGGACCGGTCCCGGAAGCTGCTTCATTTTTTTCGTAAAGTGATCGGCAAATGTTTCTGCCGAGACGTCTGTGAACAAGTGTGACAGCGCTCCGAGCAAGGGGGCGTTTGGCCTGTTCTGTCCCAGTTCTTCAAGAGTGATCTTCGTTGCGTCCACTACAAGGACTTTTGCATCCGCTGAAAGGTCCATTCTGGCGCGGAGCGCCAGGGCGTCCTCCGGTGTGTTTACTACGTAGACCGCATCCGACATACAGCCTTCGCATGGATTGGAACTGACTACCATCGTCGGGTCCACTATTACAACTATGTTTGGGTTTTCTACACTGCAGCGGCGGCGGATGGGAGTATCCGACACCCTGTTGTACGCTCTCATCGGAGCGCCCTGACGTTCTGCACCATACTCAGGGAATGCCTGGACATGCTTGCCCTCTTCAAAAAGGACCTCGGCAAGTATCGCTGATGCGCTCTTTGCGCCCTGCCCGCCGCGTCCGTGCCATCTTACTTCAAGTGTTCTCTTCTTTCCGTTTTCCATAATTACTCCTCCATCCATTCTATGTTTCAAAATTTTGAGACCGCAAATCCTGTCGGAAGATAAAAAAATGGAGCCCTTCAAAATGAAGGGCTCCATCCGTTCGCTTGGTAATACAGCGCTAAGCGCCGTTCCTGCGAGGAGGAGCCGCGTTAATAATAATAATTATTATGTTCTGAGCCATCATACTCTTATACATATTAACTTCCTCCCTTTCCCGCAGATTGGTGGGTATATTAACATCATTTAAAAAACGTGTCAAACATTTTCTTTTACTTTTACTTTCGCTGCAGCAAAAAAGTAAGCAATCAGGTCAATTCGATCATGAAACTGATCCGGCAAAGACTTGAAAGCATCAATGGCTGTTGATTTAAACCTCTTCTTTCCTGCTGCAAACTTGAACAAAAGAGTATTTTACATAAGAATTAAATTATTATGCTCTTGACAATTTTTAATCATCGTTCATAATTGCTTGGTTGTAGAAAGATTCTACATATGGGGCAACAAAATGGGAGGCCCTCAGGGAGTCTCATTTTTTTTGCCATTATCACAAGGCTTAAAAAAGCCAAATGCCGTTGCACGAAAACCTTTCCGCTATCGCGGCCTGTTCCGCTGGGGAGTTTTATGATCGCCTTACCTGAGTTGTGCCACACGTAGGGATTTCATGCAATGGCGCA
>ERZ1645192.5244-NODE-5244-length-10073-cov-5.325514_pt1 | contig 10073 bp, 11 predicted proteins | sample MGYA00575354_ERZ1645192 | MGnify/ENA primary metagenome ERZ1645192 (study PRJEB40844, sample SAMN11349763) | freshwater sediment metagenome | isolation source: river sediment | host: Sediment | place: India: Faizupur Khadar , New Delhi | collected 2017-02-21 ...
TTGTAAAATTTAAAATATCCGTTGGACTATTTTAAATTTACAATTGGTATAACCTGTATTCCGTATACATAAAATAAGCAATCGGAATATTAAGAAGTGAATTTCCCGATTAAATCGAAGGGTTCTGCTTGTATAATTTTTACTTTTTTAAATTGACCAATAAGCTTTGATTTACTGGGAGATTGAATAATTACTTCATTATCGACTTCGGGAGAGTCGTATTCGGTGCGACCTATATAAAAATCATTTTCTTTTCTATCAACTAATACATTAATGGTTTTACCAACGAGGGCCTCATTCTTTTTATATGAAATATTTTCTTGTAACTGCATCAATATATCGGCGCGTTCCTGTTTTTCGCTAGCACTAATATTATCTTTCAATTGATACGCTTTGGTTGATTCTTCATGAGAATAGGTAAAAACGCCCAATCGTTCGAATTCAACTTCGCTAACAAAATCCATTAAGTCTTTAAAATCTTTTTTCGTTTCGCCTGGGTATCCAACAATTAAAGATGTTCTTAAGGCAATATCGGGTATTTCTTTTTTTATTTTTTCAATAAGCTGAAGTGTTCCTTTTTTATCGATAACCCGATTCATCGATTTTAGGATTTTATCGCTAATATGTTGGAAAGGAATATCTAAATACTTACAAATATTTTTTCGTTCTTTAATTACGTGAATCACATCCATCGGGAATGCAGCAGGATAAGCATACTGTAAGCGTATCCAGGAAAGCTTTTCAACAGAAGATAATTGTTCGAGTAATTCGGCAAGTTTTCTTTTTTTATATATATCAAGTCCGTAATACGTTAAATCTTGTGCTATTAAAATTAATTCTTTAACACCGTTACTAACAAGAATTTTTGCTTCGGCAACAACATCTGTAATTTTTTTAGAAACGAAACTTCCTCTAATACCGGGGATTGCACAAAAAGAGCATATCCGATCGCAGCCTTCGGCAATTTTTAAATAGGCATAATGAGAAGGGGTTGTTAAGCAACGTTCTCCCAGTAATTCTTTTTTATAATCCAGTTTTAAATAATGTAAGACCTCTTTCATGCTATTTACACCGAAATAGGCATCCACTTCGGGGATTTCATTCTTAAGCATAGCGGAATACCGAGAAGAAAGGCATCCCATGACAATAATTTTTTTTATTTTACCATTCGCTTTATCTTGAACTAACTGTAAAATAGTATCGATTGATTCCTGTTTTGCATCATTAATAAAACCACAGGTATTAACAATAACAAAATCAAAATCACCCGATTCAACATCGTGAGAAACAACGATATTATTAACATCCAGCTGTTTTAATAAAACCTCCGAATCGACTAGGTTTTTTGAACAACCCAGTGTAATTATATTAACTTTAATAGGTTTGTTAACGTTTGTTTTCAAGGAAAGAATTTGAATTTAATTGCTAAATAAAGAATCTACAAACTCATTTTTATTGAAAATCTGCAAATCTTCCATGCCTTCACCCACTCCGATATATTTAACCGGAATTTTAAACTGTTCGGATATGCCAATAACAACGCCTCCTTTAGCTGTTCCATCGAGTTTAGTAATGGCAAGTGCATTTACTTCGGTGGCTATGGTAAACTGTTTTGCTTGTTCAAATGCATTTTGTCCGGTCGAAGCATCCAATACCAATAATATTTCGTGAGGTGCATCGGGAATAACTTTCGACATTACTTTTTTTATTTTGGAAAGCTCATTCATTAAATTAATTTTATTGTGTAAACGACCGGCAGTATCAATAATAACGATATCAGCGTTTTTGGCTTTAGCAGAAGCCAGCGTATCGAAAGCGACAGAGGCCGGATCGGCACCCATTCCCTGCGAAACAATATCAACATCGACTCGTTTAGCCCATATCGTAAGCTGATCGACTGCCGCAGCGCGAAAAGTATCAGCAGCGCCTAAAACAACCGATTTTCCTTCTTTTTTAAACAAATATGCCAGTTTCCCTATTGTTGTTGTTTTCCCAACTCCATTTACCCCTACAACCATAATTACATAGGGCTTTTTGGTTTCCATAAAGGCTTGGTTATCTTCTTGAGAAAAATTGTTTTCCCCTAATAAGCCTGCTATTTCTTCACGTAATATGCTATTTAATTCGGAAGTGCCCAAATATTTATCTGCGGCGACTCTTTTTTGAATACGGTCAACAATTTTAAGCGTTGTTTCAACGCCTACATCCGATGAAACAAGAATCTCTTCTAGGTTATCTAAAATATCGTCATCCACTTTCGACTTGCCAATAATTGCTTTAGAGATTTTTGAAAAAACACTCTCTTTGGTTTTAGCTAAGCCTTTATTAAGACTCTCCTTTTTTTCCTTATTAAAAAAACTAAATAATCCCATAAATAAATTTTTTAATCAAACTAAATAAAAAAGCTTTTTTCACAACCGGAAAAAAGCTTAGAAATTCTTTCTAACGCGAAAAAATTAAACGTAGCAGTATTACTTTTTAGTAAAATAATCTTTAACCTGATCGTTTGGAATAATCTCTTCTTTAAAAGTATATGCACCGGTTTTCGGAGATTTAACCATACGGATAACCTTTGCGAAATCTTTTCCGGCGCCAGTTTTTAGTGTTGCAACAACTTTCTTTGCCATAGTATAAAATTATTTAATTTCTTTGTGAACAGTCATTTTCTTTAATATCGGGTTGTACTTTTTCAACTCCAAACGTTCGGGTGTATTTTTCTTATTTTTAGTCGTGATATATCTCGACGTACCCGGTTTCCCGCTTGTTTTATGCTCTGTACATTCTAATATTACTTGTACCCGTGCTTCTTTATTTTTCTTTCCCATTTTTTGTAAGCTTTTTAATTAAGAGGTGCAAATTTATAAACTTTTTTGTAAAAAAACCAAGTTTATTAAAAATATTTTTAAAATAAGCTGCGTCATTTACTGAAATTTACACTATTTTTGAGGAAGAAATATATGATGTGGCACGCTGATATAAACGGATTCAAAGCATATCTTCAACTGGAAAAATCACTTTCGAGTCATTCTGTTGAAGCATATATTCATGATATAGAGAAATTTACACAATATTTATCACTTCAAAATCAGGCATTACCTCCTGAAAAAATAGAATTATCTCATTTTCAAGGATTTATTAAATGGATAGTTGAATTAGGATTAAGTTCAAAAACACAAGCGCGTATAATTTCCGGAATTAAGTCATTTTATAATTATTTACTTTTAGAAAACAGAATAAAGATAAATCCAACCAAACTATTGGAATCGCCCAAAACAGGAAGGCATTTACCAGACACCCTTAGCATTGAAGAAATTGACCAACTTATTACGGCTATTGATTTAAGTAAACCCGAAGGACATAGAAATAAAGCCATGTTGGAAACCTTATACAGCTCCGGATTACGTGTTACCGAACTAATACAACTAAAAATAACGAATCTGAAATTAGCAGATGGATATATACAAATTATTGGGAAAGGGAATAAAGAAAGAATTGTACCCATTGGGAAAATTGCAATTAAACAAATAATGCTTTATAAGGATGAATTCCGCCAATTGATTCGAGTAAAAAAAGGCTTTGAAGACATATTATTCCTTAATCGTAGAGGGACAGGCATAAGTAGGAATATGATATTTATGATAATTAAGGAATTGGCAAAAACAAGCGGAATCAACAAAAAAATCGGGCCTCATACCTTCAGGCATTCTTTTGCAACACACCTTATTGAGGGAGGAGCCGATTTAAGGGCTGTTCAGGAGATGTTAGGACATGAATCTATTACCACTACCGAGATATACCTACATTTAAACCGAGAACATTTAAGAGATGCCATTATGCGATATCATCCGAGATCTTAATAAAACCCATTTTATGAATACGCTATATATGAAGCACTTAATATATTTCGAGAGATGCAAAATGGGTGTTACAAATTATTTAAAAATTACAAAGAAGGCCATAAAGGTTTGTTATCATCATAATCTACGCCCCAACTTATGGCGACTACTTTATTTTTTTCAAAATAAATATCCAACAATGCATCATCAACACTTAAACGTTTTTCGCCCCAGGTTTCGATTTCTTCCAGAAAATTGGAATACCCATTTAATAAAAATAAGTCTTTAATCGCTTTTTCTTTTAACTCAAATATTTTATTTCCAAAAAGAAAGGTGTTCTCATTTTCTGTTTCTAATAAAACACATCTCATTTTTTCAAATTTTTCAAAAAAAACAGTAATTCCATCTTCATCATAAAACCACATTTCGGTATCTCTACCTTCTTCTTGCATTTTTTCTTTTTCATCGGGGGTCCCCAGTATTTTTAGCACTTCGTCGGGAGTTAATCCAAATTTTAACTCATTTAACCCAATTTTTAGGGCAATTTCAATATTATTGGTCATTTGCATTTTATCTTTATTTTAATGGCGTATTTGGTTCTTTTGCCATATGATTATACACCATTTTATCGATTAATTTTGGGAAAAATTTATTCAACAATACAACCAATTTCCCTTGTGTTGTCATAACAATTCTGTCTTTTCTTTTTATAATGGCTTTCAATATTTGTTCCGCAACTTCTTCTGAGGTCATTAATTTATCTTCATTTAAGGGAGATTCACCTTGCATCGTACCATTTTTAGATAAAGCTGTATTGCGAATATTAGAAGCTGTAAAACCTGGACAAGCAATTAAAACATGTAATCCTTTTTTTAGATTTTCTATACGCAATGTTTCTAAAAAGCCCTGCATAGCAAATTTAGAGGAAGAATAACCGGTACGAGCAGGAAGTCCTTTATAGCCAGCAATAGAAGAAACGCCAACCACACTCCCTTTATTTTTTAAAATATACGGAAATGCAAATTTTGTACAATAAACCGTTCCCCAGAAATTAATATCCATTAATTGACGAATTACATTCAAATCCACTTCTTCGAAAATTGCACGCATGGAAATTCCTGCATTATTTATCAGAATATCGATCGTTCCGTAATGACGAATAGTTTCATCGATAAGTCTTTTACAATCTGCTTCTTTACTAACATCTGTTTGAATAGGGAGAACATTAAAATCTTTTAATTCTTCTTTCAGTTGAATTAATTTCTCCATATTTCGTGCTGCAACTACCACATTTGCACCTGCTTTAGCAAATACAACCGCTAAAGATTTCCCAATTCCGGAACTAGCTCCGGTAATAATAACTACTTTATTTTTCATAATTCGTAAATCGTATTTAATTGGCAATAATACTTTAAAATTTTGAAATAATTTAAGCTATTTGTTTTTTTTATTTTAACAAAAAAGTTTACAGTTTGGTCGAATATTTACATATCCATTTAATACAGTGGATAAAAGTTTATCTATAATAAATTGCTTTTACCTTTTTATTATATTATCTTCAAGAATAAATCAACTTATTTCATATTTTAACTTATATGGGAAATAAGAACACAAATGTTATTGTCGTATTTTCTATTAATTTGGTTTTTATTCAAATTATTGAACGAATTATGGAAAAAGCGGAAGTTAAACATACGCTCTTAGTGTTAACCTCTTTTTCCGATACAAAAAAGATTTCAAGCCATGACACCATAAGCTTAATCCTTGTTGATGATCTTGTAATAGGTACTTCTAGCTTGGAACTAATTTATAATTTAAGATTAGGGAATAAAATTTTATGTCCTATTATTTATTTTGGCGTATCCGAGCACGATGGAGAAAAAAAGTCAATGTCATCCGGAGCAAGTCACTTCATTGTAAAACCTTTTAATCCATCTATTGTTTTACCAATAATTCAGAATATCTTTGCATAATATTAAAGATTCCTTATGAAACGTTTTTTTCTGATTTTTACTTTCTTCTTATTTTCAATTTATCTTAAATCACAAGTAAATACCGATTCCATTTTTAGGTTAGCCATAACAGATGCTCATGCCGGTAATTATACGGAAGCATTGCAAAGAGCGGAACAAGTATTAACAGCAAACCCAGAGCGTTTTGATGTAATTGTTTTTATTGCTAATATTTATGCATGGAAAGAAGATTATTCAATTGCTCTCAACTACATTGAGGAAGCCTACACTATTAACCCGCAATATCAAGAATTATACGATTCTTGGCTGAATATATTATTATGGTCTAAAAATTACAAAAAAATTCCTGAAGTAAGCGAATTAGCAATAAAAAACAACTATCCTAACAAATATAATATTACTTTAAAAAACGCATTTGCATTTAAGGCACTTGGAGAATACCAAAAAGGAATAAATTTAATTGATTATAATAAACAATTTTTAGATTCTACCATTGTCGAAAAACTTTATTTTGAATTGAAAATGCTTCATAAATCGAAAGCAGTATCGGTTTATTATTCTTTAAACTTTTTCGATAATAACGCTATAAACCCATATCATATTTCCTATATTGATTTTGCCTTTAAGTATAAGAGTCACGCATTTATTCCGAGATTAAATTATGCCAATCGTATTAATAAAAATGATTTTCAGCTAGAACTAGATTACTACAAAACTTTTAAAAATGGACATTCTTTATATACTAACTATGGTATGGGCATTCGAAATATGTTATTCCCGAAATATAGAGCAGGCATAGAATACTACTTACCTTTTTTTAGTTCTTTTGAATCTAGTTTCGGTGGACGGTTTTTGTATTCAGCTAATTATTCAACAATTATCTTAACGGGACATTTAAGTAAATACTATAAAAATCTTTGGTTTTCACTTCGTCCATTTTATGTTTTTAACGATACAAAGAACACATTAACTACGGTTTGTAATATTCGTCATTATGCAAACAACCCTATTAATTATAGCGGATTAGAACTTTTATATGGCAACACACCAGATGAAAGTTACGCCACAACGGAAAATCTTTTATTGAAGAATTATCGAATTAAAATAGAAAAAAATGTTGCGGTGCTTAAGTATAACGAATTAAAAATGACATTCGCATATTCTTATGAAGAATATATTAAAGATTATTTCAGAAACAAATTCACCATCGAAGTTCTTTTTAAACACAAATTTTAAATGAATTTTCATTTATCTATCTATATTAAAAACTTTTTTGTTACCCTTTTTTGGTTTATTCTCATATTCTCTGTGGGCTTAAGCGTTTATGCTTTTTACATGAAAGAAACAGAAATTGCCGGATTCTATTTTAAAAATCCTGTTTTTGATTTCGTTTACAGCATTCCTCTTTGGGTTTATATTATTATTTGTTTTACTTTTTCATCCCTTTTAAGCGCTTTTATTTTTGTTGAATTAAGTTTATATAATAGCATACAACGCGAAAGGTTTAATAACTTGAATTTAACGTATAATCGTTTTTTTAATTACGTATTAACGAATTATTTTTTAAATGATATTTATAAAAAGAAAGAATTTCGACGATTCTTTTTTAAAAGAATAAAACCATTTTTAAAAAATCGTATTCAGTTATTATCTTTTTTTGAATCCTATTTAAAAATCCAAGAAACATTATCAATAGATTTAAGTTATGATTTTAAATTATTGGTAAAGTATTTAAAACTAACACATAAAATTGAGTCTTTTATATATAATAAGAATTTTGATGACAAAATTTTGGCAATGAAAATTATTTCTTATTTAAGGCTTAGAACCTACAATAAACAAATTTTAAAATTTGCCCAAAGCAATAATTTTGCATTAAGAACAGAAGCATATGCTTCCCTTATAAGGCTTATGGAAACAGATGAACATTTATTGAATTTAATTGGAGCAAAATATAATTTATCATTACTTGACGTGAATATTATTGTTAATGCTATTCTTAAAAACAATAAAATGAATATTAATTACCACGCATTGATATTTTCCGAAAATATGAATCAAACAATGATTGGGCTTTTGCTTGCAAAATACCGTTATAAAAAAGATACAACGAATTTAAAATTGATTAAAAATTATTTAGGAAACTCCAATTTAATTTTAAATCGAATTGCATGGGATACCGCACTTACCATAGTTCCGGAAGATGATATGATTGACTTAATAATTGCCCATTTTAAAAATGAGATAGATGATATTAAAATTTTAATTCTTCAAAAATCTAAAAACATCGCTAGTAAAAGATATATTCATTTTATACAAGAAATAATACATCAACAACCTCTTTTAATTAAGATAGAAGCTTTACGTATTATTTTTGAAAATGATTTCGACTTACTTGCTACGTTTGCAAATTCGAAAGATAAAGAAATAGAAAAGGCCTATAATGAAGTTTCGTCTATATATATTTAATAGTCCCCAATAAAAATGGAAAAATTAAACCAGATACTTAATTCTTTTTTTCTAATCTATGGCTCTCTATTATTTTTAAGCTATGTTTTTATAGCAATTCTTTCATCTATCGATTTATCTTTTTATGTAAAAAAATCAAAACATTTTAGGTTTAATTCCATTAAAGAATACAAGATACTTCCTTCTATATCAATTATTGCACCAGCATACAATGAAGAAGCATCTATTATAGAAAACATTCGGAGTCTACTTTCGTTGGAATACCCTAAATTAGAAGTTATTGTTGTAAACGATGGAAGTATAGATAATAGTTTACAAAAGGTGATTGACTATTACCGTTTAATAAAAGTAGATTACGCTTTCAATCAAACTATTGATACTGCTAACGTAAGAGGAATTTACAAATCAACCAATGCTGCGTATTCAAACTTAATTTATGTTGATAAAGAAAACGGAGGCAAAGCAGATGCGTTAAATGCAGGAATTAACATTGCTCGTTCTGACTTGTTTCTAGCCATTGACGTGGACTGTATTATTGAAAACGACGCTATTTTACGTATGGTCAAACCTTTTCTAGAAGAAACCAAAATAAAGGTAATTGCGGCAGGAGGAGTAGTACGCGTTGCTAATTCATGCGAAATAAAAGATGGAAGAATTGTGAACGTAAACTACCCTAAAAATATTTGGGCAAAGTTTCAAGTACTCGAATATTTTAGAGCATTTACACTCGGTCGTATGGCATGGAGCCGAATAAACGGACTACTAATTATTTCCGGAGCTTTCGGATTATTTGATAGAAAACTTGCATTAGCTGTTGACGGGTATGATAAATCAACCGTAGGAGAAGATTTTGAACTTGTTGTTCAAATGAGAAAACACATGCATACAGTTGAAAAACAAAAATACAAAGTAGCATTTATTCCAGACCCTCTTTGTTGGACAGAAGTACCATCAAAAATTCGAATTCTAAAAAATCAACGAAATAGATGGACAAGAGGTTCTATTGATACTGTTCTTAAACATAAAGATGTTTTTTTGAATCCAAAATACGGAAAAATGGGACTTATTAGCTTTCCTTATTGGGTATTATTCGAATGGTTAGCTCCAATTATCGAAACAATAGGTTTTATTTACTTTAGTCTAATGCTCATTTTTGCAAGTATTAACTTTCAAATATTTTTTATTTTATTACTTTTTGTATTCTCCTTTTCTTTGTTTTTTTCCTCATATGCTGTATTTTACGAAACACTTGTTTTTAATAGATACAAAGGGTATAAATTTTTATTTTCGGTATTGTTTATTGCCATTGCTGAAATGATAATATACCATCCTTTAAATGTTTATTTTGCATTACTGGGGAATTATACTTTTTTTGTTAAAAAAAACAAAAACGGATGGGGTAAAATGACTCGTACTGCATTTGACGACAAATCAAAAAAAACGAAAAATGGAAAATTGGTCAACTAAATTCATATTAAATATTCCAGAAATAGATTCTCAACATAATGGATTTTTTGAATTATGGGATAAAGAACTTAAATTAATTGATGCTTCTAACGAAGATCAATTAGTATTTATAATAGAAAAAATGGAGAATTATATTAAAGACCATTTTACAGCAGAAGAAAATTTATTAATTAAATCGGGATATATAGACCTAGAAAATCATATTATACAACATCAATTTTTTATTCAAAAAATTAATGAAATGAAACTTGAATTAAATTATAAAAACGCACTCCTTTTTGAAAAAATAGCACTTTTTATGAAAAAATGGTTTCTTAGTCATATTATG
>ERZ1645192.5245-NODE-5245-length-10073-cov-5.181972_pt1 | contig 10073 bp, 8 predicted proteins | sample MGYA00575354_ERZ1645192 | MGnify/ENA primary metagenome ERZ1645192 (study PRJEB40844, sample SAMN11349763) | freshwater sediment metagenome | isolation source: river sediment | host: Sediment | place: India: Faizupur Khadar , New Delhi | collected 2017-02-21 ...
GGTGCATCATGTCCCGGGGGCCGAAGCCGGCCGGTTCGGGCCGGTCCGCCGGGGAGCCCACCAGACGGTCCGGGTACTCGATGTTCGCCAAGGCCACCTGCTCGGAGCCGTCCGGCCGGCGGACCGGCGCCAGGCCCTTGCCCGCCGGGTTGCGCTCGAAACCGGGCCCGCCGAAGGCGTTGGCCCAGGTCAGCGGCATCGAGGCGAAAGGTTCCGGTGGGGTGATGACGCTCAGGCCACCGCCGCCACGTTCCCAGTACCGGTCCCCGAACACGTGCAGGTGCTTGGCCAGCGATCCGACCCGGAAGCCGGCCGTTGTGGCCGGACACATCTCGCCGCGTGGAGCGCAGCAGCTTCCGGCCACCAGGATCTCGCCCCGGGGCTTGGGCATGCCCGTGTCCAGGATCGGCACGGGCCCCAGTTGGTCCGGAACGGTTTTCCACAGGTCCTGCTCGGTCAGCAGCGCGTCCGGATTGGCCAGGTCGAAGTACACCATCACCGAGCAACCCAGGTACAAGCGCCCGCCTATCCCGAATGGCTTGATGAAGAGGGAGAGTTCATTTTTCTTGTAGATTTTCATCGGGCGTCACATCAAGTTGATCAAACCGGACACAACGCTATTTTGGGCGTGCAGGTCTGTTTTTTCCGCAATGGTGTTGGTGTTGACGGCAATCACCCGGGTATCCTCCGTCACCATGCTGGTCTGAGCCAGCGCCGCGCTGCAGGTTTCGCCCAGCACCTTGGCGTCCTCTCCCAGCACCTCGCTGTTCAAGGCGATGACCGCATCCGTCGTCGCCGCGAGCTGGCTGACGGTCCCATTGAGGTCCTCCACCACGGCGGCCATGGTTCTGGTGTTCGCCGCCAGTTGCGAGGTCTCGCCGGCCAGATTGTTCACCACGCCGGCCAGTTGACGCTGAGCGCCCCGCAGGTGGGTCACCTCACCCTCGAGGTCGACCTTTTTCAGATGCAAGTGAGACACGTCGAAGGCGAATTCACGCTTCTTGGGGAACAAACAGCCGTGCCCTTCCACGTTGAGCGCCCAGGACCAGGCGAGTTTGAACTCGAGGCTGAGGCCGATGGTGATGTCGTCGCAAGTGAGCAGCTTGACGTGGGTGTAGTTGCCCAGGTAGAAGCTCTCCTCGGCCCCGATGATCATGGTGAAGGAGTTGCCGATGGCCGTCTCGCGGATGTTCTTGCACTTGAACTCCAGGTCGCCCTCGGTCTCGATGTGAATCCCGTTTTCGTCCGGCGGCTCGGTCGTTTCGGGCGGCTCGGTCGTCTCCGGGGGAGCGGTTGTGGGCGGAGTGGCCTGAAGCGAGGGCGGCTGGATGTCCGACCAGCCAGTGGACGGGTCGTTCGGAGCGCCGATCCGGATGAAGCTGCCCTGCCGGGGCACATGCATCAGGATCCGCTCGCTGCCCGCCCGGTCCTCCATGGCGATCTTGTTCTGGCCACCGGTCTGCAGCACGGCCATGGTCTGGTTGGCGTCCTTGACCAGGCTGGGCGTGGACGGGTTCGGGACCGCCCCGGCGATCAGCGGCCGGTCCGGGTCGCCGTCGATGAAGGTGAGCAACACCTCGGTTCCCTTGTGCAGCGGGAAGTGCATCCCGTGGTCGCCGCCGGCGTACGGCTGCATCATCCGCACCCAGGCGGACGCCTTGCCATCGCTCCGGCCCGAGAGATCGAAAGGCAGGATGACCTTGTAGCGTCCCTGGTTGTCCAGCTCGGCGTACTGACCGCTGCCGGAAGCGTCCACCCGGGCGCTGAGAGTGCCGAAGAACCGCGCCTTCTCGGTCTGCCGCTCCGGACGGAACTGCACCCCGGCCGGGATGGCGACAAACGAGTTGCGATAGTACGGCTCCTGCTCTCCTTCCGCCAGGGTCACCCCCAGTCCCGAGAGCAGGTAGGCCGCCTGGCTGCCCTCGTGGTTCAGGCTCACGGTCAGGTACGGCGCGTTGTAGTCGTCGCGGTAGTGGTCTCGCAACTGGAACACGTAGCCGGGACGGAGAAACGGGACCGTGCTGTCTCCCAGAAACCGACGCTCCCGGCACAGGTATTCCTCCGAGCGGACCGTGGCCAGGGCGTTGCCTTCCTTCAGGTTGCGGAAGTGTTCGCCGTACAGATACACCTGGCCCCGTCCCCGGGCGCTGACGGACGCCTGGCCCGTCAGATCGAGGGAAGGGGTCTGGTCATTGTAATCCTTCACCTTGACGCCCAGGGGCAGCAACCGCTGGTTGCAGGTCCACCGCCGGACGATCTCCTCGCGATGGAAGAACTCCATTCCTCCGGACGGCCGGTAGCGCAGATCCCGTCCCTCGGCCATCGGACCATGAGAGATCTGGGAATCGGTGATGACGAGCTTCTCCCCCCCGGGCGTCTGTTCGAAATAATAGTACAGGCCCTCCCGCTCCAGCCAGCGCGAGACGAAGGCGAAGTGACTCTCCCGGTATTGACAGACGTATTCCCAGGCCGGGTAGTCCCGTTGCAGGCGCAGCTCGAAGTCCGCCGCCGTCAGCCCCCCGTCTTGCAGGCAGGCCGTGACAAACTCGGGCACGGTCTGGTCAAGGAACACCTGGTTGTGGTGCGTCAGGTTCAACCACCACAACCGGGGCACCAGCACCGCCCGGTAGAAGGTGTACTCGTCGAACTGGTGCAGTTGCTCAAACTCGGCCAGGATGCCGGCAAAGGGAATGTCGCCATCCTCGCGCAGGATCGTGAAGGTGGCCCCGCTTTGCAGCACGGCGCGCAGATCCAGGTCTTCCGCCCGGGCCACCAGCTCGATCTCGAACCGGTAGCACCGGGACACGCCCTCCTCCCCTTTCCACCGCACCACTCCAAATGTGTCCGGCGGCAAGTTCCGGGAAATGAACTCGAAACGTCGCATTGAGTCGTCGGCCATGGATTGACTCCTTTTCCGGCAATGTCCGAGAGCCGCTCCGGTCCTGGTCCAAAGCGGGCATGAAACTGAGTCGCCTCCGTAGGCAATGCGCACAATGTAATGGAATGGCGGCGACTTGTCAACCGGGAGCGCTGACGGAGGCCCACGCGGGTTTCGCGCCCGGAGTCCCGGGGATATCTCCGGTCCGGGTGATCGAGATCACTCTCAGCCGACACTTTGATGATATGATGACACTAACTGCATGGAGCGGGGCTTCAACCCGGCCCCTCACATGCGCGGCAGAGCTGGCCGGGCCAGCTCTCAAATGAGGATCGAGGTGAGACGTGCGAGGCTCGCTGGAAGACTTGGAGATGAAGTCGGTCCTGGAGTTTTTCCGGGCCAATTGTCAGACCGGCGAACTGATCGTGGCCGGGGACGAAGGTCTGGCCAGAATCCAGCTCTCGCAAGGCAAGGTGACCCGCGCCGAACTGGGGGATGAATCCGGCATCGCCGCGCTGCTCAAGGTGCTCGACTGGCGCGAGGGGGAGTTTGAATTCCGCCGGGAAACCGTTTCCGAGGACGCGTCTCCCGGCGCGGATCTCCTCCCGGCGATCACCCTGACCCGAAACGACGGCCCGCGTTCGGACGGAGGCATTTCAGTTCCGCCTTCCGCGGCCACAGCGAAGCCCGTGCCCGAACTTGATACTCGCATGTCCGCCCGGCTTTGCGACGCCCTGAACGCCTCCCCGTCGATCTGGTACCTGGCCGTGCTGGCCCCAGACGGGACCTTGCGCGCCGAGGCACGGTGCGACCTGATCACCTCCGCCGGCACCGGCGAGTGCCAGGTCGCGGCGCGGTCCATCCTGCAGCACTACCCCCAACCACGGCTGGAGCGGTTCATGCTCGAAATCCCGCCCCTGACCGTCATCGCCGGCCGGCTTCCCCGCGGGCTCTGGCTGCTGCTGGCCGCCGACCGCAACGCGCTTCTGGGCGGGACGATCCGCCTGCACCAGAAAATCACCGAGTCTCTGGTCTTTTGAAACCCTGCTTTCAATTTCCAGTATACATCTTCATATCTCTGGGGTACCATGGCATCAAAGGAGCAATCATATGGCTACTCTGAAAGACATGCTTCAGGAGATGATCTCAATCGAGGGGATCCGGACGGCCGTTCTGGTGGGCCGGGACGGATTTGTGATCGAGGGAACTTCCCGTGCCGGCCGGCTCAACACCGAGGACGTGGGCGCCGTGATCTCCACCGGCATCGGCTCGTCCGAAGTCATCGGACGGGAGCTGAAGGTGGGAGATCTGCTTCAGGGGATGTTCGAGTACAGCGCCGGCGTGATCGTGATGGTGCTGGTGGGGACCGACGCGGTCCTCGCCTTGGTGGCGGACCTCAACACCAACCTTGGCAACATCCGGTACCAGCTCAAGAAACGCGTGCCGCTGATCGAGAAAGCCCTGTAACCACGTGACCGGCGGTTCAGGCCGCGTCCGTCCACACCGGAATGCCGGATCGCTTCTCCGGCGCGTTTTCATTTTGCCGTGAAGGAGACAAACCGTATGGAAGAGGAGCTCAAGAAACATCAGAACGTGGCTTACTTCCTGGCCGCGCTGGCCCATGGCGCCGAGCAGAACCTCGGCAAGGGCAGTCTCTCCATCTGCAGCCTGGCCGGCAAGAAATTCGGCCTGGAAGCGGTCAAAGACGTCCCCCAGACAAAGGACACATTCTAGGCGCTTCAGATCTTGCCTAAATCGCTCTCCGACATGGGCATCGTTTGGGAGTTCGAGCCCTTCCAGGGCGAAGCCGAGTCCTCAGTGGAAAAAACGGCGGACGGCGGCAAGATGCGGGTGATATTTCACACCTGCATGGTGCGAAACGCCCTGTTCCGCTACGCCCACGAGCAGAAGCAGTCGCTTTGCTACATGGCCCACGGCGTATTCGCCGGGGCCATGGAAAAGGTCATGGCCGGCAACCACGTCAAGCTGGAAATCGTCCACGCCGGGCCGAACGGCTGCCTGAAAGAAATGATCTGGGAGGCGAAAAAATGAAGGCAAAAATCTCAACGGAGTGGCTTTCCGGATGTTCCGGCTGCCACGTGGCGGTGGTGGACCTGCATGAAAAACTCGTCAACCTCACCGAGGAGGTGGAGTTTGTCCGGGTCCCCGTGCTCATGGACGAGAAAGGATACCCCAAGGCCGACGTCGGCATCGTGGAGGGCGCCGTCCGCAGCGAACATGACCGCCACGCCCTGATCCAGATGCGCGAGAGCTGCAAGGTTCTGGTCGCCTTCGGCACCTGCGCCGTGTATGGCGGTCCCTCCGGCATCGGCTGGCTGTACGGGCGGGACGCGGTGATGGACAAGGTCTACTGCCACTCGCCGAGCAACGCCGGCCGGGACAAGCCCACCGGCGAAGTGCCTCACCTGGAGGAGAGCGTGATCCCCATTGACGAGGTGGTCAAGGTGGACGTGCATCTGCCCGGCTGCCCGCCGCATCCCTTCTTCGTGGCGGCCGGCCTGCGCAAGATCTTGGGCGCCCAGGCGCCCGCCCTGAGCGGCCGCAGCGTTTGCTCGGACTGCCACCGCAAGATGAAGAAAACCACCGGGGTGACGCTCCAGAAAGGCGTGGTCACCGCGGACGATGAGAAGACCTGTTTCCTCAGCCAAGGCGTCATCTGCATGGGCTCGGTCACGCTGGACCGCTGCCAGGCCCCCTGCCCCAACTCCGGGATCGCCTGCACCGGCTGCGCCGGCCCCTCGCTGGACCTGATCACGGAGCCCCACCTGGATCTGCGGACCATGGTCGCCCGCCGGATCCACCTGCTGTGCGGGCTCGACCCGGCCGAAGTGGTCGCGCACATGGAGGAAAGCGCCAAAACCTACTACGCCTACGCCATGGCCTCCCGGACCATGTACGGCAAGCCCACCGTGGAACTCAAAGACTGGATGGCCGGCCCGCGGGCGTGACGGCCCCGGTCACTCGCGCCAACGCGCGCGATGGTCGAAAACGAAACGAGGAGACATCGAATATGGCACAAAAAATCATCGTCAGTCCGGTAACCCGGATCGAGGGACACGCCCGGATCGTGCTGGATCTGGATGAGGGCGGCGCGGTCGAACGGGGGCACCTGCAGGTCTGGGAATTGCGCGGATTCGAGAAACTGCTGGAGCAGACCGAATTGTTCAAGATGCCCCAGGTCACGGCGCGCCTGTGCGGCGTCTGCCCGGCCGCCCACCACCTGGCCTCGGTCATCGCCATCGAAAACGGACTCGGGATCCAGGTGCCGGCGGAGGCCAAGCTGCTGCGAGAACTTCTATACGCCGGACACATCCTGCACTCCCACGCCCTGAGCAACTTCGTGCTGACCGGCCCCGACGTCATGCTCGGGCTGAACGCCCACCCGATGGCCCGCAACATGTTCGCCTTCATGCAGGCCGACCCGGAACTGGCCAAGAAATTCCTGCGGCTGCGCTCCATCGGCCAACGCACCGTGGAGATCGTGGGCGGCCGCGGCGTGCACCCTGTCACGGCCATCCCGGGAGGCATGGCCAAGCGCCCGGCCCCCGAGGAACAGACGCTGATGGCCGGTTGGGGCGCGGAGGCGGTCGGCCTGATGGAAGAGATCGGTGAAGTTTACCGGCGGCAACTGGCGCTGCTCGCCGAGCTCCGGCCCATGCTCCATATCCCGTTCCATGCCATGGCCCTGTCCGACGGCGGAACCGTCTCCTTCCTGGGAGGCGACTGCGTGGCGTTCGATCCGGCCGGAAAGGAGGTGCGGCGCTTCCAGGCGCAACAGTACACCGAGCACCTGGCCGAGCATAGCGTGGACGGCTCCTACATGAAATCGGTCACGTTGAAGGACGCCTCTGAAAAGAAGATCTACGTCGGCCCCCTGGCCCGGGCCGCCATCAACCACACCATCGGCTCGCCCAAGGCCAACGAGGCCTGGCAGGCGTTCAGGGCGAACTGGGATCTGCCGTCCGCGGTGGATTACCTCCATGTCCGCCTGATCGAGATGCTCCACAGCGCCGAGCGAATCGCCGCCATCGCCGGCAAAGAGCTCTCCGGCGGGCCGATCCGGGTGCCGGCCGCGCCGCGCGCCGGCCACTGCATCGGCCTGATCGAGGCGCCCCGGGGCATCCTGATCCACGACTACCAGGCCGACGACAATGGCCGGATCACGGCGGCCAACTTCATCGTGGCCACTCAGAATAACTACGACGCCATCGACCACACCATCACCACCCTGGCCCGGCACCTGCTCCCCAAGGGCAACGAGAACCTGCTCCTGAACGGCATGGAGTTCAGCCTCCGCTGCTACGACCCTTGCCTGGCTTGCGCGACCCATGCGGCCGGCCGGATGCCCATGGAGATCGTCCTGCGCTCGGAGGGAACCGAAGTCCGGCGGATCACCAGGAGGAGCGAATCATGATCGAGATCAAGATCGACGAAAAAGCCTGCGTCAGTTGCGGCCTATGCGTGGATATCTGCCCGACGAAGGTCTTTCAATTCAACGAGGAGAAGGGCGTGCCGGAAGTAGTCAAGCCGCGGGAGTGTTTCGGCTGCCTGAGCTGCTCGGAAATCTGCCCGGCCAATATCATCGACCACCAGGGCACGGCCCGCTCGGAAGCGTATTACCACGATCCGTACGCCCTGGACCTGGCCTCCAAGCTGGCCACCGGCGCCGAACTGCCGTACAAGACGCCGCAGAGCAAGGAAAGCATCACCAAGGCCACCGAAGATCTTGGGATCAGGCTTTTGTCGATGGCGGCGGTCTTCAAGCAGACGGTCGGCAGCAGCCTGCCGGCGGTGGGCGCCCTGGCCGGGAAGACCCTGGCCCGGCATCTGCCCCGCTACCAGTCGCCGGCCGGCCTCGACGAGGCGCTCCAACTGACCTGCCGGCAGTTCGCCCCGGCCTGGAAAATAACGCCGGCCCTCGCGGACGGCAAACTGGTGCTGGACATGGGCGATTGCTTCGTGCGGGAGCTTTGCCTGAGCCGGGGCATCCCGCTCGGCGAGGAACTCTGTGTCCTATTCTACAACTACCTGGCCGGTTACATCGGCCGGATGGGCAAGGTCCGCCTGCGCCTGGTCCAGGCCGAGCGCGGCCCCCAGAAGTGCCGCTACGAGGCCTCGGTCCACTCTTGATGCCGTACGCCGGGCGCGCCGCGCCCGGCAATTCTCCCTTTCCCCAACCCGGCGGCCGGAACCACAGCGCAAATCCCGGACTCAACACAAAGAAGCAAAATTCAAATCAAGCAAGGCCTGAAAGCAGAAGAAATAAACTCACGCAAAGCCGCGAAGACGCAAAGAGATGTTTACTGCTGCCGCCCGCAAAATCATGGCCTTAAAAGCAAAAATTTGCGAGTAAGGATCCTCTTCACCACCCGGGCCGCGTGAGAGTAGTCCGCGCGATCCGCGCGCGGGTCTTGAGGGCAACCGCCAAGACAACTGCCAACATCAGGATCAACGCACCCGCATGAGGCACACGCGGACTGCATCCGCACCCGGAACGGCGCGCTACCGCAACGCCTTGATCCGACGGATGTCCTCCGACTTGCCCAGCATGATGAGGATGTCGCTTTCCTTGATCACGAAGCTCGCCGGCGGCACCAGGATGAAATTCTCCGGGACTTGTTCCTTGATGGCGATGATGTGCACATTGTACTTGGCGCGCAGGTTCAATTCGATCAAGCTCATGCCGACGAACTCGGACGGCGGGCCGGCCTGGACGAGATCGAACTCATCCGACAAGGGGATGAAGTCCAGCACGTTCGGCCGTGACAGGCCCCTCGACACGCGCAAGGCCATATCCCGCTCCGGGTGGATGATCTCGGTCGCTCCCACCCGCTTCAGGATTTTCGCGTGATCGTCGTCCAGGGCCTTGGCCAATATTTTCTTGACTCCGATCTCCTGCAGATACAGGCAGATGAGGATGCTGTTGCTGATATTGGTGCCCGTGGAAACGATCACGCCATCCATGCCATCCAGCCCGAGAGTTTTCAACGCCTCCCTGTCGGCCGCGTTCAATACGACCGCCTCGGTGCAGTGCGGGTCGACGGCCTGGACGCGGACCTTGTCGGCGTCGATCGCGACTACTTCATTGCCGTCCTCAAAAAGGGCCTTCGCCGCGTGAAAACCGAAATTACCGAGACCGATGACCGCAAAACGTTTCATGTTGACTCTCCATCAAATTAACCAACCATCAGGTTTTCCTCTGAGTACTCGAATCCGTTCCTCGTGCCGGTCCCGACGATGATGTAGGCGAACGTGAGCACGCCCACTCTGCCGATGATCATCATCATGATGATCAGGCTCTTGCCCCAGGCGTTCAACTCCGGGGTCACGCCCATGGACAACCCCACCGTTCCGAACGCGGATACCGTCTCGAACAGATAGGCCAGGAAAGTCCGTTGCGGACCCGCCCACTCGTGCCCGCTCGTCGCATTGCCGGCGAGGATCAGGAACAAGACCACGCCGATGATTCCCATGGAGACGAGGATGAGCGATATGCTCCGTGTCACCGTTTCGCCCGGGATGCTCTTTTTAAACAAGTTGACCCGTCGTTTTCTCAGCACACCACTCACGGTGAACGCGGTCAAAATCGCCAAGGTCGTAGTCTTGACCCCACCGCCGCAGGAGCCCGGAGAAGCCCCGAAAAACATGAGGACAATCATCATGGCGAGAGTGGCGTCCTTCAACGAGGCGATGTCTACCGTATTGAATCCGGCCGTGCGGCAAGTGATGGATTGAAACACGGGCGCCAGGATGCGATGCGAGAGCGGGTGCGCGTCTCCGAGCGACTGCCGCTCCAGGAAAGCGAACATCAGGGCGCCGGCGACGATCAATAGCAGTGTGGTCAGCAGGACGGACTTCGTCTGTATCGACAGCCGCATTCTTCTTTCCTTCCGTCGCGCGAACCAGGTTTGAAGATCGAAGAGCACCGGGAACCCGATGCCGCCCACTACGATCAATCCGCAAATGACAGCGTTGAGCAGCATGTCGCCGCTGTAGCGCACCAGGCTGTCGGAGAACAGCCCGAATCCCGCGTTGCAAAACGCCGATACCGAGTGAAAGACCGCCGTATAAACGGCGCCCCCCAAAGGGAGTTCCCGGCTCCAATGGATGGTCAGGAAATTGGCGCCCAGCGCTTCAGCGCCGATCGTGAACAGGAAGATGCTTTTGACGAGGC
>ERZ1645192.5246-NODE-5246-length-10072-cov-9.093840_pt1 | contig 10072 bp, 7 predicted proteins | sample MGYA00575354_ERZ1645192 | MGnify/ENA primary metagenome ERZ1645192 (study PRJEB40844, sample SAMN11349763) | freshwater sediment metagenome | isolation source: river sediment | host: Sediment | place: India: Faizupur Khadar , New Delhi | collected 2017-02-21 ...
CTCATGGCGTGCTCCTTGCGTCGGCGCGTCCAGGCGATGGCGCCGACGGTCCCGTGTCGGCGGTGGGCGGGCGCACCCGGAGGCCCGCGCGCGCGAGGTCGGCGGACAGCGCCGGGTCGCGGTAGCCGCTGGCGGCGAGGGCGGTCGCGCTTGTCCTGGCATCGCCCAGCCGACGCAACAGGAGCTGCGCGCGGACCTGCAGGGCCAGCAGGCGTGGGTCGCCGCGACTGTCGCGCTGCGCCTCGATCGCCGCCAGCGCGTCGCGCGCGAGCGCCATGCGGCGTTCGCCATCGACCAGGGTCGCGAGGTGGAGGCGGGCATCGAGGGTGGACAGCACGGTGCCACGATCCTGCGGGCTTGCGGCCAGTTGCGGATCGAGGATGGCGAGCGCGTCGTCCAGCAGGCCGGCGGCCATCGCTGCATCGCCCAGCGCGGCGGCCTGCACGGCTTGTTCGGTCAGCGCCTCGGCATGGTCGCGTTGCCAGCCGGGCTGGTCCTGGCCGGCGGCGAGCAGCGGCGCCAGCGTGGCCCTGGCCTCGTCGACGAGGCGGGCGGCCGTGGTGGCATCGCCGGCCAGGCGGGCGACGCGGGCGGACTGGATGGCATACAGCCCGAGGTCTTCGCGGTACTCCGAGCTTGAAGGCTCCATCGCGAGCAGCTTGCGCGCCTCGGCGAGCGCCTGCGCCTGCAACGCGGCGGCATCGGCGAACTGACCGGCAAGCGCCAGGGTACGTCCCAGCGTGGCCCGTGCGATCAGCAGGAAGCGGCGTTGCGCGTTGTTGCGCGGGTCGCGCGCCACCAGCCGTGCCTTGACCGCCAGGTCCTCGCGATAGCCGGCGATCGCCGCGCGCAGGTCGCCACGCTGCAGGGCCATCTTGGCGAGGTTGTTGTGGGCGAGGCCAAGCATGTTCTGCCACTCGCTGTTCGCCGGGTCGCGCGCGGCGAGCCGGCGGGCGAGGACGAGCATGCGGTCGTAGTGCGCGGTCGCGTCGTCGATGCGCCCCAGGCTCTCCAGCACATGCCCGTTGTTGTTCTCGTTGGTGACCGCCTGGTAGAGCAGTTGCGGGTCGTCCGGGGCCTGCCGTTGCGCCGCGGACAGCACGCGCGCGGCTTCGTCGAAGCCGCGCCCCGCATTCGCCAGGTCGCCCTGGTACCAGTGCATCAGGGCGATGTAGGACAACACGTCGGCGTGCGCGAGCTGGCGCGCGACGTCGCGGGGCATCGCGCGCGCCATCGGGCCGGAGAGTTCGGATGCGGCGCGGTAGCTCTTCATCGCGCCGGCGTAGTCGCCCTGCTCGCTGCGGACCACGCCGATCTTGACCAGCGCCTTGGCGCGCTGTTCCAGCGCTTCGGCGGTGACGTCGGTCCGCGGCAGCGAGGCGAAGTAGTCCATCGCCTTGTCGTTGACCTTGGACAGGATGTCGAGGCGACCCACTTCCGACAATTTGTCGTTGAGGTCGCCCAGCATGAAGTCGACCAGCGCTTCCGCCTGCTTCTGCCGGCGTTCCGCCGCCTTGCGCGCGATCACCGCCTGCACCGCGAGCACCGAGGTGACGAGCATGACCAGCACCGCCAGTCCGGTGACCGCGGCCATGCGCCGGTGGCGACGCTGCGCCTCGCGCTGGCGGAGGGTGTCGAGCGGCAGCCCGAACAGGCCGGCGAGCAGCTTGAGTAGGGCCAGCGAACGGCCGTCCTTGCCGCTGCGCGCGTCGGCCGCGACGGGGTTGGCGACGAGGTCGAGCGTACCGGTCGCCGGGTCGAGGTCGTGGCGCAGCGCATGCGGGAAGCATTCGCGCGCATCGCCGGCATTCGGTTCGCCCCCCACGATGAAGGCATAGATGCGGTCGCCGCGGCCGAGCCGCTTGAAGGCGAGGATCTCGGCATCGACGTAGGGCGAGCGCGCGGCATCCGGCGAGCAGAGCACCACCAGGGCTTCGGAGTCGGCGAGCGCGGACTCGATCTGCGGGCCGAGGTGTCCGGCGCTGGGTAGGTCGTCGCGGTCGCGGAACACCGGGGCCATGCGCTCGGGCAGGGGGCCGTGCGCACCGCTGCCGCCCCGCAGGCGCGAGGGGAGGCGGTACGACTCCAGCCGCCGGTGCAGCCACGCGGCCCAGCGCGCGTCGGCATGGCTGTAGCTGATGAAGGCGCGATAGTGCATCGCATCCCCTGTGGGCCGGCCGCCCCCGGGAAACCGCCGGCAATCGCCAACACTACGCCTTTTGGCGCATCAAGCGGACAGCGGGCCGCCCTCCAGCGGACGCTCGCGGTGCAGCAGGATCCACTCGGCGTGTTCCTCCAGGCAGGCGCAGCCGAGCGCGCGCAGCAGGTGCCGGGCCTCGTCGTCGTCCGCGGCGAGGTCCAGCCGCCAGCGGCAGCTCTCGAACAGGCGGCGCATGAAGCGGAACTGCTTGATCAGCTCCTTGTCCGCGTTCTTGTAGGCCAGCGCCTCGCGGATGCCGGCGACCAGCGGCAGCAGGCCCATCGCCATCACCAGCCCGGTGCGCCAGCCATCGCCCAGGCGCGGGCCGAGCACCAGCAAGGCCAGCGCGCCGAGCAGGCCGCCGGCCAGTGCGAGCTCGCCGAGGCGGGTGGTGGTGCGGTACGCATGCTCGCGGCGCGCCACGCCGGCGCGGAAGTAGCGCAGCTGGCCGCCGGTCTCGCCGAGCGCGTCGCCGCCGGTGCCGACCCAGTGCGCGATGACCCAGTGCAGCCAGCCGGTGTCGGATTCGAAGCCGTCGTCGCGCAGCAGGTTGCTGCCGCGCATGGCGTGGCGGATCCAGCTCAGGTCCACGTCCTGCTTCTGCAGGAAGCTGTCGTAGCCCAGGCTGCTGTTGGGCGGGGTTTCGACGCCGGCCAGCCGCCAGTACACCTGCACCCGCAGGCCTTCGGCGAGGCCGCGGTAGTCGAGGAACTTGCGGTGCCATTCGCGACGCGCGGCGATCCAGCGCACCAGCGCACCCAGCGCGAACAGCAGCAGGAACACGGCGACGAAGCCGCGATGGGCGTCGAGGTCGGAATACAGGATGAAGGCCAGGCCCATCGCCGCGGCCAGCGCATGGGTGGCGAGCATGCCGCCGCGCATGCGCCGGCGGAAATGCGCGGCCAGCCAGTCGGCGGTGCCGAACAGGGCGTCGGTCGCGCGGACGAAGTCCGGCGGTGGCGCGGGCATGTCCCGGCCGAGCAGGGACGCACGCTCGCCGGCGATCGCCTCGCGGTAGCGCGCCGCATCGCGATTGAAGGCCTGCAGTTGCGCGAACACGTGCCGGTACTGCGCGGGCGGTGGCCCATCGCCGCGGCTGTCGCCCTCCAGCGTGACCCAGCGCGGCGGCGGCACGCCCGTGGTCGGTGCAGCGGGTCCTGGATGCGGCATGCGGCGCGGGCAGTGCACGTGGTAGACGAGGTCGCTTTCGTCGTCGGCCAGCAGGTTGGGCGCGATGTCCTCCGCGCGGAAGCCGGGCATGGTATTGCGCAGGTGGTAGTCCACGACCTGCGCGGTGCCGCCGGTGGCATCGCTGGGGCGGCCGTCCCACAAGGCCAGCAGGACCTGGCAGTGCGAGGACACGAACATCCCCAGCTGCGCATACTGGCGATTGCGTGCCGCGCCGCGCGCCTGCAGGTCATCCACGCGGATGCGCGGGGCCAGCGGCAGCGTGCGCACCCGCGCCTGCGCCAGCAACACGCGGAATCTTGCAAGGGCGAGGGCGTCCTCGAAGTCATCCTCGTAGGCCGCCTGCGGCAGGGGCAGCGGCACCACCAGTTCGATGCCCAGCGCCAGGGCTTCCTCGGCCACCAGCTGGTCGCCGCCGCTGGCCAATGCGGATATCACCCGCAGCGGCAGATCGGGGTAGTCGCGCTGCAGCCCGGCGAGGAACGCGCGGACTTCCGCGCGCAGGCGCGGGGTTTCGGCGTCCACGAGGTCGCGGTGCGCGGTCACCCCGATGTTGAGGTGGATCCGCGCCGGCTCGCCGCCTGTCCCGCCTGCCGCCATCCTGCCCCCGGTTGGCGCCTCGCCGGCGCCATGCGACCCTGCCTTCCTGCAACGGAGTATGCCCATGTCGCCGGTCGCGCACGTCCTCGTGGTCCTCGTCGCCCTCCTGCACCTCGGCTTCCTGGTGCTGGAGATGTTCCTCTGGACCAGGCCGGCGGGCCTGAAGGTGTTCCGCAACACGCCGGAGAAGGCGGCGGTCACCCGCGTGCTCGCGGCCAACCAGGGGCTGTACAACGGGTTCCTGGCGGCAGGCCTGCTCTATGCCGTCGCCACGGGCTCGCGCGAGTTCGCGGTGTTCTTCCTCGCCTGCGTGGTGGTGGCCGGCGCGTACGGCGCGTGGTCGGTCAACAAGCGGATCTTCGTGGTGCAGGCGATGCCGGCGCTGGCCGCGCTGGCGGCCCTGGCCTGGGCCTGATCAGCGCGCCGACTTCGGCGACACCCACATCGCGATGGTCGCGCGGAACACCACGTCGCCGGCCGGATCCTCGACGACCACTTCGAACGGTAGTTCATAGCCGGCCTCCGCCTCGCGCGGCGGGAACGCCGGCGTCGCGGTGGCGCGCATGCGACCGACCGCCTTCCTGAGGTAGGCGACCGTCATGCCCTTGGGGATCCAGCGCATCGAGGGCGGGATGCTGACGTCGCACGCCAGGCCGCCGACGAATTCGGCGAGGTTGCACAGGGCGATGGCGTGCACGGTGCCGAGGTGGTTGGTGACCCGGCGGCGATGCGCCAGCGTGGCGATGCCGCGGCCGGGCTCGAGCGACTCGATGCGCGGCGCGATGCTGGCGAAGTAGGGCGCCTTCCAGCACACCAGCCGCGAGAACAGCCAGCGGCCCGCGGGCCACCGGCTGATGCGCTGGTATGCGGCGAGGACGTTCACGCCGCCGCGCGCGGCGCCGGGGCCTGGCCGTGCAGGGTCGCGTATCCCGCGGAGCGCAATTCGGCGGGATCGAAGTCGTCGACCATGATCGCGTCGAGGGTGATCGCGCGCAGCTCCTCCAGCTGCTTGCGTTCCTCGGCGGTGATCCAGCCTTCGCGCACGCCCTCGTCCAGCTGGGCGTCGAACTCGAGCGCCTCGATGTCGCTGTTCTTCAGCGCCTTGAGGAACTTGCGCTCGACCGGCTCGGCCATCACCACCTTCGGCAGGTAGCTGACGATGCGACCGGCCGGGTTGTGCTCGCCGGGGGTGGTGAACACGCCGGTGGCCAGCCGCTCGCGCGCGTCGCACGGGGTCATCAGCAGCGAGGCGACCTTGTGGCCCAGGCGGTCGCTCGGCGCCTGCGCGCGGCGGCCCCACGGGAAGATCACCAGCCACAGCAGCCAGCCCACTGGGCGGATCGGGAAGTTGCGCAAGGCGCCGGACAGCGCGGTCTCGATCTTGTTGACCGCGTCGTGGAAGGCGTAGGCCAGCAGCGGCTGGTCGCCGGCCGGCGCGCCCTGGTCCTGGTGGCGCTTGAGCATCGCGCTGGCGATGTACAGCTGGCTGAGGACGTCGCCGAGCCGCCCCGACAGCGATTCCTTGAACTTCAGCTTGCCGCCGAGCAGCAGCATCGAGGTGTCCGCCATCACCGCCAGCGCAGCGGAATAGCGGTTGAGCTTGCGGAAGTAGCGGCGGGTGTCGTCGTCGCCGGGCGCGCTGCCGACCTTGCTGCCGGTCAGGCCGTACCACCAGCTGCGCACCGCGTTGCTGATCGCGTAACCGATGTGGCCGAACAGGGCGGTGTCGAACTGGTCGATGCGCGCCTTCGGGTCCTCGAGCTGCGCGGCCTTCATCTCCTTCATCACCCACGGATGGCAGAGGATGGCGCCCTGGCCGAAGATCATCAGCGAGCGGGTCATGATGTTCGCGCCCTCGACCGTGATCGCGATCGGCGCGGCCTGGTACGAGCGCCCGGCGAAGTTGCGCGGGCCGAGGATGATGCCCTTGCCGCCGAGGATGTCCATGCAGTCCAGCGACACCTTGCGGCCCATCTCGGTGCAGTGGTACTTGGCGATGGTGGACGGCACCGCGGGGTTCTCGCCGCGCGCCACCGCCGCCGCGGTCGCCTCGGACAGCGCGCTGCAGGCGTAGGCGTTGCCGCCGATCCGCGCCAGCGCTTCCTCGACGCCCTCGAAGCGCCCGACCGACAGGCCGAACTGCTTGCGGATGCGCGCGTAGCTGCCGACCGCCACCGCGCCCATCTTCGAGCCGCCGCTCGCGGTCGAGGGCAGGGTGATCGAGCGCCCGATCGACAGGCATTCCATCAGCATGCGCCAGCCCTGGCCCGCGTAGTCCTCGCCGCCGATCAGCTGCGACAACGGCACGAACACGTCCTTGCCGTGGATCGGGCCGTTCTGGAACGGCGAGTTGAGCGGGAAGTGGCGGCGGCCGATCTCCAGCCCCGGGGTGTCGCGCGGGACCAGCGCCAGCGAGATGCCGATGTCGCGGGTGTCGCCCAGCAGCCCGTCCGGGTCGTACATGCGGAAGGCGACGCCGATCAGCGTGGCCACCGGCGCGAGGGTGATGTAGCGCTTGTTGAGGGTGAGGCGGATGCCCAGCACCTTGGCGCCGTTCCACTCGCCCTCGCAGACGATGCCGTAGTCGGGGATCGAGGTGGCGTCGGAGCCCGCGAACGGCCCCGTCAGTGCGAAGCACGGGACCTCGCGGCCATCGGCGAGGCGCGGCAGGTACTGCTGCTTCTGTTCCTCGGTGCCGTAATGCATGAGCAGCTCGGCGGGGCCCAGCGAATTCGGCACGCCGACCGTCGAGGACACCACCGACGAGATCGAGGCGAGCTTCTGGATGACCTTGTGGTTCATCAGCGCCGAGAAGCCCAGGCCGCCGTATTCCTTCGGGATGTTCAGGCCGAAGAACTTGTTGCGCTTGATGTACTCCCACAATTCCGGCGGCAGGTCGGCGCGCACGTGGGTGATGTCCCAGTCGTCCGTCATCCGGCACAGGGTTTCGCAGGGGCCGTCGAGGAACGCCTGCTCCTCCGCGGTGAGCTGCGGCTTCGGCAGGTCGAGCAACTGGTTCCATGCCGGCTTGCCGGAGAACAGCTCGCCCTCGAAGCCGACCGTGCCGGATTCCAGCGCAGTGCGCTCGGTGTCGGACAGCGGCGGCAGCAGCTTGGTGTAGAAGTCGAGCAGCGGCGTGGTGATGAAGGGCTTGCGCAGCTGCGGCAGCACCAGCGGCACGGTGACGAGCGCGACGATGATCGCGGCGACCACGCTTGCCGTGGCATTCGCGCCGAGCAGCCAACCCGCGACGAGCAGCGAGGCGGTGATGGCCGCCCACACCGCCAGGCGCAGGCGGTGGTATGCGGCGAACCCGGCAGCAAGGAGCAGGGCGAGGAAGGGAAGGATCACGCTCATGGACAACTCCCGGAACCGCAGGTGGATTGGATCATGCCGCGTTGCGCCTGAAGAAGGCGTCATTTACCATACGGATAAGTATGGCGCGTGCGGGACGAGTGTGACCGCGCAAAAAAGAGCAAAAACTCAGCATACTGTCCCAACCGGTAACGTATGGAACGCTTCCCGCGATGACCCTAAGCCCCCCGCGCAGCGGCCGCCTGAGCGCCGACGACTGGGCCAGCGAAGCGCTCGAGCAGATCGCGGAGCAGGGCGTCGCGTCCGTCGCGGTGGAGCCGCTGGCGCGCCGGCTCGGCGTCACCAAGGGCAGCTTCTACTGGCATTTCCCCTCCCGCGATGCGCTGCTGCAGGCTGCGCTGGAGCGCTGGGAAACCGCGGAGCAGGAGCTGGTGTTCGGTTCGCTGGAGCAGGTGGCCGATCCCCGCGAGCGCCTGCGCGCGCTGTTCCGGCTGGTGGCGCACGAAGCAAAGTCACACATTATCTATAGCGAGCTGCTGAAGGCGCTCGACCACCCGACGGTCAGCCCGGTGATCGGCCGCGTGTCGCAGCGCCGCCTGGATTACCTCACCGCCAGCTTCCGCCAGGCCGGGCTGGGGCGCACCGAGGCCCAGCATCGGGCGCGGCTCGCCTACGCCGCCTACGTCGGCTTCCTGCAGCTCAGCCTGCAGCTGCACCAGCCGCGCCTGCCGCACGACGAGTTCGAAGCCTACGTCGAGCACGTCATGGACACCCTCATCCCGCAGAACTGACGCGCGCCGCCGCGACGGCGGCGGCTTGCCCGTTCCTGCAATCGATTTCAACGCCTACGCAAGGATTTTCCCGATGAGCAGCACGCTGGATGCTTTGAACCGATGGGTCGACGACGTCGCCCGCCTCACGCGCCCCGCGCGCATCCATTGGTGCGACGGCAGCGATGCCGAGAATGCGGCGCTGGTGGCGCAGATGGAGGCCGACGGCACGCTGGTCCGGCTCAACGAGTCGACGCATCCGCGCAGCTGGCTGCATCGTTCGCACCCGGAGGATGTCGCGCGGGTCGAGCACCTGACCTTCGTGTGCACGCCCGAGCAGGAGGATGCCGGCCCCAACAACCACTGGTTGCCGCCGGTGGAAGCGCATGCCAGGATCGATGCCCTGTTCGACGGCTGCATGCAGGGCCGCACGCTGTACGTGATCCCGTATTGCATGGGGCCGATCGACTCGCCGCTGGCGCGTTGTGGCGTGGAGATCACCGATTCGCCGTACGTGGTCGCCAACATGCGCATCATGACCCGCATGGGCGCCGCCGCGCTCGCGCGCATCGAGCGCGAAGGGACGTTCGTGAAGGGCCTGCACTCGACCGGCGAGCTGGATCCCGAGCGTCGCTACATCATGCATTTCCCCGATGAGCTCACGATCAAGTCGTACGGCTCGGGCTACGGCGGCAATGCGCTGCTCGGCAAGAAGTGCCACGCGCTGCGCATCGCGTCCCACCAGGCCCGGCGCGAAGGCTGGCTGGCGGAACACATGCTGATCCTCGGCGTGGAGAACCCCCAGGGCGAAACCCATTACATCGCCGCCGCCTTCCCCTCGGCCTGCGGCAAGACCAACCTGGCGATGCTCATCCCGCCTGAGGGCTATCGCGAGGCCGGCTGGAAGGTCTGGACCATCGGCGACGACATCTGCTGGATGCGCCCCGGCGACGACGGCCGGCTGCACGCGATCAACCCGGAAGCCGGCTTCTTCGGCGTGGCGCCGGGCACCTCCGCGAAATCCAACCCGAATGCGCTGGCCAGCGTGCAGTCGGACACGATCTTCACCAACGTCGGACTGACCGCGGATGGACAGCCGTGGTGGGAGGGCATCGACAACGGCCAGGTGCCCGCCATCGACTGGCAGGGCCAGCCCTACGATCCCGCCGTGCGTCCCGCGGCGCATCCCAATTCGCGCTTCACCGTCAGCGCCACGCGCTGTCCTTCGTATTCGCCGATGGCCGAGGATCCGCGCGGCGTCCCGATCAGCGCCATCGTCTTCGGCGGGCGCCGCGCCTCGCTGGTGCCGCTGGTGTTCCAGGCCCGCGACTGGACCCACGGCGTGCTGGTCGGTGCCTCGATGGGTTCCGAGACCACCGCGGCGGCGACCGGTGCGGTGGGCGTGATGCGCCGCGACCCGATGGCGATGAAGCCCTTCTGCGGCTACAACTTCGCCGACTACTTCGCCCACTGGCTCTCGTTCGACCGCCCGGGCGCGCGCCTGCCGGCGATCTTCCACGTGAACTGGTTCCGCAAGGGCGACGACGGCAAGTTCCTGTGGCCGGGGTTCGGCGACAACCTGCGGGTGCTGGAGTGGATCATCGGCCGGGTCGCGGGCCACGCGCAGGCCACCGAGACCCCGATCGGCCACCTGCCGGCCCCGGGTGCCTTGAACCTCGACGGACTCCCGCTGGATGCCGAGGCGATGGACAAGCTGTTCGGCGTCGACCGCGACGGCTGGCGCGCCGAGTTCGATGCGATCGCAGGCTACCTGGCCGATTACGGGCCGCGCATGCCGCACCTCCTCCACGCCGAGGCAGCGGAGTGCGCGGCTCGCCTATCCTCATGATCATTGCTTTCAATCGAAACTGAATGCGGCTTTATCAGCCTGAATTGGGACTGAGGGGCTTGTTAAGGATTTGTTGCGTGCTCTATAGTCGGCGAGTCGGGCCGGTTCAGGCCGGACGTACATGTACATCTTTGGTCACAACTGTCCCTA
>ERZ1645192.5247-NODE-5247-length-10065-cov-7.931568_pt1 | contig 10065 bp, 7 predicted proteins | sample MGYA00575354_ERZ1645192 | MGnify/ENA primary metagenome ERZ1645192 (study PRJEB40844, sample SAMN11349763) | freshwater sediment metagenome | isolation source: river sediment | host: Sediment | place: India: Faizupur Khadar , New Delhi | collected 2017-02-21 ...
AGCGGCGCGTCGGCTTCGTCTTCCAGCACTACGCCCTCTTCCGGCGGATGAGCGTGTTCGAGAACGTCGCGTTCGGCCTTCGCGTCAAGCCCCGCGACGAGAGGCCGGCCGAGGCGGAGGTCCGCCGCCGCGTCCGCGAGCTCCTGAAGCTCGTCCAGCTCGACTGGCTCGGCGACCGGCTTCCCTCGGAGCTCTCCGGTGGCCAGCGCCAGCGCGTCGCGCTCGCCCGCGCCCTCGCCGTCGAGCCGAAGGTCCTCCTCCTCGACGAGCCCTTCGGCTCGCTCGACGCGCGGGTCCGCCAGGAGCTCCGTCGCTGGCTTCGGCGGCTCCACGACGAGATTCGCCTTACGAGCCTCTTCGTGACGCACGATCAGGAGGAGGCGCTCGAGGTTGCCGACCGGGTCGTCCTCCTCGACCGCGGGCGCGTCGTCCAGGACGGCACACCCGCCGACCTCTTCGAGCACCCCGCGGATCCGTTCGTCCTCGACTTCCTCGGCTCCGTGAACATCTTCCACGGCAGAGTCGAGAACGGCCGGGCGCACCTCGGCCCGCTCTCCGTCGCCTACCCCGACGCCCCCCACGAAGGCGCGCTCCCGGCCTCCGGCTACGCGCGGTCCTGGGAGATCGACCTCTCTCGCGACCTCGACGGCTCCGAGGGCTTCCCCGCCACCGTTCGCCACGTCGCGACGGCCGGCGCCGTCGTCCGCCTCGAGCTCGCCCCCGACGACGGGACGACTCTCAAGGTCGAGATTTCGAGGGAACGCTTCGCCGAGCTCACGCCCTCCCCGAAGGACCGCCTCCGGGTCGTCCCTCGCAACGTGAAGGTTTTCCTCGGAGGGCCGGGGCAGGGATAATCGGTCCGTGCCAGGAGAGACCGCATCCCTCGGGCGCAGCATCCCGGAGCCGGCGTCGTCCATCGAATCGGCGGGGTCTCCGTGCGCGAGCGGTCTGGAGCCGCGGGATTGGGACTGGGAGGATCTCTACGCCCGACTCGGCCCGGGTCTGCTACGCCTCGCCTCCCACCGCTTCGGCCTCAGCCGGGACGACGCCGAAGAGGCGCTCCAGATGGCGGCCACGGCCATCGTCCTGGCCGCCGCGTCCGTCCGGTCTCCCGAGGCCTACCTGACGTCCGTCTTCCTCCGGGAGTGCCTCGGCCTCCTCCGCCGGAGAGGCCGGATCGAGCGGAACGAGATTCCCCCTCCGGCGAGCTTCGATCCTCCGGACGACTCCTGCGAACGGATACAGGTCGTCTGCCGATTCCGAAAGGCCTTCGCGCTCCTCTCACCCGTCTGCCGGTCGATGATGCGGAACTGCCTGCTCGGCGGAAAGTCCCGGGTCGACGCCAGCCCCGCCTCGTCCCGCCCCGAGCGAACGGTATACAAGCATTACCGGAAATGCCTGAGGACGCTCGCAAATGCCCTCGGCTGATCGTCACCTCCGAGACCTCGAGCTGCTCGAGCGCGCGCTGGGCTCGGACCTTCCGGCCGATCCCCACGCCAACTCCTGCCCCTCCTGCCGCGCCCGAATCGCCGGACTGGCGGAGGGCCGAACGCACCTCGCCGACCTCCAGGAGCTTCTCCACGACGGCGTCGGGAACGACGCTGTGACGATCCCCGCGGCGCTCTCGCGGCTCTCCGGTGCTCTCGCACGGGCCGAAGAGCTCGTTGTCGCCGCGGAGACCGATGATGATGCCTTCGCCGCGGCGCTCGCTGACGCCTCGGCCAGTGCCGAGTTCCCGGAGATTGCTCTTCACGCCGTTCAGATCGCATCCCGAGTCCCCCTTCGAAGCCCGGCTCTGGCCATGCGCATCGCGCAGACGGTCCGCGAGATCCTGGTTGGACCGAGGTTCGCGGGCTCCTCGTTCCGCGACCTCGCCATAGGGGTGTGCTCCCTTCTCGAGGGACAGGGGCTGCTTTATGTCGGGCGGTCCGACGAAGCAGTCCTGTGTTCGCGCTCCGCGCTCGACGAGCTGACTCTGGCCGGGGCACCCGACATCCTGGTCTCCCGGGCGCGCTACTACCTGGGATCGGCGCTCTGGGGAGACGCGCGGTACGCGGACGCGCTGATTCTCCTCGCAGAGGCGCGAGAGGGCTTCGCACGCGACGAACAGGTTTCGTGGGTCGGCCGTACAGACGCTGCGATCGGCCTCGTCCATTTCAGCGAGGCACGGTTCGACCAGGCGCTTCGCGCGTTCGATTCCGCGCTGGCTCGCCTGGACGCGGAGGTCGATCCCGGACCCGTCGCGTCCACACAACAGAACCGGGCCGGCATCCTGATGAACCTGGGTCGACTGGCTGAAGCGCGCGCCGCTTTCGGTGAAGCGCTCGAGCTCGCGTTGCGGGCAGGCCTGCAAGCCAGCGCGGCGACGATTCGCGTCAATCTCCTCGGCCTCGGTCTCGACGAGGGCCACTTCGAGGACGTCCGGACTCGTGGGGAGAGGCTCGTCGCGCAGTGCGTCCGCGACGGCCTCGACGTGGACGCCTACTACGCCCGCCTCGCCTTGGCCGAGGCTCACGCCGCGCTCGGCAACTACGGGGCTGTGCGCGAGCTCGTGGACGCCATTCGGGAGAACGCTCCATCCGAGGTCCGGGATGACCCGGATGCGTCCGCGCTTCTCTCCCGGCTCGACGCAGGCGACCACGAGATCGCGCACCGCCTTCGGAGGCTCCGCCACTACCTCTCGGGACGCGATCGATTCGAGGCCGCCCGGGAGGCGTAGCCCAACACGCCCGTCAGTTGATCGGCGACTTCCGCACGGTGTCCCCCCCTTCCTCCGTGGTCGACTCGGTCGTCGACGACGTTGTCGTGGCCGGGAACGACTCCTCCGCGCTTGTCGCGGGCAGCGTCGCCGGGGCCGTGATGAGAGACAGAATCAGCAGCAGGACATCCATGAACCCTCCCTATCAGCCGGATCGACCAGCCTGGTAGCCGGGGCTGAGGCCCCTCTCACTTGATATGAGTGATTCCGGAGTCCGTAACTGCCCCTCTCCCTCGAAAAAAAGTGAAAAAAATCGCGAGGGGAGGGGCAGTCGGCCCCCCCTGGAACCCTCATCAGGAGTAGAGGGATGCCGAGTCCGGGGTCCGTCCCCGCCTCGGCTCCTCGAAAGGGGGAGGCCTATGGGAAGCGCGAATGGGGCGGTACGACAGGACGAGGACAGGCCATCCATCCGATTCGCCGGACGGTCGTTCGTCGTCGCGAGCAACCTGCCCGTGAGGGAGCTTCGCGCTCTGGAGCGTGAGATCGAGGCCCGGGGCGGGTCGATTCATCCGTTTCTGAACGCCGTGACCGAGGTCCTCGTGGTCGGGGACCTCGCCGGAATGGACTCGGGCGCACACTGGGCTCGCGAGCAGGTCCGCCGGGGAACGATCTATCGGGATCGGTGGGGACACCTCGAGCTCGTCGCCGAAGGAGACGTCCGGGCCGCGTTGGCGGAGGGCCGGAGGCACCGCCCCGACGGGATGCCCCTCGACCGCTCGATCGGGGACCATGCCTAGGATCCGGAGGGCCCCGCCCCGACCGTCCGCTATGCCTCCTCGCGGAGAACGTCGAACTCCACGTCGGCGTCGCCTGGGATGCGTCCACCCGTGCTCCGGTCGAGGGCACGCCGGAGCGCGAGGACGTTGACCCAGCGATCCTCCGGGTCCATCGCCATCCCCTTTGCGAGGGAGCGGGCGTAGGTGACCGGGACCCCCGAGGCGACCGTCGTCACCACTGAGACGACCTCCTCGACGAGGGACTTGAGCGTCAGGTCCGGTCTTTCGAACTTGAGCCGAACTCCAGTCAGGAGCTCCACTCCGGTCGCAGCGATCGCCCACTGGTCCGAGGCCGGCGTCGCCTCACTCCCCGAAACGATCTCGGGCGCGATGTAGCCGGGCGTCCCCATGAGGATGCTCGCCGAGGAGATCGCCCCGCCGCTCTCCGCCCTCCCCTCCGCCTTCGTCTCCCTCGCGAGGCCGAAGTCCAGGAGCTTCAGCCTCGTCGTGCCACCCGGTCCCCGGGTCACGAAGAGGTTGTCGGGCTTGACGTCGCGGTGGACGAGGCCCGCGGCATGTGCTGCCGCGAGGACATCGAGCGCGCGGTCGAGCGCCCAGGCCGTCTCGAGGAACGGGATCGGTTTGCGGAGGATCAGCTCGTTCCGAAGCGAGCCGCCCGAAAGGAGCTCCATCACGAGGAACGCGCCGCCCGGCCGGAGCTCCCCGTAGTCGTAGACGGCGACCGCGTTCGGATGCCCGAGGCGGGCCGTCAGCCGGGCCTCCCGTCGGAATCGGGCGACGGCGCTCCGGTCCGCGAGGTGCTCGGCCCGGATCACCTTCACGGCGGCGTCGCGATTGCCCCGGATGTCCCGCGCGGCGTAGACGGTACCCATCCCCCCCTCGCCGAGCCGCCGGTCGAGCCGGTATCGCCCGGCGAGGAGGCGTGGGACGGCCTGAGTCATCTTCACCGCGTGCCCGTCGGCGGTGCAGACGAGATCGTCCTCGTCCGCGACCCGGCCGCAGAGCTCGCACTCGTAGAGCGCCCCGCTTCCCCCTTCCTGGAGGTGCCCGAGGACCTTCTCGCGTACGCGACGGTCCTCGTCCACTTGCCGCGTCAGGGCCGCTCTCTCGACGGCGAGGGCGACGTGCCCCGCAACCGTGCCGAGGATCCTCTGTTCCTCCGGGACGTACGTTTCTCCCGTCCGCTTGGCGCCGAGCGCGATCAGGCCTAGCGGCTCGCCGTCGCCCGAGAAGAGCGGCAGCGTCGCCACGAATCCGGCCGCTCGCAGGGAATTGGCAAGCTCCCCCTCCGCGTAGGGCGGATCCCCGCCGTCGGCCGTGAGCGCGTGAAACGCATTCCGCGATTCGATCGGATCCGACATCGGGAGGACGGCTGCGCGGTCCAGCGCCGGGACGTCCGCGAGGGCACCCGTCGTCACCGGCCGCACCGCCGCTCCCGGCGCCTCGAGGGCGAAGACCCAGAAGGCCTGCCGGTCGGGCCTGTGCGCGGACGCGATCCGGTGAAGGACGACGCCCGCCAGGTCCTCCCCGGCGTCCCGGAGGTCCCCGACGACGTCGGTCACGAGCTGCGCCGGGTCGTAAAGGCCCTGCCGGAATTTCCTGTCGAGGGCGAGCTGGGCACGCTTCCGGAGCGGGTCGAAGACGAGGAAGAGGAGGACGGCGACGAGGGCCGTCGTGAGCGTCCCCTGGAGGGCGGGCGAGACGAGAGCGACGAGCGCCGTGAGCGCCGGGACCCCGGCCAGGAGGAGGACGACGAGGGCACCCGAGGCGATCGCGTAAGAGGCGCTTCGACGGATGAGGCGGTCGACCTCGAAGAGGCGGAATCGCGTCGCGGCCACGATGAGGGCGAGGGGCAGGAGGACCGAGAACGTGGAAAGGACAGGGACCGGAAGGAGCGCATTCCGCCCGGCGACGGCGGGGACGTCGCGCAGGAAGATGTAGAGGCCGAGATAGAAGAGGACGGCGACGAGAACGACCCTTGCCCGCCGGCGGACGTCCTCCTTCCGGGCGACCCACGCCAGGGAGAGGAAGTAGACGAAGACGAAGAGGTCGACCGCGAGCGCCACGATCGCGATGCCGGTCTTCCACGCGCCGCCGGGCGCCGCCCCGCCGCCGTCGAGCCACCAACGCCGCAGGTAAAGGACAAGGGGCCCCATCGCGAGGAGCGTGCCGACGAGGTACGCCCGTCCCGGCCTGTGCAGGCGCGTCACCGGGAAGAACCCGCCGATCGTCACGAGGATCCAGGCGATCGCGACGAAGTAGATGGCCGCGGATCCCGCAAAGGCGAGCCGGTCGTGGAGCGCGACGCCGCCCGTCACGACCCCCAGGATCCGTCCCGCGTTCAGGACACCCAGGAGGGTGAGGAAGGGAAAGAGCGCCTGGTTCGCGGGGTCGACGGGGCGCTTGAGGAGGACGACGACGGCCCCGAGGTAGTGGATGCCGAAGACCAGGAGCGCGAGCCAGAGCCGGGCCTTGTGGAGCGCCCCGTGCTCCACCCCGAGGTGGGCGAGCCATGTGGTCCACGCCAGGGAGACCGCGAGGGCCGCCCCGAGGGCGAAGAGGACGATCCGTTTCTGCCGGGGCTCGAGGTTGCGCACGGGCTCGGGAATTATCCGCTCGGCGGGCGGGATGGAGGCGGACCGGCCCGTCCGACCTCGCGGCCGTCGGCGGCGGCCCGGACGACTGCACCCGGCGGGAGTGGACGTGAAAGGCGCGCGCTCAGCTCACCCGCGCCCACGACCGGTATCCGGAGCACGTCCGGAGTCCGGTCCCGGGCGGTCTCGACGATGACCTCGAGCCGCTCGCTTCCGAGACGGAATAGGAGACGCCCGTCGGCCCGCGCGACGATCGCCGAGTCCCCTTCGAAGCTCAGCCCCTCGCTCGTCCGGGGATCGACGAGGATCGGCGCCCTCGGCTCGAGGAGAAGGAGGAGCCGCGACCGGCTCCCTTTCGCGGCTCGGACTCCGGGGAGGGCTCCCGACGCGAGGAGCATCCCGAGGCGCTCGCCCGAACCGCGCGGCGCCGCCTCGAGGTCGACCTCGATCGCCCCGACGCCGAGCTCTGAGTACGCGGCGAACGCCGCCTCGAACGGCTTGTCCGAGAGGAAGGAGCCGAGCCAGAGGTGGATTGGCGGAGGATAGGTCTGGAAGCCGTTCAGAACGCGTCGGCGGTGCGAGAGCTGCTCCGCCCACGAGCGTTCCGACGTGTCGCGTCGGAACGGCCAGACCGCGACGATCGCGTCGCGTGGGAGCGCTCGAAGCTCCGCGTCGAACGGCGAAGGAGCGGGAACCGGTTGCGCCGGCACCGGCCTCGTCCAGAGGTCGAGGGCGAGGAGGGGGACGACGCCGAAAAGCAGGAGCTGCCCCCGACGTGCGGGGAGCCTGCGAAGGAGACGGCCGAGGACGAGCGTCGCGGCGACGATCACCCCGAGGCCGAACCACTGGTCCCACCGGTGGATCCCCCGCATGCCGGAAAAGCCGGGCAGCTGTGCGAGGAGGGCGTACGGCCCGGGGCCGAGCGCGCGCCCCGCGAAACGGATCGTCGGCCCGAGAGCGAAGGCGAAGGAGATCCCGACGAGGAGGAGCCAGGGGGCGAGCGAGCGCGCGGCGTGCCGGCCCGCGTTGGGTCCCGTCCGGGCCCGCGCCGGGAGGAGCGCCGCCCCGAGGCCGAGGACGACGAGGGCGGTCAGCGTCGGGAAGAGCGCCGAGGCCCCCTCCGGGAACCCCGGCACGAGGGCGTCGAGGAGATCGCGGAGCGGACCCGCGAAGACGCCGGTGTGGAAGAGCGACAGTAGGTCGGCTGCATGCACCTCGATCGACCTCAGGCCGACGGGGGCGTCGAAGTCGCGGGCAAGACGGAAGTAGGGGGCGTAGACAGTCCCGAGGACTGCGAGGGCGGCGCCGAGGGAGAGAGCGAGAACCGCGAGACGCCGGGCGCTCCGGGCCGAGGCCGCCGCGACGAACGCGATCGCGACCGACCCCATCGCGAGCGGGTACGGGCTCCCGAGGCCGACGACGAGGAGCGCCGCGGAAGCCGCCGCCGCGTCGCGGGGGCGCCCCGAGCGAAGGAAGCGGAGCGCGAAGAGGAGGACGAGGAGGACGAAGCCGCCCCACATCGTCCCGAGGACGCCGAAGTTGTTGAGCCGGCCCGGGCACCAGGCGTAAAGGAGGGCCCCGGCAAGCGCCGCCCAGCCCGCGCCCGCGAGCTCCGAGAGGAGGAGCCCCGCCGCAAAGCAGGCCGCCGCGGCGGCGATGAGGAAGGGGACGACATACCCGAGCGCCGCCGACCCGGAGAGGCGGGCGAAGGGGTAGCCGATGAGCGATGGCAGGAGGAACGGTTCGCCGAGAGGCCAGGTATCGGGATACGGCGCGAAGACCTTGTCGTCTCGACGCGTGAGGTCCCCGTCGTCCCATCGCGCCCACTGCCGGCCCATCACCGAGAGGACGATCACGGGGTCTCCGAGCCGCTCGTTCGGGACGGGACGTCCGCATGGGATTCGCTCGAGCGGGTCGCGAACCGTCTCCCGGAAGACGAGGAGCGGTCCGAGGATCGAGGCGAGCGCGAGGAGCGCGAGGAACCGTCTCCGCGGGAGGAGCCCTCCCCGGAACCTCGAGCTCCTCGCCGCCTCGAACATCCGCGAGAGTCTAGAACGCGGACGGGCCGTCGACCGCGGTCCTCCTTCGCCGCGTACGATCCCGGCATGCGTGCCTCCCTCGCCGCCCTCCTCGCCCTCGCCGTCGCATTTCCCCTCTTCGCCGAGTGGCCGCCGAAGGGGCGCGGCGCGGCGACCCGCTCCCCCGTCTGGGCCGGACACGGCATGGTCGCGAGCGCGCAGCCGCTCTGCACCCAGGCCGGCGTCGAGACGCTCCGCAAGGGAGGGAGCGCCGTCGACGCGGCGATCGCCACGAACGCCTGCCTCGGCCTGATGGAGCCGACGGCGAACGGCCTCGGGGGCGACCTCTTCGCGATCCTCTGGGACCCGGCCGCGAAGAAGGTCGTCGGCTTGAACGCCTCGGGACGCGCGCCGCTCGCGCTGACGGCCGAGAAGGTCCCGCCGCTGCCCGACGGGACGATCCCGCTCTACAGCCCGTACGCCTGGAGCGTCCCGGGCTGCGGCGACGGCTGGCTCGAGCTCCACGCGCGGTACGGGAAGCTCCCGCTCGCCGAGGTCCTCGCGCCGGCGATCCGCTACGCCGAGGAGGGCTTCCCCGTCTCGCCCGTCATCGCGGGGAACTGGGCCGGGTCCGTGAGCCGCTTCAAGGACAAGCCCGGCTTCGCGGAGGTCTTCCTCCCCGGCGGGCGCGCTCCGAAGGAAGGCGAGCGCTTCCGGAACCCGGCGCTCGCGAAGACGCTCCGGCTCCTCGCGACGAAGAAGCGAGCGGGCTGGGAAGGCGAGTTCGCCGACGCGATCGTCGCCTTCTCGAAGGCGAACGGCGGCTTCTTCGCGAAGGAGGACTTCGTCCGCCACCGCTCGACCTGGGACGCACCGATGTCGACGAGCTACCGGGGCTACGACGTCTGGGAGCTCCCGCCGAACACGCAGGGGCTCGCGGCGCTCCAGATGCTGAACCTCCTCGAGGGTTTCGACCTCGCGAAGATGGGGAGGGAGAGCGCCGACTTCTGGCACGTGGTGGTCGAGGCGAAGAAGGTCGCGTACGCGGACCGCGCCCGCTACTACGCCGACCCCGCCTTCGCGAAGCTCCCCCTCGAGCGTCTCCTCTCGAAGGAATACGCGAAGGAGCGGGCGAAGAAGATCGACATGCGGCGCGCCTCCCGGGAGGACCCTCCCGACGAGGAGCTCGTCCTGAACCGGAAGGAGACGACCTACCTCGCCGCGGCCGACGCCTCGGGGCTCATGGTCTCCCTCATCCAGAGCAACTACACCGGCTTCGGCTCGGGCTACGCCGTCCCGGCGCTCGGCATCGGCATCCACAACCGCGGCGGCCTCTTCTCGCTGAAGAAGGGGCACCCGAACTTCCTCGAGCCGGGCAAGCGCCCCTTCCAGACGATCATCCCGGCCTTCCTGACGAAGGACGGGCAGCCCCTGATGGCCTTCGGCCTGATGGGGGGCGACATGCAGCCGCAGGGGCACGTGCAGGTCGTCGTGAACCTCGTCGACTTCGGCATGAACCTCCAGGAGGCGGGCGACGCGATCCGCTTCCACCACACCGGCTCGAGCGAGCCGACGGGGACGATCATGAAGGACGGCGGCACGCTCTGCCTCGAGGAAGGGCTCCCTGAGCCCGTCCTCGAGGAGCTGATGAGACGGGGTCACCGGATCGGGCGGGAGCCGGTCGGCGCCTACGGCGGCTACCAGGCGGTCGCTCGCGACCCGGCGACGGGCTTCCTCCTCGGGGCGACCGAGAAGCGAAAGGACGGGGCCGCAGCCGGGTTCTGATTGGTCGGGCGACGCCGTCGTCCCCTCCGGCGGAGATGCGGAGGCGGGGTGTAACCTTGATCCTATGAGCGTCTCCGCCGAGAAGGCCGTTCCCCGCGTCTCCGAGCGGGGCCGGCGTGTCCCCGCCTCCCCGATCCGAAAGCTCGCCTCCTACGCCGACGCGGCCAAGAAGC
>ERZ1645192.5248-NODE-5248-length-10065-cov-6.332168_pt1 | contig 10065 bp, 10 predicted proteins | sample MGYA00575354_ERZ1645192 | MGnify/ENA primary metagenome ERZ1645192 (study PRJEB40844, sample SAMN11349763) | freshwater sediment metagenome | isolation source: river sediment | host: Sediment | place: India: Faizupur Khadar , New Delhi | collected 2017-02-21 ...
CCGGGTAATAATAAAAATCATAGGCCGCCGGGTAGTACGGGATAATGTGCAACGTGGAGCGCGGCGCAGGCGCAGGCGCAGGAGCGGGCGGCGCCGGGTCCGGCTGCGGCGGCTGTACATAAACCGGCGCCGGCTGCTGTGGCGGCGTTTGCAAGGGCGCCTGCGATGTCCAGGTCGAGGTCGCGCCGCTGCCCGCCTGCTTGGGCTGATCCATCATCGCTCCAAGCACTTTGTCGGACACTCCCTGGTCTTTGAGATACACAATGGTATCAGGCCCGAGGTTGTACACTGTGCCGGTGTTCTGAACGTACTTGATGATGATGTCCTCGTTCACGCCCGCGCGGGACAGTTTCAAAACGTCCTCGACACCGTAGGGCAGCTTTTTCGCAGGTGCGCTTGCGGATGACGACGAGCCGACAGGCTGGGCGGAAACACCGCCCGCCATGAGCATCCAGACCAAAGTCAGAAAGAGTGCTCTCATAAGATCAAGGCTGGTTGAAGCCAATGGCAATATCACGGATACCGCTTCGATGGTCAAGGTGGACCCGCGATTCTTCCCCTGCAAGCCGGCGATAACCGTTCGCACGCGCATTTTGCCCGCGCCAGATGGCAGAGCAAAAATCGCGGAGCGAACAGGACGCTTGCTTGATTGTGACCCGGCGCTGCGACAATATCCGCTCATGAAAGCAACCTTGCTTTTCGTCACCTGTGCCGGCATTGCATCGTCCGCAGTCCTCAGCTTCGCTGCGGATGCCGAACCTCCCGCCACGGATTTGTTCAACGGCAGGGACCTGGCAGGCTGGACGGTGATGCACGATGCCTCGTTCGCGGTCACCAATTCGAACTTGAGACTCGTGACCGGAATGGGCTGGCTGCGAACGGATAAGCAGTACTCCGACTTCGTGCTGGAGCTGGAATGGCGCGCCATGGGCTCCAATTACGATAGCGGAATCTTTCTGCGCGCCGGCCTGGAAGGCAAGCCCTGGCCGGAGAATGGGTGGCAGGTCAATCTCGCGCGCGGCGCCCTCGGCGCGCTGGTGCGGGGTTACAAAACCATGGTGCCCGCGGAGACGCCCCCGGCGCCGGTAAACCAGTGGGTAAAGTTCAGAATCGAAGCAAGGGGCCCCAGAATAACACTGGATGTCGATGGCGAGCGCGCCTGGGAATATGACAAGGCGGACAGTTTGAAAGGTTTCATCGGCATTCAGGCCGAAAACAAAGCCTTTGAATTTCGAAACATTCGCCTGACCGAAATCTCCCAAAGACCGCTGCCGGCACAAAAACTGCGCATTATAAATTAAAGACTCAGCGGCTTTTTAAGGCCCCGAGCCGACTTGAGCGGGCTGATCAGCGCCAGGTTGAGCCGCTCTGGACGAAAGAAATCCCGCGCAACCGCCTGAATTTGTCCCGGCGTCACTTCCGAGATCCGCCTTTGAATCGTCCGGGGCGACACGAACTCTCCATTCGCAATTAGTTGTTCGCCAAGCCAGTTCATCTGGGTATCTGTGCTTTCACGCGCCAGTTCTATCTGGCCAATGGCGTAATCCCGGGCCTGGCGCACCTCTGCCGCCCGCGGCGGATGGTCCCGCAGTCTTTTCAATTCGTCGCATATCAGTCGCAGCGCGCGGGCCACCTTGGATGTGTCAATCCCCGCCGAAATCACAAGGTCCCCCGTATCCGCAAAGAAGCTGGGCGTGCTATAGATCGAGTAGGCCAGGCCATGTTGCTCACGCACGCTCTGAAACAGGCGCGAGCTCATGTTCTCGCCGATGATCACGTTCAAAAGCCGGATGGCGTAGCGCCTCGGGTCGTGCCTCGAACAGGTCCGGATCCCAAGCGCTGCCTGCGTTTGCTCGGTCTCGCGCGTCAGGAGCCGCACCACCGGCGCGGTCTGTTTCACGACAGCCGGCGGGCAGCCGGGCCGCGGCCCGGACGAGAACCTGCCCGCATATTTCGCCACGTGCCGCAGGGCCTCGGCATGGGTGATGTTCCCGGCGGCGGCGATGACGATGTTGGACGCCACGTAGTGGGCCGCAAGGTAATCGCGCAGTGTTTGTCCATCCATGCTGTCCAGGGTCTCAGGCGTGCCCGTGATGGGCCGCCCCATCGGCTGGTCCGGCCACAGCGCCGCGTTGAGCACCTCCTGCACATAATGCTGCGGATCATCCAGGCACCCGGCAATCTCCTCCTTGATCACCTCGCGTTCCTTGCGGACATCCACCGGCGACAGCCTCGGCTGCAGCAGCATATCCGCAAGCACATCCAAAACCTCGGAGAAATGCTGCCGGCCCGCCCGGGCATGGAAACACGAGATTTCCTCGCTTGTGAAGGCGTTGAGATAGCCGCCCCGGCCCTCGACGGCATTCGAAATCTCCTCGGCACTGCGTTTGCCCGTGCCCTTGAAAACCATGTGCTCAATAAAATGGCACACGCCATTCAGATCTCCCGGCTCGTAGCGCGCCCCAATGCCCACCCACAGCCCCACGCTCACACTTGTCATGTGCGGCATCTCAGCCGTGGCAACGGTCAGGCCGTTATCAAGCCGGGTGATATTCCGAATCTCCACTGCGGTGGGACGCGTCATCGGAATGCTTTCGGCACAATCTCGGGTGGGCCAACCCGCCGCTCATATTCCAGAATGATTTCCACCGCTTCTTCGGGATCGTCGGTAACCGTAAACAGATCGAGATCACCCGGACTGATGAATCCCCCTTCCTCGAGCTTTGCCCGCAGCCACCGAATCAGACCCTGCCAATGCGATTTGCCGAGCAGAATGATCGGATACTGCGGAATGCGTTCGGTCTGGATGAGCGTCAGCACTTCGAACAGTTCGTCCAACGTCCCAAAACCGCCGGGCATGTAGATGAAGCCAATGCTGTATTTCACAAAACAGACTTTTCGCGCGAAGAAGTAATGGAAGTTGATCGGGATGTTTGCATAACGATTGCCCACCTGCTCTTGAGGCAATTCAATGTTCAGCCCCACGCTCTTGCCGTGCGCCTGGGCCGCCCCCTTGTTCGCCGCCTCCATGATTCCCGGACCGCCACCGGTAATCACAGCCAGGTTGTGCCGGGCCAGCGCCGCGGACAGCCCCACCGCCATCTTGTAGTAGGGATCCGACGGCTGCGTTCGGGCCGACCCGAAAACGGTCACCCCGGGCCCAACCCGTGACATGGTTTCAAAGGAGTCCACAAACTCCGCCATGATCCTGAATACCCGCCACGGGTCTTCTCTGATAAAGGTCTTGCTGTTGGTGTCGTTCATCTTGCACGCCAACATAGCAGTCCTGCGCACGGACTCAACAGGTGTCTGAAACGCCAGACCGAAAGGACGCATGTTGTTACGATGCGATCGGCAGGCGGAGCGCTGACATCTTGTCGGCTTTGGACATCGCAGTGGTGTAAGCCGGAAACGTGTCACCGCTCCACTTCAGAGTGTGTGAAACAGCTATGATCCCGCCCGGGATTCGATCGCCCCGGCGCGGATATCCCATCGGCAAACGTCCGCGCCCAGCTCAACCGGCCAGGTTTCCTCCGTTGCGGTCATGAAAACCTGGCCGCGCGCGTCGTGAGAACGGCGGAGCAGCGGCAGCAGACCGCTGCGCCGCTTCACATCCAACTCGCCCATCACGTCATCAATCAGCAACACGGGCGGCGCGCCATGCAACTCGGTAAGGTAGTCCGCCTGGGCCATCTTCAGGGCTGTGGCAATCGTTCGCTTCTGCCCTTCACTGCAAAACTGCGCCGCCGCCTTGTCCCCCACCAGCAACTCCAAATCGTCCCTGTGCGGACCAATCACGGTCGCGCGGCAAACATGCTCGCGCTCCCGGGACTGCGCCAACTCAACCGCGAAATCCGCCTTCACCGAGCGACAATACCGCATCTGCAGGGTTTCGCCCGAAGCAATCCTGCCATGCGCGGCGACAGCGTGGGGAATGAATGCGGGCAGCAGGGCCGATCGAAGCTTCATGATCTCGTTTCCCGCCGCAATGAGTTCTTTGCTGAAGCTCTCGATGGCGTTCGGATCTATGAAGTTCTGCTTGAGCAGGGCGTTTCTGGACTTCAGCGCCTGGGTGTAGCGCTGCAACAGCGGCAGGTAGAGAGGATGCGTCTGAGACAACAGCAGGTCCATGAACCTCCGCCGCCCCCGCGCGGGCCCCTTCACAAGCAGCAAATCCTCCGCGCAAAATACCACCGTCCTGAGCGTTCCCAGGTAATCGGTCAGTTTCTTCACCGGCCGGTTATCCAGGGTCAGGCTGCGCTCCCGCAAGGACCAGTACATCCTCGTCTCGTGCCGGCCCTGACCGATAACTGTCGAGCCGACAAAATACCCCTTTTGACCGTGCCGCACCATTTGAGCGCCGCCCACCCCGCGAAACGATCGCAGGGTCGCAATCAGGTAAATGGCCTCCAGCAGGTTCGTCTTGCCCTGCGCGTTATCCCCCAATAGCAGGTTGAATCCCGGCGCAAAATCAGCATCCATCCGCGCGTAGTTGCGGAAGTCACGGAGCCTCAGGTGCGCTAAATGCATGCCCCCTTGTGCCACAAAATCACAGCCCGGTCAGGTGAAATCCGCACCCGCGTCCTCTCCGTTGCACCTCCCCAAAACCGGTTCGCGAACGCCCCTTTCCCCGTTGCAGCCCCGAAATCCCAACGCTCGCGCCGGCAATCGCATCCACCCGCGCCGCATCCCGACGCTTCACACACTCGCGCTGCCCGGGCTCGCCCGCGGCTCATCGGAAGCGCTTGACCTGCACACGCGACCAGCTAGGTTGCGTTGAATATGAAAGATTCTTTCTCTTCGAGCATGTCCCGACGGACGTTCCTCAACTACACCGCAGTCGGCGTCGCAGGCGCCACAGCCACCCTCGCGCTGCCGTCTTTCGCGGCAAAACGGGCGCGCATTCCCGTTGGTCTCCAACTTTACTCCGTTCGCGAACAGGCCAAGAACGACCTGGCAGGTGTGCTCCAGGCTGTGGCAAAAATGGGGTATCGGGGCGTGGAATTCGCCGGTTATTACGACAAGTCCGCCGCCGACATCAGGAAGATGCTGGATAGCAATGGCCTGGTCGCCTGCGGCACGCACACGCCTTATGAGTCCATCCTCCCCGCAAAACTCGACGAGACCATCGAGTTCAATAAGACCATCGGCAACAAATACCTGATCGTTCCCTGGATGCAGGGAAAAACCAAACAGGAATGGCTCGATAAGGCCAGGCTCTTCAATGAAGCTGCCGACAAGGTCAAAAAACACAAAATGTTCGTCGGCTACCACGCCCACGCGCACGATTTTAACATGCTCGAGGGAGAACGGGCCTGGGACATCTTCTTTGGCAACACAAAGAAATCCGTCATCATGCAACTGGACACCAGCAACTGCATGGCAGGCGGCGCAGATCCCATCCAGGTGCTCAAGCAATACCCGGCCCGCGCCCAAACCGTTCACCTCAAGGCCAACGGCGGCGGCCCCGAAGCCGTGATCGGCGAAGACAAGGTGAACTGGCCCGAAGTCTTCAAGTTCTGCGAGAGCAAGGGCAAAACGCAATGGTATATCGTGGAACACGAAACCAGCAAAGACCCCATGGACGCTGCCCGCCGCAGCATCGAAGCCCTTAAAAGAATGGGCAAGGCCTGAGTTTCCCTTGTGGGGGGGGCGACGTTCACGTCGCCCCCCCATTCCTTTCTCCGCATCGTCCCACCCTCGGCCCCTGCCTGTCCCCGGCAGTCGGATCTGGCCATCTCCGGACGCTTCCTTCCCATTTTGACCTCAGCCAATCGCTCCATTCTCCCCGCGCGCCCCGCGCAACCCGCCACAATTCAAACTGCCAATGCCTTGTAAGTTAGGTTCATAAGTCGCAAAGGGCACAAATGATGCTTCCTCAGATATGACGATTAAGATGCCTTCAGTGGCTCCAAACAAACTTTGAATGGACGGACCGCAGAAGTTGTCTTATAGTTGAATCGCTTGAAGACGATGATTCCATTTCAAGCAAAAAGGGCCCCCAAGGAGGCCCGAGGAAATCGTTTCAGGCGCTGGTCAAAAAACTGAGGAAATAACAAGCTATGACCAAAACGTTGGAACTGATCACTGAAACCGTGAGAGATCCGAAACATCCATTCCCCAAAGTGGATAACCACGTCAAAAAGCCGGCCAAACACCGTTATGAGCGCAGGAAAATTAAGGAATACCTGCATCTGGGTGAATGGGGACAGGAGCCAACATGATATTTGATTAAAAAACCAAAAATTTAATAGCCTAAGGAAAAGCCGCGCTCAAGCGCGGCTTTTCTGCTTTTGCCGTATCATTCCCCGGCCAAAACAGACAACCGCCCACCCCGGCGGTCAAAAAGTCACAGGCCAAAGAGAAACCCCGCCTGTATTGACGGGGTCTTCGCGTTCTAAACTGAAATCGGGCTTACTTCATCAGCAGCATCTGCCGGGCGCGCTTTACGGCCCGGTTCAGCCGCCTTTGATAATGCGCCGGCAGTCCCGTGTACTTGCGCGGGAGAATGCGGCCATGGTCCGTCACAAACTGGCGGAGCAGATTGGTATTCTTGAAGTCCAGCGCGTCCGCGGTGAAGTCGATCTTCGGCTTCGGACGCGGCGTGCGCATTTCACTGGTGCTGCGGCCCTTGCCGCGCTTGTCCTTGTCCGTATGGGTTTTTCGAGGCATAGCGGGTTACTTGATTTCGCGGTGAATGGTATGTCGCCGCAGTGCCGGGTTATACTTCTTTAACTGCAGCTTCTCCGTCTTGGTTTTCTTGTTGCGCGTCGTCGTGTAGCGCGAGGGAGACTTGCCCTCTTTACGCGCTTCGGTGCACTCAATAGTTATAATTTCGCGAGGCATAGTTAAATCCTACTCTTCTTTCTTGGGCTTCTCCTCAATGTCCGCCTCCTCCTCAGTCTCTATTTCGGCGGACCCGACCGCATCCACGGTTCCCAGCGCGCCAAGTCGGCGCTGGCGCAGCGCGCCTTCGCGCTCAAGTTGCGCCTGTGCCTGTACCGTGAACCGGGTCCAGGGAATGGCCTCAAGCCGCGTCTTCGGTATCGGCTTGCCCGTAAGCTCGCAAATACCATACGTGTTCTTTTCAATGCGCTTGAGCGCCTCCTCTATCTCGTAAATCGCATCCTGGTCGGACGACAGCAGGCTTAAGGCAAAATCGCGGTCAAAGTTGTCCGTCCCGGAATCCGCCATGTGCAGACTGTAGCCGGCCATTTCCTGGGCAGATTCCTTTGCCAGCCCGTTCATCTGCCGCAGCAACTGGTCGCGCAGCTCGATCAGGCGATCATAAAACTTCTGCCATTCAGGCTTGATCTTTTTCTGGCCATTCCTGGCGGCCGCCTTGACGTTCTGGGGGTTGAAGCCAAGAATCGCTGCCGCAGTCGCCACCTGCGGCTTGACCGCGGTGCGCACCTTCTGCACAGCTTGCTTCTTTGTCTTTGTCTCTTTCTTCTTAGTCACAACTCAAGCTTTGGATTTTTAAGGTTCCAACGCCTCCCGGGGAGTCAACCAACCCATCGAGAGTCCGGAAATGTAGCAAACGAAACTAAATATTCCATAACAATTTTAAGATTTTTTTTGCCCGGGCCGACGCGGACGGGACGCGCCCCTCGAGCTTTCCCGAGGCTGCCGGGCTTTCTCGATCTTCGCGTAGGCGTTGTGATTGTGTATGCTCTCGAAATTCTCCGCCTCAACGCTATACCAGGTGACGTCCGGATGCGCGTTCAGTTTCAACGCCACGTTGCGCACCAGGTCCTCCACAAACACCGGGTTCTCGTACGCCCGCTCGGTAACCAGTTTCTCATCCTGCCGCTTCAGCAGGGCGTAAAGCTCCGAACTGGCCGAACTCTCGATAATCGCAATCAAATCCTCGATCCATACCGGCTTGGTAAACCGGATGGCCACCGTCACTTGTCCGCGCTGATTGTGCGCCCCGTAAGCCGCAATCGCTTTCGAGCACGGGCACAGGGTCGTCACCATCGCCCTCACAGTTAAAACAAAATCAACCTCATGGTGGCACGCCGCCGCGTCAAATCTCGCTACGTAGTCCATCAGGCTCTCACGCCCCGAAGCCGGCGCCCGTTTCGTCATAAAGTAGGGAAACTCCATGTCCAGGTGCGATGTCGCCGCCTGGAATTTCGCCTGCATCGCGAACAGGATCTCATTCATGTTTTGCACGTGAACGATGTTTCCATGGGCGTTGAGCACCTCGAGAAACCGGCTAATCTGCGAGCCCTTGAACTCCTTCCGCACATCCACAAACATCCCGATGCTGGCGACGGTGTATTGCACGCTCCTGGCTTTGTCGCGCACCTGCACAGGAAACTTCAGGCCCCGCACCCCCACCTTGTCGATCCGCAATTCCCGGTGATCCCGCTCGCTCTGCTTGTCATGCAACACCGGAACCTTGCTCAGATGGGCCGTCCAACTCTGCTTTCCAATCGCGCGGCTGTGCTTTGTCATCCGGCCAACCTAACAGTCTCTAACGGTTTTGCAAACGGAGCCAAACGACATTCCACCACCCCCACACCGTGCCGTAGGCATCCCGCCCGCCGGAGTTCACCAGCCTTGCGCCATGCCAGGTTCCGGTCTTGCCGTCCTCCACCGCCAAAGAGGCGTTCCAGCGGCCCTGTCAGCCCGGCTTATCACATGTTTATGTGAATCCCGTCAATCGTCATTAACTTGACCCTTTGGCCCGTTTGAAGGACAATGTTTCGTAGTATCATGCTGAAGTTCGCAAATGACGGCCGCCTCGGACGTCCAGCCGGTGCCTTACTCGGGGCCCTCCTCCTTCTTTCAGGTTTTTCAGTATTTGCCCAGGCTCCCGAGTTCCGCGGTATCTGGGTGGATGCCTGGGGAACCGGTTTCTTGAACTCGTCACAGACAACCCAGCTCATTGCGGACGCCCGGGCCTACAACTACAACGCCATCCTCGTCCAGATGCGGCGGCGCGGAGATTCGTTTTACACGGCCCTCCCGGGCAATGACCCGAAGACAACAGCGATTTCCAGCAGTTACGACGCCCTGGCAGACATTATCGCCAAGGCGCACTCCGGGTCGCCCCGGATCGAGGTCCATTGTTGGGTGACCACCCAGGTGATCTGGGGGGACGGCGCTTTGCCAACCAACCCGAATCACGTGGTCAACCTCCATCCGGAATACCTGATGAAGAATTCCTCGGGAGCCACCCTCATGGCCGAAGGCCTTTACCTCGACCCGGGCCATCCCGACGCGGCACGGTGGAATTTCACCATGGCCACGAACATTGCCCGGCAGTACGACATTGATGGCTTCCACTGGGATTACATCCGCTATCCGCAGCAGGACTCCGGCTATAGCGAGACGGCAATTGCCCGGTATAATGCGGAGTTCGGGCTTACAGGCCAACCCTCATACACAAGTTCCCAATTCTCCACCTGGCGCAGAAGGCAGGTGACGGACTTCATGCGGTGGGCAAATGCCGAATTGCTCGGTATCAAGTCCAACCTGGTCGTCTCCGCCTCCGTGTTCGGCAGTCGCAGCGATGCCTACACATACCGATTCCAGGATTGGGCCGCCTGGAACAGCGAGGGCCTGCTGGATGTGTGCATCCCGATGATCTACAGCGATAACAATACCACCTTTACCACGCGGGCCAACGACGCCTACTCCAACCAGGGCATCCGGCGCGTTTACCCGGGACCCGGCGCCTATCTTAACACCAAGGAAAATACTCTGTGGCAGCTCAATTACTGCCGCAGCAAGCCTTTCTACGGAACCTCCTTCTACAGTTACCGGGTTCCTAACGTCGGCACGGTGGATCGGGCCGGAACGCTCTCCTACATCCGGGATAATTACCAGCCCACATGGGAGAACACTCCCACCCTCCCCTGGAAGTCCTCCCCAACCCGCGGATTGGTCAAGGGATACGTTTTCCGCTCGGATAATGGCGCGCCTGTCTATAATGCCACCGTCAAGCTTTACTCGCCCATCCAGCGAACAATTAAATCCGAGGCGCACGGGCATTACGCGTTTTTTGATGCCCAGGCCGGCACATACTACGTCACCGCCACCGCCACCGGTTAC
>ERZ1645192.5250-NODE-5250-length-10063-cov-4.666567_pt1 | contig 10063 bp, 8 predicted proteins | sample MGYA00575354_ERZ1645192 | MGnify/ENA primary metagenome ERZ1645192 (study PRJEB40844, sample SAMN11349763) | freshwater sediment metagenome | isolation source: river sediment | host: Sediment | place: India: Faizupur Khadar , New Delhi | collected 2017-02-21 ...
GTCGAGGCCCTTGCCATAGACCGCGCGGCGCGCGTCGTGCGCCTCATGACCGGCGATAGCGTTGGCTATGACGCTCTCGTGCTGGCGACGGGCGGACAGGCGCGCGCCTTCCCGGTTCCCGGCGCCGATCTCGCCGGCGTGCATGCGCTGCGCGACATGGGCGACGCGGAGGCCCTGCGCCACAAGCTGGAAACCTCGAAGAGCGTCGTCGTCGTCGGCGCGGGTTTCATTGGCCTCGAATTCGCGGCCGTCGCGGCCAAGGCGGGGCTGAAGACCAGCGTCGTGGAAGTCGCCCCGCGCGTCATGGGCCGCGCCGTTTCGTCGACGATTTCGGATTTCTACGCGCAGGCGCATCGCGGCTTCGGCGTCGATCTGCATCTCGGCGTCGGCGTCGGCGCCATCAAGGGCAAGGACGGCCAGGCCTGCGGCGTTCGCCTCGCGGACGGGCGCGTTTTGCCCGCCGATTTCGTCGTCGTCGGGATTGGCGTCGTCGCCCGCGACGGGCTCGCCAAGGCGGCGGGACTCGATTGTCCGAACGGCGTGCGCGTCGACGCGCGCCTTGCGACGCGCGACCCGCATGTTTTCGCCATCGGCGACGTCGCCCTGCACCCCAACGCTTTCGGCCATCGCGAGATGCGGCTCGAGTCAGTGCAGAACGCCACCGATCAGGCGCGCGCGCTCGCTCGCACCCTCACAGGCAAGCCGACCGATTACATGGCGTTGCCGTGGTTCTGGAGCGATCAGGGCGATCTGAAATTGCAGATGGTCGGGCTCGCCGACACGGCTTCGACCTTCGTCACGCGCGGCGATCCGGCGACGCGCGCTTTCTCGGTCCTCGGCTTCGACGCGGGGGGCCGCCTTGTCAGCGTCGAATCGGTCAACAAGGCGGCCGATCACATGATCGGCCGCAAGCTGATCCCGATGCAGGCGAAGCTGACGCCGGCGCAAGCGGCGGATACGAGCTTCGATCTCAAGACGCTGGCGCGCGGTTAGGCGAGCCGCGCCCGCAAGTCGCGCTTCAGCACCTTGCCGTTGGCGTTGCGCGGCAAGGCTTCGCCCAGCAGCACGATGGTTTCCGGCACCTTGTAGTCGGACAGGCGCGCAGCGCACCAAGCGCGCAGCGCCTCGGCGTCCACTCCGGCGCGCCCCGGCGTGACGAAGGCGTGGACGCGCTCGCCCAGGACCGGACAGGGCTTTGCGACGACGGCGCTTTCCAGCACATCCGGGTGGCCGGCGAGCACGGATTCGACCTCTGCGGAAAAAATCTTCAGGCCGCCGCGATTGATCATGTCCTTCTTGCGGTCGAAGACGCGCACGAAGCCCTGCGCATCGACGGAGCCGAGATCGCCCGAACGCCAGAAGCCGGCGACGAAGCTTTCCGCCGTCGCCTCGGGGCGATTCCAATAGCCTTTGACCACCGAGCCGCCGTGAATCCAGATTTCGCCGATCTCGCCGGGCGGGCATTCACGGCCGTCGTCGTCCATGGCGATGATGCGCGCGCCGGGGCACAGCAATCCGACGCTGTCGGAATGGGTGGCGGCGTAAGGTCCCGGCAGCAAGGTGGAGGGCGACGTCGTTTCGGTCGCGCCATAGGCGTTGACGAGTTGCAGGCCCGGCAATTCGACGGCGAGCCGCGCGATCGTCGCCTCGGGCATCGGCGCGCCGCCATAGCCGCCGATGCGCCACGACGACAGATCGTGCGCAGCGAAATCCGCCTGCATCAGGCAGAGATTGTACATGGCCGGCACCATGACGGTCTGCGTCGCCTTCTCGCGCGCGACGAGGGAGAGATAATCCGCGGCCCTGAATTCCGGCACGATGATGAGCGCCCCGGCGCAACGCGCCATTGCGGCGATGTTGGCGATGACGCCGGTGACATGGGCGAGCGGCACGACGGCGATGGAGCGATCGGCCTCGGTAAGCCCCATCGTCACCTCAAAGACCATGGCGGAATGGACGATGTTGCAATGGGCGAGCATCGCGCCCTTGGGCTTGCCGGTCGTGCCCGACGTGTAAAGCAGCATCGCAATATCCTCCTCGCTCACCGGCGTCGGCGTGCGGCGCGAGGAGGCGGACTGGATCGTCTCGAAGGGAATGGCGACGCCGCGGCCGCTCAGGGTCACGCATTCCTCAACCGTCGGAATGTCATCGGCGGCGGGAATGCGATCGGCGAAATCCTGTTCATGAATGCGCAGCTTGGCGCCGCAATCGTTGAGCGCATAAGCGATCTCGGGCGTTTGCAGCCGCGTGCTCAAAGGCGCGCAAATGGCGCCGAGTTGGGCGGCGGCGAACATGGCCAGGACAAATTCGACCCGGTTGCCGATCATCAGAGCAATGCGATCGCCGGGCTCGACGCCAAGCGCCTCGAAACCGCCTGCCAGGCGGGCGGCGGCGCGGCGCGTCTCGCGCCAGTTCATGCGCCGCTCGCCGCAGATCAGCGCCTCGCCCTCGGGATTGCGCGCGGCCGCCTGTTCGACCATCGCCCAGAGGCTTTTCGGCCGATCGACAAAAGCCGGAACGACGCGGTCGCCGAACCGCGCCTCGTTGCGCATGGCGGGCAGAGGGTGCTTTGTCCAGTCCATCGTGGACCTCCGCTGGCTTGCAGGGTCGCACGGCGCTCATACGTCGCCGCCGATGGTCGATCATGATCCGACGCGGCGGCAGGCACAAGGCGATTGGAGAAGTCGGGCGACGGCTTCAGGCGGCCTTGAACAATTCGGCGCCTTCGGGCGCATGCACGGCATAGGCCGGCTTGTTGCGCTTGGCGACATACATCGCCTGATCGGCGAGCCGCAGCACGTCATCGCCCGTCAGACCATGATCGGGCCAAACGGCGATGCCGATGCTCGCGCCAACCCGCCCTATTCCGCCGTCGAGCGCGAAAGGCGCCGCGAGAGCGGAAATGAAGCGCTTCGCCAGAAGACTCGCTTCTTCGCAGCCCGCTCCCGGCAACAGAACGGCGAATTCGTCGCCGCCGAGACGCGCGGCAAGATCGCTTTCGCGCATCAGCGTCTGCAATCGGACGGCGACGCCGCGCAACAGCAAATCGCCGGCGTGATGGCCGAGCGTGTCGTTGACTTGTTTGAAGCCGTCGAGATCAATGAGCAGGACGGCGAAACGCGTCGCGCCGGCGCCTTCGCCAAGCTCTTCGAGGCGGCGGCGGAACGCGATGCGGTTGGCTATGCCGGTCAGGGAGTCGCTGAAAGCGAGATTCGACAGGGTCTTTTCGCGCTCGACCGCCTCGCTCACATCCTTCAGGCCGGCGATGCCGAAACGACCGTTCATGGTGGACACCATGCGCATCGTCACGTCGTAATGCCGGGGATGCGCGCTGTGGCGTAGTTGAATGCGCTGCAGGGAAACGGCCTCTTCGTTGGCGCGCTCCACCGCGGCGGCGAACGCGTCGCCGAGCAGATCGTCAACGCGCACACTTGTCGCGCCCGCGCGCGCCTTGGCGTCGAGTAAGGCGCGGAACGGCGCATTCGCGCCGACGACCGCGCCATTCGAATCGAACACGAAGGCGGGAGCGCCCATGACTTCGATGGCGGTCAGCAGAGCGGTTTGGCCGACGCCGGCGAAGCTCATATAGCGATGGCGCATCCATACCGAGAACCGGCTGTGGCTGAAACTCAGGCCCTGCCAGAGAAACAGAGCGGCGACGACCGGCGTGACGATAGGAAGCTGATGGTTCAGGCCCGGCTGAAAAGCGCCGGCGGCGTAAACCCAACCGACGGAGGCGGCGGCGATGACGGCGAAGCCGAACAAACTGTTCAACCCGGCGATTAGCAAGCCGAGAATGGCGCTGAAGACAAAGACGACGCCAAACCGCGATGCGATATCGAGCGGACGGCGCTCGAACGAAGCGCGCGCGGATTCCGCGGAGATGGCCAGAGCGAGGGTGCGCGCCAGAATCCCGTGGATCGGCGCGTCGATGCCGGTCTGCCGGCCCTCCAGCATGAGACCGATGACGACCGTTTTGCCTTTCAGGGCCTCAACCGGCGCTTTGCCGGCGGCGATGTCCCGCAAACCGAATTTCGGGAAGCTTGCCGGGTGGACGGCGTAGTCAAGGGCGCGCGGCGGCGCGGTCGCCGGCGTCTTCAGCCGCGCCAGCCAGTCGCCCGCAGGCTGATGGCCTTCCAGAGCGCTGATCGTTCTGATGCGATTGTCGACGTCGTAAACGAAATCCGTCGAGACAAGCGTCACGTGTTGCTGGAACCTCGGCAGAGGCGAGGCGATCTCCCGCGCGCCGATGCGGCCGATCGGCAAGGCGATGCGATCGGGCCCCAGCGCGGCGAGCGCTTCGGCGAGCGTCTGATCGCTTTCCGGATTTTCGGCGATGGTGGAGGCGGCGTCGAAAAAAATGCGATCGGCGCCCGCTTCGCGCAAAACATTGAGCGCTTTGGCGACGAGTTGACGATCGTAGGGGTATTTTCCCGTCGCCTTGATGGTTTCGGCGTCCACCGCAACGATAATCGTCTCGCCCGAGGCTTTTTTAGGAACGCCGAATGTCGCGATGTCGGAGGAGGCGATTTCGAGCCGGTTCATCCAGCCGAAATGCGTCGTCAGCGTCGCCACGACCGAGGCCATGACGCAAAAAGCCAAGATGCGCCCCGAAGCGCCGAAACGCGCCAAAACGGCGCGTATTTTCTCCCAAGAATCCTTCGGCTTAAAGGCTGTCGACATGATTTTCCGAGTTGCGAACGCCACGATCGCTCACGTGCCGGGAGCCGTTCTCTGAAGCGGCGCCTCCATGGGTGCGCCGGGCGCGACCGATGGGGACGTCGACGTCGCCTCGATGGCTGTCGCGACCTTGGAGAAGGCGCCCGTCAAATTGCTCCCGAGCACATTGGCGGCGGGAATCACCGCGAGCGATATCATGCCGGCGACGAGGCTATATTCGATCGTCGTCGCAGCCGATTTATCTCGCAGGAAACGCTTTCTGATCGCGCGCATGGCTTACCCTCCGCCTACATGTCTAGCGGGTAAATCTTTCGAGACCGTTCCTGTCCGCCATGTTTCCAGAGGCGTTTCGCAGCCCTTTGTTTACCAAGGGCCGCCGCAACAGAAGGCGCGACGCGAAGTTGAAACAGACAAACGCGATCCGGCGAGAAACCGGCAAGATTTCGAATCGCTGCTTTTTTGGTTCAAACGCAGGAAGTTCCGCATCGCGGCGGCGGAGCCAGATAAGCCAAAGACCGGCCGCGCAGGGCGCGCGCGTTTTCAGATTGGCCGCTATGAAAGCTCTATCGGAAGAATGGTGGAGCCAGACGGAATCGAACCGACGACCTCTTCAATGCCATTGAAGCGCTCTCCCAACTGAGCTATGGCCCCACTTTTCTTCACATTTCGTCCGAAGGCCCGGGTTGGGAGGGCGTTTCGGAGCTTGTCGCCGTCGGTCGTGACCGGCGGCGTGGCGGGTGTATAGCCGCAACATTCCGGCTCGACAAGCCCGTTTGAAAAATTTCGGCCTGTCCTTTGTCGGAGGGCGCGAAATCCGGCCGATCAGCTTTCTTCGTCGTCCTTCAGATCGCCGTCGATCAGGTCGGAGACGTCCTCGTCGTCTTCCTCCTCCTCTTCGAGGAAGGCGTCGTCGTCCGCGCCTTCGTCCTCGATTTCGACGTCTTCGACCGATTCGGCGGCCTTGTCCTCGGAATCGGCGTCCTCCAGCGAGACGAGCTCGGCGCCGTTGTCCGTCTCAAGCTCTTCATCGTCGGCGGGCGCCGGGCGCGCGGCCGCGCGCGTCGGGGCCGCCACGAAGGTCGCCCCGCACTTCGGGCAAACGACGGGAGACTTGTTCAGATCGAAGAATTTCGTGGCGCAGTGCTGGCACTGCCGCTTGTTGCCGAGTTCCGGTTTCGCCACTGTCTTAGAACCCCTGCGAAATGCGCCGAAGCGCCGAGCCTGTATGGAAAACTTGGGCGCTCGGGTTAGTCATGGTTCGCGCCCCTGTCAATGCGTGTTTGCGCGTTGGCGCGCCGATGTAATGACAGGCCGCAAGCCGCCATGCTACCAGCACGCGCAACATCCCCGAAGATTGAGCCGAGAGAGCCTGTCTTGTCGAGCCATTCCGAACTCCCGCCGCGCCCCTTATCAGCCGGCCCCTGCGGCGCTCTCAGCGGCGGCCTGAAGCCGCCGGGCGACAAATCGATCTCGCACCGCGCCTTCATTCTCGGCCTGCTGAGCGTCGGGCGCACGGAAATCGAGGGCCTGCTCGAAGGCGACGACGTGCTGCGCACGGGCGCGGCCTGCCGGGCGCTCGGCGCGCGCATCGAACGTAAGGGCGAAGGCCGCTGGAGCGTCGACGGCGTGGGCCTCGGCTCGCTGCTGAGCCCCGGCGAAACCCTCGATTTCGGCAATGCCGGCACTGGCTCGCGATTGATGATGGGCGTGGTCGCCGGTCATGATGTCGTCGCTACTTTCGACGGCGACGCCTCGCTGCGCAAACGGCCGATGCGACGCATTCTCGACCCTTTGGCGCTGATGGGCGCGGAAGTGCTGACGCAGGGCGAAGGCGGCCGCTGCCCGATCACGCTCAAGGGGACCGGCGCGCCGGCGCCGATCGAATACCGCACGCCCGTCGCCTCGGCGCAGATCAAATCGGCGGTATTGCTCGCCGGCCTCAATTCGCCCGGCCGCACGACGGTCATCGAGGCCGAGGCCAGCCGCGACCACACCGAAAAAATGCTGAGGCATTTCGGCGCGACGGTTACGGTCGAGCCGTTCGGCGAGGCCGGTCGCAAGATCACGCTCGAAGGTCGACCGGAACTTAAGCCTGCGCCGGTCATCGTGCCGGCCGACCCCTCCTCCGCCGCCTTTGCGCTGGTCGCGGCGCTGATCGTGCCCGGGTCGGACATCACCATCGAAGGGGTGATGACCAATCCGCTGCGCACCGGGCTGGTGACGACGCTTCTCGAAATGGGCGCAAACATCGAATTGACCAACATGCGCGTCGAAGGCGGCGAGGAAGTCGCGGACCTGCGCGTGCGCGCCTCGCGCCTCAAGGGCGTCGACGTGCCGGCGGCGCGCGCGCCCTCGATGATCGACGAATATCCGATCCTCGCCGTCGCGGCCGCTTTCGCCGAAGGCGAGACGCGGATGCGCGGCCTGCACGAATTGCGGGTGAAGGAATCCGACCGGCTCGCCGCCGTCGCCGACGGCCTCGCCGTCAATGGCGTCGCGCAGCGAATCGAGGGCGACGATCTCATCGTCCGCGGCGGGCCCGTGAAAGGCGGCGGAACGGTCGCGACGCATCTCGACCATCGCATCGCCATGAGCTTCCTCGTCATGGGGCTCGCGGCGCAGGACGCCGTGACGGTCGATGACGAAACCATGATCGCCACGAGCTTCCCGACCTTCCGGCCTCTGATGGAGCGCCTCGGCGCGCGTTTCTCATGATCATCGCCATCGACGGTCCGGCCGCCTCGGGCAAAGGCACGATTTCGAAACGGCTCGCGGCGCATTACGGCCTGCCGCATCTCGATACGGGCCTGATCTATCGCGCCGTCGGCCGCCTGATGATGGATCGCGGACAGGCGTTGACCGACGCCGCCGCGGCCGAAGCGGCGGCGCGCGACCTGCGGCTCGACGCGCTCGACGAAACCCGTCTGCGCGGCAAGGAGATGGGCGAGGCCGCCTCGTTGGTCGCAGCCGTTCCCGGCGTGCGCGCGGCCCTGCTCGCCGCCCAGCGCGCCTTCGCCGCCCAGCCGGGCGGAGCAGTGCTCGATGGGCGCGACATCGGCACGATCGTCTGCCCGCAGGCGGCTGTGAAGATTTTCGTCGTCGCCAGCGCGGAAGAACGGGCGCGGCGGCGCACGCGCGAATTGCTCGGACGCGGCGAAGCGGCGGACGAAGCCGAGATTCTGGCGGACATCCGCAAACGCGACGCGCGCGACGCCGGGCGCACGGACGCCCCGCTTGTGGCCGCCGCCGACGCCGTCACGCTCGACACGACGGCGCTCGGCGTCGAGGCGGCCGTCGCGGCGGCCATCGCCATCGCCGAGAGCCAGATTCGCGGCTGACCGGCCCGCCTCTCGCGGACCGGCTTATTCGGCGACGAGCGCGCCCTGCGCGGTGTCCTCGTGGAATTCGCCGAAGAAGGTGTAGCGGCCGGGCTTCAGCGCGCGCATCTGGAACACGCCGGTTCCGCCGCCGGGAATCACCTTCTCGACGCGCAGGCTCTTGCTCTCGAATTCCTCGGGCGTCGCGTCGGCGTTATGCACTTTCAGCGTGAAGGGCGTATTCGCCGGCACGCGCAGCTCTGACGGCTGGAAGCGGTTGTTCTTGATCGTCAGCGCATAGTCCGCGGCGAGCGCCGGGGAAGCGGCTGCGAGGGCGCCGGCGAGCGACAAAGAGAGCAAAGCGATGCGCATGAAAGCTCCTGAAGTTTGGCGATTCAAAGCAGATCAGAATTCGACGCCGACTTTCAGCCGGGCGCGATGACGCGAGAAATTGTCGAGATCGAGATGGCCGGGCGCGCCCTTGGCGGAGCCGGCGATCTGGGTTCCCCAGGCCAGCGAGACGAAAGTCTTTTTCGTCGTCTGCACATGCATGGTCGGGCCGACATAAAGCGCCTGTCCGACATATTTCTGGGCGAAATAGCTGTCGTAGGCGCGATAGAGCCCCATATTTCCCCGCCGATGGCGACATTCGGCAGCGCACGCCATGTCAGCGCGCCGGTGAAGCCGAGCGTCGATTCCCTGCCCCAGGCGCGCGCGCCGCGATCGCGCACGACTTCAGGCTCATAGATGAGGTTAGCCGCGGCGTAGAGCCGGTTGGCGACGAGTTCGATGTCGCCGGCGAGTTTCGTTTCGATCTCGAACGCCGTCTCGCGACCGCCCGCGCCGCCGATGCGCGACCAGGCGGGCTCGACGATCAGCGACAGGGCGTAGGGTTGGTTGGGCGCGCGCTCGACCAGCAGATATTTGATCTCGGCGGAGAGGCCGCCGAATTGCGCCTGATTATGGTCGTCGAAGCCCGGCACGTTGCGGATCGCATGATAGGTTCCGCGCGCGCCAAGGGCGATCTGCAGGAATTGCGTCGGCACATATTCAAGCTCGACCTTCGAGCTATAGGCCTGAAAGCGCCCGGAGCGCTTGCGCAACGCCGCGTCGGTCGTCCATTCGACCTCTTTCTCGCCTTCCGCGCCGATATCGGCGCCGGTCGTGAAACCGAACAGATATTTCGTCTCGACCTGCCTGAAGATCGGCGTCGAACCGGCGGCGGGCGCGGCGGAGCCTGCATTTTGCGCCAGCGCGGGCGCGGCGGCGGCGAAAACGGCGAAAGCGAGCAGTCCAACCTTAAGCGACATCAGGGCAACCTTGCGTGAACAACGTTTGCGCAAAGGGCGGGAGACGCGCGCGCAAGTCAACGAAACCATCGCCGTTTTGAATCATTCGAAAAAGCGGGCGATTTCTAATGATTCAAAACGGCGGCGCGGACACGCGGCGCCTGGCGCTCTTGTGAATCCCTGCCTCTTCTGCTATTGGCGCGCATTCCGTGCGGGTTTCCGTGCGGAATATCATCCTGCTCCCGCCTGTCGGCCCAGCGCCGGCCTGTTGCGACAATCGTTCGTGACAGTGGCGCGTCCATGACGACGCGCGTCGACGGAACGGAGCGCCGATCAACGCGAACAAGAAGTCCGGCGCCTGCCCAACCGGGGCGTTTCAGGAGAACATATGACCTCTGCCAGCACCTACGCGCCGTCGCGCGAGGATTTCGCCGCGCTTCTCGACGAGAGCTACGGCCAGAGCGAAGCCTTCGAGGGCTCCGTCGTCAAGGGTAAGGTCGTCGCCATCGAGAAGGACGTCGCCGTCATCGACATCGGTCTGAAGACGGAAGGCCGCGTGGCGCTGAAGGAATTCACCGGCCCCGGCCGCGAAGGCTCGCTGAATGTCGGCGACGAGGTCGAGGTCTATCTCGAGCGCGTCGAGAACGCGCTGGGCGAGGCTGTCATCTCGCGCGACAAGGCCCGCCGCGAAGAGAGCTGGGTCAAGCTTGAAAAGGCGTTCGAGGCCAAGGAAAAGGTCGAAGGCGTCATCTTCAATCAGGTCAAGGGCGGCTTCAC
>ERZ1645192.5251-NODE-5251-length-10062-cov-12.446288_pt1 | contig 10062 bp, 11 predicted proteins | sample MGYA00575354_ERZ1645192 | MGnify/ENA primary metagenome ERZ1645192 (study PRJEB40844, sample SAMN11349763) | freshwater sediment metagenome | isolation source: river sediment | host: Sediment | place: India: Faizupur Khadar , New Delhi | collected 2017-02-21 ...
CAGAACGGCTACGCCGCCGGCGAACTCGACAACGTGGCCATCAACGCCGACGGCATCGTCGTCGCCACCTATTCCAACGGCGAGAAGAAGAACATCAGCCAGCTGGTGCTGGCCCGCTTCCAGAACCCGGGCGGCCTGCAGCTGCGCGGTTCCAACCACTACGAGGCCACGGCCGATGCCGGCACCATCCGTGTCGGCCTGCCCGGTTCGGAACTGGGCCAGGTGTTCACCAACTCGCTGGAGCAGTCCAACGTGGACATGGGCCAGGAATTCATCAAGATGATCACCACCCAGCGCGGCTTCCAGGCCAACTCGAAGATCATCACCACCGTGGACGAGATGCTCAGCGAACTGATCAACCTCAAACGCTAGAGTCGGTCAAATTCCTGACACAAGGCTGTGCCGGCACCTGTGCCGGTGCAGCCTTTTTGCGTTGTGCCGGGCGGTTTGCCGGGCCGGGGCCGTCGTTCCCGGCCGCCCCCGGCGCTGGCATTGTCCTTGCAAGCTTGCCCTCAGGCCGGAATGCAGGTACACTCGTCCGGCCCGGCCATGGTGCCCGGCCAACCCCAACCGGCCCTCACCCAAACGAGAAGAAGCGTGGACATTGCGACCATAATCGGGATCGTCGTTTCCTTCGGCCTGATGATCTGGGCCATCCTCATGGGCGGGCCGCTCAGCCTGTTCATCGACATGCCCTCCATCGCCATCGTGTTCGGTGGCACCGCCGGCGTGGCCCTGATCAGCTTTCCCCTGGCCGATGTACTCGGCACCATCGCCATCTTCAAGAAAACCGTGCTCATCCGCGAGGCCGACACCAACGCCCTCATTGCCCAGATGATGGAATTCGCCACCAAGGCGCGCAAGGGCGGCATCCTCAGCCTGCAGGACTCCATCGACCAGGTCGAGGACCAGTTCCTGGTCAAGGCCCTGCAGATGGCCGTGGACGGCCAGGAACCCGCGGACCTGAAGACCATGCTGCAGACCGAGATCGACAATATCGCCGCCCGCCACTCCAACGGCGCCCAGATCCTCGACACCATGGGCGCCATCGCCCCGGCCATGGGCATGGTCGGCACCCTCATCGGCCTGGTGCAGATGCTGCAGAACATGAGCGATCCGGCTGCCATCGGCCCGGCCATGGCCGTGGCCCTGCTCACCACCTTCTACGGCGCGGTGCTGGCCAACGTGCTGTTTCTCCCCATGGCCGGCAAGCTCAAGACCCGCTCGAAAACGGAGATCCTGCAGAAAACGGTGATCACCGAGGGCATGGAGTCCATCCTCTCGGGCGAGAACCCGCGCATCATGGAACAGAAGCTGCATGCCTACATCGCCCCGCGCAAGCGGGAGTCGGTGTTCAACAAGTAGGAGGGGACATGCCCAGGGAACCCGAATGCCCGCCGCCCGGGCTGCCGATGTGGATGGCCACCTACAGTGACCTGGTGACCCTCCTGCTCACCTTTTTCGTGCTCCTGCTGACCATGGCGAGCATGGATCCGACCAAGTTCGTCCAGGCCAAGACCTCCATCGAGAGCGCCTTCGGCTGGCGGACCACGGCCGCGCCGGTGGACTACAACATCCCGGTGCTGCCCACCCCGCCCAAGGCCGAGTTCACCCCCATTCCCCGCCAGGCCGCGGTCCAGTACTTCAAACGGATCGAGTCCGACCTGAAAATGAGCCGACTGGACGCGCAGGTCGAGGCGATCCAGCGCGACAACGACTCGATCATCCTGCGCATCGGCGACACGGTCCTGTTCGATCAGGGCCAGGCCATCCTCAACCCGGCCTCCTACCCGGTGCTCCGCAAGATCGCCGACATCGTCCGGCCCCTGCCCATGACCCTGCGCATCGAGGGCCACACCGACCCGGTGCCCATGGCCCCGGGCCAGCGGTCCAACTATGACCTGTCGGTGGACCGGGCCGTGGCGGTGATGGCCTTTCTCCACCGCGGCGGCCTGTTCCCCCTGGACCGCATGGCCGCGGCCGGCTACGGCGAAACCCGGCCCGTGGCCGCCAACACCAGCGAGGAAAACCGGGCGCGCAACCGGCGGGTCGACTTTGTCCTGCGCAGCGACCGGCCGGTCGGCGCGGACGGCAGCCCCTCCACCCCCCTTCCCTTCTAGACCAACCAAGGCTACAGCATGGCGGACAAGGACTCAGGCAAGCCGGACAAGGCGGCCGGCGGCGGCAGGAAAAAACTCGTGGTCATGGTCGCGGCGGTGCTCGTCCTGCTCCTGGCGGGCGGCGCGGCCTGGTATTTCCTCGTCTACAAGAAGGCCGAGGCGGCCAGGCAGGCCGAGGCGAGCAAGGCCGCGGCCATCGCCAAAACGGTGCCCGAGGAGGCGCAGATCGGCCCCATGGTGGAGATCAAGGAGTTCGTGGTCAACATCATCGGCCAGGACGTGTCCCACTACGTCAAGGCCTCGATGTCCCTGGAACTGGACCGGGAGGCGACGCTCGACGAGGTGAACAAGCGCATGCCGCAGATCCGCGACGCCATCCTGCTGCTCATCGGCAACAAGACCTACGAGGAACTGCAGGACATCCAGGGCAAGAACCAGGTCAAGGCCGAGGTCAAGAGCAAGATCAACTCGTTTCTCAAGACGGGCAAGGTGAACAACGTCTACCTCACCGACTTCGTGGTCCAGTAGCCCATGGAACCGATTCTCAGCCGGGAGGAAATCGCCGACCTGCTCGCCGCCGTCAAGGCGGGGCGGATCCCGGCGGAACAGCCGGCCGGGGGCCGGCCGGCGCGGCCCGGGCGCACGCTGCCGACGCGCGCCGTGGACCTGGTCGGCACCTACGAGCGCGCCAAGGAAAGCGGCGAGAGCCGGCTGCCCAACTTCGACATCGTCCTCGACACCTTTGCCCGCAACCTCGGCGTCAGCCTGACCAACGCCCTGCAGCGCTCCTTCACCGCGACGCGCGAGGAGATCCTGGTCAGCACCTTTCACGAGAGCCTGGAGGACCTGGGCCACCAGGGGGCGGTGGGCATCTACGCCATGGCGCCGCTCAAGTCCGGCTGCCTCGTCCATTTCGACACCCGGCTGGCCTTCTCCCTGCTCGAACTGATGCTCGGCGCCTCGCCTTCCGGCGAGTCGCCGGCCCTGGAACGCCACCTGACCACCATCGAGATGTCCATCCTCAAGACCACCATGACCATGCTCGCGGGCGAACTGGAGCGGGCCCTGCGGCCGGTGGCCACGCTGCAGGTCAGCCTCGCCCGGGTGGAGAACAACTTCCGCATGGTCAGCATCGTCGAGCCCGAGGCCGAGGTGCTCGTTTGCCGGTTCGCGCTCAGCCTCGGCGGTGAGGAGGCCGGCTGCCTGCGCTGCATCGTCCCCTACCTGAGCCTGGAGCCGCTGCGCGACAAGTTCCGCGGCCTGGTGCGCGTCGCCCAGGCAACGACCCGCGGCTGGGCCCGGCTGTTCGCCCGCGAACTGCTGACCATGGAATGCGGGGTGGCGGCCCGCTCCGGCCTGATCCCCATGACCATCCGCCGCCTGCTCGCCCTGCGCGCCGGCGAGGTGATCGACCTGCCCTACAACCCGGACCAACCGCTGACCGTGCTGGTCGAGGACCGGCCGCTGTTCACCGCCATCGCCGGCGAACGCGACGGCCGCAGGGCCTTTCACGTCACCGGCCGCCACTGCAACCCGAAAGGAGCACCCCATGGCGAAACCTGAGCCGGCCGGCCCGTCGTCGGCCCACACCCTGGACCCCGAGGAGACCGCGGAACTGCTCCGCGGCGAACCGGACCGCAGCGACACCGGCGCCGACAGCCTGGTGCGCGACCTGGAATTCCTCTACGACGTGCCCCTGCAGGTGTCGGTGGAGGTGGGCCGGGCGCGCATCCTGCTCAAGGATCTGCTGCAGATGGGCGAGGGCTCGGTGGTCGAGTTGGACAAGATGGCCGGCGAGCCGCTCGACCTGTACGTCAACAGCCGGCTCATCGCCCGCGGCGAGGCGGTGCGGGTGGGCGACAAGTTCGGCATCAGGCTGACCGAGGTGGTCAGCCAGTCGGACCGGCTGGAGAAGCTGGGCTAGCCATGCGCGCGCTCGCCGCCCTGCTCCTGCTCGTCCCGGCCCCGGCCCTGGGGGCGGACAGCCTGCCCGTGGGCCGCATGCTCCTGCAGACCGGCTGGGCGCTCCTGCTGGTGGTCGGCCTGATCCTCGCCCTCTACGGCATCGCCCGGCGCCGGCTCACCGGCCTGCGGACAGCGGCCGGGGTCATCCGCGTGGTCGAGATGCGGCCGCTCACGCCCCGGGCCACGCTCGCCCTGGTGGCGGTGCGCGACCGCGAGTACCTGCTGGCCGTGGGCCAGTCCGGGGCCACCCTGATCGCCCAGGTGCGCGGCGAGGCCGACCCCGGGCCGCCGGATTTCCAGGCCGTGCTGGCGGAGCAGGAACCATGAGCCGGAGCCTGTTCGCGGGTTGCGCCCCGCTTGCACTAGGGCTCGCGCTCCTGCCCGGGGCTGCGGCCGCGGCCGGCCTGCCGACCCTGTCCATCGGCGTGCAGGAGGCCGCCACCCCGGCCGAGGTGTCCACCGCCCTGCAGGTGCTGCTCGTACTCACCGTGCTGTCGGTGGCGCCGGCCATCCTGCTCATGACCACCGCCTTCACCCGCATCATCATCGTCCTCAGCTTCGTCCGCCAGGCCATGGGCACCCAGAACACCCCGCCCAACCAGGTGCTGCTCGGCCTGGCCCTGTTCCTCACCCTGTTCGTCATGGCGCCCACCCTGAACGCCATCAACGACCAGGCCCTGCAGCCCTACATGGCCGAGCGCATCACCCAGCAGCAGGCCCTGGAGCGGTCCGTGGCGGTGATGCGCGACTTCATGTTTTCCCAGGTGCAGGAGAGCGAACTGCAGCTGTTCATCGACATCACCAAGGAAGAGCAGCCCGCCAACCCCAGGGAGGTGTCGTCCCTCATCCTCGTCCCGGCCTTCATGCTCTCCGAGCTGAAGCGCGCCTTCCAGATGGGCTTCATGATCTACGTGCCCTTCCTGGTGATCGACATGCTGGTCAGCTCGGTGCTCATGGCCATGGGCATGATGATGCTGCCGCCCATCGTCATTTCCCTGCCGTTCAAGCTGCTCCTGTTCGTGCTCGTCGACGGCTGGCAGCTGGTGGTCGGCTCGCTCATGCAGAGCTTCGGCTGAGCCGGCCGCACCCCGAAAGCGACGCCATGAGTCCGGAAACCGTCATCCACGTGGGCAGACAGGCGGTGGAAACCGTGCTGCTCGCCGCCTCGCCCATGCTCATCGCGGCCATGGTCATCGGCCTGTTGATCAGCATCTTCCAGGCCGCCACCCAGATCAACGAGCAGACCATGACCTTCATCCCCAAGATCGTGGCCGTGTTCGTCACCCTGCTCATTTTCGGCCCCTGGATCATCGAGCTGCTGGTCACCTTCACCACCGGCATACTCGAACAGATCGCCACCATCGGCCGCTGAAGCCGGCCCGGCCGCCATGGACCTGCAGCTCGTCCCGGTCGCCCAGTTCCAGACCTTCCTCCTCTGCCTGGCCCGGGTCATCGCCCTGGTGGCCGCCATCCCGGCCTTTGCCGGGGTGGCCGCCTCGCTCCGTATGAAGCTCGGCCTGGGCGTAGCCACCGCCCTGGTGCTGTTCCCGCTCATGGCCCCGCACACCCCGCGGGTCGACTTCACCCTCACCGGCTTTGGCCTCTTGATGGTCAACGAGGTGCTGCTCGGCGCGCTCATCGGCCTGGTCGCCCAGCTGGTGTTCACCGCGGTGAGCTTCGGCGGCACGGTCATCGGCTACCAGATGGGGTTCGCCGCGGCCAACATCTTCGACCCGCAGACCACCCAGCAGCTGTCGCTGATGAGCCAGTTCATCAACATCCTCGCCCTGCTCGCCTTCCTCAGCCTGGACATCCACCACTTCTTCTTCCGGGTGATCGTCGAGTCCTACCAACTGCTGCCGCCCGGACCGCTGGACTTCTCCGGCGGCGCGGTGGCGACCCTCATGCGCCTGGGCAGCCACATGTTCGTGCTCGGCGTCAAGTTCAGCGCGCCGGTGCTCGCCCTGCTGCTCATCACCAACATCGTCCTCGGCATCCTCGCCCGGGTGTTCCCCCAGCTGAACGTGTTCATGCTCAGCTTTCCGCTCAACATCGGCATCGCCCTCATCGTCATCGGCCTGACACTGGAGGCCATGTTCTTCGTCCTGCGCCGTGAATTTGACACCATGGGCGAAAACATCCTCACCCTGCTGCAACTGCTGCGCTGAGGCCCCCTCCCGCCCGCGCCGGCCAACCCTTGCCCGCGCCGGGGTGCGGGTCTGCAATTTGCATCACGGTCGGTGGCGGACCGGCCCGGCCCGCCCCCGGCCCATCCGCCGGGACACCCCTTCCTGACCCGACCCGGCCATGGCGGAAGAACCCAGCTCCGGCGAACGCACCGAATCCCCCACCGCGAAACGGCGGGACGATTTCCGCAAGAAAGGCCAGGTGGCGCAGAGCCGCGAGGTCCAGGCCGCGGCCCTGTTCACCCTGCTGCTGGTGTTCTGGCTCGTGTTCGCGCCCCGCTTCTGGGGCAGCCTGCAGGAGCTGATCGTCTCGGTATGGCGCACGAGCGGCACCTATGCGGTGACCGCCGGCTCGCTCATGCAGCTCGCCTACCACCTGGCCGCCGGTCTGGCCCTGCTTCTCCTGCCGCTGTTCCTGGCGGTCCTGGTCATCGGCTTTTTCGCCACTTATCTGCAGATCGGCTGGCTGTTCACCACCCAGCCGCTCCTGCCGGACCTGAGCAAGCTCGACCCCATCCGCGGCATGGGCCGCTTCTTCTCCAAGCGATCGCTGGTCGAGGTGGTCAAGTCGCTGGCCAAGGTCGGCCTGATCGGCTGGGTGGCCTGGCGCACCGTGGCCGGCGAGTTCGACCAGGCCCTCCTGCTCGGCGAGATGGCCGTGGCCGACACGGTCCGCTACCTGGCCACCACCACCGCCCTGGTGATGGCCAAGGTGGCGGCGGTGATGATCGTGCTCGCCGCCGCGGATTACGCCTTTGTCCGCTTCGAGATGGAAGAGAAGATGAAGATGACCCGGCAGGAGGTGCGCGAGGAGATGAAGGAGACCGAGGGCGACCCGCACATCAAGTCAAAAATCCGTTCCATCCAGCAGCAGATGGCCCGCCGGCGGATGATGGCGGCCGTGCCCTCGGCGGACGTGGTCATCACCAACCCGACCCACGTGGCCGTGGCCGTGCGCTACGAGGCCGGCCGCACGGAAGCGCCTGTGGTCGTTGCCAAAGGCCAGGAACTGGTGGCCGCGCGCATCCGCGAGATCGCCCGGGCGCACCGGGTGCCCGTGGTCGAGAACCCGCCGGTGGCAAGATTATTGCATCAGAGGGTGGGAATCGGGCAGGAAATCCCGGCGGAGCTGTTCAAGGCCGTGGCCGAGATCCTTGCCTACGTTTACTCATTGCGGACCACCAAACGGTAAATGGCAGCAACCGGGGCACAGACATTTTTCGGCCGGATTCGACCGGCCGACCTGCTGGGGCGCAGCGACATCGTCGCCTCGCTGGGGCTGATCTCCATCCTCATGCTGATGATCATCCCCCTGCCGGCCATGCTGCTCGACCTCTGCCTGGCCGCCAACATCACCATCGCGGTGCTCATCCTCATCATCAGCCTGTACACCGAGCGGGCGATGGACTTCTCCATCTTCCCGTCGCTCCTGCTCGCCACCACCCTGTTCCGGCTGTCGCTCAACGTGGCCTCCACCCGGCTCATCCTGCTGCACGGCAACGAGGGCATGGACGCGGCCGGCTCGGTCATCCAGGCCTTCGGCCAGTTCGTGGTCGGCGGCTCGTACGTGGTCGGCATGGTCATCTTCGTCATCCTGGTGATCATCAACTTCATCGTCATCACCAAGGGCGCCGGCCGCATCGCCGAGGTGGCGGCCCGCTTCACCCTGGACGCCATGCCGGGCAAGCAGATGGCCATCGACGCGGACCTCAACGCCGGCCTCATCGACGAGCAGACCGCCCGCCGCCGCCGCGAGGAGATCTCCGGCGAGGCCAGTTTTCACGGGGCCATGGACGGCGCCTCCAAGTTCGTGCGCGGCGACGCCATCGCCGGCATCATCATCACCATGATCAACATCGGCGCCGGCTTTGTCATCGGCGTGCTCCAGAAGGGCATGGCCATGGCCGACGCGGCCAAGGTCTACACCATCCTCACCGTGGGCGACGGCCTGGTCGGCCAGGTGCCGGCGCTGATCATCAGCACCGCCGCGGGCATGCTCGTCACCCGCACCTCGGGCCGGGACGACTTCGGCACGGAACTGAAGGCGCAGTTCAGCCGCTACGCCAAGGCCCTGTGGGTGGTGGCCGGCATCCTGCTCGGTTTCGCCCTCATTCCGGGCATGCCGTTCGTGCCCTTTGTCTGCCTGAGCGCGGCGCTCGGCTTCGCCGCCTTTCGCCTCGACCGGGCCGAGCGGGAGCGGCAGGCCGGGGAGGAGGTGGTCGAGCGGCCGCAGCCGGTGGTCCGGCCCGACCAGGATTACGAGAAAATGCTCACCGTGGAGCTGGTCGAACTCGAGGTGGGCTACGGCCTGATCCCGTTCGTGGACGCGGCCCAGGACGGCGAGCTGCTCAGCCGCATCCAGTCCATGCGCAAGCAGTTCGCCCTCACCAGCGGCTTCATCGTGCCGCCGGTGCACATCAAGGACAACCTGCAGCTCAATCCCAACCAGTACACCATCAGCCTCAAGGGCGCGGTGGTGGCCACGGCCGAGATGATGCCCGGCTCGTACATGGCCATGGACCCGGGCCTGGTCACCGAGACCATCCGCGGCGTGCCCACCCGCGAGCCGGCCTTCGACCTGCCGGCCCTGTGGATCACCGAGGACAAGCGCGAGCGCGCCCAGATCGCCGGCTACACGGTGGTGGACTGCGTCACCGTGATGACCACCCACATCAGCGAAATCCTCAAGCGCCACGCCCACGAGCTGCTCGGCCGCCAGGAGACCCAGAACCTGATCGACAACCTGGCCCGGACCTACCCCAAGCTGGTGGAGGAACTGGTGCCGCACGTGCTCGGCCTGGGCACGATCATGCGGGTGCTGCAGAACCTGCTGCGCGAAGGGGTGTCCATCCGCGACCTGCGCTCCATCCTCGAGACCATGGCCGACTACGCCACCATGACCCAGGATGCGGACGTGCTCACCGAGTACGTGCGCCACGGGCTGTCGCGCACCATCAGCGCGGCCCACACCGGCGCGGACGGCACCCTGTCCGTGCTCACCCTCGACCGGCGGGTCGAGGAAACCGTCCAGACCGCCATCCAGCACCGCGAGCGCGGCAGCTACCTGGCGCTCGACCCGCGCAGCGCCCAGAAGATCCTCGACAGCCTGGGCGCGGCGCTGGCCTCGGCCGGCGGCGGCCAGCCGGTGCTGCTGGTGCCGCCGCAGCTGCGGCCGCACCTCCGCCGCCTGGTGGAACGCTCCTTCCCGGCCCTGGCGGTGCTCTCGCACAATGAAATCAATTCGCAGATACGCATCCAATCAGTGGGAACGGTGACCATCGATGCACGTCAGGGTGTTTGAAGCCAAAGACATGACCACCGGCCTGAAAATGGTCAAGGAGGCCCTCGGGCCGGAGGCCCTGATCCTGTCCACGCGCACGGTGCGCACCGGCCGGCTGGGCGTGCTCGGCAAGCCCATGCTCGAGATCACCGCGGCCATCGACACCCGCTGGCCGGAGGCGGGTGATCGGCTCGCCGGTGACCGGCGCACGCGGCCCGCGGCCGCGGAGGGCAACGAGGAGCGCGAACCGCGGCAGGACGCCCGCTGGCCGCGACCGCCGGTGCAGGAGCCGGTCGCCCGGCCGCCCCGGCAGCAGCAGGCGCACGAAGCCGCGCGTGAAGCCGATCCGCCGCCCGCCGGCCGCGACCTGCACGGCGAGCTGGCCGAGCTGCGCGCCATGGTGCGCGGCCTGAGCAGCCGCCTGCCCGCCGCCGACCCGGCCACGCTGCTGCACCGGCCCTACGTGGAGCCCGAGTTCACCGCCGCGCCCACGGACCCGGCGGTCAGCTAC
>ERZ1645192.5252-NODE-5252-length-10062-cov-4.697312_pt1 | contig 10062 bp, 9 predicted proteins | sample MGYA00575354_ERZ1645192 | MGnify/ENA primary metagenome ERZ1645192 (study PRJEB40844, sample SAMN11349763) | freshwater sediment metagenome | isolation source: river sediment | host: Sediment | place: India: Faizupur Khadar , New Delhi | collected 2017-02-21 ...
GGACGTTCAAACCCTTCTGCGCATCAAATCCTACTTCGCGTTTTTGACAAACCTTCTATTTTGGATTGGGGTAAGTTTTGAGCTGCCCCTCTTGTTTTTCATCCTGGCGCGGGTTGGGATTGTAACCGCCCAAATCCTGCTGAAGGGGTGGCGGGTGGCTATTGTGGTCATCGCTATTTTGGCGGCGGTGATAACGCCGACCGGAGATCCGGTCAACATGGCGATTTTTATGGTTCCGCTTTTTGCGTTATATTTGTTTAGCATTGGTTTGGCGTCGCTCGGACAAAAACGAAAACAGGGCGTCAAGCCGGAGGAGAATTGATATGGGTGGCACAATCGGATGGCCGGAGATTTTGTTGATTGTCGTGGTATTACTCCTGGTCTTTGGGGTGGGACGTATTTCCAAAATCGGCGGTGAATTGGGTTCGGGGATACGCGCCTTCAAAGAAGGCCTGAGCGGCGAGAAAAAGACCGACGAAGAAACCAAAGAGAAAACAGCTGGCTCAGACCAGGCCAACAAGCAGGAATAAGCGATCCGGGATGATGGTAAACAATGGATTTTCTTAATCTCGGCTGGCCGGAAATCCTATTCATTCTCGTACTGGCTTTCATCATCCTGGGTCCTTCCAGGATTACGGAGGTTGGCAGAAAGCTTGGCGAGAGTTTTAGGAAGCTGAGCCGAAATGCTGTTTTTCGGGATGTAGTCCAAACCACGGATGAAATTCGCAACTATCCCCGAAAAATCATCAACGAAGCCATGTTGGACCAGCCCTTGCGCCTGGATGAACGAGTGATGGATTCCAAGGCGGGAGAAGTGAAAACAGCCGATGGGGGCAATGCTGAGGACGTGGAAGAAGTCCCTCCAATTCCAGGACCTTGATCCAGGTAAAACTTAACGAAATTTCAAAGAACAGGGCGGCCACGGCCGCCCTGTCAATTCAATGCCCGCATTTATCCCATCTTGCTGAAAAAATCACGCATATCCGCGTAGGCGATCTTTGGATCCGTGGAGATAGGATCCAAACGCAAGGGGAAGATGGCTTCAAAGATGGCCAATTGCTGGCTTTCGGTAAAATTATGAGCGATTTCGAGGAAGGATAAGGGATTAGCCAGGATGCCTTCCAGGCGCTGCCAGAAGATTTGCTTGACGATCGTTGGGATTTTGGCAGGTTTTATAACGTGTTCCAGGCGGGTGTGCATGTCCACACCTTCCCGGGCGGTTTTCACGCCGCTCAATTCGAGAGTGAACGGTTGCGTATGCGCGCAGGAAATGGGACCGACAACCAGGCAGTGATTGGCTTGGTCGTAGGCATATTCAACGTGCAATTCCTCATCCCCAACCAGCAGCCGCATGTCCTCCGGCTGGGATAACCCAAAGAACTCCAGGCGATACTCGCGTGCCTCCGGCAGGACCTCCGGGTTTCCAACCACGGCCTGCTTGCTGAAACGTAGCACCCGGTCAGTGCTTTCCAGCTCCAGCTTCGTCAAGGTGTAATCCCCATTCAAGTAAGCCTGGGTTTCGCCATCGTCCTCGTACAAGTCAAAAGCGCCATTCGCGCCCGCGAAAACTTTGAGCAGCAACTGGGTCGGATTCGCGACGCCGTTCGAGGTTCTATCCACATCCATGGGAATGATGGCTCCCGCTTTGGCAAAAACCGGAACTTCATCCAGGTTTCCATACATGCTGAGCCAGCCGCCACCTTCCTGATATTCCCCAGTGAGGAAATGGTACCAATCCCCAGCTGGCAACCAGGCCACCTGGCGCGCCAGGCCGGTGTCCGGGTCAGCGGGTTGAGCAAATGGAGCCACCAGAAGGTTTTGACAGAAAAGGTATTCCTGCGGGCAACGGTAAGCTTCCTCCTCCTCTGGCCAGGCATGGTACATGGGCAGGAGGATGGGTTCACCTGTTTGGGCGTTGTGATACGCGCTTGAATAGAGCATAGGGATTAATTGACGCCGGAGCTGTAGGGCGACGCGGGTCACCGCAAGGGTATCCAGGTCGTACCCCCAAGGCCGGCGGTCACAATAGGGGTTGTTGGTGGAGTGCAGGCGCATGATGGGGCTGAAAATGCCAAATTGCACCCAACGGGTGTAAAGTTCAGCGTCCTCAATACCCTCGCAATGCCCACCGATATCGTGGCTCCACCACCCATAGGCCACATTCGCCGCGGTGGCGGTGAATTCGGGTTGGAAGGCCATGCTTTCCCAGGAGACAATCGTATCGCCAGAAAAACCAATCGGGTAGCGATGGCCGCCCAAACCAGGCCAACGCGAGAAGATGAAGCGCCGTTTGGTGGCCTCGCGCCCAAGGTCAAAATAGTGCAAGTGGTTCAACCAATACAAGGGGTCCAGCCCCGCGAGCGTGGCACGCGTGCCCTGCTGCCAGTCCAGCCACCAGAAATCGATACCTAATTTCTCAAGCGGGTGATGGAGCAGCTCAAAATAGCTTTGGGTGAAGGGTTTGGACGCGATATCAAAGGCGATCGGTTGCCTGCTTTCAGGGTCTACGCCCAGGCTGCGAGCGAACTCGGGGTACTGGGTTTCGTGAGGATAGACGCCTTCCGCGGGGTGGAGGTTGAGCGCGGTCTTGAGGTTGAGGGCGTGCAGGTCGTCAATGAACTGCTCGGGCTTCGGGAAGAGCTCCCTGTTCCACGAATACCCAGTCCAACCACTGCTGGTGTTTCCGGTTTTAGTGATATGCCAGTCCATATCCACGATGCAGACGCTAAGCGGGATATTCCGTGCCTGGAAGTCAAGCATCAGGTCCAGCAGCTCTTCCTGGCTGTAGGCCCAATAGCGGCTCCACCAGTTACCTAACGCCCAGCGAGGCAGCAGGCCCGGCTTCCCGGTGATGTCCTGGTATTCCTTGATGGCGTCTGTATAGGCCTCGCCATATCCAAAGAAATACAGGTCCTGGTAGCCTTCGGCCTTGTTCCTTGGGGTTAGCCAACCGGTCTCATCAAAAACCAGCTTGGCACTGTCGTCCACCAGGCTCCAGCCTGAACGGGAGACCAGGCCCGTATCCAAGGGGATGCGGCCATTGGCGCGGTCCAGGGTCCGGGCGGTGCCGCGCAGGTTGGTGTAATCCCGGTCCCCATAGTGCCAGGTGCGGTTGCTTTCTTTGATGAAAATCTCGAGGTCCCGCCAGTGAAATTCGCCATCCTTTTTGAAGCGCAAGACCAGGTGGCTGGTCTCCAACACCAGCCTATCGCCTTCGTCGTGCACCTGGAAAGAGGGAACCGCTTGTTCCCGATACCAAAAAACCTGGCTGGGGCGGTCATCAAAGTGGGCATCCGGGTCATATTCCATCCGGATCAGCCGGCTCTTGAGGACGGTGAAGCGGGCTTTGCCGCAAGTGACGACAGCAGCTGGAGTAGCAATGGGGTGAAAAACAGGGATTGAACTGGGGAGCATTTTTCCTCGCGTCTTAAATGATAGTTCCCCAATTTTACCGGAGAAAACCAACGCGCCATCAAAAAGCCAGTTCAGCGAGGTAAAATTAGGAAATTTAATAAAGGAGAAAATTTGTGGAATCATCAACTGTCGTTGCACCCAAACAAAAAGAAAAAATTGAACCCCAAAAAATCAAGAATTTGGCCGCCCTTTCCCTCGGCTATTTCGTGGACCAGGGCGAGGGGCAGGCTATGTCCATCTTTAGCCCGGTGCTTAAAGCGATTTGGGGCCTCTCCATCTCGAACTTGTCCTTAATCACCTTCATTCGAAGCCTGCTTCAATCCTTGAGCTCACCGTTCTGGGGGTACCTGGCGGACCGCTACTCACGCCGAAAAGTCCTGTTTTGGGGGACCGGATTTTGGGGCGTTTGGACGGTTCTGGTGGGGTTCACGCAGAATTTTTCACAGCTGTTGTGGGTAAGGGTGATTTCTGGCATCGGCCTGGGATGCCTGATGCCGGCGACGTTTTCCATCATGGCGGATACCTTCGCACCCAGGATTCGCGGACGCATGCTTGGTATTTTGGAATCCATCGGCGTTTTTGGCATCATCATTTTCACCGTTGGGCTTGGCCGGCTGGCAACGCCTGAGTTATGGCGGTACGGCTTCATCATCCTTGGCATCGCGAGCATCATTTCCGGGTTTGTTATCCTCTTTGTTGTGAAAGAGCCGGTGCGTGGTGCCGCCGAACCGGAAATGCAAGGGAAGCTCACCATCGAAGACGCCAATAAGTACAAAGCCAAATTCAGCGATATCAAGAAGGTACTCTCTATCCCTACCATCCAGGTGGCCATCGTCCAGGGCCTGGCTGGCTCAATGCCCTGGGTGGTGATGGGGGCGTTCCTGATCCTCTGGCTGGTTGAAGAACGCGGATTGAGCACACAGGACGCACCGCTGCTGATGGGCGTTGTCGTGATTGGAACTGCCATCAGCAATGTAATTGGCGGTATCCTGGGCGATTGGGCCGAAAAGGTCAATCCCAAATATGGGCGGGCCATGGTCGGGCAAATCTCCGTTGTTTTAGGTATTCCTTTCACCTGGTACCTGTTCACACACACCCAGGATTGGAGCATCGCTGCGCTGGCTGGGTTGTGTTTTATCACGGCCTTGCTGATTAGCTGGCCGGGAAAAGGCGCGAAAGAGCCCATGATGCAAGGCGTGGTGCCACCGGAACTGCGCTCAACCGCATTCGCGATGACAACGTTCATCGAGAGCGGTTTCGCGGCAATCGCCGCGCTTGTCTTTGGCAACATCGCGGATAAGATTAACCTGCAAACCGCCATGCTGTGGACCATACCGTTCCCATGGATACTGTGTGCAATACTTTTCTCAGGTTTTTATTTCACGTACCCGAAGGACTCTGCCAAGCTGCGCGCTCTGATGGCCGAACGCGCCTATGAATTGGGCATTCAACCAGAATAACAAGAGAGTCGCTATAGATTTTTAGAGAAGGCTGCCCAGGTTGGGCAGCCTTTTTTCTATGGCAGGAATTATGAAAAAAAAGACCCACCCTTTTGAGAGTGGGTCTATTGGCGGGAGCGACGGGATTTGAACCCGCGGTCTCGGCCTTGACAGGGCCGCATGTTCGACCACTACACCACGCCCCCAACGCAAGGCACTATATTATCATGCCGGATGGTATAAGTCAAGATTATTTACGGATTAACCATGTTTCCTGCTTGAAAAATAATAACCAGCAAGCGGAATTAACATCCCGGCCTGCTGGTTGTTGTTTTTACTTTTCGCGCGAAGAAACCTGGGGATTATTCCTTTGGTTCCTCGGTGGGGGCGATTTCTTCGGCCGCTTTTTCCACTTCTTCCACAGCCTGGTCGAGCTTCACCTTGGCTGACCGGGTGACGCTACCTGCTTTTTCTTTCGCAGCAGCAGCCAGGTCGACAGCTTTCTGCTTGGTGACGGCGGAGAGTTCCTCGGCCTTGGTCAGGGCGTCTTTATAAGCAACTTCAGCCTTGCGCTTGGTTTCTTCAAAGGTCTCATTACCCTTATCCTTGAGCTCAATCGCCTTTTCCTTAATCATCTGGCGTGTATCTTCGCCCGTCTGGGGGGCCATTATCAAAGAAACCACAGCACCGGCCAAGGCGCCCAGGGTGAACCCCATTACAAATGCTCCAAAATCATTTTTTTCTGACATGTTTACTCCTCTATTAGTCTTGGTTATTCTTCAGGTGAAACAGGTTGGATAATTTCTTAAGGCTGGCAAGCGTTTCGTTTAGCTTGATGACCGGCTCGCTGATGTTATCACTGAGAAACCGCACAGTACCCCGTAAGGTGTTGACAGTGTCGGTGGTGGAGGTCAGGATTGGCTTTACCTCGTTTTGCAACAAATTGGTCAACATGGCAAGTTGGATGATTAATACAATCAGCGCAACACCAATCACGAACATCTGTAGCGCAATCAGGATGATGAAGATATCGCGGACATTGCTGGCGGCGGCTGGATCTTTCGCCAGGAAGATGATGCCAACCACCAGGGCGGCCAGTAAAAGAACGGCCACAATGATCGCGATAACCAACCCAGCCTTGCCCTTGGACGAAACAGGCTGGACTTCATTTTTTACAGTTTCAGATACTTGGTCTGTCATGTTTCCTCTATGAGAATTATATAACAGTCTGTTTTGTTTTTCAGGCGCTTGTAAGACGTCCGCGTCAATTGTCCTCGATGGTTATTTCTTCATCGGGTTCGGAATTCAGGCGCTCGTTGGCCGTGATGGTGATGTTCGCGAAGGTGGCTGTCTGCTCAGTTTCAACCAAATCCTGCTTGATGAGTTCAAGGATGGCCAGGAATATGACGATGCGGTTCAATCTGCCTGGATTTTCCGCGGTCAGGTCCGCGAAGTTGGCAACCTTCTCAAGCCTGAGGAGGTGGACGATTTCATCAACCTTCTTGCGCAGGGTCATTTTGGGGATGCTGATGCTGCCGCCTTCAGGCAGAACCGCGTCGCGTGTGGCGATGTTCTCCAGCGCCGAAATCAGGTCGGTGAGGGTGACGCCAGTCAAATCCAGCTGGACGTTCACGGGATAAGACCTGGGGATATGCAGGAAGCCCTGTAAACCCCGCTCCACCCGATCCGTCATCCAGGCGGTCGCTTTCTTCACCTCACGGTAAAGGATGAGCTGCCTTGCCAAGGCTTCGCCTAAATCCTCCTCGGAATCATCCTGTATTACGGCAGGACGCGGAAGCAGGGCTTCGGACTTGATTTGGATAAGCCTGGATGCCAGAACCAGGAACTCGGATATATTCTCCGGGTCTTTTTGCTGCTTTTGCTCAACGTAAGACAGGAATTGGTCCGTGACAGTGGCAATCGCCAGCCTGGTGATGTCCAATTCCGCTTTTTGGATGAGGTCCAGAAGCAGGTCCAGGGGGCCATTATAGACATCCGTTTCAATTTCGTAGGTTTCCCCTGTTCGGGCCCAGGATTTGCTCATGGGTTGATTATAGCTGACCTTAGAGGATTACAGGAAGGCGTGTAGGTCTGACGACATGTCGGACCGGAATGTGGGAAAAATTTCGCTGCGGTGACCGGGATGGGGGGTATACTTTCAGCAATTCAACGCATTGCAATCGGAAGGCATGGTTGCTTATGACCATCTATCTTTGCTCCAGCTGTCAGCAGGTATACCCAGAAGTGGACTTGCCACATGTTTGCCCCAAGTGTGGCGGTGTTTTTCATTTGGCCGGCCTGGAATATCCCAAAGGCTCAATTCCTGCGCATGAGCAGACTGGGCTTTGGCGCTACCGGGGTGCCTTTGGCCTGGCTGAAGACGCGCCGCAATCATGGCTGGGCGAAGGGCAAACGCCGCTGGTGCCCGTGGATGTGGAAGGTACACTTCTTTACTTTAAATGTGAACAGCTGAACCCAAGCGGGTCTTTCAAAGACAGGGGGACCGCTGTGTTGGTCAGCCAGATGCGCAAGCGGGGAATTACAGAGGTGGTTGAAGATTCATCCGGCAACGCGGGCGCGTCCTTGAGCATGTACGCCACCGCGTTTGGGATTAAGTGCCGTATCTATGTTCCGGCTTCAACCTCCGGCCCAAAAAGGCACCAAATTGAGGCGTGTGGTGCCAAAGTAATCGAGGTGCAGGGTGTACGGGAAAACGCGCATAAGGCCGTTCTGACGGCTGTTGACGAGGAAGGCTTGCCTTATGCGAGCCACGCGCTGCAGCCTTTTGGCCTGAGTGGGATGGCCACCATCGGTTTCGAAATCTTTGAGCAGCTTGGGCGCCTGCCAGGAACAATCATATCACCAGTAGGTCATGGCTCATTGCTGCTCGGGACCATGCTAGGGACTAGCGCGGTTGAACGCTTGCTGGGACTAGAATCCCAGACCCGGTTTATCGGTGTGCAACCTGCCAATTGCGCACCACTGGTTGCCCAATGGCAAAACCAGCCATTTAGTGGAACGCAGGGCACCAGCCTGGCTGAAGGGACCCAGGTTGAAAACCCGAGCAGGGGACCGGAGATTTTGGAGCATATGAGACCTGGTGTTGATGACCTGGTTATCGTGACTGAAAATGATATATTCACAGCAAAGGAGGCGCTGAACCACCTGGGTTTTTATGTTGAGCCTACTTCTGCCATGGTCCTGGCGGCGTGGAGAAAAATGGCAAAAAACTGCCCTCCACCCGTGGTCTTGTTATTGAGCGGTTCTGGGTTAAAATCAATTCATTAAGACATCAAGGAACCAATGGCTCGTTTGCCATTAATGTGGTTAATGTCAAACGAATCGGGGGTTCCCTCTTTGGAGGAAAAATGACAGACCCACATGAGATTTCGCGCCTTCGCGCGAAATTGCCCGCGAACTTCACGGATGATTTTCTGCTAACGCGGGCTCTAACCCACAGGTCGTATCTGAACGAGAATAAGGACGCCATCGAGGAAAACGAAAGGCTCGAATTCCTCGGTGATGCCATCCTCGGTTTTATCATCGCGGAGTGGCTGTACAACAAGTACCCCGAAAAAAAGGAAGGGTTTCTGACGAAGATACGCGCTGCCCTGGTTCAGGCCCGGCAGCTCGCGGATTTTGCCCGGAAAATTGATCTGGGCTCGGCTTTGTTGCTGGGGCGGGGCGAAGAATTGGGCGGCGGTAGGAACAGGGACGCCATCCTGTGCGACGCCTTCGAAGCGGTGGTGGCGGCGCTCTACCTGAGCACGAATATCGAAACCGTGCGGGAGTTTATCATCCCTCTGGTTGAGGTCGAGGCGGAAAAAATCGTGAAGAACCACCTCGAAGAAGACCCCAAAAGCCTGCTGCAGGAATGGGCGCAGTCCCATGGGTTCTCATCGCCGGTTTACCAACTGGCGGATGAAATTGGTCCTGACCATGCCAAGACCTTTGTGGTCAAGGCAGTGCTGGACGATAAAGTGCTGAGCACGGGATCCGGACCGAGCAAGCAACACGCGGAGAAAGCGGCCGCGCAGGAAAGCCTTAAGGCCCTGGGGATTTCTGGCTAACATATGGAAACAAAACTCACCTCACTTGACCTGCACGGCTACAAGACGTTTGCCAGGCAGACAAACCTGCAATTTCCTGCCCGGATTACGGCCATTGTTGGGCCCAATGGGTCGGGTAAGTCGAACGTAGCGGATTCCATCCGTTGGGTGCTCGGGGAGCAGTCGTACTCATTGTTACGGGCCAAAAAGACCGAAGACATGATTTACTCTGGCTCGGAAAACCGCGCGCGCTCAGGCATGGCGGCGGTTTCTATTTCCTTCAATAACACCAGCGGCTGGCTGCCCATTGATTACGCAGAGGTTGTGCTCACACGCCGCGCCTACCGAGATGGGGCCAACGAGTATCTCATCAACGGCCAGCGGGTGCGTTTGAAAGACTTCCATGAATTACTGGCCAAGACAGGCCTGAGTGACAGGACTTACACCATCATCGGCCAGGGGCTGGTGGATGTCGCGCTTTCCATCAAACCGGACGAACGACGCATGCTCTTTGAAGAAGCGGCGGGCATTGGCCTTTACCGTTCGCGAAAAGAAGAAGCGCTAAGGCGGTTGGAAGCGACTGAGCGGAATCTTGAGAGAGCGGCGGACATCATCGATGAAATCCGACCACGTATGAAAAACCTGGAAAAGCAAGCTTCCAGGGTGGGTGAATTCAAGCTCGTGCAGGAGGACCTCAAGCGTAACCTGAAGCAGTGGTATGGTTTCCATTGGTACAAGGCGTTGGAGGAAATCAACAAAACCCGGGCCCAGGTGGAGCAATTCCAGGCGCAACTAATCAGCCAGCAGGACTTCACAAAGGCACAGGAGCAAATTTCAGCGGGGTTGCTGCAGAGCATTAACCAGAAACGCGCGGAAATTGACCGTCTACATACGCAAATCCGACAAATTCACGAAGATTTACAGTCCCGCAACCAAAGCATGGCCATCCTTGAGGAGCGGCGGAAGGCAAACGCGGACGCCCTGGCACAACTTGAAAACGACCTGGCTCATCTTGAAGAAACCATCCAAGCCGAAGAAGGGCAGTATGCGAGCTACAAGGCCGAGCTGGAGAAGCATGACACTGACTTGACTGGATTGGACGCGCTACACCAGGCAGCGCAAACCCAGGTGGGTGAGGCAAGGCACGCCCAGGGCAAGCT